>Ga0164290_1001786_pt1 | contig 23557 bp, 21 predicted proteins | sample Micstemetagenome_FD_108782 | JGI IMG/M metagenome (GOLD analysis project Ga0164290, IMG submission 108782) | Contaminated culture microbial community from soil near Moab, Utah, USA - Microcoleus steenstrupii SON62 (Illumina Assembly) | ecosystem: Environmental > Terrestrial > Soil > Soil crust...
CACCGTCGCCGACGTCCTCGGCAAGCCCCGCCCGAAGCTGCGCATCCCGGCGTGGCCGGTGCAGGTCGCCGCGGTGATGTGCGTCGCGGCCTGCCGGCCGTTCGGCATCAACCCGCCGCTCTATCCCCGGCGGCTCGAGTTCTTCATGCTGAGCCGCGCGTTCACCATCGCCAAGGCGAAGGAAAAGCTGGGTTACCGGCCGAAGGTGTCGTTGCGGGAAGGCTTCGCGCGGACCGCGGCCTGGTATCGGGAACAGAAGCTCATCTGAGGCTCGGGGCCGTCGCCGCCGGAAAGGCGGCGGCCCTTTCCCGGCACCGCGCGGGAAACGGAACGCCTCAGGCGGTGGTCGCGTGCATCGCGGGCCGGATCGCCGAAAGGCGATTCACGCCGAGCACGACTTGGTGCATCGCGAACTCGGCCAGCCCCGACGAGACGCCGTAAGGCAGCGTCACGACGCTCGGGTCGCGCAGCGAGCGCTTCAGCCGCTCGGCGGGGCGGTCGAGCGGCAGCGGCTCGGGCAGCGTGAGGCCGTAGCGGCCGATCTGCTCCGCCTGGCCCGCGATCGGCAGCGCCGCCGTGCCCGGCAGGATGCGGAAGCCCGCGGCGGCAGCGCGGGCGAGGTGGACCGAGCGCCACAGGCGCGGGCGGCCGCCGATGTCGCCGAAGAAGATTTCGCCCGGCTTGTAGCGCCTCATCGCCCGCGCGACGTGCTCGCCGCGCGGCCCGAGCCACTTGCCGACGCCCCAGGACAGGACCGGCAGTCCGTCGTCCGCCCGGATGGCGTCGATCGTCGCCTCGAGCGACTGTCCGTCGCGGGGCGCGGCCCCCGTCGCCAGCCCGAGCACGTCGAGGCCCTCGCGGGTCACGATCCGACGTCCGGCGATCGCAACCAAAGTCCATTCGCCGGCCTTGAGGCCGAGCGAGACCGGCTCGTCGGTCGCCTTGATGCGGACGCCGTCAGCCGCGGCGCGGAGGTCGTCGAAGACGCGCCCGCCGTCGCTTTCGGCGAGCATCAGCACGCCCACGCGCTGGCTCGCGCGCGTGTACTTGGCGAAGTTGCTCGCCCAGGCGGCGAGCAGCTCGCGACCGGGCACACCGGCGCGAAGGCAGACATGCGCGTCGACCGCGACCGCGCGCGGCGAACCGAGGTTAAGCGGCGACATGCGGCACCCCTTTCCGGGCCGGTTCCCGGATATCCCCGACGAAGCCGAAGTCGTCCATATCGCCCGGCCTCACTCCGCGGCGGCGGCCATGCCGGACGGGCGCTCGACGACGTGGTCGATGCGGTACGTCGGGCGCGCCCGGGCGCGCGTGAACATCACGATCTCGGCGATGAGGCCCACGGCCGCGATCTGGAGGCCGAGCACGATCAGCAGCGCGCCCAGGAGCAGCGCCGGACGGTCGGCGAGCGGCTGGCCGTTGACGAATTTGTCGAACGCGAGCGCGAGGCAGACGGCGAGCCCGGCCACGATGGTGCCCAGGCCGATCGCGCCGAAGAAACGGAACGGCTTCTGGATGAACTTCAGCAGGAAGGACATGGCGAACACGTCGAGCACGCGGCTGACGTAGGTCTTGGGCCCGTAGTGCCGGTAGCGGCGGTCGGCGGCCGCCTGCGGCGCCATCACGCGGACCACCTTGAAGCCGGCATGCTCGGCCAGGATCGGCAGGAAGCGGTGCTGGTCGTCCCGGAGCTCGACGTCGTTCATCACCTCGCGGCGATAGAGCCGGACGTGGCAGCCGAGGTCGTCCTTGCGCGCGCCCGAGGCCCGCGCGATCACCTCGAAGGCCTTGCCGCGGGCCCGGCTGAAGAACACGTCGCCCTTGCGGTCGCGGCAGGGCGCGATGAAATGCGCCTCGTCGAGGAGCGGCAGCAGCTCGGTGATCGTGCGCGGCTCAATCTGCAGATAGGGCGGCAGCAGCGCGACCTTGTCGGCGCGCGCCCGCTCGGAGCCGATCGTGATGCAGGCGGCCTCGCCGCAGCCGCGCGGCAGGTTGATGACCGCGATCGGCTCGCCCGCTTCGCGGAGCGCCGCCAGCTTGGTCTCGAGCCAGGGGTGCGGCCCGTCGAGAACGTAGATGAACTCGTAGGCGTCGGTCGTCGCCGCGACCGCGTCGCGATAGGCGGAGAACACTGCTTCCGGATCGTCGAAGCGGTCGATGACGGGCACGACGACGCTGACGTCGACGGTGCGGCCGAAGGCGGTCATGTCGGGGGACAGCATCAGGCGGCTTCCTTGGCGGGCGGCGGCGCGACGGGATTCCGCAGCGCCGCCGCGAGTCGGGGGAATTTCGTGAGCGTGGGTTCGGTGAGCGCCATGAGGTGGCCGATCAGCCCCCAGACGACGAGGAACAGCGCGAGCGAGACGAAGAGGAGGCCGGCGCCTTCGACGACGATCATTTGCCTCGGGGTGAGGCCGGCGAGGGCGTAGGCGATGAGCGCGAGACCGAGCGCGAGGACGCTCGTCGTGAGCCCCACGTGCCAAAGCCACGGGCGGCGGGCGTAGCTGAGCAGGCAGCGGATCGACATGATGTCGAGGAACACCTTGTAGATCCGCGAGAAGCCGTATTTCGACACGCCGAACTGGCGCGGATGGTGCTTCACCTCGATCTGCGCCAGCCGCGCGCCTCCGAGCACGCTCAGCGCCGGGATGAAGCGGTGCATCTCGCCGTAGAGCGGCATGCTCTTGATCAGCGGCGCGCGATAGGCCTTGAGCGAGCAGCCGCTGTCGCGGACCGCCACGCCCATGACGCGCGCCATGATCCGGTTGGCGACCTTCGAGACGAAGACGCGCGCGCCCTCGTCCTTGCGCTTCTTGCGCCAGCCGGTCACGATGTCGTGACCCTGGTTCAGCACCTCGAGGAGGCGCGGGATGTCGGTCGGGTCGTTCTGGAGGTCGCCGTCCATCGTGACGATGACCTCGCCGCGAGCCTCGTCGATCCCGGCCGCCATCGCGGCGGTCTGTCCGTAGTTGCGGCGAAACTTGACGACGCGGACGCGCGGGTCGTGCTCGACGAGCGCGGCGGCGCGGGCGTAGGTGGCGTCGCGGCTGCCGTCGTCGACGAGCACGAGCTCGTAGTCGATGTCCGTGCCGGCGAGCGCGTGGGTGACGGCCGCGTGGAGCGGCCCGACGTTGTCTTCCTCGTTGTAAAGCGGCACGACTACCGACAACGCGACGGACATTCCGGACACACTCCCTGACCCGCGGGATTGAACGGGCGGCGTCAGCCGTTGGTTCCAGGGCGAGCCGGTTGCGAGGCGCGACGAACCGCGGCGCAGGCCGGGCCCGGCCGCCAGTCGGCGTGGCGCCACCGGAAGGCGATGACCTCCTTGTCGTCGGCCTCGAGCGCCACCCTTTCCGTCCGGGTCTCGAACACCCCGGCGACCGCCTCGGGCACCATCGATCGGGTCTCGAACGTGCCGAGCCCGGTGACCAGCAGCCCGGACGGCCAGCAGTCGATCACCGCGTCGAGCGCCGCCGCGCTGGCGATGGTCGGTCCGCCGGTGCGGGGGTCGCGCGCGAAATCCTCGTCCGGCGCGTACTCGCTCAAGCGGCTCCGGTTCACGAGTATGTCGTACCGCCCGATGTAGTAGAGCGCGCGCATCTCGTCGGTGACGAGGAAGACGTCGTTTTCCGCGACCAGCCGGCGGAGTTGCGGCAGGTGCTCGTCCCAGGGCTCGTTGACCGTCGGGACGACCTGCAGCCACTCCCGCTGCGGCACCTTGCCTCCGAAGACGGCCGCCTGTGCGCCCTTGGCGAGGGCCACTCCGGTGGCCTTGAAGACGTCGTTGCCGAGCGACGCGAAACCGACCGCGCCGACGACGAAAAGGAAGACGATCGGCCGCGCGAGCCGCGTCCGGGCAAGCCCGAACCGGACCGAGGCTTCCTCGGCCAGCCGGAGCAGCCCCGGGAGCACGGCGGCGAAGGCGATGCCGAACACCGGCAGCAGGAAGATCATGATGTAGGCGATGTAGTCGGCCTTCTTCATCGCGCCGAGCGAGTGGAAGACAAGGATGGTGACCGACATCACGAGACAATAGCTCGCCGCCCGCGGCGCCCGCAGGAGCGCGAGGAGCGCCGCCACCGGGGCAAGGTGCCAGAGGAGCGTCATCCGATCGTTGAGCAGCCGGTAGTAGTAGGTGACGTCGCTCTTGCGGCTCTCCGCCCAGAGCGGCGCGTAGCGGAAGCGATCGTAGAGCGACTCTACGAAGTCGCGCAGGCCGGTCGCCGCGAGCGCCACCGCGAACGCGGCCGCCGCCAGCGCCAGCGCGAGAAGGACCCGCCGGTCGGCGAGGCGCCGGCGGATCGGGGGATGGAAGCTCAGCGCGATCGCCGACCAGAGCGCGAGCCCCAAGATCCCGATCATCGTCATGATCTGGAGGTAGACCGCCCCGAGCAGACAGACGATGGCCGCCACCAGGAGAAGCCCGAGCTTGGCCCCGCGAGGCGTGCGGACCACCACCTCGTAAATCAGGACACCGGCCGTCCACAGCAACAGCGCCTGCAACACGTAGAAGCGCAGATACTGGTCGATGGTGAGCGACAGGCCCGAGAGACAGAGCATGAGCGCGCTCGCCCAAGCCGCAACCGATCCGGCCTCGCGGCGCACCCAGAGGAACACGCCGGAGACGAGCAGGCTGCCGAAGATCACCGACGGGAGCCGGGCGGTGAGCAGGCTCTCGCTCCCGGCCAAGTCCAGGAACGCGCCCACCAAGACCGTGAAATAACGGGTCCGCGTGTACTCGCCGTGCCAGACCGCGAGCGAGCCGTCGCTCACCCACGAGCGCGCGGCCATGAGGTGGTAGAGTTCGTCGACACGCGGCGGCAGGTTCGCCGCGAAGACGAGCCGCACCGCGAACGCGAGCGCGAACACCGCCAGCGCCTGCAGGAGCGCGTTGGCGGTGAGCCACGACCTGCGGTCGATCCGCTCGATCGCAACGCTCCGGCTCGTCATGCTAGCGGACCCCGCCCAAGGTGTTTCTTCGAGACTCTGCAACCGGCGTCGAGACGATTGGTTCAACGCCCGGAACGACCATCGATCGGCCGGGGTTCGCGGAACACGACGCGGCGCGACAACGCGTAGTTGAAGAACAGCCCGATCGCCGAACCGAGCGCCGTGCCCGCCAGCAGCATCGGCGAACTCGCCCCGAAGGCCGCCACGACGCCGGCGAAGGCGAGGTAGTTGAGGAGAGCGCCGAGGCTCGTCGCGGCCACGTAGGTGACCCAGCCCCGCCACCACCCAAGCCCGCTCGCGCCGAACGTCCAGCGCCGGTTGAGCGCGTAGGTCACGAGCGTCGCGAAGAGGAAAGACAGCGCGCGCGCGACCAGCGGATCGAGCCCCGCGCGCGCGAGCGCCAGCAAGCCGCCGGCGTCGACCGCGAAACCTAGCGCGCCGACCGCGAAGAAGCGCCCGAACTGTCTCGCGTCACGCACCCGTCGACGGCCACGTCAGGTAGGCGAGCCGGCGGAGCTCGCGCCGCCCGTGCGCCACGTTATCGAGGATCAGCCCGCAGGCGAGACTCAGCATCGCGAGGATGACGAGACCGGTGCACAAGACCGCTGTCGGCAGCCGCGGCACGAGACCGGTTTCGGCGTAGGTAATGGCGAGCGGGATCGCGAGCACCACAGCCACGATCGCGAGCACCGCGGCGGCGATGCCGAAATAGGCGGACGGCCGCTCCTGCCGGAACAGCCGCAGCATGGTGCGCAGGATGCGCCAGCCATCGCGGTAGGTGTTGAGCTTGCTCGTCGATCCCTCGGGGCGCTCGCCGTAGCGCGTCGGCACCTCGCCCACCGGGATGCGCAGCGACAGCGCGTGCGCGGCGAGCTCGGTCTCGATCTCGAAGCCGCTCGACAGCGACGGGAACGTTTTCACGAACCGCCGGGAAAAGACCCGGTAGCCCGACAGGATGTCGGTGAAGGCGCGGCCGAACAGCCAAGCGAGGAAGCCGGTGAACAGGCGGTTTCCGAGACGGTGGCCGGGCCGGTACGCCGCCTCCCCGCCGCCCTCGCGGCAGCCGACCACCATGTCGACCTGATCCTGCAGCAGCTTCGAGATCATCGCCGGGGCGGCGGCGGCGTCGTAGGTGTCGTCGCCGTCGGCCATCACGTAGACGTCGGCGTCGATGTCCGCGAACATGCGCAGGACGACGTTGCCCTTGCCCTGGCGCGGCTCGGTGCGGACGATCGCGCCGGCGGCGGCCGCCTCGTCGCGGGTGCGGTCGCGCGAGTTGTTGTCGTAGACGTAGATGTCGGCCGTGGGCAGCGCCCGGCGGAAGTCGCTCACCACTTTGCCGATCGTCGCCGCCTCGTTGTAGCAGGGCAGGATCACCGCGATGCGCTGCGGCAGGGCAACGTCCCTCAGCTTGTCGGGATGCTCCTGGAACATAAGCTACCCTTCCTTGACCGCGCGCGCCGAAGCGGCCGCGCGGGGATTGATGTAGAGTTCGGCACCCCCGAGCGGGCTCTTCTCGAGCCGGTAGCCGCGCGAGACGGCGTAGGCGCGGATGCCGACGTCGGGGAAAATCTTGAACTTGCTGCTGCCGTTCTCGTAGCCGGTCACGATCGCCGCCGGCTGCGACCGGTCGAGGTATCCGGCGAGCGTCTCCGGCCCCACGGTGTTGAAGCGCTCGTGCTCGGCCGGCGTCAGCAGATTGCCGCTCCGGTAGACGAACACGCCCGGCGCGAAGCGGCGGTCGAGCGGATAGCCGCTGTCCAGCACCACGAGCGGTGCCACCGTGGCGATCGCCCCTTCGGCGCCCGCGGCGCGCAGCCGCTGGCCGATCCAATGCGCCTGGGCCGTGAGCTTCGGCACCGCGTAATTCTCGGGCGGCGCCTTGAGCCAGTCGCGCATGCGCCAGTTGAAGGTGAAGGCTAGGCTCGCCGCGAAAACGAGCACGAGCGCCGCCTGAGGCGCTCGTGCTAGCCCGCGCAGGCGATCGATCTCGAGGCCGAAGCGGACGAACAGCACCGGCACCAGCGTCATGAAGTAATAGGCCCAGGTCGGCGTCGGCAGCAGCGCCGCGACCAGCCCGCCCAGGACGAGGACATCGAGGAGCACGACCTCGCGCCGCGGAACCGCGCTCCGCCGCCGCAGCATGAGTAACAGCACGAGCAGTAGCGCCGGCAGCACCGGCGAGCGGCCGATGTCGCGCAACGTCCCGCGCAGCTTGCCCTCGAGGTCGAGCATGTGGGCAAGGCCGTTCGTGCGGTACCAGTCGAACGGGGCCGAGGCGCCGTATTCGACGACGCCCCAGAGGAAGGCTTCGGGCGCGCGAGCGAAGGTGACGACGCTGGGGAGAAGCCCCGCGATCCCGCCCGCGCCGAACGCCGCGAAGGCGAGGAGTGCCGGCCGGCGGTCGCGGGCGCGAACGATCCAGCCCAGGAGGAATACGCCGGCCGCCACCGCGAGGAAGGCGTGCGAGACCTTGGCACTGGTCGCCAGGCCGAAGGCCGCGCCGGCCAGGCCCCACAACAGAAGGGGTGAACGGTCGCCGCGGGCCGCCGCGACCGCGGCGAAGACCGCGAGGCTCGAAAAGACGGCGGGCAGGATGTCGTTCCTGACGAGGACGGCGCTGTACTGGAATGGCTGGCAGAGGCCGAGGAAGATCACCGCGATCGCGCCCGCCAAGCGGCTCGCGCCGAGGTGGCGCAGCGTCGCGTAGCTCACCGCGAGTACGCCGGTCGCAAGAAGCGCGTTCGCCACGCGCATGGCGAGGAACATGTGGTTCGGGAACCACTCGGCCAGCGGCGCGAAGAGCAGCGCCTGGAGCGGCGTCTGCAGATGCATGAAATCGCGGAAGATCACCCAATAGTTCGCGAGCGCGGCCCCCGCGATGTATTGGCTCTCGTCGTGGTCGGCGTCGGTGAACAGCGCCCGGAGCACGAGGCCGGCGCCGAGCGCCAGGACGACGAGCACGCTCAAGATTCGCGCAGCGACTGCCCGGTCGAAGCCAAGCTGACCGGAACCGCGCTCGGCGGCCGCTGGCCTCGCCACCACCGCAACCTCCCAACCCATCGGAGCCCCTGAACCAGCCCAAATCCGCTCCGGTCCCAGCAACTCCCGGACGCCGATAAAGGTCCGTTCCGACTTGGGGCTTGCGGACGTCGCGTCCGCGGCCGGGGGCCCCGCGGCGGTCGGCGCTCAGGCGGCGGGCAGGTGGCCCGTCTCCCGGTACCAAGCGACGGTGCGGCGGAAACCTTCCTCGACGTCCACCGCCGGCGCATATCCGAGCACGCGCCGCGCCTTATCGATCGAAAACGCCCGGTTCTCGGTGAAGAAGCCGAGCCGGCGCCGGTGGAGCGGCGGCTGGAGCCCCAGCGGCAAGAACGTCGCCTCGCACGCCCTCGCCGCGATCTCGAACGGCCGGTACGGCAAGCGCAGCCAGGGCGCCGGCGCGCCGACCGTCCGCGCCGCCGCCGCGACGTAGTCGGCGAGCGGCATGTAGCGCGGGCCGCCGAGGATGAAGGTTTCGCCCGCGGCGGCGGCCTCGGTGGCGGCGCGGATCGTGCCCTCGACGACGTCGTCGACGTAGACCGGGTGGAAGTTCGGGCGCCCGTCGCCGACGAAGAAGAAGGTGCGCGCGGCGACCATCTTGAACATCTTGAGCATCCGGGTGTCGCCGGGCCCGTAGACGCTGCAAGGGCGCACGATCGAGACCTCGAGGCCGCCCTCCTCGATGACCCGGCGGCAGGCCCGCTCGGCCGCGAGCTTCGACGTCTGGTAAGGGTCGCGTGCCGCGAAGGGGGAGTCCTCGTCGCCCGGCGGGCGCGCGACATGACCGTGGACCCCGACGCTCGAGACGTGGACGAAGCGGCGCACGCCAGCCGCCCGCGCTGCGGCGAGCAGATCGGCGGTGCCCTGCACATTGACCCGCATGAACGCCTCGGGCGACGCCTGGCTCTGGCAGATCGCGGCGGCGTGGAACAGGGTGTCGACGCCGTCGACCAATCGCTCCCGCGCGGCGGCATCGGCGAGGTCGCCTTCGACCGCCTCGATGTCGGCGCCGAACGTCGCCAGGCGGCCGGAGCCGCGAACGAGCGCCTTGACCCGGCAACCGTCGGCGACGAGCCGCCGCGCGAGGGCGCCGCCGACGAAACCCGTGACGCCCGTGACCGCGACGCGCCTTCCCAGCATCGTTCCTCCCGGCGGCGCCGAGCGCCGCCGCATCCGTCCCGCGAGCGGGCCGCGGTCCCTCGGCAATTCCCGCCCCGTCGCACCGGTTCCACAGCCACCCGGAACGACCCGCGCATCTACGATGTTTAAGCGTTGCGCCCCTTTCGGGCAGGGTTGGCGGGCAGAACGATGCAACAGGCGACGGGACAGTCGATCATGGCGGGCGACGCGGCACCGGGCACGGCCTCGACCGCGACTTCGGCCGGCGGAAAGCGTCTGGGCTCGCTCGCCCGCATGGCGCAGCGGTACCTCGTGCCCCGCACGCTCGGGGCGCTCTGGATCAGCATACGCGACCGCGTGCTCGTGAGCACGACCGCGCGGGTCCAGCTGTCGAACGACATCCGCTTCGGGCGCGGCACGGTCATCAAGACCTACGCGGTCATCCAGTCGAGCGGCGGGCGCATCCGGTTCGGCCGCGGCTGCGAGATCGGCAGCTTCAACTACATCGCGACCGGCGACGTCGACATCATCGCCGGCGACCACGTCCACATCGGCCCCAACGTCACGATCGTCGCGACCACGCGCGGCTACAAGCGCCGCGACAAGCTCATCAGCGAGCAGGGCTACGCCGACAAGGGCATCCGCATCGGCAACGACGTGCTGATCAGCTCCAACTGCGCGCTCGTCGACGGCTGCGACATCGGCGACGGCGCGATCATCGGCGCCGGCAGCGTGGTGAAGGGGAAGATCCCGCCCTACGCCGTCGTGTTCGGCACCAAGGCCGAGCCACGCTTCTACCGCGAATAGCTCAGTCGCGGCGCGAGGCCATCCGCCAGAGCAGCAGCCCGCCGCCGACGAGCCCGGCGACGTAGCGCATCACGCTCACCGTCAGCCCGAGCACGAAGCCCTGCGCGGCCGGCACGCCCATCTGGCCGAGGAGCAGCGAGAACGCCCCTTCGCGCAGGCCGATGCCGTTGACCGAGATCGGCACCATCTCGAGCACCGAGACCGTCGGGACGGCGAGCAGCAGCTGCGAGAAGTCGATCGAGAGCCGCATCGCCTGCGCGTAGAGCCAGAGGATCGCCACCGTGTTGAACTGGAAGACGAGCGACAGCAGGCCGACGGCGACGAGCGTGCGGCTCGGCTTGATCTGGCCGATCGCGAGGCGGGCCATCGCCACGACGCCGCCGAGGCGACCGCCGGGCCGGCGTCCGAGCCAGCGGTCGACCGGACCGATCGCCAGGAGATAGCCGACCACCAGGGCGATCAGGACCGCCGCCCCCACCGCCCAGGCGTATCGGGGCAGGAAGATCGCGCCGAGCCCGAGACTCGCGACGAGCAGCAGCGCCGAAAGGCCGGTGAGCCGGTCGACGATGATCGAGGGCAGCGCCGTTCCGAGCGTCCCGGTATGTTGTCGGAGCCACGCGGCGCGGTAGGCGTCGCCGCCCACGACGCCCGGCGCGAACAGGTTGACGAAGTCGCCGATGAGGTAGGCCTGGAGCAGCGCGGGGTAGCCGACGTCCGCCCCCTGCGCGCGCAGGAGCAGCCGCCATTTAAAGGCGCTGATGGCGGTCTGGCCGATCAGCGCCGCCGCGCTCAGCGCGAGCAGCTCCAGCCTCGCGCGGCGCACGAGGGCGGTCACCTGATCGACGTCGATCAGGTGGACGAGCAGCGCGATGGTGACGACAGAGACCGCGAGCTTGAGGAGGAAGATCAGACGCTTCCGATGGTGCGGCGCGAGTGCCATCGCAGGTGTCTGCCCCCTTTTGGTCGCGGTCCGTTATTACGCGCCGCTAATGGATATGTTCAGGTCGGCACCCTCCCCGGCGGAAGATGGCAGCGTCGAGGCATGAGACGCGCACGAGAGCTTTCGGTCCCGTCCTCTCTCGGTTAGGGAAGGCACATGGAGCTACGGAAAATCCTCTACGTGGAGGACGACGACGACATACGCACGGTGGCGCTCCTCTCCCTCGAAACCATCGGCGGGTTCGTCGTAGAAGCCTGTTGCTCGGGCGTGGAGGCGATCGCCAAAGCCGCGGCGTTCGCGCCGGACCTGCTCTTGCTGGACGTCATGATGCCCGGCCTAAGCGGACCGGAGACGCTCGCGCGTCTGCGCCAGGACCCGGGCCTCGCCGACGTCCCGTGCCTTTTCTTTACCGCGAAGGCGCGGCCCGACGAGGTCGAACGGCTCTGCGCGCTCGGCGCGAGCGCGGTCTTGTCCAAACCGTTCGACCCCGTTCGCCTGCCCGACGAGATCCGGGCCGCTTGGGAGGCCGCGCGTGGCTGACCCTTTCGCCGAGAAGCTCGCCGAACTGCGGGCACGCTTCTTCGCCCAGCTACCCGCCCGGATTGCCGACATGGAGCGACTAATCGATCAAGGCGATCTTCCGCAAATCCGCGCGCTCGCTCACAAGATGGCCGGTCAGGGCGGCACCTTTGGGGCACCCGAGGTGAGCGCCGCTGCCGCTGCGGCCGAACACGCCGCGCCCGAAGAGCTCAGGCACGCGCTGGAACTCCTTGCCGCGGCGGTCCGTCGGAGTGGCTAAGAGGCGGCGCCGCGCCTCCCGACAGCCGTCGACTTAAAAGCCGGCTTCGCCGCTATCGACCCTCTGGTCGTCGCCACGACACGACCGAGACGCCGCTGAAACCGCCGTTCTGTGCACACGCCATCTGCACCGGCGACGCATCCACGGTACCCGACGCCGCGGGCGACGATCCGCTCGTCGGCCACCCGCCGTCATCCGCGGCCCGAAGACCCGCTCTCGCGCCGGCGTGCTGATCGTGGCACCGGAGGTCAGCGGTATCGGCACGGTCCGTCTCATCGCCAACAACGCGCGGGAGGCCTTGGACTCGGACGAGCAGGCCCTGCTGAAGGCTCTAGCGGCTCGCTTATCGTCCCTGCTCGAAGCTAGCCGCAGACCTCTCCCCCGGCACGTCATGAGGGCTCAGGACGCCAGCGCAGGGAACAGGCACTGACCCGACTCGGGGGCGCCCTCCACAGGCGGCAGCGGTCTTCGAACCTCGTAGAGGCGGCCGGTCTGAGCGTGTAGCAGGGCCTCGAGGACAAAGGCGTTCGTCGCGCTCGTCCGCGTGTACTCGTACCCGCCGCCCGCTTCGTAGCGCCCTTCGAACCAGCCGCTACTCGGATCGTACAGCGTGGATACAGCGTCGAAGGTCACGCTGTCTTTCGGCAGCGCCCCCATCGCCCATAGACCGAAAGCGGCGCGCGTCGAGGTCAACGCGAGCCCCGGCACCGCTTGGCCGGCACGCGTCGTGGTGCTCCAGGGATAGCCGGCGGTCAACACGCTATCGATGACCTCGTACGGATCGCTGCCGCGCCGGTAGTCGGTCCGGGCGGTCGGTATCGCCGTCTCGCTCGTCCGGCGCAGCTGAGCCGCGGCCACGCGTTCGGCCGCCTCCATCTCGGCGCCGAGCGTGCGTCCTCCCGGTGCCGAACCGCCGAACTCCACGGCCAGGAGCGCGTACGGCGCGGTCAATTCCGGCGCGCCGGCCTCCGCGCTTTCCGGGATCGGGAAGGTGACGCCGGACACCTCGATCGCGAAGTCACCGCCCGGGTAGCTCGGCGATGCGACCTGTTGACCCCAGGCGCGGAACCCCTGCGCTCCGTAGACGGCGTAGGCGTTGCCGCGCTCTTCGGACACCGCTAGGCCTCCCTCCCCTGGCAGAGCCCTGAGCAGTCTCCCCTGGGCGTCGACCGCGCGGCAGGGGCGCAGGCGGGAACCGATCCGAACGACGTAGCTCGCGTAGGTCGGGTAGCGGTCGGCGAGGATTCGCAGCCAAACGAGCAGGCGGCCCGTGTCCACCGCCGACCAGCCCGGATCGACGCCGCCGCGCGGCGGATCCATCGGCTTTCCGTCGGCGGTGCCGTAGTAGCGAGCCGGCAGCGTCTCCGCCGACAGCGGCGCCTGGACGAGGAACTGCAGGATCTGGCTTACGTGCGCGTCGAACTCGCGGTCGTCGATCAGCCCCAGGCGGTGCGCCGAGACCGCGGCCGCGAGATGGTCCCCGATGGCGGCCGGCGTCGTGAACCCCGCGCCCGCGCTCACGTCCACCAACCCGGTCGTCCCGTTGCGCGCCGACTTGAAATACTGCCAGGCCGCGCGGCCCCATTCGGCGTGGCGCGGCCCCGGGCTCGCGAAACCGGTCGCGCTCTCGCGGATCGATCGGGCGACGACGCCGCAAGAGGAAAGACCGAACAAGGCAACGGCCGACAGCACGGCGAGGCCCACGCGGCGTTCGATCGTCTTGTTTCGTCGCATCAGAAGCTCTGGCTCCAGCTCAAGGAGATCGATCCGTCCCGGAACCGACCTGTGTTACGGCCCCGGCTCCTCCAGGGGAATCGGTTTCCCGAATAGTTGCTGTACTGAATCGAGAAACGACCCGGCCGCCAGTCGGACCAACCGAAGGAATAGGTGTAGTCCGGGTCCCAGGGTTGCTGGCCCCGCCGGTAGGCGAAGGCGGTGACATCGACGAAGAGGCGTTCGGTGAACGGATAGCGGCACCCGATCAACGTCGACTGCTTCCATCGGCCGACAGTGCCGTCCTCGCGTTCGTGTCGCGGCGTGAGGTTCGCGCCCACCCGGCAGTTGATCGACAGCCGTTCGTCGACGAGGAACAAGCGCGCCAGTCCGCGCGGCACCGGCACCTTCCAGGCGCCCGTCACGGTCCCCCGAGCCAGCCGGGTGATCGGGTCGCCGCGCCTCGGGTCGAAACGGTTGTTCGAATAGTTCGAGTAGACGAGGCTGAGCGTGTACGGGTGCCAGTCGTCGTAGCCGAAAGAATAGGTAAAGTCCGGGTTCCAGGGCGCGCGCGAGCGCGGCTCCAGGTAGCCGTAGAGGGTGACGTGCGCGAACCAATAGCCCAGCGGCTGGTAACGCAGGCTGAGCTGGGCAGTCGGGCTCGACGGTTCGAGCTCGCCCACGGTGCGCCCGCCGGCCCCGGCGCGGCTGAGCGGCACGTTCAGCGCCGGCGCGACGGTCAGACCGGTCAGGAGTTCGCGAAGCTCGGAGTCGTGCCGCCGCACGTAGAGATCCTCCCAAGGAGTCGCGAAGGAACTCTCCAGCCCCCGCAGGATTTGCTCTCCGACCGGAACGACCGCGCCTTCGGGGGTTTGCGCCCGAGCGTCGCCCGCGCCCGCGAAGAGCGCCTGGACGATCACCGCGAGCGGGTAGGCCCGGCGGACCAAAGGCTTGAGGAAGCGAGCGACCATGGACCTACGATCGCCCCTTCTGCCAAAGGCAAGTTCATGTAAAGCAGCGGAATGAGCTTCTACTTCGAGCGCTTCGAAGACCGGCGGCCGCCCGCCCCGCTCCCGCACTCGGTGCCGGTCGAACTGCTCTGGCAGTTCCTCGCGACGATCAATCTGGCCTTGGGTGCTTGGTACCTCCATTGGCGTTGGACCGAGTCCCTCAACCCCGAAGCGCTCTGGTTCGCGATCCCCCTCGCGGCGGCCGAAACGCTCGCCTACGTCGGCTTGATCCTCTTCACGTTCAATCTGTGGCGGACGGAAGACTATCCCCGGCGTCCGGCGCCGCGCACCATCGGCGAATGCACGGACGACACCGCGGACAGCGCGCGGCCCATCTCGGTCGACGTCTTCATCGCCACCTATAACGAGGACGAGGAACTCGTCCGGCTCAGCATCCGCGACGCGCGCCGGATGACCTACCCGCACCCGATCGACATGACGGTCCACATCCTCGACGACGGGCGGCGCGACCGCATGCGCGAGGTGGCGGCCGAGGAGGGCGTCAACTACATCACGTGCACGAACAACGTCGGCTTCAAGGCGGGGAACCTCCGCAACGCCATGGAGCAGACGAGCGGCGACTTCATCGTGATCTGCGACGCCGACACCCGGCCGTTCCCGACGCTGCTCGAGAACACGCTCGGCTACTTTCGCGATCCCGACGTCGCCTTCGTCCAGACGCCGCAGTGGTTCTACGACCTGCCCGAAGGCCGCACCCTCACCGAGGTGCTGGGACGCCGCCTGGGCGGCTTCGGGCGCGGGATCGGGCGCGGGATCGAAGGCGTCTTCGGCGAGATCCGCATCGGCGAGGACCCCTTCGCCAACGATGCCAAGATGTTTTACGACGTCATCCTGCGGCGCCGGAACCGGGCGAACGCCGCCTTCTGTTGCGGCGCGGCCTCGATCCATCGCCGCGAGGCCGTCATGTTCGTCGCGCTGCGCGCCTACGCCCGGTCGGTCGAGCGCGCCACCGAGCAGGGCCGCAAGCAGTTGCGTCGCGCCACCGGCGAGCGCCGGCCCGACGGCTCGGTCGATGCTCTGATGCTCTGGCAGGCGGCGCGCGAGGAAGAACTCACGCCCTACAAGTTCCACGTATCGGAAGACATCTATTCGTCGATCGTGCTCCACCAGGACGACGAGCGGCGCTGGAAGTCGGTCCTCCACCCGCAGGTCGAGTCGAAGATGCTGTCGCCGCAAGATCTGCTGACCTGGACGATCCAGCGCTTCAAGTACGCGGGCGGCAGCCTCGACATCCTGTTCCACGACAACCCGCTCGTCCGAGGCCGCATGACGCTCGCGCAGCGGCTGATGTACGCGACCACCTTCTGGTCCTACCTCGGCGCCGTCTGGAACATCGTCTTTCTATTGGCCCCAGTCGTCTACCTCCTGACCGGCATCGCCCCGGTGAGCGCCTACACGGGCGAGTTCTTCGCCCACGCGGTGCCGTTCCTCGTCGCCAACGAGCTCGCCTTCATGGTCGGGACATGGGGCATTTCGGGCTACAAGGGCAAGGTCACGTACCTCGCCTCCTTCCCGCTTTCGCTCCGGGCGCTCTGGGCGGTGCTCCGCCGCCAGAAGATCAAGTTCCCGGTGACGCCCAAGGACCGGCAAGAGGGCAATTTCCTCCACCTCGTGTGGCCGCAGGTGGCGATCGTCGCGCTGACGGTCTTCGCCTACGCGTTCGCGGTCATCAAATTCTTTCTCGGCGATCCCGACTACACGCTCGGCGGACTCATCGCGAACGGCTTCTGGGCGGCGCACAACATCCTCGCGATGTCCATCATGATCCGCGCCGCGTTCTGGAAGCCGGACTACGAAGACGAAGGAAGCAACTGATGTCGTTCCGAACCAACCTCGCGCGCGGTCGCAGCCACATCGTGTTCGTGCTGGGCCTCCTCGCGGCCACGGCGACGATCTGGTCGATCGAAGGCGGCGTCGAGGCGCTCGCCGAGCGGCCCGGCCCGAACGGATCGTCCGAATGCCCGCCCGCGGGCGGGGAGGCGCGCCGGTGAGGCGACCGATCGTAGCGGCCGCGGCGGCGTTCATCGCCTCGGTCTGCGCCCTCGCGGGCGCATCGGACGCGGCCACCCCGCGACGGGCGTTCGACGCAAGCGCGGACCCGATCGTGCCCGGCGCGGTGAGCACGCCCCGCCGCGACCCCAAGGCGCCGCACCCCGGCCGCTACGGCGCGCTGACCCAGCGCGAGCGCGAACTCGCCCAGGTGGCGTGGCGCTACTTCGTCAACAACACGCAGGCCTCGACGGGCCTCGTCAACGCGGTCGACAACTATCCCTCGACCACGCTCTGGGACGCGGGCTCCTCGATGGCGGGCATCGTGTCGGCGGCCGGGCTAGGGATCATTCCCCGCGCCGAGGCCGAAGCGCGGCTCGGGCGCATGATCGAGGCGCTCGGACGCCTCGAACTCTTCAAGGGCCTGTGCCCGAACAAGGTCTACAACAGCCAGACCGGAGCCAAGGTCAACTACGCCAACCAACCCGGCGAGATCGGTTGCTCCGCGCTTGACGTCGGCCGCGCGCTCGCCTGGATGCGCATCGTCCAGCAGCGCTACCCGGCGCTCGCCGGCAGCGTCGAGAAGACGGTTGCCCACTGGAACGTCGGCTCGCTCGTGCGCGACGGCACGCTCTACGGCACCGCGGTCGAGAAGGACGGTTCGGTCGCCTTCCTGCAGGAAGGACGGCTGGGCTACGAGGAGTACGCGGCCAAGGGCTTCCAGCTCTGGGGGTACGACACCTCGCAGGCCTCGAAGCCGCAGCCCTACGCGACCCTGTCGATCTACGGCGTGCGGGTGCCCTACGATTCCCGCGATCCGCGCGTGCTCGGCGCTCACAACTACGTGGTGACCGAAAGCTACGCCCTCGACGCCATCGAGTTCGGCTGGGACGAAGTGGGCGACACGCGGTCGGGACCGTTCGAGCACACGAGCGGCTGGATCGCCGCCGCCGCGCAACGCGTCTACCTCGCGCAGGAGCGTCGCTTCGAGCGCACCGGCATCCTCACCGCCCGCACCGAGCACCAGCTCGCCGCCGAACCCTACTTCGTCTACGATACCGTATTCTCGGACGGCCAGCCCTGGGCGACGATCACCGACACGGGAAAGTCCGTTCCCCAGTTCGCGGCGGTGGCGCTGAAGGGCGCCTTCAGCCTTTGGGCGCTCTGGGACACTCCGTACACCGATCGGCTCTTCGCGGCGGTCTCCGGCGCCTACGATCCCAAGCGTGGCTTCTACGAGGGCGTGCTCGAGAAGGGCGGAAACATCGAAGCCTTCACCGCTAACAACAACGGGATCATCCTCCAGACCCTCCTGTACAAGACGGAAGGGCGCCTCCACCGAGCCGAACCGCGCCGGCCGGCCCCGCCGCCGGCGCGCGCGCTCGCCGAAGCGCCGAGTGCCCCCACAGCGCCCGCGCCGGCGGCACCCTCGGCGCAGGCCGCGCCGCCGGTCACCGGCGATCCGATCCCGGGCGGCGCCTTCGCGTCGCCCAAGCCGTCGCCCGACGCGCCGCATCCGGGTCGCCACGGCCGGCTGAACGACCGCGAACGCGCGCTCGCCGTCGCCGCGTGGCGCTACATCCAGAACAACACGCAAACTTCTACGGGCCTCGTCAACGCCGTCCACGGCTACCCGTCCACCACCCTCTGGGACTCGGCGGCAGCGGTCGCCGGGATCGTCGCTTCCGAGCGGCTGGGCCTCGTCCCTCGCCCCGAGGCCGAGCGGCGGCTCGCCGCGATGTTCGCGACCTTCGCGAAGATCAAGCTGTTCCGCGGCATCTGCCCGAACAAGGTCTACAACACGCTCGACGCGTCGCCCGCGGACTACGGCAACAAGCCCGCCGAGATCGGCTGCTCGGCGCTCGACGTCGGTCGGCTCCTCGTGTGGATGCACATCGTGCGGACGCGGTACCCGGCGCTGCGCCAGCAGGTCGAAGCGACGGTCGCCCACTGGAACATCAAGTCGATGGTGCGCGACGGCCAGATGTTCGGCACCGCCATCCAGAAGGGCGAGACCGTGTTCCTCCAAGAAGGCCGCTTGGGCTACGAAGAGTACGCCGCCAAGGGCTTCCAGCTCTGGGGCCTCGACACGCGCGCGGCGTCCGACCCGGCGCCCTACGGCGTCACCACCGTGCAGGGCGTCGCCCTGGCGCACGACCGCCGCGACGTCAAGTCGTCGGGCGGACACAACTACGTGGTGACCGAAAGCTACGCCCTCGACGGGATCGAGTTCGGCTGGGACGAAGCGAGCGACCGCACGAGCGGGCCCTTCGAGCACACGCAAGGCTGGATGGCGCGCGCCGCGCGCAACGTCTACCTCGCGCAGGAACGCCGCTTCGAGGAAACGGGCATCCTCACGGCCCGCACCGAGCACCAGCTCGCCGCCGCGCCGTACTTCGTCTACGACACCGTTTTCTCCAACGGCCAGCCCTGGGCGACGATCACCGACACCGGCCGCCAGGTCCCCGAGGGCGCCGCCGTCGCGCTCAAGGCGGCCCTCGGGCTTTGGGCGCTGTGGCCCACGCCCTATACCGATAAACTTTTCGACAGCATCGCGCGGGCGTACGACCCGAAGCTCGGACTCTACGAAGGCGTCCTCGAGAAGGGCGGCACGATCCGCGCCTTCACCGCCAACAACAACGGGATCGCGCTCGCGACGCTCGCCTACAAGGAGACCGGTCCGTTGATTCGCCTGGGCCCGCCCTGAGCGTCAGACGCGGCGTTTGACGAGCCGGAGCCAGTTGACGCCTTCGTGGCGGCGGTACTCGACCGCGTCGGTGCAGGCCCTGATGATTGCGAATCCGCGCCCCGACTCGGCCAAGGGATCGTCCGGCAGCGGGTTGTCGAGCAGCGAAGGATCTATCGCCGGCCCGCGATCCTCGAACTCGACGGAAATCTCCGCAGGCCCCAGTGCGATGACCGCGCTGAACGAAGCGTCCCGGGCGCCCCGCAGGCCGTGGCGGACGATGTTGTTGGCGGCTTCGACCACCGCGAGCTCGAGTTCCGCGCCCGCCTCCCCCATCCCGGCGCAGGCACGGCCGAGCTCGGCGGCGAGTTCGGTCACCTCGTCGAGCTCGGCCCGGAGGTGCAGCTCGATCCGTGTCTCGGGGCCCGCGCTAGACCGCCAGACTGCGAGCGGCATCTTCGACGCTGTCGTGCAGCCGCATGACCCGATCGAGCCGGGTGATGGTGAAAAGCTTGCGTACGGCCGGATTTGGGGCGGCGATCAAGAGCTCGCCCGCCGGGCCCATGCCCTTGAGCAACGAGACGAGGCACCCGAGCCCGGTGCTGTCGACGAAATCGACGCCGCCCGCGTCTACGATGACCCGGTCGGGTGAATCCGCGACGACGGGCGCGATCGCTTCCCTAAAGCCCGGGGCCTTCTGGGCGTCCAACCGCTTCACCGTCAACCTGACCAGCGTGTAGCCGTCGCGGTCTTCCGTCTCGATCATCTGGCCTCCACCACGCGTTCGTCCCTGCTTACCGGATGGCGCGTTCGATCGCGAGAAGCGAAACGTCGTCCTCGAGCGCGGCGCGCCCCCGGTGGTGCGCGAGTTCGTCGGCGATGGCGGCGACCGCCTCGGCGAGGTCGAGGTCGCCGGTCCGGCGGACAGCGGCGATCAGACGATCCTCACCGTAGGCCCCGCCCTTAGGATCGGTGCAATCGACGATGCCGTCGGAATAGAGGAAAAGGCGGTCGCCCGGTTCGAGATCGACCACGCTTTCGGGGAAGTCGGCCGTGGGCAGGAGCCCGACCGGCAGCCCGCCTTGCTCCATGATCGAGACGGTGTCGGTCCGCCGACGCCGGTGGAGGGCGTAGGGATGCCCGGCCCGGACGAAGGTGCAGCGACCCGACGACTCCGCCACCCCGTAGATCATCGTGAAATAGGTCTGGTCCCGATCGATCGTCTGCGAGTTGAGGGTCGCGACCAGGCTCGCCGGATCCGTCGGTGCCGTGTTCGAAAGCTGATTGTGCAGGGCGAACGAACGCAACGCCGCGGGGACGCCGTGCCCGGCCACGTCGACGTGGAAGAAGACGAGCCGCCCGTCGCCGTGGGACACCACGTTGTAGATGTCCCCGCCGATCTCGGTCGAAGGCAGGAAGATCCCCGCGGTGCGCAGTCCGCCGAAGTCGCCCGGGGGCGGGAGCAGCTGCCGCTGCGTCGCGGCGGCCGCCTCGAGGTCGCTCTTTATCTGACGGTAGGCTTCTCGGGTCCGGCGATGGGCCGCGGCGATGTGGCGTGCCCGCCTCGCCTCGCGGCGCTGCAGGTCAACGATGCGGCGCGCCGAGGCCAAGCCGAGCTCGAGTTCGATGTCGTCCACCGGCTTGCGGATGAAGTCGTCGACGCCGGCCCGGAGCCCGGCCCGGACACCTTCTCTGTCGGTGCTGGCGGTCACCATGATGACGTAGACATAGTGGTCGCGGCCCGACGTCCGCAGGCGACGCACGAGTTCCATCCCGTCCATCCCCGGCATGTTCCAGTCGGTCACCAGGACGTCGAATGCCCGCTCCTCCAGCCGGGCGGACGCCGTTTCGCCGTCCTCGACGGCTTCCACGTCGCAGCCCAGACCGGCGATCTTGAGCGCGAGGAATTCGCGGAGCAGCTCGTCGTCGTCAACGACGAGCACGCTGAGCGGTCGCGACAGGGCCCGCGGGGTACCGAAGGTGTCGGAAGGAACGGACTCCATCGATGCTCGACCCATTCCGCTCTTCTCCAGTCGAGCGACCGCTTATCAGCGGGGGACAACGCTGAACAGCAGCTTGTGTCGGACCATGAGCCAGAGACTCGCTAGGATCGCCAGGAGGATCAGCGTGTTGGGCCACACGGTGTCCCACGCGAAGGCGGGCACGCCCTCGAAGTAACCCGGGACCTGATCGGCCGCCGCGATCAAGGGCACATGCATGATGAAGACGTACAGGCTGTTTTTCCCCAACGGGACCAGCAACCAGCCGAACGCCCGCCGGAGTGGCGCCCAGAAGTGCGTCAACAGCGCGTAGAAGGCGACGAAGAAGCCGCTCGCCGTCAACAGCCGCAACGGATCGAGCACGTCCTTGTCGAAGTAGGCGTCGTACCAACAGCGGAAGGTCGTCGCCGACACGATATCGAGGCGGCTCCAGGCCGGAAACGACGGGTTGTCGGTGGCCTGTGCGAACAGGAACGACGCAACGGCGACCGCGGCGGCCGACGCGATCACCGCCCGGCGCCGCCACGGGCGGCCCGCCAGCCAGAGCCGGACTTCGTAGCGAGCGAAATAGCCGATCGCTAGCGCGTTGAAGAAGTAGACCTGCCAAGCGAGCAACGGGAAGCCGTGCTCGAACTGCGCGCCCGTGATCCTGAGCGGAACCATACGTTCGAGCACGTAGAGCCCCCAGCTCGCGACGAGGACGACCCACAACCGCCCCTTGGCGAGCTGCGACACGGCGAGCGGCGCCGCCAGCAGAACGAAGATGTAGAAGCCGAGGATCTGTACCTGGTGGGGCGTCGATCGCAGCAGGAGGATGCTCGGGATCCGATCGACCAAGGGTGTGCCCTCCGGGGGGTACAGAGAATAGGTGATCCCTGCCCAGCGGTCGGTGAAGGTGGTGACCGCGGTGACGTCGATCACCCCGAGGGCCTTTACCGCGGCGACGAGCGCGATGAGGGCCACGTAGGCGACGTAGAGTTTCCACGCGCGCCGCCACAGCCGCTCGGTCGATCCGGGCTCGAGCCGCCGGTCAACGACCTCGCGGTGCGTCATCCCGACCAGCAGACCCGACACGATCACGAAGAGCTCGGCGCCGGAAAAGATGCCGAGCCTCTCCCAGAACAGGAAGTTGAACCAGTTAAACGCCTCGAGGTGCGCGGCGACGAAGCTCACGCAGGCGAACCCGCGGATGAAGTCGAGCCGCTCGTCTCGCGATCGGTGGCGCGGATAGCGCAGGCCAGCCAGGCCGCCCGTCTCCCCAGCCCGTCGAGGGCCGGACGGAGTTTTGGGATGCCGAGTCGCAGCCAGCGTCGGTCGCATTACTGCAACAGAACGCGCTGCGCGCCCTAAGTTCAACGCGGCGCACGGCTTTTTTCCTGCCCCGACGATTGCCTGTCTCGGACACGCCCGTAATAATCGATTGCGGGTCGGTAGCGTTCGTGGGGGCATGAGCGGCGACCCGTCGGGTGATGGGGGCGTTCTTATGATTACTCAGCCGATCGATCTGTCGCGTTTTCGGCTCACCTTCGCCGACGAGTTCGGCGCCTCGGCGCTGGACAAGAGCACATGGATGACCCGCTACTGGTGGGGTGGGCGCACGCTGTCGAGCAACGGTGAGCTGCAGTATTTCGCCGACGACGGCACGCAGCTTGTCCAGGCGCATCCCGGGGCGAGTCCATTCGGCGTCCGCGACGGTTTCCTCACCATCACCGCACGGCCCACGCCCGACGCCGCGCTCAGCGACGGGTTGCCCTACGTTTCGGGGCTCATCAACTCCTACGGCACCTTCTCGCAAACCTACGGCTACTTCGAGATCCGCGCCCAGGTGCCGAAGGGACAGGGCCTGTGGCCAGCCTTTTGGCTGTTGCCGGCCGACGGCTCATGGCCGCCCGAGATCGACGTCATGGAAATGCTCGGCGGCGACACGAGCACCTACTACGGGAGCGCGCACTGGGGCTCGGCCGCCGAGCACCGGTACGTCACGAACACGGTAACGGCCCCGATCGACCTGTCGGCGGACTTCCACACCTACGGCGTCCTCTGGGAGGATGACTGCATCAGCTGGTACCTCGACGGCGGACTGGTTTGCCGCTGGGACAATCCCCCCGACCAGTTCGACCGCCCGATGTACCTGCTCGCCGGGCTGATGGTCGGCGGTGACTGGGGCGGGGCGCCCGACGCGGGCACCCCCTTCCCGGCCGAGTACCGGATCGACTACGTTCGCGCTTACGAGCTGGTCGAAACGCCCGTGGTTCTGCCGGGCACCAGCGCCGCCGAGAGTCAGGCGTGGACGAAGGCAATCTTCGGCGGCGGCCGAGGCGACAAGCTACGAGGCACCGACGGGCACGACCTGCTCGACGGCAGAGCGGGTGCCGACCAGATGCGCGGCGGGCGAGGCGACGACACCTACCGGGTGGACGACACGCGCGATCAGGTCGTGGAAAACGCGGGCGAAGGCGTCGACACCGTCGAGACGAC
>Ga0164290_1001787_pt1 | contig 23533 bp, 22 predicted proteins | sample Micstemetagenome_FD_108782 | JGI IMG/M metagenome (GOLD analysis project Ga0164290, IMG submission 108782) | Contaminated culture microbial community from soil near Moab, Utah, USA - Microcoleus steenstrupii SON62 (Illumina Assembly) | ecosystem: Environmental > Terrestrial > Soil > Soil crust...
CGCGAGGTGCTCAACATCGTCTACCTCGGCGGGACGAGCTCCGGCGGCTTCTTCCCCAACGGACTCAACGGCAACATCCGCTGAGAGGAAAGGGAGGAGAGGGGGCGCGGCGGGCGCGCCCCCGCTAACATTGACGGCACCTGGGGTCGTAGGCAGAAGCTTGCGACCCCAGGTGCCTCGCGTTGAATTCGACGCCTAACCGCTCGACCGCTCGACCGTGAGCGCCACCACCGGCTCTGGGCGAGGTGATCGCGCCGGGCTGGTGTCCGGCTTCGCGTCGGCGGGTGCCTGGCTGCGGGCGTACGTTCGCAGCGGCAACTGCACGGGCACGAGCGTCGGCAGGAGGTCGAGCTTCGTCACGGCGCGCCGAGGCATGAATGGCCGCTCGAAGGCCATATGGAAGAGCCACGTCCCCAGCAGGATGATCGGCAGTCCGACGATCACCAGATACAGCAGCGAGGCGAGCTCACCGCTCACGAACGCGGGCCGGTTCACGAACACCACCTGCTGGATCGGGTGGTGCATCAGGTAAAGGCTGTACGAGAACGTGCCGAGCGCGACCAGCGGGCGCCACGAGAGCACCGAGCAGATCGATCCCTCCTCGGTCGTGGTGAGCACGTAGCAGAGCGCGGCGACCGCGATGCCGATCAGCGCGTCCTGCTCGTGAACCGGCCGGCCGAAGTAGCAGGCGACCACGGTGCCGAGGAGCGCCAAGGATCCGAAGACGCGCGCCGCGTTCGGGCGCGTGCCGATCCGTAGATTCGGTCGGTAGGCCAGGTGCGCCGAGACCATGCCGAGCATGAAGAGCGGCAAGAACCACGGGTACAGCTTCGGCGCGACGGGTACGAGAAGCAACGTCGCCGCCGCCAAGGCGACGGACCCCGCGAGCGCCCGCATCCTCCCGAACCGAACGACCGAGAGCACCAGCAACGGGAAGACGAGGTAGAGCTGAGCCTCGATGGCGATGCTCCACAGCACGCCGTTCAGCTTGTACATCCAGTCGACCGAGAAGTTGTGGACCAGCAGCACGTGAGCGAGCACGTTCTCGGTGGTCACCGGCACGTACCGCGTGAACGGCGGCACCGTCTGGTGCATCGTCACCGTGAGACAGACGAGGATGGAGAGCGCCAACGCCGCGTAATACGCGGGCAGGATTCGCCTCGCTCGACGCCGGTAGAAGACCTTCAGATTGGAGATTCGGCCGTGCGAGCCCCGCGAGAAGAGCGAGAGCTGCAGACAGAAGCCCGAGAGCACGATGAACGCGGCGACCGCGAGGTTGCCGTACCAGAACGCACCCATTACCCCTTGGAGCCAGGTGGGGGCATGGCTGACCCAGCCGGAAGCGCGTCGGCCATCCGCCATCGAGCAGAAGTGCGAGAGCACCACATACAGCGCGGCAAGGCCCCGCAGCCCCTCGAGAAAGGGGAGACGGCTCACGGGAAGGCTGGCAGGAGCGGGGCGTCTCCGCATCTAATGGAGATCGTATCGCAAGCCGTGCGCGGGGCGCGACGGACGATGTGGCGGTTGCCTCTTTTTGTGCAGGTTGACGAAACGGCACCTGCGCGAATGCGTCACGATGATGTCATGAAGCTGCACCGCTCGATCTCGTCTCGCGCCCTCCCGCTCGTCCTTCTTGCGGCGTTGGCGGGATCGGCGTCGGCCCAGTTCCACGGGCTGCCGACCCCCACGAACACGGTCAACTGGCGCACCTTCCGAACGGGCACCACGTCGCGAATCAGCGGCCAGACGATGTTCGTTCTCCACACCGAGAACGACTTCGTGAGCTACTGGAGCCGGTCCACCGGCCAGTCGGGAGAGACCGCGCCTCGCGGCGTCGACTGGAACAAGGAGAAGCTCGTCGCCATCCACCTCGGCAATCGCCCTTCCAGCGGGTTCAAGGTGTTCGTCCGCAGCATCGACCGCGGCCCCTCGCTCGCCGTGATTCGTGCGGTGGAGCAGACGCCGATCCCAGGCCAGTACGTCGCCCAAGTCGTCAGCTCGCCCTTCGTTATCGTGCGCGTCGACAAGAACGCGGCCGACTACCGGCTGGAGCTGTCTCGAGAGGAGGGCCAGGTCGGGAACGGCGTGATCATGGGACCCGGTGGAATCTCCGTCCGACCCGACTACGACGCGCCAAGCGCCCCGTGGGTCGACCCCCGCTTCGCGTGCGACTGGAGCACCCTCACCTCGGGCTCCGACTGCCGAACGCCCGACTCCGGGTTGTTCGTGCTCAACAGCGAGAACGACCTGCAACGGTACTGGGAGCGGCAGGTCGGCCGCTTCGCCTCCACCGCCCCGAGGGGCGTGGACTGGCTGCGCTACAAGCTCGTCGCGGTCCATCTGGGCGAGCGACCGAATGGTGGCTTCGGGATCGCCGTGCAAGGCGTGCAACGCCGAGGCGCCTACGGCATCATCCACACGGTCGAAGAAACCCCGATCCCGGGCTCCTTCGTCTCCCGCGAGAAGTCGCGCCCGTTCGTGATCATCAAGGTCGAGCGAAGTGTGGTGCAGTTCAAGCTCGATCAGACCTCGAGGCCGCGCGGCGGCGGTGGGATCACGATCTTCGGCAACGGCCGCGGGCGCTGATTCCGAGGACGTAAAGCGGAGCGTCCGTTGCGAGAGCCTCCCCTATTCGGCTGGCATTAGGCCAAAGGAAGGTCAGGACCGGAGAGGGTCTCGCAACGGAGCCACATCCCGACGGGGCGTCTTCCATCGAGCTTCGCTCGATCCGCGGCAGGAATGCCGCAGCCACAGGTGCTCTCTCCTGAGTCACTGAGGGGCGGCTTCGCCGAACGCCTCGAGCACCGCTTGCGGAATGCGGACGGGCCGGCGCGTCTCGGGCTCGATCCAGACCCACTCCGTGTCGACTTCCTCAAGGAGCGTCTCGTCGCGCAGGATCCGCGTGTGCCGCATGCCGCGCACGCCCTTGAGGCGCTCGGCGCGCGTGAACACGGTGAGCACGTCGCCCACTCGCGCCTCCAGGTGATAGACGATGGTTTGTCGCCGGATCACCGGCACCGCGTTGTCGGCGAGCATTCGGTCGACGGTGAACCCCACGCGATCCGTGTGGCTGCGGGCCGCGCGCTCCGCGTACTGCAGATACACCGCGTTGTTCACGTGGCCGAGCTCGTCGATGGCGTCGGGCTCGACCACGAACTGGATGGAGTGCTCGTTCGCTCTCAAAGCGGTTCGTCGGGCAGGGTGAAGAAGAACGTCGCTCCCTCTTCCTTTCGTCCCTCGGCCCAAGCCTTGCCGCCATGCTTCTGGGCGATGCGGTTGACGTTCGTGAGGCCGACGCCGGTGCCCGGATACTCGTCCTCGCGGTGGAGTCGCTCGAACGGCAGGAAGATTCGTTCGGCCTGTTCCGGCTCGAAGCCGATGCCCCGATCTCGCACGAAGAAGGCGCCTCGGTCGGTGCGGCCGATCTGGATCCGCGCTGCCTCGCCCACCTTAGCGAACTTCACCGAATTGTCCAACAGGTTTTGGAGCAGGAGTCGCGCGAGACGCTCGTCCGCCTTCGCCCGCAGGCCGGGCTCGACTTCGATCACCGCGTTGCCGCCGTGGCGCGCGTTCACCTCACGCCCAACCTCCTCCGAAACGACGGTGAGATCCAAGTCCTGCAAGTTCATCTCCTGGCGTCCGAGCCGCGACAGACGGAGCAGCTCCTCCATGAGATTGGAGAGTTTCTTCGCCGCGTTGCTCTGGCGCTTGAGCTCCGCCTGCCCCTCGGCGTCGATCTTGTCGCCGTAGTCCTCGATGAGAATCATCGCGCTGGACATGATCGCGCGCAGGGGCCCGCGGAAGTCGTGGGAGACGGTGTAGAGAAAGCTCTCGAGCTCCTTGTTCGCCGCCTGAAGCGCCTCTGTTCGAGCTTCCACGCGCCGCTCGAGGATTTCGTTGAGCCGCTTCAGTTCCGCCTCTTGCGCCACTCGATCGGTGACGTCGCGCTGGATGGCCACCCAGTGGGTGGTTTCTCCGTTCTGCTGGAGCGGGCTCACGCTCCACTCCACAACGAGCTCCGAGCCATCGTTTCGGCGGCCGGTTGTCCGGCCGGTGAACTTGCCCTTCTCGCGTAGCTCGCGCCGCATCTGGTCCAAGATGCCCGGTTCCGGGCTCATGCCTGGACAAGCGGCCAAGGATTTGCCGATCACTTCGTTGGCTGTCAGCCCGGTCAGCCGCTCGAAAGCCGGGTTCACGTACGTCAACCGCGGTCCGGGCCCGTCCAGCTCCGGCGTGGTGATGACGATCGCGTCGCTCGCGGCTTCGACGGCTTGCTTCACCAGCTCGATGCCGACGGTTTCCTGCACTCCCCCGTCCATGTCCTCAGTTTCCCCCTTTCGCGGCCGTCCAAGCCGCACCGCAACTATACTGGCTCCTTAACCTCTGGTGGCATGTCGCGTAGAACGACCCGTGGCCTATCTTGTCGAGACTTACTTCGATGCCGCCATCGACGCCCCGGTCCGAGCCCTTTGGGACCGCCTTAACGAGGCCGGTGTTTCCGACAGCAACCTTCGAAACAACTCCCGGCCCCACTTGACCATGGGCACGACGGAGAGCTTGGACGCCGACGCCTTCGTCCGAGAGATGGCACAAGTGGCGCAAGCGCCCGCCTTCCCCATACGGCTCCACGCCTTGGGCGCGTTCACCGACGTCCGACCGGTCGTTTTCCTCGCTCCAACCCCCTCGCTCGAGCTTCTGAAGCTCCATCGCGATCTGTGCGCCGCGGTGGAGCGTTGCGGTGGCTCGGTGATCGGCATGCACGCACCGGGAAATTGGATCCCCCACGTGAGTCTCGCCCGACGCCTACGGCCGGAGCAACTGCCGGAGGCGGTGGCCGCGCTCCAAGGCGAGGCGCTTCGACTCGACGGTCGCGTGGTCCGGATCGGACTGCTGCGCGACCGTCCTATCGTCGATCTTCACTTCGAGTCGCTGGCCGAGGCCTAACCCTCCTTCGCGCCGGCGTTGATCCAATCTTCGATCAGCTTGACGTCACCGGCGTCCAGCGGACCGCTGGGCGGCATCTTGGGATGCCCTTCGGCTCCGGTGAGCACCTGAACCAGCTCGCTCGCCTTGGCGTCGCCCGGCTTCACGACGGCGCCGTCGTTGCCTCCTTTCATGATCGAAGCGTAGCTTCTTAGGTCGATCCCTTCTTTGCCGCCCTCACCATGGCAGCCGGCACAGTTCTTGGTGAGGACCTCTTGAACCTTGGTGTAGCTCACCGTCGTGGCACCGCCTCCCGCGGCGGTTGATTTTCCTCCGCCGCCGCCCGTCGGCGATACGCCCGTGGGCGAGGCCATGGAGGCGTTCGGATCCGGCGTGCCGGGTTCTGGCTCGGAATCGTCGCTGCCGCCTTGGCAACCGATCATGAGCAGCGCGAGTCCTGCGGAAAGGAGAATTGCGTTGAGTCGGCTTCTTTTCATCAGTCTTCGTCCAGTCCTCGAGGGAGGTGGGACGCATTCTAACCAAATATCACGGCAACGCCAACTAGACGCCCGCGCCCGCCGCTACTCGGCGGACGAAGTTCTCCACGATTCGGAACCCTTCCTCGGTGAGCACCGACTCGGGGTGGAACTGGACACCCTCGATCGGCAGGGTCTCGTGACGAAGTCCCATGATCTCACCGTCGTCCTCGGCCGTGGCGGTCACCACGAAGCCCGGCGGAAGCGATTCCTTCGTGACGATGAGCGAGTGGTAGCGAATGGCGCGGAATGGATTCGGCATCCCCTCGAACAGTCCCTTGCCGTCGTGCCGGACCATCGAGGCCTTGCCGTGCATGATGTTGCGCGCCTGCCGGACCTCGCCGCCCGCGACCATCCCGATCGCCTGATGGCCGAGGCACACCCCGAAGATCGGAATGGAAAGGGACTTGGAGGGCGAGCCCCCGAGCGCGCCGTTCAGGACATCCAAGCAGACGCCGGACTCCTTGGGCGTGCACGGACCGGGCGACAGCATGATCCCGTCAGGCCGCAGCTGCTCGATCTCAGCCATCGTGATCTCGTCGTTCCGGCGCACCACGATCTCCGCCCCGCACTGCCCGAGGTACTGGACGAGGTTGTAGGTAAACGAGTCGTAGTTGTCGATAACGAGGATCACCCGTCGAGTGTATCTCTCCTCGCTCCTCGACCGCGCGGCAGACGCTTGACCCTATAATGTGGCGTGAGTGTCCTTGCTGCCTCTGCGCTTCTTCTCCTGCTTCCCGCCCGCACGAGTCTCGTTCGCTTCGACGCCACTCCCGAGGCGACGGTCCGCGCGGCCTTCGCCGCGATGTCGCGGAGCGACGCCGCCGGGTTTCTCCGGCGGGTCGACACCTCGTCGACCGATCTAGCCGCCGTGCGCCGCGAGCTCGGCCGGCCGAACGCGATCAAGATTCTCGATCTGAGTTCAAACGTCGCCGGCAGTACCGCCAAGGTCACGGCCCGGATCTCGTTCGAAGACCGGGGCGGGGCGATCGAGATGAAGATGCCGATCGACCTCGTTCGCCGCGGCGAAGATTGGCGCATCGAGTCGCGCGAGTTGATCGACCCCCGCAAAGACCCGAGACTGCTCAACGTGATCGCCTTCCGGGTGGCGAATCCCCGCCTCTACACGCAGGCGCGGACCGCCGCCAAGAAGACGGTTTGCCTCAGTAACGTCAAGCAGCTCGGCGTCGCCACCATCATATACGGCTCGGACCATCGCGATCGGTTTCCTGCGTCCGCGTCGGCCGTTCGGCGGCTCCTCTCGCCCTACGTTAAGAAAGACGAGATCTGGAGCTGTCCGGCTCACGCGGGCGGCACGAGCTATTCGTTCAATCCGAACTTGATCGGAAAGTCGATGAACGACGTGGAAGAGCCGGCGAAGACGGTCCTTCTCTACGAAGGGAGCCAGGGCCGACTCGCGTACCGTCACGACGGAGTGGCCGCCGTGGTTTACGCGGATGGGCACGCGAAGCTCATGACGCCGCAGCAGGCAAAGGGGCTCCGATGGAAGCCGTGACCATGGGCTAGTTGAGCCGCAAGATGTGAGGCGGCGAGGTCCCGGGTGCGACGCGGACCTCCACGCCCGGGCCGACGCCGGCGCGAATCTTCGGGTCGGTGACCTTGCCGGACTTCACCAACCGCCCGTCGATCACCAGCGGAACTCGGCCGTCCTTGCCGCAGGGGCCGGTGCACCGGGCGACGACGGCCGGCGGCTCGGGCGGAGGCGGGGGCAGCACGGGCTTCTTCGGCTTTGCGGGACGAGGCGCCCTCGCCTTTGGCGCAGGGTCGAGAGCGGCACTCCAATCGAGGTCGGCGAGTTTCGGGCCGCGCTCCTGGGGAGGCGGCGTGGGTCGCTCCCGCTCGGTGAGGGGAGCGGCTTGGCTGGTCAGGTGGAATTGCCCGCATACGGGACACCGGTACGCCCGGTACCGCCACTCGGCCGTGCGCTCGGCTTCCAGCGCGGTCTCGAACCGAGCCTTGCGCGCGCACGCCTGCTCGGCGGACTTTAGGTATCGCCCCTTGCCCATGGGATGCCGCTAACCCCGTCCCTCAGCGAGGACCTGGCAGCGGAACCTCCAAGACGTCGTCCGGGCCACTGATCGCCTCGATCTCTCCTTCAACCTACTAACCTCTAGGAATACGAAGCGGAGCCCCGTGTACACCGAAAAACGTCGGGGCCGAGACGTAGTCGCCTCGGCCCCGACGTTTGAGGCAGATCCATTCCTTAGACCGGAATCTCGTTTCGTCGCTCAGAAACGCGGCGCTCGGAGTGGTCGAGGATCTTCTTGCGGAAGCGGAGCTGCTTCGGCGTGACCTCGAGGAGCTCGTCGTCGCGGAGCCAGGAGAGCGCCTGCTCGAGCGAGAACTCCTTGTGCGCGTCGATGACGGTCGTCGCGTCGGCGGAGGCGGAGCGCATGTTGTTCGCCGCCTTCTCCTTCGTCGCGTTCACGACCATGTCCTCGTCGCGGGAGCAAGCGCCCACGATCATGCCGCCGTACACCTCGGTGCCGACCGGATAGAACAGGGTGCCGCGCTCCTGCACGTCCTCGTAGGCGTAGCGGGTGAGCTTGCCCGGGTCCTTGCTGATGAGGGAGCCCTGGGTGCGGCTCTCAATCTCGCCCTTGTACGGCTTGTACTCGTCGAAAAGCGACGAGATCAGGCCGAGGCCGCGGGTCATCGTGAGGAAGTTCGAGCGGAAGCCGATGAGGCCGCGCGTCGGAATGGAGTAGTCCAGCGACGTCGTCTCGTTGTCGTTCTTGCGCATGTCGACCAGGTCACCCTTGCGGCGCGACATGTCCTCCATGACGGTTCCGACCGCGTCCTCGGGGCACTCGAGCGTCGCGATCTCGTACGGCTCGTGGATCTTGCCGTTCTCGTCTCGCTTGTAGATGACCTGCGGGCGAGAGATCTGCATCTCGTACCCTTCGCGTCGCATCGTCTCGATGAGAATCGCGAGCTGGAGTTCGCCACGCGCCTGCACCTTCACGGTGTCGGCCGGGGCGTCCGGGTCGACCTTGACGGAGACCGAGACCGCCTCTTCGCGCTCCACGCGCTCACGGATCTTGTGGATCGTGAGGAACTTGCCGCCGTCCTTGCCCGAGAGCGGTGAGTTGTTCGCGTAGAAGTTCATGCTCAGGGTCGAGGGCTCGACCTTGATGGAAGCCAAAGGCGGCGTGGTGTCGACGTGCGCGATGGTGTCCGAGATGAGAACGCGATCGAGGCCCGCGAGCATGGCGATCTCGCCGGCTCGAACCTCGTCGACTTCCTTGAGCTGGATGCCTTCGTACGTCCAGAGCTTGGTGACGTTGAAGCCCTGCTTCTTCTCGCTCCCCTCGCGGAGCATCTCGACGCGATCGCCCACCTTGACGGAACCGCGCAGCACCTTACCGCCGAACATGCGGCCAAGGTAGTCGGAGTAGTCGAGGTTGTTGACCTGGAGGAGGAACGGACCCTCGAGCTCCACGCGGGGAGGCGGAACGGCGTTCACGATCATCTCGAACAGGGCACGCATGTCCTGCTCGGAGCCGTCCGGCGACACTCGGGCGAAACCGCCCGCGCCGCTGGTGTAGAGGTGCGGGAAGAACAGGTCCTCCTCGCTGGCGCCGAGGTCGATGAACAGGTCGATCGTCTTGTCGTAAGCGTAGGCCGGCCGCGAGTTCGGGCGGTCGATCTTGTTCACACACACGATCGGCTTCAGACCGTTCTCGAACGCCTTCTTGAGAACGAAGCGCGTCTGCGGCATCGGACCCTCGTTGGCGTCGACGATGAGGAGCACGCCATCGACCATGCTGAGCACGCGCTCGACCTCGCCGCCGAAGTCGGCGTGGCCGGGGGTGTCGACGATGTTGATCTTGGTGTCCTTGTAGCGGACACTGGCGACCTTCGAGAGGATCGTGATGCCCTTCTCGCGCTCGAGGTCGTTCGAGTCCATCACCCGGTCGGCCATGTGCTGGTTCTCTCGGAAGAGACCCGATTGCTTGAAGATGGCGTCGACCAGCGTCGTCTTGCCGTGGTCGACGTGCGCAATGATCCCGACGTTACGAATGGGGGAGGACATCGCGAGAGAGTGTACCTTTTGGGGTCAACCCTAACGTTAAGGCCAGGTTCACCCGGCAAAGATTGCTCCAAACAACGCGGCGAGCACGTGTCGGAGGGTTGCCCCGCGGCTTTCCTCGGCATCGTGGGTTGCAGCGGGCCCCGAAGGTGTGTCTCCCGTGCGCTCGTCGGTGGGGCGACTTACCACAGAGGGGACCGAGTTCCTTTCATGCCGAGTGAAGCCGAGAGACCTGACTATTGCTGGTCAAGGCGACTCAGAAGTAGGCGCTTGTGGCTGCGGCATTCCTGCCGCGGATCGAGCGGAGCTCGATAGACTCTTCACCGCTGAGATCCGTGAGGTCGCGGAGGTGCCCACCCCGTTGAGGACGTTGCGCCGTGCCGTGAGCCCGACCGGTCCGGGACCTCCCCACACCAGAATTGAGCAGAAGGAGGCAAGGCTCTCGCGCCGCGCCTCGCGCCGCTACACGCCCCTGTCATCCCGAGCGCACCCAAGGGATCTAACCGTTGGCACTGACTACCCTAGGGCAAGCCGCCTGGGTTTGCGTCTTTGCGTGAGTCTCCCTTCGGGACGGCGGGAGGAGCACCGGCTACACGCCCTGGCGGGCGTAACCTGACCCTGGGCCGTGGCTTGACCAGCAGTAGTCAAGGTCTCCCGTCAGATCCCTCGGCTGCGCTCGGGATGACAGCGGCTGGACATCAGCGGTGAAGAAACTTCATCCCAGCCATGGGTTCGTCGCCCTTGCGTAGACTTGAAGCCTGAAACGATGGATGACGAGAAGTTAGGTCGATGGCTGTCCGGGGGGCGCGTCTTGCTGGCGGCGCTCTGCCTCGTCGCGGGCACTTGGGCGCTCCTCGACGACTCGCTCTCCGAGGGGATCGTCGCCTCGATCGCGTGCCTTGCCGCGGTGCTCTCGGCGAGCTCGTGCGCCCGGCTGCTCGCCGACTGGCGGGAGAACCATCTCGAGGGGAGCCGCAGCCGCGTCGCGCTGTCCCTCGCCTCCCTCTTCGCGGTGCTGACGGCGGGCGCTCGCTGGATTCAGGTTCCGCCCTCGTCCTGGGCCATCGTTACCATTGCGGTCACCGGGGTGGCGTGCTACTTCGCTGCCGGAATCGCGAGGGTCTTCTCCCGGTCCTTGAGGAGTCTCGATCACTCGGCAGACGAGATGTCCCCCCTTCGTTTCGACACCCGCCTCCCCACGCGGGCGGTGGCAAAGCTGCTCAGTGGCGATGGCGAGGCGACGGCATTCCTCATCACGCGCGAAGGTCATCTGGTGACGAATGCCCACTGCGTGATGGGCGCGCCGACCCTCGAGGTTGTACTTGCGAACGACGAGCTGTTCGAGGCCCGCCCCGTGATCGTGAAGCCGGAGTGGGACCTCGCACTCATCAAGATCGACGCTCCGTATCCGCTCCCCACGGCCCGGCTTGGCGACTCGGTCGACGCGGTTCTCGGGGAGCGTACGGTGACGCTTGGGCGAGAGCCGTGGTCCATGCGATCCAACGCTTATCTGTACACGCCGAACGGATCGCTGCGAGCCGGTCAGGACGAGGTTGTCGCCGTGCCCGGCGCGGTGGCCGGCTTCTCCGAGTCGAGCGAGGAGAGCTTCTCCGTCCTCCACGTGGCCAGCAACGACGTAGCCCGCCCGGGTTACAGCGGCGCCCCGGTCTGCTTGGCGCGCAAGGGGCAGGTAATCGGCGTGCATGCCGGTGGCTACGGCAGCCTCGACATGAAGCAGGTCATCCCGGTGGACCTCGTCGGCGCGATGCTGGAGGAGGCCGGCGTGTCCGCTCGGCACAACCGGATTTTCTGGCGGATGCCGCAACAATCCGATCCGGAATCGGTCCGCCGCCGGTGGCTCGCTGGCGCGCCGAGCTTCGAGGTTTGGCTCTTCGATCGATTCAACGACCTGGATTCGCTCAAAGAACCGGATGCCTTGGAGTACGTTCGCTCCACCACCGACGAGTATCTCGCGAAGGTGCCCGAGTCGCCTGCGGTCCAGACGATGCACGCATGGGCGTCGCTTGCGGAAGGCAAGGTCGAAGCGGCGCGAGCCGCGGCCCGCCGGGCGATCGAGAGTGGCTCCGTCTACAACGCCGTTCGGGTTCTGCGGGAGTCGGCAACGACGCCCGAGATGCACGAGGAGAATCTGGCCGTCGCCGAACAGGCGCTGGCGCGGCTGCCGGCGGGCAAGAGCTATCTCGGCGCGAAGATGCGAGCCTCGTTCCACCGCATGCGCGTCCACTCGCTCGCCGAGCTCGAGCGCTGGGAAGACCTTCTGATCGCCGCCGAGGCCGGTCGGGCCGACCTGAGCGAAGCGGGACACGCGTTCGGCACTCTCTACTACTCCGCCGACGCCCTTCTGAAGCTCGGGCGCTTTGCCGAAGCGATCGAGCGGTTCGACGCGGCCAAGGAAGCCGCGAGCTCCGCCGACTCCGCAAGCGTAGACTGGATGGGCTACCTGCGCGCGCTCCTCGGCGAGGGAAGCGACCGCAGCCTCCGCCGAGCGCTGGACTTCGGTCGTTGGTGCCTGACGCGAGGCAGCACTCCGCCGGAGGCGTTCCGTTTGGCGGCCGAAGCGGCGGAGAGGCTGGATCTTCCGAATCTCGCCGGGGCCTTCCGCGAGTGGGCGCTGGTGGACGCGAACGTGGAACCAGAGGCTGAACCGAAGGAGACAGAGGAGTCGGGGGAAGGGCTATGACCGAATTCTCTCGCGTGGTGGCGTCACGGCATCGAGCTCGGTAGCGGCGGCGAGCCGCTCCCTCAGGTCGTCTCGCACCGTCGCCGGTTCCGGCATTCCGAAACGAAGGCGGTAGATCGCGTAGGCCACGCCCACCAGCAACGTCGGCACCGCCGACGCCGCGGGCTGGAGCAATGGCTCCAACATACCGACCGCGAAGAACGCGATGGCCGCCAAGAGGATCACCCAGTGATGAACGTCACGCCGAAGGTGCCACGGGACCTCAGGTGCTGGATCAGCTGGTGGTAGCCGGCTGGGCACTGCGGATGGCGGCATCGCTTCCCACCGGCCGAACTCCGCCGTTAGTGCCGTGTCGTCGCCGCCCATATTCGGTCGCAGATGCGCTAGTGAACTGATCACCAAAGTCTCGCCGCTGAGTCTGCCCGTCGGCGCGCTCCGAATCGCGGGCACGAGATCCGTGCCCATGCCGGCCGCCTTTGCCGAAGCCGCGTCGTAGGCGAAGGCGGTGCGTTCGCCCTGAAAGTGGAGCAGCGATCCCTCAAAGCTCAGGACTCCTTTGTCAGTTCCGAGCGGTTGGCCGTTTCGCCACATCACGATAGACACGGGGAAGGCCCGTTGGCGGCGCGCGAGCCGGCGCAACTCGAGCGGCACAACTTCCATCACGGACTGCAGGAGGATCGACGACGCAATTAGCGCGACCAACGCACGAACCGGCGCACTTGGAACCGAGATGCCGTAAAGCGTCAAGGGCGGGGCGCTCATCAAGACGCCCGGCAAAAATTCCACGCTGTAGGCCGCGATCACGGCAATGCTGACCAAGACCCGCCCGGTTGGCGAGGCGTGACGGACGACATGCCAAGTCCGTGCCAGCAACCCCGGCCGGGGAATCGGTAGCGCACGCCAGGAAGCCCTCTCCATTACCCATGGTAGACGCAGGATCGTCGGCAGAGGCTGCGCGTCTCGTGCAACGGCGTCCGGGAGTGCCGACCGAGCGCCCACGCACTTCAAGACTCCACCTTCGAAGCGCATCAGCCCCGCACCTTGGCCAAGGTACGCGCGAAGGCGCGTGTAGCCGGCGCTCCTCGCGCCGATTGGAGACCTCACGCCACGGCGCAACGAACGCAACGATGCCGTAGCTGACCAAACGCAGTCAGTGTCTCCGGTTAGATCCCTCGGCTCCGCTCGGGATGACAGCGGATTGTTGGCGCCCCCTCACGATTACGTGGTTCATGAAGAGTCGGTGCCGGGAGGATTCTCCGGCACCGACAAGGCTTCGAGATCAAACGATCTCGAAGTGGTCGCCCTCGCGGACGAACCGGACGCTCTGGCCGGCGCGCATCGCGCGGGCCGGGACTTGGAAGGCGAACGTGCCTTCCTCCGACACGATCGTCGCCTCACCAAGCTCCACGCTCACCACGTAACCCGTGAGGGCTCGCCGGCGGACGTTGAGCATGCTTCGGACGGCGTCGCCGATCGCCAGGCTCAGGGCCTCGGCGCCGGTGTACAGGTCGGGCGATCGCCGGTTCAGGCGCTCGACGTTGGTTTCACGATCCAACGTGGTGGATCGCGAGCGATTATTTGCGTTCTCTTGCAAAGCACTCCTTTCTGCCGCAGTGGCAGGGGGAGTCAGGGACCCTGTCGCGCATTGAGCCGGGCGATCCGACGCTCGACGAACGAGCGGGCGCGCCTGCTCTGGGCAAGCGACGGGTCAGATAGGATCGTGGGCACCCGCGATGGGGTCAGGGACGGCGCGAGAGATTCCGCGCCCGCAGGTGCTCCGTTCCGAACTAGAGCGACCGCAGGGCGGAGGTGAGGGGATGGTTGATGTTGATCATGTTCGTGGTCATTCCTCCGGCAGTCTTCGCCGCCTCAAGGGGTGGCGTGTTGAGAATATACAGCAACTAGACGTCGCATAGGCAAGGTCCTACTTGATGGTTCTTATCAGGAATGAGGGAGGAGGCTGTCTCGAATCTCATCCCTCGTGACTCGTCCCTCATCCCTCCTGGCTGGTCAACGTCAACACCGCGACCTCGGGTGGGCAGTAGAGGCGGCGGGGAGCCAGCGTTGCGGTGCCGCGATTGACGTACAGGGGCACGGCCGACCGACCGTAGTAGCCACCGGTGTACTTCTTCGAGCCGACTGGCGTGTAGAGCGGGATGCCGCCCGGCAAGCAGATCTCTCCGCCGTGACTGTGGCCACTGAGGACGAGACTCGCCTCGTCGGGCACCTGGACCACGTAGTCCGGCTCGTGCAGCAGGACCAGGCGAGATTTCGAGAGCCCCTGGCCGCGCACGACGTCTGGGCGGTGGAGCTTCTTCAGGGCGTCGTCCAAGCCGACGACGCTCACCCCCGCAACCTCCACCGTTTCGTTCCGCAGCATCTTCAAGCGGGTCTTAGCCGCGGCGGCCAAGACGCCCTCAGGGTCCTTGCACCAGTAATCGTGGTTGCCCATGATCCCTAGGCAAGGACACGCGGCGTCGGCGAGGCCCTCGAAGGCGCGCGTGATGTTCGCGAGGCGCTCCGGATCGGCGTAGTTCACGAAGTCGCCGGTGAAAACGATGAGGTCGGGTCGCTCCGCCACCGCGATCCGGACCGCGCGCTGCGCCGCCGCCGTGAGCGCGTCGTCGTTAACGTGGACGTCAGAGATCTGCACCACGCGAAAGCCGTTCGCATCCCACTTCGGCAGGTGGAGCGTCCGGCGCTCCACCTGCAGTTCGCTTCCAATGAGGCCCCCGCCGACGTACGCCGCCAGCGCGGCCGCGGCACCGCCGATCAGACGGCGGCGAGTGATCCGCTTGGGGTCGCGGCGGGGCTCCATGCGTGATCCATCCGTCGACGAAAGTTGACGGTTCCGCTAGCCGGAGTGGGCTTCGCGCTCACGCATCTCGAGCAAGCGGGTCACAAAGCCGCTGCGTCGGGGCGTGAGGTCGTACATCGGGGGCCTCGAGCGCCGGCGCACAAAGGGGCGCGCGAGGCGATGAAGGCGGGCGGACTCGATGAGGTTGTTTGCCGCGTCCGCGACGCGCGGCTTCCTCCGTACCTTGAGCTTTTCCAACGTAGTTGTTGACGGCTCCAGGTGGGGACGGTGTTGCGTCCCCTGTCATCCCGAGCGTAGCCGAGGGATCTGACCGTAGGCACTGACTAACCTTGGTCAAGACACCTCCCCTTTGCGTCTTTGCGTGAGTCTCCCTTCAAGACGCGGCAGGTGCCGCGGCTACACGCGCCTGGTTTGTGGCTTGACCAGCAGTAGACAAGGTCCCCGTTAGATCCCTCGGCTTCGCTCGGGATGACAGGGGCTAGTGCGATTCACGAATCACGCTCCACGCTCCACGCTCCACGCTCCACGCTCCTCAGAGCGCCTGCATGACCCGCTCGGCGATGCTCGCGCTGCCGAAGGGAGGCATGAGGTAGACGCCTTGGGCGACGCCGCGGATGTGGGCGGTGAGGCGGCGGGCTTCCTCCACGCCGACTTCGAGGGCGGCGGCATCGTCGGGCGCGTCGGCGATGCGCTGGCGGAGCCAATCCGGAATCTCGATGCCCGGAACCTCGTTGTGCATGAACTCGGCGTGGCGCTGGGAGCGGAGCGGGAGCACGCCGACGAGGCACGGCACCTTCAGGTCGGAGCAGATCCCGGCCGCGCGCTCGCTGCCCGCCACGTCGTACACGGGCTGGGTGTAGACCACGCCCGCCCCGGCGTCCACCTTGCGGCGGAGGCGGTCGTCCTCGAGCTCCTGATCGAGCGCCACCGGGTTGTAGGCGCACGCGATGGTGAAGCCACACTGGACGCCGACGGAGTAGCCCGCGAGGTCGATCCCCTCGTTGAATCGGGAAAGGATGCGGCAGAGGCCGATCGCGTCGATGTCGAACACGCTCGTTGCGCTTGGGTAGTCGCCGATGTTCGCCGGGTCGCCGGTCACGGCGAGGATGTTGCGCAGGCCGAGCGCATGCCAGCCGAGCAAGTCGCTCTGGATGGCGAGCAAGTTGCGGTCGCGGCACGAGAAGTGCATCGTGACCTCGATTCCGACCCGGCTCTGGACGAGCGCGCTCACTGCCGCCGGGTTCATCCGGAGTCGGGCGCGCGCGCCGTCCGAGATGTTGATGACGTCGGCGCCCGCGATCTTCAGGGCCTTCGCTCCCGCGAGCAGCTTCTCAAGGTTCAGCCCGCGCGGAACGTCCATCTCCACCGCCGTCACGAAGCGGCCGTGGGCGAGCTTCTGCGCCAACTCGCTCGGCTCGGTGGTGGCGAGCGGCGCACGCTCCTTGGTCACGGCGGCGACCTTCGTGCGCGGCTTCGCCTTCACGCGGCCGGAGTCGAGCACCGCGCGGAGCTGGCGGATGTGTTCAGGAGTCGTTCCGCAGCAACCGCCCACGATCTTCGCTCCCTCCTCCACTAGGCGCGCGGTCGCCTTCGCGAAGTACTCCGGGGACGTGTCGTAGGTGACCTGCCCCTTCACCAGCTGAGGGAGGCCGGGGGTGGGGAAGGCGATGATCGGGAGCTGGGTCGTCTCCGCGATCTGCCGCACCAGGTCCAGCATGCGCTGGGGACCGACGATGCAGTTCGCGCCGACGGCGGCCACGCCAAGGTCGCTCATCGCCTTGGTGCAGCGCATCGGCAGCCCCTCGGCCAACATCTCGCCGTCCTCGATGTACGCCTTGCTGACCACAATCGGCAGGCCGGACACCTCGCGCACGGCCTCGACCGCAACGCGCAGCTCACACAGATCCGTGTAGGTCTCCAGGATGAAGCCATCGACGCCGCCCTCGGCGAGGGCCTGCGCTTGCTCTCGGACAGACGCGGCGACCTGGGCCTCGGTGATCGACCCGATCGGCTCCATTGGCTTGCCGCACGGTCCGATGGCGCCGAGCACCAATCCGGTGTCTCCCGCCGCCTCTCGGGCCAGACGCGCCCCGGCGCGGTTCAGCTCGGCCACGTCGACCGGCATGTCGCCCAACCGGATGCGATTCGCTTGGAACGTGTTCGTCTCCACGAAGTCGGAGCCCGCGTCGAAGTACTCGCGGTGCACCTCGCGCACGAGGTCGGGCGCCTGCACGTTGGCAAGGTCGTACGGCTGGATGGTGAAGCCGCGCTCGGCCAGACACGTGCCGTTGGCACCGTCGCCGATAAGGAAGTCGCGCTCAAGCGCCTCAAGGAGCCGCACCGAGACAGGGTACCTGCGGGTTCCGGCGGGGCGTCCCGCACAGTCGGGCCGGCCTTCGGTCGTTAGGGCGATCCCGATGTTTGGGCCGGTGGCGTGAGGCACATGGGCCGGATCCAAACGCAATCGGGGCCACGGCATTCCTGCCGCGGCCCCGAGAACGGAACGATCAAGCGAAGGCGCTTACTTGTTGGCCTGCAGAGAGGCTTCCTCTCGGAGGCGACGGGCGTCGGATCGGAGGCTCAGCACGGCGTTCGACTCGTGGGGGCGCGGAGCGCTTACCGGGCGGCTGATGTCGAGCGGGCCCATGAGATAGCCGACGGTGTCGCAGTCCTCGAGTCCCAGAACGTGCCCGACCTCGTGCATCACTTCGTGCTTCATCGCGGAGGTCGGCATCGGCTCGCCGTCCACGTTGATCGTGCGGATCTGCAAGTCGGAGGTGAACCGGCTCTCGACGACGCGCTTGCCCTCGGTGCGAATGAGTCGCTTCCAATTGGCGAAACCCGCCACCGGCTCCTGACCCATGCGAACATCCGGCTTGAATCGGACGACGATGTCGGCCTTGCTCGGGTCCTCGATCTCCTTGAACGAGACCGTTCCGTCCAGCGAATCTTCCCAAGACTTGAGCGCGGCACCCAGCGACTTCATGCAGCGCGCCTGCATCGTGCCCCCGGCGTTCTGGAACGTGACCGCGTAGGTCACCTCGTCGCCCACGAGCACCATGTCGGCGTGCGCCATGGCGATGTGGTGGCTGCCGTCCCGGAGACACTTCTTGGCGTGCTCCAGGTGCTTCGTCACCTCGGGCAGGACGAGCGCACGGGCGGTGCTGGTCGCGGGTGTTGGAACCGATGCCACCAGAAGGGCGGCGGACACGAGCAGGGTTCGGAGCTGACGCATGGGCTTGATCTCGGCTGGCTTTGCGGCCCTTCGCCGCTCGCCGCGCTCGCCGTCTCCACCCAGTGGGTTCTCTCTCGTTTCGAGGAGATCCTCTCTTGGGGTGCGACTCAACTCCGCGGTAAGCAATAGAATAGGTGCTTCTGCGGGGGCTCGACGCCCCGTGGGTTGTGCTGTTTCACGCAGGATTCGCCAACGTCAGCGGTTGTTGCGCCCCGGAACGCACGGAGTCGGCTTCATGCAGGAACAGGTGCCAGAAATTGTCGTTTTTGATCTCGGCGGCGTGCTCGCTAGGATTTGTCATACCTGGGAGGACGTGGTTCAAGGCGCGGGAGTCCCCCACGGCCTCGATCTCGCCGGACGAACGCCGCTGAGCGCGTTCCCCGATTTCGATCCGTACCAGGCCGGCCAGACGAAGTTGGACACCTACCTAGATCGGCTCGCTAATTTCGTCGGCTGTGACCGGGAGCACGCGCTGCGCGTCCACAACGGCATCCTCGTGGAGCCGTACCCGGGGTCGGAGGCGCTGATCGCTGAGATTGAGTCAGCGGGCGTTCGCACGGGCTGCCTCTCGAACACCAACGTGCCGCACTGGGAGGACCTCGCGCTCAACGGCCGCTTTCCCGCCATCCACCGGCTGCAGAGCAAGATGGCATCCCATTTGGTGGGGCTGAACAAGCCCGATCCCGCGATCTTCCGCCTGTACGCGGAGACGTTCGGAGTCGCGCCGGAGCGAATCGTGTTCTTCGACGACCATCCTCTGAACGTCCGCGCCGCGCTCGGCGAGCGCTGGCGTGCGTTCCGGATCGACCCGAGCGGCGACACCGTGGCCCAGATGCGCGCGCACTTGGCCGAAACGGGCGTGCTTCCGAACCGGACCATGGCGTAAGCTCCCCGAACTTCCAGCGAAGGAGGATGAGGATGGATAAGGTCAGAGTAGCCATGGTTGGGTGCGGCGGGTTTCAGCGCCACCGCGCCGGAAATCTTCTGAAGGTTAAGGGCGCGGAGATCGTCGCTCTCGTGGATCCCAGTGAGGAACAGATGAACATGTTCCGCGAGCAGCACCCCGTCACGCAGGGCCTCCCGGGGTTCTCGGACCACCGCGAGATGCTCGACAAGGTGAAGCCGGACGCGATCTTTATCGCCACCCCGCACACCCAGCACGTTGAGCAGATCCTCGACGGTCTTTCGGCGGGCGTCAACGTCTGCTGCGAGAAGCCTCTCGTGACGAGCGTCGCCCACGCCCACGAGGTCATCGCCGCTCGGGACAAGTCTGGGAAGGTCGGCATGGTCAGCTACCAGCGCCACTTCCAGGCCGAGTACCGCTACATCCGGCAGAAGATCCAGTCGGGCGAGGCCGGTCCGGTGCAGTACATCGCCGCGCTCCAAGGCCAAGGCTGGCTTCGCGGCACGAAGGGAACGTGGCGCCAGATCCACAGCCTCTCGGGCGGCGGCCAGCTCAACGACTCGGGCAGCCACCTCATCGACATCATCCTTTGGAGCACCGGCGTCTCCGCGGAGAGCGTCTCCGCCTACGGCGACAGCTTCGGCACCGAAGTCGACATCAACACCGCGCTCTCCATGCGCTACAAGGGCGGCGCGCTCGGCACCTTCTCGGTGGTCGGCAACGGCTTCGGCTGGCACGAGGACGTCACGATCTTCTGCGAAGAGCTCGTGTTCTACGTCCGCGAGGGCAAGCTCACCATCGTCGACCGCGCGGGCAACAAGATGAAGGCCGAGCACCTCGCCGGCGGCGGCACCCCGGACCAGAACTTCATCGAAGCGATCCAGGGGAAGGCCGAGTGCGAGTCGCCCTTCGAGTGCGGCCTCGAGGTCATCCGCCTCACCGAAGCGGCTTGGAAGTCGATCGACCAGAACGGCGCTCCCGTCAAGATCACCGCGTAAAGACCCCCCTGAGACCGCCGGCTTCAGCCGGCAGACACCCAAGGCAAGGCATCAAGAGCCTTCCCCGACTCGTCGGGGAAGGCTCTTGCCGTTTGGGCTGAGCTGAGACCGGAAGGAAGGCCGCCTTGCTCCACTCCCATCCCTACCCTCATCAGCCTAGAGGGTGGGAGGCTTGGAGCGCAGGAGTGCCTGGGGCTGATGAGGAGGGGGCTTAGACTTCCTGGATCTCCGGGAAGTGGTGGATGGGGAAGTTGACCGAGTTGGCGATGAAGCAGACGTCACTCGCAGGCGCATGGAGGGCTTCCGCCTTGTCGACGTCCGTCCCAGGGGCAACGGTCACCCGAGGCTTCAGCGTCGCTTCGACGATCCGCATCTTGCCGTCCTTGAACGTCATCGTCGCGGTGCACTCGTCCTCGTAGGCGACGACCACGACCCCGGCCCGCGCACACTCCGCCAGATAGCTGAGCATGTGGCAGGCGGACACCGCGGCGAGCAGCAGGTCCTCGGGATTGTGGAGCGCCTCGTCCCCTCGGTACGGCTTGGCCGCCGAGGCGGTGAGGGTCGGCTTGCCGTCCATCTCCACCGTATACTCACGGCTGTAAGACTCGTACGACGCGGTCGGCCCGAGGCGGCCGCCGGTCCAGGTCGTCCTCGCGCGAAAGAGGTGCTCACGTGGCATACCCGCAGCCTACCGCCCCCTCCACCCCGGTTCCCTCGGAGCTGGATCGCAAGTGCCACCGGCAGCTCCGGGCGACCTCGGCGTGGGTCACGGCGACCGGCTTCGTGTCGCTGCTCAACGGCCTGATTGTGACGACGGGAACCGGGATCGCCATTCCCCCGGCGTTCGTCATGCCGACGTCCGCCATCGCCGCGGCGCTCGACCCACGGTACTCAGGGTCCTCGCTCTCCGCCGCGGTCGTGATCCTGCTCACCTTGATGCAGGCGGCGCTGCTGGGGACGCTCATCCGACGGCGGGTGGAATGGGCGTTCTGGGTTGGCGGTGTGCTCGTGCTGATCGACGCCGTGCTGGCGATCAACGTCGGCGCTCCCTTGTTCCTTCTCGGGCACGCGGCGACGATGCTGTACCTCTACCGAGGGTGGCGAGCCGCCGCCCAGCTGCGGGAACGCGAAGGGGCCGCCCACTTCCTGCGGGAGTTCGGCCTCGTCGATTAAGGCTTCCTACTCAGTAGGCAAGAGGGAAGACGACTTCCTATAATGGCCGGCGATGTCGATCGAAGTCCCACCTACGCAGCAAGAGAGTCCTGCCGCCGTCCACGTCCCCTCCGAAGCCGATGGTCTTGCCGCGCAGGCCCAAAGCGGAGCGAGCTGGTTCTTCTGGATCGGCGGTCTCTCCGTGATCAATAGCATCCTGGCCGTGACGAAGGTGGACTTCTCGTTCAGCGCCGGCCTCGGAATCACCGCGATGATCAGCGCGTTCAGCAGCGAGGTCGGCGGCGGTGCCCAAACCGTGGGGTTCGTGATCTCGATCGTCATGGCGCTCGTGCTGCTCGGGCTCGGGGTGCTCGCAAGCCGCCTGACGCGCTGGGCGTACATCGTCGGCACCATCCTCGTCGCCCTCGACACGCTGCTTCTCGGCCTGATCGCCCTGAAGTTCGGCGTCGGGGACCTAGTGGTCTCGATCGCCCTGCACGCCTGGGCGCTCTTCTCCTTCTTCAGCGGGTTCGGAGCGCTGAACCGGCTGGAGAAGCTCAAGGAAGCGTCCGCGCCGCCTCGCATCCTCTAGCCTTTAGCCAGGCGATTTGTCCAAGTCCTCTCCTTCCGAGAACAACCGCACGGAAGGAGATCGAGCCACGCGGTGCCGAGATCGCTGGACGGAATGGAGCTCGGCACCGGTCGAGAGCGCAGGCGCGAACAAGGCCCAGGATTCTCCTCAGAGAACGGATTCTTGCCCACGGGATCGGTGCAGCCTTTCCGGTGGGAAACTTATACGCGGAAATCGGATGTGTTTAAGTTTGGCTCTCAATCATGAAATTTGAGCGCCTAGGGTGTGTGGAAACCTATGGGGGAAACCTGCCGTCTCGATCGGTCAAGGCGGCTGTCGTAAGCCGCGGGAGACATCCCTTGGCCGAGTTCGATTTCCCTGCCGTTCCCCCGATCTTTCTGGAGCCCGAGACGACCTCCTTGCGGTACGACCTGAGCCCACACCCTCGGCGGGAAGGCCTTGCCGTGCTGCGAGTTTGGATCGGCGATCTGCCCAAGACCTGGTCGCTCGCCCTGCGTCCCTGGCCGGAAGGGCCGTTGCGGCGACTGGCGCTTCAAGTGCCCGACGGACAGGACGAGCCGTTCGGCGCGTGGACCGAAGGAGAGCTGGCCTTGCGATCCGTCGACGACGCCGACCCGCGCGATCGTGCCCTTCGCGGAATGGCGAATGGCAGCCTCGCCTTTCGCGCCGTCGATGGCTTGCTCGCGGGTGAGGGCTCGTTGCGCCGAATTCAGGACGATCTTTGGCTCCTGCAGTGGCATCCGGCTTAGAATCGCCTTGTGCGTGAGCTCCTGAGCGAATATCCCGTCGAGGTCCAAGCCGTCCGGCTGCGCGCCAAGCGCGACAACGCCGTCTACCGCGTCAAGGCTGCCGACGGCTTGTACGCGCTCCGGGTGCACCGAGAGGGAGCCAGCCGGGCCGACACGGAAGCCGAGATGGCGTGGCTGGAGCGGCTCTCGTCCGCGATGCCGAACAGGGTGCCCACGCCCGTCCGTCGGCGCGACGGCGGTCTGACGAGTCCCTCCGGCCCGACCCACGCATCGCTGCTGAAGTGGGTGCCGGGAAGGCGCCCCAAGCGACCGACCGTCGCCCTCGCCCGACAGATCGGCCGCGCTTTAGGCGAGGTACGCGTCGCTTCGCGCGGCTGGGCGCCGCCCGGTACCTGCGGCCGCTGGGACGACACGGGACACTTCGGTCCCGCCTGGCTCGAAGAGCTCGAGCGGGTCGGGCCGCTGATGTCGGAGGACGACCGGCGCCTCGTGATGTCCCGTGCCCGGCACACCCAAGGAGCGCTGGCGAAGCTGTCGCGCGACCCCGATCAGTACGGGATGGTTCACGCAGACCTATACGGACTCAACTGCGTCGTGTACCGGGGCGGCATCGGTCTCATCGACTTCGCGAACGCCGGACTTGCCCCCTTCGTGTACGACTTAGCGGTCGCACTGCGGCACACGCGGGCTGAGGATCGGCCGGCGATGCTCCGCGCCTACGAGGCCGTCGTGCCGCTGACGGAGCCGGAGCGGGCCGCCTTGCCCGCGTTGATGGAGGCGAGAATCCTCCACGCAGCGAGCTACGGGGCGAAGCTCTTGGACCGACCGATCGGCACCTACGACCCGCGAAAGATGGTTGAGTGGTCGGTTC
>Ga0164290_1001788_pt1 | contig 23530 bp, 32 predicted proteins | sample Micstemetagenome_FD_108782 | JGI IMG/M metagenome (GOLD analysis project Ga0164290, IMG submission 108782) | Contaminated culture microbial community from soil near Moab, Utah, USA - Microcoleus steenstrupii SON62 (Illumina Assembly) | ecosystem: Environmental > Terrestrial > Soil > Soil crust...
GCCGTCGAGCGCGTCCTGGCCTGGCCCGCCGACAGGGTGGTGATGGCGCACGCCGACCCGGTGCGGCAGGGCGGCCGCGCCTTCATCGAGCGCGCCTTCCGCTGGCTGACGCGATGACCCGGCAGGTCCGCTTCCCACCCATAGCTGACGTCCGCCTTCGACCCGAAGCGGACACGAAAACAGGTGGCTTCTGGGGAGGCGGCCGCATCGGCTATGGCGGTGTTGTGCCTATCGTCGATCATCCCCGCGTTCGCGGTTGGCTCGAAGTCCGAGGGCCGCTCGAGGCGCAGTTGGAGCCCCTGGGCCGGGCCGCGATGGCCGCGCTCGGCTTGTCGCCCGGCGAGCGAGTTCTCGACGTCGGCTGCGGCATAGGCCGCACGCTCCATGCCCTGAGCGAACTGGTCGGACCGAACGGCCGTGTCGTCGGCATCGAGCTTTTGCAGGCGGCGGTCGACGTGCTCGGCGGCGAGCACGATCTGCCCGGCAACGCCAGCGTCCTGTGCGGAGACGCGCAGACGCAGCCTTTCGAAGAAGGCTCGTTCGATGCCGTGTTCTCGCGCTTCGGCGTCGCGTTCTTCGACGACCCCGTGCGAGCCTTCGGGAACCTGCGCCGCGCGCTGAGGCCCGGCGGGCGACTGGGGTTCGTGTGCTGGCGGGGGCTCGAGGAAAACGAACTCGACGAGCTCCCGCTCCGTGCGGCGGCCCCTTACCTCCCGCCTGCCTCGGTGGTCGAAACGCGCTCGGCGGCCTGGTTCTCGTTCTCGGAGGCCGCCGGCATCCGCGCGGTCCTGGGCGACGCCGGCTTCGTGGATGTCGAGGTGGTGCCCCACGACCGGCTCGTCGGCTGCGGCGACGTGCGATCCACCGTCGAGGTCTGTTCGCGCGTCGGGGCCTTGGGCGCCATCCTCCGCGAGCGCCCCGACCTGAAGCGCGGAGCGATCCCTGCGTTGGAGCGGGCCTTGCGCGCCATCGACGGTCCAGGCGGGCCTCGCCTGCGTGCCGCGACGTGGGTCGTGACAGCCACGGTCGAAGGGGGCGTCGAGGCCAACCTGTGCGGCTGACGCCGTCCGTTTCAGCCTCCATGTCCGCTGAGCCGACTTCCGGTCGCGACCCAAAGCTGACGTTAACCGAGGCGACCCTAGCATGCCGGCATGCGTTCGTTCCTTCTTCTGTTCGCGCTAGCCGCCTCGCTGGGCGGATGCGGCGCGCTCTCCCCGGCCGAGTGCCCCGCCGGAAGCCTGGCGGACCTATCGGAAGCAGCGCTCGTCGAGCGCGTCGCCCGCGACCGCTCCAAGCCTTGGTGGACGGCGGCTGGGCTTTCCAGCCCTGAGGGCAGGCTGCGAGACCCGTCCTGCTGCGCCGTAGAGCCGGCCCGTGTCGACCGGTTCGACGCGCTGTTCCTGAGGTTCGAGGACCGCCCAAAGTGGGTCGTGAGCATTCGCTGGACCGACCGCACGCGCGGCGAGGCCAGCGAGCACCTCTACAGGGCGACCGTCAACGGCTGCGGCCGCGTGCTCGAGACCTCCGGTTCGAACGACTCCCTTTGAGCCCGCCCCGCCGGCGGCCGCCCTCCAGGCGAAACGCCCCAGGCCATTCGCCGTCGTCCGCTTTCCACCCGTAGCGGACATCTGGCCATTGTTACAGGATCGCGAAATGGACGACGATGAACCCGTGGCAGTCGGCAAAATTGAGCGTTGGGCACGGTGGACGCTGTGGCCCTCATTGATACTCACAGTCGTTTGCCTTGCGCTGGTGTTTACCGGCGCGCCGGAAAGCGTATGGGTGTGGTTCGCGCCCACCTACCTGCTTGTCGGAACGCCCACCATCCTCGAAGCCTTCGTAACCGATTGGGCGCGCTTGCGGCTGATCTGGCGCTACTTGAAAGGTGAGTCCGACGATTGGATTTGAGCGTCCGCTTGCCACCCGTTGAGGACAGCGGCATCGCCTCCGTGCTATGTCCGGAGGATGGTTCTCCCTTCGGGATGGTGGACACTTCTAGTGGGCGCGTGGCTCGTCCCGCTCGCCCCCGCGCACGCGCTCGAATGCTTCACCTTCCCGTCCGACGCCCGGATGGTCGCTTCGGCGGTCGAGAGCCTCGGCGAGGCCGCGGCGGCGCTCGACGGCGTGGTAACCGCGCCGACGGGCAGCGACGGCTCTCCCGGCGTCGTCGCTCCGCTTCGCGTCTGGTTCGGCCCCGCGCAGGCGCGGTACCTCGTGGTGGACGCGACCGGCTGGCGGCCGTTGCGCGCTGGCGAGCGCGTGCGGCTCGCGCTCTACCCCCACCGACCGGAAGCCGGGGCCGCTCGCCCTCGCTCGGGTTCGGCCGCGCGGGAACCACTCTACGAGACCGCGCCATGCTCGCGATTCGAAGAAGCGATGCGGTACCCGGCGATGCGCCGCGCCGTCGCCGCGCGGTCGAGGCAGACTACGCGGTAGGTGTCAGCTTCCCACCCACAGCGGACGTGCGTCACCGTCAGCGGTGTTGTGTTTCAGTGATCAGATCTTCGATGTCGGCAGGACCAAGCTTTCCGAGATCCTCGAACGCCGCTGCCGTCGCCTCTTTCTTTCCGGTGCCTTCACCGCTCAGCCGGTATGCGCCGCCTTGTGGCGACAGCATGAAGTAGAAGGGCATCGCCGGGCTGCCCTCGTCGGACACGATCACGAGCGACGCGCGGTCGGAGCAGCTATAGACGAGCCAAGTAACGGTCCCGTAGATCCTCCGCACGGGTCCTGTTTCACATCGCATCGGCCCACCTGACGATGTGGGCTCGGCGGCCCCGGTCGCTGTCGCGACGGCGGCGATGACCACTCCCGGAATCAATCTTCGCATCTGCTCCCCGGCTCTACGGCACCGAGATCGTAGTCGGGCGGTCGGCCGCATTCCAGCCCTCCCAAGCCGACGCCGCCGATGTCCGCTTCCCACCCGCAGCGGACATCCGGCCCGGACCGACCGGCGTGGGTGATAATCCCAACCTGTTCTCCGCCGCTCGCCGCGCCCGGCCGGGGGCCTGTAGCCTCGGGCGTTGGTGTCGCGGGGCGTGACCGTGTCGAAGCCGGCGGGAAGGTGGCAGGACCGCGAGCTGCGCGTGCTCGACGCGCACTGGCGCGAGAAGAGCGCGGCCGAGCTCGCCGCGATGCTGCCCGGCCGGACCCGTTCGGCGATCCTCGGCAAGCTCGACCGCATGGGCCGCCTCAAGGGCGAAGGCGACGTGCCGCCCGACTGAGGCGCCCGGCGAGGGCGGACGTGGGCGCGGCTAAGCCGACAGTCCCGACCGGACGGTCCGGGGCCGCCGCGCGGACGGCCACGCCGTCGCGGCCAGGAGCGAGAACAGGAGCGCGAAGCTCGCGGCGAACGTGAGCGGCTGGCTCAGCGACCCGACGAATTCGGTCAGCGGATCGATCAGGCCGAACCTCGTCAGCAGCGATCGGATCGCCTCGTTCAAGAGGAAGCAGACGGCCGCGAGCAGGAAGGGCCAGCCGTTCCTCCGATCTCGCAGGAAGAACAGGAACCCCACGGCAAGGCAGACGGCCTGTCCCGTCATGGCGGCCGTCTGGAAGCGGTGGAACGTCTCCGGACCTTGGATGCGGAACTGGGGCGCGAAGCCGATCAGCGCGAAGAACAGCGCGATGCCCAAGAACAGGATCGTCGTGCTCAGCAGCAGCGAGCCGTGCAGCTGCCGGCGGCTCTTCAGCAGGAACGCGAGGAAGATCAGCAGCCCGAGCTCGAGCGTCACCATCACGTTCTGGACGATCAGGAAGTCCCCGTCGCCGGAGACCACGCCCCGGTGCGCCGAATGGACCGACAGCATGGCCGTCGTGGCCACCACCAGCGGACCGACGGCCAGCACGGCCAGCCCCAGCTTCCGGTGCCGGCCGTGGCGGCCCCTCGCGACGAGCGCGAGCTGGGTCACAAGCAGGCCCAGCCAGACGAAGGACGTCGCGACGTGGAGATGGTGATGGGGCCGCGCGTCGGCGTCGGCGCCGAAATACAGGTCCCAGAACCCCAGGACGCTCACGAGCGCGACCGCCGCGATCAACCCGAAGTCGAGGGTGTACCGACCGGCGCGCTTCATCCGCGGCCCTCCCCGGGTGGGTTGTACGACTCCGGCCGCCCGGTCGCAAGCGACCGGCACGGCGGCCGGATCGCGCGCGTCGACGCCGGCTCGCCGCCCGAACTCGCCGGAGACCGCGGGACGTCTAGCCGCGCGGCCCCCGCGTCCTGGAACCCGAAGAGCTGCGCGCGAGGCTCAGTTCCGAGCCGGACCCGCCTTCGACAGACCGTGAAGAGCTTCGGCCAGATAGGCCCGCAGCTGCGAGGGGCTGAAGTCGGCGTCGAGACCGGCGGGAAGGCAAGGCGACAGCGTCGGCGCCAAGGCCGCGACGGCGCCCTTTTCGTCCGGCGTGCCGGGCTCGGAGAGCAGGAACGCGTGTACCGAGGCGGGCTGCGCCGCCGCCGCGCAGTTGGCGAAGTCCGCGAGCACGGCGTATGCCTTGTCCTCGAACATCGCCGGATCGAGGCGGGGCTCGGCCAACGTCGCGGGCGCGCCGCTCTTGCCGAACCGCTCGAGGTAGAGCGCTTCGGCCACGCCGCCGCGGAGCAGCATGAGATCGAAGCGGATTGCGGCGGTGCGGCCCGAAAGGCAGCCTTCGGAAATGGCCGCGAGATGTTTCGAGGCCGTGTGCTCCGCCTTCGAGCCGCGGGGCGTCGCGAGCAGGGCCAGCGCGTCGCCCGTGTGCAGTCGGGCGGCGCAGCGCGCGAAGTCGCGCATCGCGCGCGCGGCTTCCGCCGCGGGAGTGTTCCTGGCCCTCGCGCTCGCCGGCCCCGTGGCGGCCAGCGCGCAGGCCAGCGCGAGGGGGACGGCCCAGCGCGCGATAGACGACGTTCGTTCCATGAGGAGAATGATGCCGCGGAATTCGACCGGGTGCCAGCCCGAACCGGTCGCGCGCCGTCACCGGGTCCCGTCGCGCAGCCGTTCGTAGAGGACCTGGGTCTCCAGCAGGTTGGCGATGCGCAGCGCCACCTCGACGACGTCGAACGGCTTCGTCACGAAATCCTTCGCGCCGAGCGACAGCGCGCGGCGCCGCGCGTGGACCGTCGTGTCGGCCGGGAGCACGACCACCGGCCGGAACTCGCCGGGCTTCGCCTGGCGCCGGAACGCCTCGAGCAGCTGGTAGCCGTCGACGCCGGGCATCATGAGGTCGAGCAGCACGAGGTGCGGCTCCATCGCCACGTAGGCGTCGAGCGCCTTCGTCGGGTCGGTGACGCACTGGACGTCCGTGTAGCCCTCGCGTTCGAGCAGGCTCGCGAGGAGCAACACGTTCGCCTCCTCGTCGTCGACGGCGAGGATCCGGCGCGAGAGCAGGTCGCTGTCCGTCACGAGGTCCGCGCCGCCGCTCATCGCGCCTCCTCCACCGCCCGTCCGCCGCCCAACGCCTTCCCACCGCCCCGGCCGCCGCCGGCGAGCGGCAGCGTGAACCAGAAGACCGCGCCGCGGCCCGGCGGGTCCCGGTCGCGGAAGCCGATCTCGCCGCCCATCGACTCCACGAGCCGCTTGGACAGGGCGAGCCCGAGCCCGGTGCCCTCGACGCCGCGCACCCGCTGCCGGCCCAGCCGGTCGAAGGGCGTGAACAGGCGCGGGACGTCGGCGGCCTCCACGCCGGGGCCGTCGTCCACGACCTCGACGCGCGCCGCGCGCCCCTCGCGGCGCGCGGAGACCTCGACGGCGGTGCCGCCGCGGCCGTACTTCGCGGCGTTCGAGAGCAGGTTCAGGATCACCTGCGCGACGCGCCGCCGGTCGCCGCGCACCGTGAGCCGGTCGGCGACGCGCAGCTCGAGCGCCAGGCCGGCCCCTTCGATCATCGGCGCGGTCAGGTCGCGCGCCTCGCGCAGCATGTCGGCGAGATCGAGCGATTCGACCTCGACCTTGTCGCTGCCGGCCTCGATGCTGGTGATGTCGAGGAGGTCGTCGATGAGCGAGCGCAGGTGGCGCCCCGCCTTCAGGATCTGGGCGACGGCGGTGCGCTGGCGCGGCGCGAACTGCTCCTCGTCGAGCTCGAGCATCTGCGCGAAGCCGAGGATCGCGCCCATGGGCGTGCGGAGCTCGTGGCTCGTCCGCGAGAGGAACTCGCTCTTGGCGAGGCTCGCCGCCACCGCCTCCTCGCGCGCCACGCGCAGCGCCTCCTCGGTGCGCTTGCGCTCGGTGATGTCGCGGGTGACCTTCGCGAAGCCGCGCAGCCGGCCCGCCTCGTCGCGCAACGCCGTGACGACGACGTTCGCCCAGAAGCGGGTGCCGTCCTTGCGGACGCGCCAGCCCTCGTCCTCCGCCCGCCCGTCGCGCCGCGCGCGCTCGAGCACCGCGGCCGGGCGCTCGTCCCGCGTTTCGTCGGGGTAGAAGGCGCTGAAGTGGCGGCCGAGGATCTCCTCCGCGCGCCAGCCCTTGATGCGCTCGGCGCCGGTGTTCCAGCTCGCGACGTTCCCCTCCGGGCTCAGCGCGAAGATGCCGTAGTCGCGCACGCCCTCCACGACGAGCCTGAAGCGCTCCTCGCCCTCGCGCAGCGCTTGCTCGCGCGCGCGGAGCAGGGCGCTGGCCCGCTCGAGCTGGCGCGCGAGGCGGCCGATCTCGTCGGTCTCGTCGGGGAAGGCCGTCAGCGGCTCGCCGCGCTCGAGGCGCTCGGCATTGCCCTCGAGCAGGCGGACCCGGCGCACGATCCCGGTCGAGAAGAGGTAGACGGCGGCGAAGCTGCCGAGGAGGCCGACCACGCCGCTGATCGCCGTCACCGCGAGGTAGCGCGCGCGCTCCGCGTCCACCCGGGCCCGCCGGGCCGACATCAGCCGCTCCTCGAGCGCGTGGATGGCGTCGATCTCCGACCGCAGGGCGTCGAGCACCCGCTTGTTGGCGGTCAGCGCCGCCGCGATCGCCGCCGGCCGATCGGGGGCGTCGCGGCGCGCGAGCTCGACGAGGGTCGCGAGACCTTCGCGCTTGCGGCCCGTGAGCGACAGCACCCGTTCGAACCGCGCGCGCACGGCCCGGTCGCGGATCCCGGCGTCCAGGCGCGCGAGCGTGCGGGGCATCTCCGCCTCGGACTTGCGGTAGGGCTCGAGGAAGCGGTCCTGGCCCGTGAGCAAATAGCCCCTCACGCCGGCCGCCGCCTCGGCGAGCAGCGCGTGCACCTGGTGCGTGTCGCGCTGGATGGCGAACGTCAGGCGCACGTCGTTCTCCGCGCGGGCCTCGGCGCGGCTCGCGAGGTACAGCGACCCCAGCGCCCCCAGCAGGACGACGAGCGGGAGGGCCACCACCACCAGCCCCTTGAAGGCGAGCGGCAGGTCCGCCCAGCGGGCGGCCACCGAGCGGTGCCGGACCGGGCCGCCCACGGCGTCAGTCCCCGCCGCGCCGCGCCCGCGCCGCCGCCACCGCCGCCTGCGTGCGGTCGGCGACGCCGAGCTTGGCGATGACCCGCTCGACGTGGGCCTTCACGGTGGCGGGGCTGATGTCGAGCCGGCGCGCGATGCCCTTGTTCGTCAGCCCGTCGCTCACGAGGTCGAGCACCTCGCGCTCGCGCGCCGTCAACCGCGCGAGCGCGAGCGGGTCGGGCGCCGGGCGCTCCGCGCGCCCGAAGGCGGCCGAGGCGAGCGACGCGGGGATCGCCAGCCGGCCCGCGAGCACCTGGTCCAGGGCGTCGCGCAGCTCGGCGAGACCGGTGTCCTTGAGGACGTAGCCCGCCGCGCCGGCGCCCAGCGCCGCCCGCACGTAGTCCGGCGTGTCGTGGAGCGTGAGCATCAGCACCTTGGTTTCGAGCCCGAGCTCGCGGATCGCGGCGGCGGCCCGGAGCCCGTCCATGCCGTCGCCGAGGCGGATGTCCATCAGCACGACGTCCGGCCTCAGCCGCTCGGTCATGGCGACCGCTTCTTCCCCCGTGGCGGCGTCGCCGACCACCGCGAAGCCGCCGGCGCCCAGCACGGCCCTCAGGCCCTCCCGCGCCAGCGGGTGGTCGTCGACGACGAGGACGCGGGCGCCCCCGCTCACGCCGGGCCCACCCGCGCCGCGACGGCCACCCCGCCGTCGCCGCAGGCCTCGACCGACAGGGTGCCGCCGATCGCGGCCATGCGCTCGCGCATCATGGCCACGCCGACCCGCTCGCCGTCGGCCTCGGCGCGGCGGCGGAGCTCGGCCGGCGTCGTCCCGCGTCCGCGGTCGCGCACGCGCAGCTCCCAACGGCCCGCGTCGGCGTCGCCGCGCAGAACGACGTCGACGCGGCACGGACCGCCGGCGTGCTTGCGGACGTTGGCGAACGCCTCCTGCGCGACGCGGAAGAAGGCGGTCTCGACCACGTCCGGCCAGCGCCGGGGACCCTCCGCCTCGAACGCCACGTCGTAGCCCTCAGCGGCCAGCGCCTCGGCGAGGGCCGAGACGGCCGCGCGCAGGCCCAGGTCGTCGAGCGTGGTCGGGCGCAGGCCGCCGATCACCGCGCGCAGCTCGCCGACCACCTCGCGGGCGATGCCGGCGAGCCGCGGGTCGCCCGCGGCGTCGAGCTGGCGGAACAGCGCCGTCGCCGTCTGCGCCACGCCGTCGTGGAGCTCGCGCGAGACGCGGCGGCGCTCCTCCTCCTGGGCCGAGAACAGCCGTCCGACGACGTACTCGAGCCGGCGCTCGCGCTCGCGCAGCGCCGCCAGGAGCGACTCCCGCTCGGTGTCGCGCGCCACGCGGTCGATCGCTTCGGCCAGGAGCTGCGCCAGCATCGCGAGCACCTCGCGGTCCTCGCGGTCGGCGACGTCGTCGATCCTCGCGACGTCCGAAAGCCGCAGCCCGCCGACCCGGCGCCCGTCCGGCCCCGGGGCGACGAGCGCGATGCCGTCCCCGCGCGGGTCCCGGGTCACCTCGCCGTCGCGGCACCCGACGAACAGCGCGATGCGGCGCGCGCTCTGCGCCAGCACCGCGTCGAGCGTCGCCGCCGTCGCGGTCGCGAGGTCGCGCCCGGCCTCGACGAGCAGGCGCAGCCGCGCGGCGCGCGCCTCCGAGGCGCGGTACAGGCCGCGCAGTTCGGCGACGGTGTCCGGTCGGGCGGGGGACGGGGCGGTGTCCACCCGACCGATGTAGCGGCGCGCCCGTCCCGCGCATAGGCCATCCGGCCTAGGCCGCCCGACCCGGCCCCTGCGGCCGATGGGCGGCGGGCCCGGGCCGCCGATCTCTTCGCTGTCGGTCGGGCACCGCATCGCGCCGCGCCTCGGACCGGAGGGACCATGGAAAGGAACGAGATGACCGCACTTCGCTATTCGCCCGCCGCGCTGGCGCTCCTGGCGTCGGCGCTCTGCGTCGCCGCGCCCGCGGCGGCCCGCACCCCCGTGCTCGACGCTTCGGCCGCGGTGGGCAACGCCGCCCTGAAGCCGATCACCGAGGCGGAGGTGCTCGCCGCGCAGAAGGCCTGGGGCGACGCGCTGGTGATGATCGCCACCGAGCACGACCGGAAGGGCAAGGCCGCGGCGAAGCAGGCGGCCGAGCGCGTGCTCGACAGCGCCTACGGCTACAACCTGGGCCCGGTGCTGTTCAAGCCGACGCTGGCGGCGGCGCCGCAGACGTTCCGCACCACTCGCGACGGCGCGCTCGCCTACTTCGTCGGCGGCAACCCGGCCTATCCCGGCGACAGCGGCTTCGCGCTCAAGGGCTGGCGGAGCCACGCCGTCGAGAACGCGGCCATCTACCTCAACGGCACCACCGCCATGTCGATGGGCAACGTGCGGCTGACCGACGCCAAGGGCAACGTCACGACCGTCGACAAGACCTGGGGCTACGCCCGCGACAAGGACGGCAAGCTGCGCATCGTCCTCCACCACTCGTCGCTGCCCTACGCCGCCGACTGACCGATCGCCCCGGACGGCCGCGCCGGCGCCTCGCCGGCCCGGTCGTCCGGGGCGCCCGCCCTCGATCCGCCGCCCCCGGCCGCTCGCCCGGCTCTCGCGCGGCGTCGCGCCCGACGCAGCGGGCCGGGGCCGCCGCGCCGCGCCGATCCCGGCCGCGTTCCCGAACCCGCCACCGGAGTTCCCATGCGTCGCATCCTGCTTTCCGTCGCGCTCGCCGTCGCCGCGCCGGCCGCCGCGGCCGACCACGAGCTCGACCTCTGGTTCAACCCGGCCGTCACGACGTCGCTCGACGAGCGCACCTCGCTCGAGCTCGAGACGGCGCAGCGCCTGCGCGAGGCGCCCGCCGACGACACCTACTTCTTCCGCCTCTGGGTTAACCGCGAGCTGTCGGACGACGTCGAGCTGAGCGTCGGCGCCGAGCGCCGGTTCGAGGGATCGGGCGAGGAGACGCGCCTGCTCCAGCAGCTGGGCTACGGCGTCGGCCCGCTGGACCTGCGCACCCGGTTCGAGCAGCGCTTCCTGTCGGAGGCCCCGCGCACGGCGTGGCGCCTGCGCCAGCGCGCCGGCGCCGGCGTGCCGCTGACGGGCGACGACGACGGCTGGGCGCTCGTCGGCGACGTGGAGGGCTTCTTCACGCTGCGGGCCGCGACGCCGGGCGGCCGGACCGGGCTGACCGCGGTGCGCAGCTTCGTCGGCTTCGAGCGCGGCTTCGGCCGCGTCGAGCTCAGCGTCGGCTACCTGCGCCAGCAGGACATCCGGCGCGGCGCCGACGACCGGATCGGCCACGCGCCCCTCGTCGGGCTCACCATCGATCTCTGACCGGGGCGGGCGCGCCGGTACGCGTTTGCTCAGCACAAGCTCAGGACCCGCTCATGACGCCCGGCCCGGCCGGTGTCATCCCGGGGCCTCATCCTTGCACGGAGGCGGCGCGGTGGCGACGGGCGCGGGAGGCAGCGGTTCGATGTTCGGCGCGCGGTGGCGGCCGGTGGTCCGGGGCGGCGCGGCGGCGCTCGCGCTGCTGCCCGTGCTCGCGACCGACGCGGTCGGCGGGGCGGCCCGGGACCCCGGGGACTACGTCTTCCTCGCCGTCCTCCTGGCCGGCACGCTCGCCGCCTGCGAACTGGCGGTCCGGGTGCCGAACCCGGCCGCCTACCGGACCGCGGCCGGCCTCGCGCTCGCGGCCGCGATCCTCCTCGCCTGGATCAACCTCGCCGTCGGCGTCGTCGGGTCCGAGGACGATCCCGCGAACCTCGTCTACGCCGGCGTGCTCGCCGTCGCCGCGGCGGGCGCGGCCGCCGCGCGCCTCCGGCCCCGGGGCATGGCCCGCGCGATGGTCGCCGCCGCCGCCGCGCAGGTCGCGGCGTTCCTCGCGGCGCTCGTCGCCGGCCTCGGCTTCACCGGCCCGATCACCGTCTTCTTCGCCGCGATGTGGCTGTCGTCGGCGTGGCTCTTCCGCCGGGCCGCGCAGGAACGGAGCCCGGCGAGCGCGACGCCGGAACGATGATCGGGCCTGTCCGGGTCGAGCCGAGGCGGAGTCGCGCGCCGGACGATGCTCCGGAGCGGGCTCGATCGCCTCGTGGTCCTTCGGTCCGAATCTCTCAGTCCGACGGCTCCGTCGCCGGCAACGCCTTGTCGAAATCGAAGGCGCGGCCGCTTTCCCGGGCGGACGCGATCCCGTTCAGGAAGCCGGCGACTTCCCCGCACAGCTCGGCCCACGCCGGCGCCTCGGCGGGCAGGTGCGCGCCGTTCGAGAGCACGCGCAGCCGCTTGGGTCCCGGAACCGCCCGGTACGCCGGCAGGCTCATGGCCGTCGGCGTCCACGCGTCCGCGCCCGGATGCACGAGCAGCAGCGGACAGGGAAGCGCGAGATCGCGCCGCGCGGGCCGGTGCCGGTGCAGGGTCCTGAAGAAGCGCCCGCGCACGATCCGCCGCCCGATCAGCGGCTCGCGCGCGAACCAGTCCCGGAGCGCCGGGTCCGTCGTCATCGCCCCGAGCGGCGTCGCGAGCCCCAGCGGGAGCGGCAGCCTGTCGATCAGCCAGGGGGCCCGGCGCACGGCGAACAGCGACAGGCGCCCCAGCCATCGCCAGCGCGCCGCCGCGACGAACGTTTCCGGTTCCGCCAGGTCGATCAGGGTCGTGGCGATCACGCCGGCCACGTCGGGTTCGAGCTGCGCGGCGCGGAGCGCGGTCATGCCGCCGACCGACAGGCCCAGCAGCACGACGGGACCGTCCGCGGCGCGGGCGACGTCGGCGACGCACGCCGGCCATTCGGCGTAATCCTCGCGCCACCCCGCCCGCACCTGCGTGAGGCCGTAGCCCGGCAGGTCGGGGGCGAGCGCGCGCCAGCCGAGCCCGGCCGCGAGCTCGCCGAGCGGGGCGAGCAGGCGGCCGTGCCCGCCCGCGCCGTGCACGAGGATCAGCGTGCCGCGGGGAACGCCGTCCGGCTCGTGCGCGTCGACGTGGAGGCGGTGCCCGCCCCAGTCGACCCATCGCTCGTGCGGCTCGCGCTCGATCCCGACGCCGAAGCGCTCCGCCAGGATGCGGCGATAGGCCAGCCAGCCTTCGCTGCCGGCGTAGCGGGGGGCGATGTCGTCGCGCGTCATGGCCCGGATTATTCCGCGGCCGTCCCGCCCGTGCTACTCGGATGCGGCATGGCCAAGGCGGCACGTCCGAGACGCGCGCAACGCACGGTGCGCGAAGCGAAACAGGCGCGGTCGCGCGCCACCGTCGACGCGATCCTCGAAGCCGCCGCTCGGATTCTGGTCGCCCGCGGCTGGGACGGCCTGAGCACCAATCTCGTCGCCGAGGTGGCGGGCGTGTCGATCGGATCCCTCTACGAATATTTCCGCGACAAGCGCGACCTGGTCGATGCGCTGCACGACCGGCACCTCGCGCGCGGCGAGGCGCGCCTCGCCGAGATCGCCGCCCGGGAGCCTCCCGCCGGTACGGCCGGACTGGCGGCGGTGCTGGTCGAAGGCTACGTGGCGCTGCACCGCGACGATCCCGAGCTCCATCGGGTGCTCGCCTCCGGCGTGCCCGTGTCGCCCGCGGCCCGCCGGCGCGCGGCGGGCATGACCGACGCCGCGGTCCGGCTCGTCGCCGCCAGGCTCGCGGGCCATGTCGTCGATCCGGTGCTGGCCGCCCGGCTGCTGGTCGACGCGGCCGACGCGCTGTCCCACCGCTGGATCGTCGAACCCGGTGGAAAGCCGATCCCGGCCGAGCGCATGTCCGCCGAGCTGACGCTCATGTTCAGGGCTTACCTCGAGGCCGCCGCGTCGCCGTCCTGAGCCATGGGGTCCCTTCGGTTCGGCTCGGAACGGCGGCGGTCGGGCCTGCTTCGATGGCCGTGCATCAGCGTGATCAGGCATATCGCGGAATGGTCCGTCATCGACGTACTTACGTCGGCGTCCGACCCATGGCGGACATGCACGCTGGCCTAGGCCGGCGTCGCTACCGGAGACAGGGCATGTCGACGATCGCCTGCTTGTCGAGGTCGTAGACCGCGGACGTGGTCGACAGGCAGGACCCGCCTTCTAGCCACCGCTTGTAGTCGTCCGACGCCGGAACGTCGAAGTAGACGCCGGGCGGCCGCGCCGCGAACTCGCACGTCCGGAACTCGCCGAGCATCCGGTTCTTCCCCGGCACGTCGGGGCGCTCGCCCGGCGCCAGGCGCCGGTAGTGGCGAGCGTAGTAGTCTATCTTGCGCCCCGGCCCGGCGAGCCCCACGAACTCCGCCTCGAAGTCGGCGACCCACGCCGGCGAAGCTGGCGACGGCACCCGGACCGCGCAGTTTCGCTTGATCTGTTCGGCGAGCGGGTTCGTCGGCCGTTCGCGGTCGCACGCGGCGAGCACGAGCGGGGCGGCGAGCAGGAAAGCAACAAGGCGCATGACAACAACCTACCGCCGGCGGGCTAGCCGAGCGTCAACGACGCTTGGGTCCGCTTACCACCCGTTGCGGACATCGGCCCGACCTGCGGCCCTCACGCGTCGCGCGGGTCGCGCATCGCGGCGGTGCGGGGCGTTTCGATCGGGCAGGGGGCGGGGGCGGGCGCCTTGGGGTCGGCGGGCCAGTAGACGCCGACCATGCGGTCGGCGGCGAACCAGGCCTCGCTCACGGCGTCGTCCTGGTTGCCGCCGTGGATCTTCAGCCGGCGGCGGTCGCTCGTCCGCGCCCGGCGCGCCGCGCGCGCGGGGCAGGGCGCGTGACCGAAGCCCCGCCGCTGACCCCCGTCCACCACGCCGGCCGGCTGGTGGTGCGGATCCGCGCGCTGCTCGCCGCCGCGCGCCTCGACGTCCGCCCGATCGAATGGGACCACGGCGACGGCCGCCACGGCTTCCGCGTCATGCTCGACGGCCGGTGGCACCGCGTGACCGTCGAGCCCGAAGGGCCCGCGGCGTGATGCCGACGATCGAGGCGCGGCGTCGCGCCGCCGCGAACCGCCCCGCCGTCCGTGCCCCGCTCGGTGCCGGCGCGCGGCGCGCCCGCCGCCGGCGCCGCCTCGGCCCGGTCGCCGCCGCGGCCCTCCTGCTGCTGGTCCCGCTCGCGATCCGGCTGCTGCCGGTCGCGCTCGAGCTTTCGCACCGCGGCCCGTGACGGCCGCCGTCAGCCCTCGCCGGGCGCGCGCGCCTCGATCGACAGCGCGTGGATGCGGTCGGGGGCGATGAGCTCGCCGAGCGCGGCGTAGACCGCGCGCTGGCGGGCGACCCGGCTCTGGCCGGCGAAGGCGGCGGCCGTCACGCGCACGGTGAAGTGGCTTTCGGCGTCCTCGCCGCGGAAGCCGCCGTGACCGCGGTGCCGGTGGCTGTCGTCGACGATCTCCAGCCGCTCGGGCGCCAGCGCCGCGGTCAGACGCCGCTCGATTTCCTGGCCCACGGGTCCCATCGCGCCCTCCTGCGTTGTGCTCGCGTGCCTATATAGGCGGGCTCACAGGTGCGACAGAGGGCAGGCGTGAACGAGGGCAGGGGCGGGCGCGGCAAGCGGTTCCACGGGCGGGTGCAGCACGACAGGCCGGTGACCTGCGCCGCGCCCGGCTGCGACCAGCCGGGCGAGTTCAGGGCGCCGCGCGGCCCCGGCTCGGGCGACGCGCCGGGCGACTGGCAGTGGCTGTGCCTCGACCACGTGCGCGCCTTCAACGCCGGCTACAACTACTACGACGGGATGTCGCCCGAGGAGATCGCCCGCGCCCAGAGTCCGCATCCGTCGTGGGACCGCCGCACCACCCGCGCCTTCGCGTCGAACGCCTACGCGCGCGGCGACGTCGACGACCCGCTCGGCGTGCTGTCGAACCGCTACGGCCGCGGCGCGTTTGCCCGCGCCGCGACCCGGGGCGGGCGGGTGCTCACCGCGAAGGACCGAGACGCCCTGTCGGTTTTGCGTCTCGACGAGGACGCGAGCCTCGCCGATATCCGGCGCCGCTACACCGAGCTGGTGCGGCGCTACCACCCCGACGCCAACAACGGCGACCGGAAATACGAAGGCAAGTTGCAGGACGTGGTCGATGCCTATACGCACCTCAAGTCCGCCGCCGCCTTCGCCTGAGGAGACTTGAGCCTTGGCCACCAACCCGCGCTTCGATCTCGACCCGCACGCCGCGACCGTGCTGACCGCGCCCGACACGACCGTCGACGCGCGCGAGACGTTCGGCGTCGACATCGACATGAAGGTGCCGGCCTTCTCGGTCGCCGACGAACGCGTGCCCGACCGCGACGACACCTACGTGTTCGACCCGGACACCACGATGGCGATCCTCGCCGGCTTCGCGTTCAACCGGCGCGTGATGATCCAGGGCTACCACGGCACCGGCAAGTCGACGCACATCGAGCAGGTGGCCGCGCGCCTCAACTGGCCGTGCATCCGCATCAACCTCGACAGCCACATCAGCCGCATCGACCTCGTCGGCAAGGACGCGATCGTGCTCCGCGAGGGCAAGCAGGTCACCGAGTTCCGCGAGGGCCTGCTGCCCTGGTGCCTCCAGCACCCCTGCGCGCTGGTGTTCGACGAGTACGACGCCGGCCGCCCCGACGTGATGTTCGTGATCCAGCGCGTGCTCGAGGTCGAAGGCAAGCTGACGCTGCTCGACCAGAACCGGGTGATCCGCCCCAACCCGCACTTCCGGCTGTTCGCCACCGCGAACACCGTGGGCCTGGGCGACACCACCGGGCTCTACCACGGCACGCAGCAGATCAACCAGGGCCAGATGGACCGCTGGTCGGTGGTCACGACGCTCAACTACCTGCCCGCCGAGACCGAGACCGACATCGTCGCGGCGAAGACCAAGGGGCTCGACCGCAAGACGATCGCCAACATGGTGAAGATCGCCGACATGACGCGCCAGGGCTTCATCGCCGGCGACATCTCGACGGTGATGAGCCCGCGCACCGTGCTCACCTGGGCGCAGAACGCCGCGATCTTCGGCAACCTCGGCTTCGCGTTCCGGGTGTCGTTCCTCAACAAGTGCGACGAGGCGGAGCGGCCGCTCGTCGCCGAATATTACCAGCGGGTGTTCGGCGAGGAGCTGCCGGAGTCGGTCGCGGCCAAAGCAAGGCGGTAAGTGCCGACGCCCGAGAACCCGATCGAGGACTTCCGCCAGGCGCTCGCGGCGACGCTGCGGGCGCTCGGGCACGAGCGCGAGGTCGACCTCGGCTACACCGCCGACAAGCCGGGCATGAGCGGCAACCTCGCGCGCGTGCCGCAGCCGGCGCGCAACCTGCCCGCCGACCAGGTCGCCGAGGCGCGCGGCTGGGCGGACGCCTTCGCGCTGCGCCAGCGCCACCACGACGCCAAGCGCCACGCCGCCGACCAGCCGCCCGCCGGGCTCGGGCGCGACATCTTCAACGCCGTCGAGCAGGCGCGGATCGAGGCGATCGGCTCGCGCGACATGGCGGGCGTCGCCACCAACCTGCGCGGCATGACCGAGGCGCGCATCAAGGGCGACCCGATCGTGCGCGCCCGCACCGAGGCCGAGGTGCCGCTCGCGACCGCGCTTTCGCTCCTGGTGCGCGAGCGGCTCACCGGCGAGCTGCCGCCGACGCCCGCGGTGCCGGCGCTGTCGATGATCCGCGCCCGCATCGAGGAGAAGGCGGGCCTCCATCTGGACGAGCTCGCCGCCGCGATCGAGGACCAGGGGGCGTTCGGGCGCGCGATGAAGCGCGTGCTCGCCGACCTCGGGCTCGGCGAGGACCCGGGCGAGGAGCCCGAATCGGACGAGCCGGACGAGTCCGAGTCCGAGGAGGAGCAGCCCGGCGAGGGCGACGACGCCGACCAGGAGGACGCCGGCGGCGCCGAGGACCAGGTCGAGGCGCGCGCCGAGCAGAGCGAGGACGCCGGCGACGAGAGCCAGTCCGCCCAGGCCCAGATGGACGAGGACTCGATGTCCGAGGCCGAGATGGGCGAGGAGGGCGACGAGGGGCTCGTGCCGTGGCGGCCCAACACCGCGCTCTCCGACCTGCCGCCCGACTTCGACTACAAGGCGTTCACCGACCGGTTCGACGAGATCGTCGGGGCCGAGGACCTCTGCGACGCCGAGGAGCTGACGCGGCTGCGCGCCTACCTCGACCAGCAGCTCACCCACCTCCAGGGCGCGGTCACCAAGCTCGCCAACCGGCTGCAGCGGCGCCTCATGGCGCAGCAGAACCGCGCCTGGGAGTTCGACCAGGAGGAGGGGCTCCTCGACGCCTCGCGCCTCAGCCGGGTCATCGCCAACCCGATGCACGCGCTCTCCTACAAGCACGAGCGCGACACCGACTTTCGCGACACGGTCGTGACGCTGCTCATCGACAACTCGGGCTCGATGCGCGGGCGTCCGATCTCGATCGCGGCGATCTGCGCCGACATCCTGGCGCGCACGCTCGAGCGCTGCGCCGTCAAGGTCGAGATCCTCGGCTTCACCACGCGCGCCTGGAAGGGCGGGCAGAGCCGCGAGCGCTGGCTGTCGGAGGGGCGCCCCGCCAAGCCCGGCCGCCTCAACGACCTGCGCCACATCGTCTACAAGACGGCGGACGCGCCGTGGCGGCGCGCGCGCAAGAACCTCGGGCTGATGATGCGCGAGGGGCTGCTCAAGGAGAACATCGACGGCGAGGCGCTGCTCTGGGCGCACGGCCGGCTGATCGGGCGGCCCGAGGACCGGCGCATCCTCATGGTGATCTCGGACGGCGCGCCGGTCGACGACTCGACGCTGTCGGTCAACAGCGGCAACTACCTCGAACGCCACCTGCGCCAGGTGATCGGCTGGATCGAGAGCCGCTCGCCCGTCGAGCTCATCGCGATCGGCATCGGCCACGACGTCACCCGCTACTACGGCCGCGCCGTCACCATCATGGACGCCGAGCAGCTGGGCGGCACGATGGTCGAGCAGCTCGCCCGCCTGTTCGAGGAGGACCAGGCGACCAAGGGCCCCGCCCGGCGCTGACCGCGCTCGTCGCTTCGCGGTGGGCATCGGAGCGCTCGGCGTGGTAGGTTCGTTGGTCACGTGAGGCGATCGGAACGATGACGCGGCTGCAGAAGCGGGTGGAAGACCACGCTGCCGAGATCAGGCGGATTGTCGCCGAGGGCGGCGCGGAGAACCCGCGTCTCTTCGGATCGGTCGTTCGGGGCGACGACCACGACGCCAGCGACGTCGACATCCTCGTCGACGCCAAGCCCGGGACCTCGCTGATGGATCTCGCCAGGATCGAGAACCGCATCTCCGACCTGATCGGGGCCGACGTCGACGTCGTCACGCCGGGCTTCCTACACCCCGAGGTGCGCGACCGCGTCGTGCGCCAGGCCCGCACGCTTTGACCGAGGGGCGGCGCGGCATCGACGAATGGCTGTCCGACATCGTCGCGATGGCCGACAAGATCGTGACGTACACGGCCGACGTCGACTTCGAACGCTTCGCGCGCGACGAACCGATCCAGGATCTCGTGGTCAAGAAGATCGAGAACATCGGCGAGGCGGCCACTCAACTCCGGAAGCGCCATCCCGACTTCGTCGAAGCGAACCCGCAGATCCCCTGGCGGGCGATGAGCACGATGCGCAACCGCACCGCGCACGGGTACTTCGCCGTCGACCTGCCGATCCTTTGGGCGACCGCCAGGAACGATATGCCAGACCTGCGCGGGCAGGTGGCCACCTTGCTCGCCGCCCGCCGGCGCGTCCGGACGTAAGGCGAATCGCCGGGCGGGGCTCCTGGACTATGAGTCGGCCCGGCGCCGGCGAGACGATGGCCCGGTCGCCGCCCACGCGCGCTCGCGTCCGAACGCCCTGCGGCGCACGGCGGACGGACCATGGGAATTAGCGCAGGATTTCAACCGCTTTCCTGCAACCCAGGCCGACACGATGCCGGACGCCCGAGCCGTCCAAGTAAGTCTCGTTCATCTGCAGTAAATGTACGCGTTAATCTTCGATATATTTGGCGTTCAGAAGCAGTTCAGCGCGAATCGCTAAATGTCGCTCTCGGAAACCGAAGTAACCGTCCGGTCGTTGTTCAAGCCGAACGCTTCGGAGTTCAGAGTTCAGGAGGCGAACATGATGAAGAAGATTGCTCTCGCGATGGCCGCGGCTTCGGTTCTGGCGACCCCCGCCGTCGTGAACGCCAAGGGTAACGGTTATCGCTCGCAGCAGGCCTATCAGGCCGGCTACCGCGACGGTTACCAGAGCCAGCGCGGCTACTACGGCCAGCAGGGCAGCCGCTACTACGACGGCACCTGCCGCAAGGATTCGAACCTCGAGGGCACCGTGATCGGCGCGGTCGGCGGCGGCGTGCTGGGCCAGGTGCTCGGCAAGCGCGGCGACAAGACGCTCACCACGGTGGTCGGCGCCGGCCTCGGCGGCCTGATCGGCCGCGAGGTCGACCGCAGCGAGCGCCGCTGCCGCTGAGCCGGACGGCCCGCGCCGGCGAAGCCGGCGACGGGACCGACGGTAGGGGCGGACGGCGCGCCGTCGCAAGCGACAGGCCCCTCCGCTCCGGGCGAAGGCCCGCCGGGAAACCGGCGGGCCTTTTCCGTGTCAGGCGCCCGCCAGCCGGCTGCGCCGCACGCCGTAGAGCAGGTAGATCAGCAGCCCGACGCCCTGCGCCAGCAGGAAGTAGCGCTGCGTCTGCTCGGGCAGGCTGACGAACAGGTACAGGCAGCCGAAGATCGCGAACAGGCCGACCGGCCACGCGAGCGGCGTGCGGAAGCGGCGCGGCGCGTCGGGGGCGCGGCGGCGCATGATGAGCATGCACAGCGCCACCGCCGCGAAGGCGACGAGCGTGCCGGCGTTCGCCAGCGCCGCCAGTTCCGCGAGCGGCACGAGCCCGGCGAGAACGCTCACCACGACCGCGGTGAACAGCGTGATCCGCACCGGCGATCCGCGCCCCGAGATCGCCGCCAGCCCGCGCGGCAGCAGCCCGTCGCGCGCCATCACGAAGAAGATGCGGCTCTGCCCGTAGAAGAAGGCGAGGATGACGGTCGGCAGCGCGATCACCGCCGAGGCCGCGAGGTAGGTGGCCGCCCCCGGCCGGTCGAGCTCGCGCAGGATGAGCGCGAGCGGCTCGGGGCTGTTGGTGAAGCGCGTGTAGGCGAGCGCGCCGATCGCCGCGAGCGCGACCGCCATGTAGATCGCGACGCACAGCAGCATCGACCCGACGATGCCGATCGACAGGTCGCGGCCGGGGTTCTTCGTCTCCTCGGCGGCGGTCGCGATCGCGTCGAAGCCGTAGAAGGCGAAGAAGATGATCGCCGCCGCCGCCATGACGCCGCGCTCCACCATCGCGCCGTCCGCGCCGATCACCGCCTGCTTCGAAAAGCCGAACGGCATGAACGGCTCCAGGTTGGCGGCGTCGAAATAGGGCAGCGCCACCGCGACGAACACGATGAGCGCGGCGACCTTCACCACCACGAGGATCGCGTTCAGGGTCGCGCTCTCCTTCGTGCCGACGATGAGCAGGCCGGCCACCACCGCGATGATGAAGATCGCCGGCAGGTTCACCACGCCCCCGAGCTCGGGCCCCTGCATCAGCGACATCGGCACCCCGAACGTCGCCTGGAGGAGGGGGGCGGCGTAGCCCGACCAGCCGACCGCCACCGCGCTCACCACCAGCGAATATTCGAGGATGAGGCTCCAGCCGATGATCCAGGCCACGAGCTCGCCCATCACCACGTAGCTGTAGGTGTAGGCGCTGCCCGACGCCGGGATCATCGTCGCCATCTCGGCGTAGGCGAGCGCGGCGCAGGCGCAGATCAGCCCGGCGATCGCGAACGACAGGATGACCGCCGGCCCGGCGCGGTCGGCGCCGACCCCGATCAGCGTCAGGATGCCGGTGCCGACGATCGCGCCGACGCCGAGCGCCAGCAGGTGCGGCCAGGACAGCGTCGGCACCAGCCGTTGCGCGCCCTCGAGCTCGGACGGATCGATCGCCTTGCGCCTGTTCCAGAATGCCACGCGAGCCCCCCTTGTCGTTGTGTCGTTGTGCGCCCGTGATAGCCGAGCCCGCCGGGCGCCGCCAGCGCACCGCGCGCCCGCGCGACCGGCGGCGCGCGACCGTCGGGATTCCTTACACACCGTGCCGAGCGCCCGGGGGTCCCACCAACGAATCCAGATGATTACGGGCGTGGCACGATCGCTGCATGACCCGTCCCGCAAGTGGGTCGGGGGGATTCATGAAGCCGGGTTTCTCGCGTGTCGCACCGTCGCCGTTCGGCCTCGCCGCGCGCCGTCGGCGCGCGGGCGGATAGGGTCCGCGATGGTCCGCGACCTCGTCCCCATCGTCATCCTCGCGGTCTGGGGGCTGCTGTCGCTCGGCGTCGCTGTCGGCCTGCTGCTGGCGGGCCGCCGGTCGGCCGGGCGCCGGGGCCCGCCCGTCGCGCCCTGAGCCTTCGCTTCCGGGTCCCACCGCCCGGGACCCGGCGACGCCCGCGCCTCCGTCGTGCCCCGGCGGGGCGCGGGCGCCGACTCTGCGGCCTGCAGCGCCGACCGCGCCGTGACCGCGGTCGATCCGTCGCCTATGGTGGGGCGCGTGGGGCAATTTCCGATCATCGCGCTCGATCTCGCGATCCTCCTGAGCGCGGCGGCGTCGGGCTTCTTCTGGTACCGCGCGAGCCGGAACCAGCTCCGGCGGATCAGCCGGACCGAAAGCCTCGACGCCGCGGACGTCAACCGCATCGTCGTCGCCTTCAACCGCGCCCAGATCCTGAACCGGCGCGCCGCGCTGACCACCGCGGTCGCCGCGCTCCTCGCCGCCGTCCGCCTCGCGCTCGATCTCCCGTGAGCCGCGCCGGCGACGGCGCCTTGCTTCGCTCCTCGTCGATCGCGGACCCGCGCGACGCCCGCTCCGGGCACCGGGCCGACCAGGTCGGGGGCGTTCCAGGAGCGTGCGCCGAGCGCTCGGGCGGACGTCTGCAAAGTCGCCCGGCCCCATCGATCGCTGGTCTGCCGGACACCGGTCGAGCGTGCCGGAGGCTTGAGATTGGCCGCTGCGCAGCCGGCGGACACCGCTGACGAAGAAGCCGACGGCGATCGTCGGCCTCCGGCCGCAGCCGGGCGAAACCCCGGGGTCGGGTGGGCGGGTGTCGGCGATGCGTGAAGGCGGATGGTTCACCGATGATGTGGTAGTTTCGCGGCAGAGGGAGGACGTCCGTGCGAGTCGCCGCGATCGATCGCCTGCTGTTGATTGCCGCCGCGTGCGCCGCGACCGCCGCGGCCGGCCAAGCGACAAAAGGCGCGGCCAAAAGCTATCCTTGCTATGCCGACACCAAAGATTGGCGCGCGTGGATCAGTCGCGGTTCCGGCGAGCCGGAACTCGTGGTCGCCGGCGTCGTCACGACGCCGACCGGCGGCAGCTGGAATATTCTGTCGCTCGGCCCCACGCCGTGGGACGATCCTCCGAGGCAGATCGCCAACCTGGAGATCAGGGCCATGGGAGAAATCGCCACCGCCGCCGTCACCACCGAGGAAGTGCGCGCGCGCTTCCGGCTCCCGCCGCATTTCGGCGGCCCGTCGGGCCGCGGGACGGTGATCGTACGGTGCAACGGCAACGAGGTGGGGCGCGTCCCGGTCGTGAGTCGCAGCGACGTCGACGGCTAAGGCAGGACGGCCACCCGAAACGCACGCCGACGTCGCAGTCGGGTGCAGAGCAGCCCATCGACGACGCCTCGCTCATGTCCGCTTTCCACCCTGAGCCGACCTCCGGCTGCGCCTGGAAGCGCCCCTTAGCGGACGTTCTCGACCCAAGCCCTGAAGACCTCGATCATCGCGGCGAGTTGGAGCGGTCCTCCTGCTCCGTGGAACTCGTTGTTCTCGGTCCAGCAGGTCCACCAGTTGGTGTCATGGTCATAGTTGTGGTTCGCACGCGGGAACTCGTGTCCGTCCCGCTCGGTGCCTTCGAGGGGAATCTTCAACCGCCAGCCGGGGTTGTCGATAGTCTCGATCTTAGGCCCGAACCCGTGTTCCCAGTCGCCATCGCAATGCGACTCATACCACCGCATGAGCCAGTCCAATGTCGTGAGGCGCTCCATACGGCGATGCTACTTGCCGTCCGCTCCAGCAGCAATTTGCATGTCTGCATTCCACCCGAAGCAGACCTGATGCGGTTCGCTCTCCACCCGTTGCGGGTGCGCTTCGGTGGACCGCGGAACGACTCGCCGGGCGATCCGACCACTCGAGGCGGCCGTCCCGCCTCGCCGCCGCCGGGCGGGCCGGCGCTCCGTCAGCCC
>Ga0164290_1001789_pt1 | contig 23513 bp, 16 predicted proteins | sample Micstemetagenome_FD_108782 | JGI IMG/M metagenome (GOLD analysis project Ga0164290, IMG submission 108782) | Contaminated culture microbial community from soil near Moab, Utah, USA - Microcoleus steenstrupii SON62 (Illumina Assembly) | ecosystem: Environmental > Terrestrial > Soil > Soil crust...
GAATGCGATTGCCGGGGAATTGATCGCGCACGTTGCGTCCGCCTTCCAGGCGCGTGGTGTTGGGATCGTAAATCGGCACTACCGTTCCGTTGGCCGCGAAAGTCTGCGAGAAGTCGCCCGCGATCTGCTGAGCGGTAGGAAGGGTCATCGTCCGGATCTGGCCTTCGCCGCGCCGCGAGCCTTCGTAAGCGAAAAAGAAGAACGTCTTGTCTTTCCCGTTGTACAGCTTGGGAATCATTACGGGTCCGCCCACCGTGCCGCCGAATACGTTGTAGCGCAGCGGCGCTCGCTGTTTCTGCCCGTTCACCCACGGCGCGAAGAAGTTTCCCGCGTCCAGTTTCTCGTTGCGTAGGTACTCGAACAGCGTACCCTTCAGCGTGTTGCCGCCCGATTTCGTCGTCGCGATCACCACGCCGCCCGCCGAACCGCCGTACTCCGCCGAATAGTTGTTCGAGAGGATCTTCACCTCTTGCACGACTTCCACCGGCGGATCGAAATCCATCTGCCCGATACCGAGCCGCATGTTCTGGCCGGTGCCGCCGTCCACGAAGAAATTCTGCGACTGGGTGCGTCCGCCCGCCAGCGAGAAATTCGGTTTCGCGCCGCTGTCGTAGTTGACGAACACCGCGCCGCCGGTGATGTTCACCAGGTTCATCGAACGGCGGTCGCCCAGCGGCATATCCTCGATCGTTTTCGATTCGACGAGCTGGCTGACGTCCGAAGTTCGCGTTTCCAAAGTCGAGGCGGCGGCGTTCACGTTGACCGTCTCCGTAACCGCGCCGACCTCGAGTTGAATCGCCAGTTCGAGGGCTTGACCGGTGGTGAGAACAAGGCCCGAGCGCGCGTAACGGCGAAAGCCCGGGTGCTCCACCGTGAGCGAGTAGGAGCCGATCGGCAATCCGCGCAGCGAGTAGAAGCCCGACTCGTTCGTCCGCGCTTCGAACTTCACTTGCGTCGCGGCGCCGGTGGCGACGACTTGTGCGTCGACGATGAGCGCCCCTTGCGTGTCCGTGACGATTCCGCTCACCGTCGCCTGCGGCGACTGCGCGAAACACACCAGCGATAACCCCAGAAGCGAAGCGAATTTCATGGCGGTTATCGTATCACCGCCCAACGTTATTTTTTCATCGCCTCGCGCAGCAGCATGGCCAAGATCGCCTCGGAGGATCCGCCGCTGGACGCGGTTCCTCCGGACACCGTTACGTCCGGTGTCAGTCGAACGCCCTTCTCGGCGAGAATCGTGAAGATCTGGAGCAGCGAGTAATTGCCGCCCATCGCCTCCACGCCCAGTTTGTAAGCGTCGGCTTTCGCCTCGCCGATGGCGCGAATCGCTTCGGCCTCGTTACGCCCCTTGATCGCGATCACCTCGCCCTCCGCCTCGCCGACGCGCTTCTTGGCGATCGCCTCGCCTTCCGCGCGGCGCGAGAGCACTTGCGAGTCGCCCTGCGCTTGCTCGACGGAGGCTCGGGCGCGCATTTCGGCGATTCTCACGTCCTGCTCGGAATTGACGATCTCCTTCTGCTTGTCGGCCAGCGATTTCTGCCTCTCTAACTCTTGCCGCGTCCGCTGCGTTTGCTCTTCGGTCTGGTACGTCTTCTGCTGCTCTTCGGCGATGCGTCTTGTCGTGAGCGTCAGCATGAGTTCGGGCGGCGGCGCGATGTCGCCGATCAGGGTATCGACGGCTTGCACGTCGTACTCGCGAATGGCGTTGGTGATGTGCCCGCGCGCTTCCTTCTGTCGCTCGCTACGATTGGTGAGAAAGTCGAGCACCGTGTAGTACTGAGCGCTATTTCGGAAGTAGTTGCCGACGATCGGTTCGAGCACTTCGTTCACCAGATTCTTGACGCTGCCGACTCGCGAAATCACCCAGGGCGCCTTTGTCGCGCCGATGTTGATGATCTGCGAAACGTCGAGATTGAAGGCGAAGCCGTCTTTCGATCTCACCGCGATCGTCGACAGCTTCTCGTCGAGCTTGTGCGCTTCCGAGCGAGTGGAGGCCCAATTGAGCACGATGTTCGTCGTGGGGACCAATTCCACTTTCATGATGCGCGTGTTTACGGGGTGTTTGCCCGGATAAAGCGGCTCGTTCCACACACCCTTGCCGCCCTTGGGCACGATGTTGCCGTGTGTGAACAGATCGCCGGAAATGTCCTTCAAATCCTCGCCGACGAAGCTCACGACGACGCCCACATAGCCGATCGGCACGGAAACCAAGTCGGCCTCCTCGATCTCGGCGAACCACGGATTGATGTTGTAAGCGCCCGCGAGCATGATCTGCTCTTGCAAGCCCCGGCACCCGCCGTTGCGAATGAAAGCGTCGGGACTCTGGAACGTCGTGTGGCCGTCCACCACTTTCGCCGCCATCTGGCCGACGGGCATCGGAGCGCCGTCGAGGGCCGTCACGATGCCGATTTTGTCGGAGCCGATCTGCGTCATCGGAATATTCGGCAGCACCTTAAAGAGCGCCGGATTGATGCGATAGAAGCCGGTGGTCAATACTCCGCTTTGCCGCCCCTTCCGTCCGCCGCCGCGCAAAAACAGTTCGGCGTTCTGGAAGTTGTCGCACTCGACCGACTCGCATAGCACGCGATCGATGGGCGGCGAATCGCCGTCGTTAGCGATCACCAGGCCGACGAAGCCCGGTTGAATCACCGTCAGCGGATGCTTCTCGACTTTATACATCAGCGGAAAATAGCCGAGATGAAAGCCGGGCCCGAGCGTGCGGGCCTGGTAACCGGGCTCGCCTTCGAGGGCCACGATCCGCCCCTCGGGAAGCCTTTTGCCTTTCCAGGAAAGACGCTTCACCACGACACCCACTTGGTTCTCGCGAATGACGACCAAGCCCATCAGCAGAACGATAAACAGGAACAGCGCGAGCGCGCCGCCGAAAAACACCAGCAGAACCGTGGTCACTTCGCTAGTGTACTCGCGTTACTTGCGGGGAACGGGGCGCACGCGGACGCCGACGCGCACGGCGTCCGAGGGATTTACGATCAGCGATTCGCCGCCCGCGAGGCCGGCGAGCACTTCCACCTGGGTCCCCAAATCGCGGCCTACGTCGACTTTCTGGAATCGGACTTTGTTCCCGTCGGCGACGACGGCGACCTGAGGACCCGAGGCTGGGGTTAGCAGCGTGTCGCCCGGGATGACGACCATCGAGCGCGGCTTCGGACTCAGGAATCGCACTTGCACGTACATGCCGGGCAGCAGCGCGTGGTCGCGATTCTCGACGCGGATCTCGGTGCGCTCCGTGCGGGTCGTCTCGTCGAGCGCGGTAGCGGAGCGGACCACTTTGCCCGAAAACTTGCGCGAGCCGAGATCGTTCGACATCACCTCCGCCGTCTGCCCCGTGGCGATATCCAGCAGATTCGCCTGCGGCACGGCGACGAAGATCCGCAGCACGTCGTAGTTCGCCATGCGATAAAGCTCGCGGCCGCCGTTGGCCGAATTCGGCGTAATCAGGTTGCCCGTGGCGCAGTTGCGCACGGTGACCACGCCGTCGAAAGGCGCGCGGATCAGTTTGAACGCGCTTAACTCCTCGATGCGCCGCACTTCGGCCTCTTGCGCGCGCACCGTCTGCTCGGCGGCCTGAATCGTGGCGAGCGCCGCCGTCAGTTCGGCTTGCCGCACTTCGAGCTGCGCCGCGGAGTCGTCGCCCTGCTGCTTCGAGAAAACCCCTTGCTCGACGAGTTTGCCGACGCGGTCGCGCGTCACGGTGGCGAGTTTCACGTCGGCGGCCGATTTCAGTTCCGCCGCTCGCGTTTGGGCCAACGTGGCGCGCATTTGGTCGAGACGCGCGTTCGCCGCGCGCAGTTGCTGATCCAGTTCCGGAGTGTCGAGTTCGGCCAGGACCTGATCTTTCTTGACGACGTCGCCGATATCCGCCTTCACCGCGCGCAGATAGCCTTCCGCGCGCGCGTACACCGGAGTATCGAGCAGCGCCGATACTGTCCCCGGTAAGAGAACCTCCCGAATCGGTGGAGCGATCGCCGCCTTAGCGACAGTGACCATCGGCGCTTCCGCCGCGTCGTCGCGAGCCTCCTTCGTGATGGCGGCGGCTTTCTCGCGGCGAGGCCATAGTCCGGCGGCGAGCAACGATCCGAAGAGCGCGGTCAGACCGAGCACGGCCAGCAAAAGTTTTCCTGTGAAGAACGGCGGTCGAGGTTCGGCGGGGATCGTCGCGTCGCTCACGGCTGCGGCTCCAACTCGACGTGTTCGGGAACGGTGTCGTGCCAGCGCGGCGGTTGGCGGCGCAGCAGGCGATAGACGACGGGGACCAGGAACAGCGTCGCGACGGTGGCGAATACCAAGCCGCCGATTACCGCCCGCCCCAACGGCGCGTTCTGCTCGCCGCCCTCGCCCGCGCCGAGCGACATGGGCAGCATACCGATGATCATGGCGAGCGCGGTCATCAAGACGGGGCGCAGTCGAGTGACGCCCGCTTCGAGCGCCGCCTGCCGCTGATCGCTCCCCGCCTGACGGCGGTCGTTGGCGAAGGTCACCAGCAGAATCGAGTTAGCCGTCGCGACGCCGATCGACATGATCGCGCCCATTAGCGAGGGCACGTTGAACGTGGTCTGCGTAACGAAGAGCATCCACACGATTCCGGCCAGCGCCGCCGGCAACGCCATCAGGATGATGAACGGATCGAGCCAGCTTTGGAAGTTGACCACCATTAGCAGGTAAACCAGCAGAATCGAAAACACCAAACCCAAGCCGAGGCGGCGGAACGACGAATCCATCGTCGCCACTTGGCCGCGCATCTCGATGGAGACCGTTTTGGGCGCTTTGGCGCGAACGTCCGCCAGAATCCGGTTCGCCTCTTCGGCCACCGAACCCAGATCGCGGCCGTCGACGTTGGCGTAGACGTCGAACACGGGTTGCACGTTGTAGTGATTGACGACGGCCATGGAAGTGCCGCGCTCCATCGAAGCGAGGTTGCGGAGTAGCTGCGTATTCGCGCCCGCGTTGGCGGTGACCGGGGTGGAGCCCAGATCGTCGAAACTATCCATGCGCAGGGTTGGGGTTTGAGTGTTGACCTGATAGCTGACGCCGTTGCGAGGATCGAGCCAATAGTTCGGCTGCGACTGCGTCGAAGAGCTTAGCGAGACGAGCAGCGAACTCGCCACGTCGCGTTCGGAGAGGCCCATCTGATCGGCGCGCGTGCGGTCGACGTTTACCCGCAACTCCGGCACGTCGACGATTTGATGAATGTGGACGTCCGCCGCGCCCGGCACGGCGTCGAGGCGCTTGGCGATCGTCTTGGCGATCTCGTAGGCGGCCTTCTCGTTGCGCGAGGCGATCTGAATATCGATCGGCGCGGGCAGGCCGAAATTGAGAATCTGGCTGGTCATGTCGGCGGCCTGGAAGTAAACCGTCAACTCGGGAAACTCGTCGTGCAGCCGCGCGCGCAAGCGGCGCACGTATTCCTGCGTCGGCCCGTGGCGCTCCCGGTTGAGCGACACCAGGATTTCGCCGTCCGACCGCCCGATGATGCCGGCGTCCGAGTAGGCCAGATTTACGCCCACCGTCGGCAGGCCGATGTTATCGATGATCGTGTCGAGTTCCTCTTTCGGCACCACTTGTCGAATGACGTTCTCGACCAGGCCGAAGTAACGCTCGGTCTCCTCGATGCGCGTCCCCGCCGGCGCGCGCACGTGCAAGCGGAACTGCCCCGCGTCGACTTGCGGGAAGAAATCGCGCCCTACGATGGGTAACAGAAACGCCGTCCCGCCCACTAGCAGCGTGAAGGCGGCGATGGTGAACGCCGGATGATGCAGGCACCAGTTGAGCATCCGCTGGTAGGCGCACCGGAAGCGATAGAAGCCGCGGTTAAACGCCTTGTGCAAGCGCCACATGGGATTGCGGCTGGTGGTGGGTCCGTACTCGTCCTCTTGATAGAGGGCCAGTTCCTTGCCCAGTAGATAGTTGGCCATCGTCGGCACCAGCGTGCGGGACAGCAGATACGACGCGAGCATGGCGAACACCACCGCCAAGGCGAGCGGCGTGAACAGATACTTCGCGGAGCCCGTGAGGAAAACCACCGGTACGAATACGATGCAGATGGAGAGCGTCGAGACGAACGTCGGCACGGCGATCTGCTGCGCCCCGTCGAGAATCGCGCGCCACAGCGGTTTCCCCTCGTGCAGATTTCGATGAATGTTCTCGATCTCGACCGTCGCGTCGTCGACGAGAATACCGACGGCCAGCGCCAGGCCTCCCAGAGTCATCACGTTGATGGTCTGCCCCATCAGGTCGAGGATCGTCAGCGACGTGAGGATCGAGAGCGGAATCGAGATGCAGACGATCACGGTGGACCGCCAACTGCCCAGGAACATCAGAATCATCAATCCGGTGAGACAGGCCGCGATGACTCCTTCGTGCACTACGTTGTCGATCGCCGCGCGTACGAACAACGATTGGTCGAATAGCCGCTTGATCTTGAGATCGGGCGGCAACGTCGTCTGAATGGCGTTCAGGCGTTGTTGCACCCGGTCGATGATTTCGAGCGTCGATTCGCCGCCGCTTTTGAGTACGGTCAGCAGAGCGCCGCGCACTCCGTCCTGCCGCACGACGTTCTGCTGCACGGCGTAGCCGTCGCGGACATTGGCCACGTCGCGCAGGTACACCATCGCGCCGTTGACGGAACGGATCGGGATATCGTTCAGATCCGCCACGGCCTCGGGGCTGGCGTTCAGTTTGACGTTGTACTCGGTGGCTCCGGCCTTGATCGTACCCGCCGGGATAATCAGATTCTGCGCGGCGACGGCGTTCGAGATATCGACGGCGGACAACCGCCGGGCGTAGAGCGCGCGCGGATCGAGATCGACCATGATCGTCCGCGAGCGGCCTCCATAGGGTAGGGGCAGGGACGCGCCCTGCACGGTGGCGAGTCCGGTGCGGATAAAGTTCTGCGCGTTGTCGTAGATCTGCTGTTCGGAGAGCGTATTCGAGCCCAGCGCCAGTTGCAGAATCGGTACCGTCGCGGCGTTGTATTTCAGCACGAACGGCGGCGTGATACCCGGCGGCAGAATCCGGGTGATGGAACTGGCGATCGCCCCAATCTGCGCGATGGCCAAATCGATCTGAACGTTGGGATGGAAGTAGACGCGGATGATTCCGTAGCCCGGCACGGACTCGCTTTCGATCCGCTCGATGTCGTTCACCGTCGTGGTCATGGCCCGCTCGCTGCTGGTGACGACCCGCTTCGCCATGTCTTCGGGCGGCATGCCGCTGTAAGCCCAGATGACGCTTGCGACGGGGATGTCGATCTCCGGGAAAATGTCGGTGGGCATGGACACGATCGCGAGCCCGCCCAGGACGACGATCAGAATCGCCATGACGACGAAACTGTAGGGTCGGTTGAGCGCGAGCCGGACAATCCACATGGAGAAGTGAATTAAGGCTAACAAAGCGCGGTTACACTGGAAGCGATGAAGTTTTGGGCCGCGCTGGCGCTGGCCGTTCCCCTTTTCGCGCAGGAAGCGCAACTCGACGCCAACCGCGCGCTGTTCAACGTTCTGGTGGCGATTAACGCCGCCGGTTACGACGCCGATCTCGAGTCGCCGAACAACCACCCGGTCCGCAAACGAATCCGCGCCGAGATCGCCGCGCGAAACTTCTCGACCGTCCCCGAACTCAAGCGCTTTTTCGCCGCGCACCGCAAGAGCGACCCGGCGCTCGAGGTCAGCCAATACGTTTCGTTCGCGCTGTCGGTGGACGGGAGCGACCAGTACCGCTGGCGCTTTCGCGAAGACGAGATTCCGCCCGACGCGGCCGCCCTGGAAGGCTTCGGGGCGCTGATGACGCGGTTCCACCAACAGGCGCGTCTCGACCAGTTGTGGAAACTCGTGGAACCCGAGTACGAGAAAGCGCTGCAACCGTTCTTCGAACCCGTCACGCTCGCGCTGCAGGAGGTGTCGGGCTATCTCCGCGTGCCGACGGCGGGCGGCGGCAATCGCAAGTTCCGGGTTTACATCGAACTGATGGGCGCTCCGAATCAGGTCCATGTGCGCAGTTACGCCGCCGATTCGTTCGTCGTTCTCACGCCGTCCCCCGAACTGCATGTACCCGAAATCCGTTCGGCGTACATCGCCTTCCACGTCGACCCGCTGGCGACGCGCAACGCCGAGAAGGTGGAAACCAAGCGGCCGCTGATCGATCTCGCTCAGGCCGCGCCGCTGTTGAGCGAGCGGTACAAGACGGATTTTCTTTTGCTCACCACCAAATCTCTCTCTCGGGCGATCGAAGCGCGCTTGGCTTCCGTCTCGAAGCGCGACGCGATGGTCCGGCAAGCGTTGGGTGAGGGGTTCATCCTGACGCCCTACTTCGCCGAAGCGCTGGCCGCCTACGAAAAGCAGGAACAGTCGATGCGCCTCTACTACCCGGAAATGATCGCCGCCATCGACCTTAAGAAGGAAGACCGCCGGTTGCAGGGAGTGGAATTTCTATCCTCGCCCGTCGTCAAGACCGTCCGGGTAACGGCCGTCGAGAAGCCGCCGGAATCGACCGGAGTTCGCAAGACGCTCGACGACGCCGAGGGGTTGTACACGGCGCGAAAGCTGCCGGAAGCCCGCGCGGCGTTTCTCAAGTCGCTCGAGGAAACGGGCGAGAAGCCGCTTCAAGCCAAGGCGTATTATGGTTTGGCAAGAATCGCGGCGCTTCAGAAGGATCCCGAACTGGCGGTGAAGTTGTTCGAAAAGGTCCTGGAACTCGAGCCGGAACCCCCGGTTCGAGCCTGGTCTCACGTGTATCTGGGCCGCTTGTTCGGATTGGCCGGGGAAACGGTCGACGCCCGGCGGCATTTGGACGACGCGCTGCGAGTGGCGGAGGCGACTCCGGCGGCGCGCGAAGCGGCGCGAAAAACGCTCGACGAACTGAATAGGAGCCAACCATGAAATCTCTCGTTTTGGCCGCGGCTTGCGCGGCGCTGGCGTTCGGACAGACGGCCAATCCCAAACAGCCGAAGCCGAAGTCGCAAAAGGAAGTCGACGCGTTGAACGCCGTACTGACCGCGCAGGACCCCGACAGCCGGATCGCCGCCGCCGACGCGCTGCTCGCGAAGTTCGCCGACACCGAGTTCAAGGGTTTGGCGCTGTTCTACGCGACCGCTTCCGCGCAGCAGAAGAACGACGTCGAGAAAATCATCATCTACGGAGAGCGGACCCTCGAAGCCGATCCGCAAAACTACGGTGCGATGTTGATCATGGCCCAGACGCTCGCCGCGCGCACCCGCGAATTCGATTTCGATAAAGAAGAGAAACTGACCAAGGCCGAGAAGTACGCCAACGACGCGCTGAAGATGGTGCCCAACGCGCCGAAACTGAATCCGCAGATTCCCGACGAGCAATGGAACGCGATCAAGAAGGACTTCGAGGCGCAGGGACACGAGGCGCTCGGTCTTGCGGCGATGGTGCGGAAGAAGACCGATCTGGCCATTTCCGAATTGAAGCTCGCTATCGAGGCGCAACCGCAAAAAGATCCCGCAACCATGGTGCGCTTGGCGAGCGCGCTGAACGACGCCGGGAAGCACGACGAGGCGATCGCCGTTTGCGATCAAATTTCGGGAATGCCCGACGCGCAGCCCGCCGTCAAGCAGGCGGCCGGCCAGCAGAAAGTCCGCGCGGTTACGGCGAGAGCGCAGAAGAAGTAACTTCTCGCGCCCGTTTTCCGCCTGTCGCTTCCATGCCCGTCGCCATCATCGACGATAAGCTCCGCGCGCTGGAACTGGCGATCGGCCATGCCTTCCGCGACCGGTCGCTTCTGGAACGCGCTCTGACGCATAGTTCTACGGCCTCCGAACACAATGGCAGACGCGGTCCGCAGGCCAACAACGAGCAACTGGAGTTCTTGGGCGACGCCGTGCTCGGGTTTTTGGTCAGCGAGGAACTGGTACGGCGTTTTCCGGAGCTGCCCGAGGGTCAACTGACGATCATCAAGTCGCGCGTGGTAAGCGCCGCTTACCTCTATCGCATCGCGCGCAAACTCGATCTTGGCGCGTACCTTTTCTTGGGTCGAGGCGAGGACCGAGCCGGGGGCCGCGAGAAGAAAACCGTTCTGGCGGACGCTCTCGAAGCGTTGATCGCCGCCGTGTTTCTGGACGCGGGCGTGGACGCCGCGCGGATGTTCGTCTTGAATTCCGTGGTCGAGAACGCGACGCTCGAACCGTCGGACGATCCCGGTTCGGGCAACGCCAAGAGCGCCCTCCAGGAACTTACCATGGCGCTCAAGCTTCCCCTGCCACGCTACCGGGTGGTCGAGGAGTCCGGCCCCGACCACAGCAAGCGATTCACGGTCGAGGTGCGGATCGGACGCGAGCACTCGGCCACGGGAGAGGGAAGCTCGAAGAAGACCGCGAGTATGCGGGCCGCCGGCGCCGCCCTGGCGAAGTTAGAAGACGCGAGCCATCAGGAGGCAATCGGCCAAGAGGGAGCATAGACACCACGTAAAAGTGGTGCTATATTGGTGTCGTGAACGGCACGGTTGTTTGGCGAACCTTGTTCGAGCGTCTGGAGCCGCTCTGGCTAAAGTACGCTAACTCTAGCTACCTGAACGGATTGCGCCTCCTTGAATTGCGCGCGCGGCACGTTCCGTCCCTCGGCGACATCAACCGCTTTCTAGCGCCCCGGACGGGCTTTCGGGCCGTTCCCGTTTCCGGCTATTTGGCGGCGCCCGAATTTTTCGCGCACTTGCGCCGCCGCGAGTTCCCGACCGTCCCCCGTCTGCGGAAGGCCGAGCAATTGGATTACCTCCCCGAGCCCGATCTATTCCACGACGTGTGCGGCCACGTCCCCATGCATGCCGACACCGCGTTCGCCGACGCGCTGGTCCGAATCGGCGAGTGCGCGGCGCGACATCCCGGGCGTCTGGAGGAGATCGCGCGGTTCTTTTGGTTTACGGTCGAATTCGGCCTGATGCGCGAGAGCGGGGAATTGAAGGCTTACGGCAGCGGCCTGCTGAGTTCCGCCGCGGAGTTGGAGCATGCGATGACCTCCAATGCGGTCGAGAGGCGGCTCTTCGATCTCGACGAAGTCTTGGCGCAGCCGTTCGAGATCGACCGGTTGCAGAACCGCCTCTATATCGTCGAGAGCTTCGAGCACCTTTACGGATTGGCGGGCCGGCTCGAATGGCGATTTTCCGGGCGAAAACTCGCTGCGTAGGTCGGGCCGCCATGGGATACTGGCAGTCGAAAATCCCATGCCGAACATGAACCGCCGTCAGATTTTCCGCTGGAGCGCCGCGTCCGCCGCCGCTCCGGCGTTCCTGCAGGCTCAGACGCGCGAACCGCGCAGCGTAATCTTCATGGTTTCCGACGGGATGAGCGCGGGCGTGCTGCCCATGGCCGACGCGTTCTCGAAGCTCGTACGCGGCAAGGGCGCCGTTTGGTCCGATTTGTTGCGGCGGCCGGACGTCACGCGCGGATTTTTCGATATGGCGTCGCTCAACTCGATGGTGACGGACTCCTCCGCCGCTTCTTCCTCGTGGGGATCGGGTTCGCGGATCTTCAACGCGGCGGTAAACGTTCTGCCGGACGGCACCAAGATGGTTCCCGTCGGCTTACTGGCGCGCGATCGGGCTAAGAAGCGCCTGGGACTCGTGACCACCGCGACGGTGACGCACGCCACGCCGGCCGGATTCTTCGCCGTCAGCCCCCGCCGCGACGACGAGGACTTCATCGCGACGCAGTATCTCGATACCGTCGATGTCGTATTGGGCGGCGGCCGGAAGTTTTTCCAAGCGGGAAAGCGAAAAGATAAGCGCGATCTGGCGGGCGATTTCCGGAAGTCCGGTTACGGGGTTAGCTTCGCCAAAGGCGAACTGAAGCCCGGTCCGGGGCGGAAGCTACTGGGGTTGTACGACGACGGCCACGTACCCTACACGCTCGACTGGCGCGAGGACAAGAAGCTGCAGTCCAACGTTCCCACGCTCGCCGAAATGACGCGCGCGGCGCTCGAATCGCTCGACGACGCTCCGAATGGATTTTTGCTGCAAGTCGAGGGAGCGCGCATCGATCATGCGGCGCACGCTAACGACGCGGCGGCGATGCTGTGGGATCAACTCGCCTTCGACGACGCGATTGGGGCCGTCGTCGAGTATTGCGAGAAACGACCCGATACGCTGGTCGTCATCACTAGCGATCACGGTAACTCGAACCCGGGATTGTTCGGCGTGGGCAAAGAGTACGAGCTGTCGAACACCGCGTTCCGCACGATCGCGAAAGCGAAGTATTCGTTCACGCAGCTATCGAAGGAACTGGGGAGCGCCACCGATTACAAGGGGTTGACCGTCGAAACCAAGGCCAGCGCCGCGCCGCGAACCGGATTCGTGAAGCAAGTGTTTCTCGATTCGATGGGTTTCGAGATTAACGACGAAGAAGCGAAAATCGTGCAACTGGCGGTCGGTCGCGGACGCCTCTTGTGCGCCAATCGGCAGTTGGACAATCTCCCCGGCGTGTTGGGTCAGGTGGTTGGTAACCATAATGGGGTCGGCTGGGTCGGCACCACACATACGGCGGACTACACGTTGACCACCTCGTTCGGTCCCGGCGCCGGGGCGTTTTCGGGGTTGCTTCGCAATGTCGATGCGTTCCCCCGGCTGACGCGCGCGCTGGGTTTCGAGTACGTCAACCCGTCGATGGACCCGGAGAAGGCGAGCAAGTTCGCGGCGCTCGCCCCGAGTCGCGACCGCGCCGACTGGGCGTAAGTCCGGTCGAGAGAGCCTTACTTCTTGGCCGAAGCTTTCTGCGGCAGCAAACGCGCGATGTAGTTGGTGTCGAAGTCGGCGGAGAGAAACTCGGGCTGCGCGAGAATTTTTTGATGCAGCGGGATCGAGGTGTAGATCCCCTCCACGACGAACATATCGAGCGCGCGCTGCATGCGATCGATCGCCTCGCGGCGCGTCGGCGCGTGCACGATCAACTTGGCGACCAGCGAGTCGTAGTAGGGCGGAATCACGCCGTCCGTATACACGCCCGTATCGACTCGAACGCCGATGCCGCCGGGCAGGTTCAAGCCGGTGATGCGGCCGGGCGAGGGCGCGAACGTCTCGGGATGCTCGGCGTTGATGCGGCATTCGATCGAGTGACCGCGAAGTTGAATCGGCCGCTCGACGAGAATATCGGCCAGACGCTCGCCCGCCGCGATGCGGATTTGGGCCTTGACGAGATCGACGCCGGTAATCGCTTCCGTCACCGGGTGCTCCACTTGAATGCGCGCGTTGACTTCGATGAAGTGCAGCATGCCTTGCGCGTCCATCAGGAACTCGACCGTGCCCGCGTTGGTGTAGCCGACGGCCCGCATCGCCTCGGCCAGACGCTCGCACATGGTCTTGCGAAGTTCCGGAGAAAGGACGGGCGAGGGCGCTTCCTCGATCAACTTCTGGTGGCGGCGCTGGATGGAACACTCGCGCTCGAACAGCACCTCGACGTCGCCATGCTCGTCGGCGAGCACCTGGAACTCGATATGGCGCGGGTTGGGGATATATTTTTCGACGTAAATGTCGGGGACCGAGAACGCCGCGCCCGCCTCGTTTTGCGCCTGGGCGAGCAAGCCGGGCAATTCTTCGCTCGCATGGACGACGCGCATTCCGCGCCCGCCGCCGCCCGCCGCCGCTTTGAGGATCACCGGGTAGCCGATGGATTCCGCCGTTTCGAGCGCCTCCTCCGCCGAATGGAGCACGTCGGCGGAACCGGGCAGAATCGGTACGCCCGCCGCTTTCATGGCGGCCCGCGCCTTCTGCTTCAATCCCATCAGCCGCGTCACTTCGGGTTTCGGACCGATGAATTTGATCTTCGAGGCGCGGCACACTTCGGCGAAATCGGCGTTCTCGCTCAAGAATCCGTAGCCGGGGTGGATGGCGTTGACATTGGTGATTTCCGCCGCGCTCATCACGGACGGAATATCGAGATAGCTGCGGGCGCTCTTCGCGGGACCGATACAAACCGCCTCGTCGGCGAAGCGCACGTGCAGGCTGTTGCGATCCGCTTCGGAGTAGACGGCCACCGTGCGAATCCCTAACTCCTTGCAGGCGCAGATGACGCGGAGCGCGATTTCGCCGCGATTGGCGATCAAAATTTTCTGGAACATGCGATTGCGATTTCGCGCCTTACGAAGGCCGGACGGCGTAGAGCGCTTCGCCGTACTCGACCGGATGGCCGTTCTCGACCAGCCGCGCCACGATGGTGCCGGCGACTTCGGACTCGATCTCGTTCATGAGTTTCATGGACTCGATGATGCACAGCACCTTGCCGACGCTCACGCTATCTCCGACTTTGACGAAGGGCGCGGCGCCGGGGGACGCGGCTTCGTAAAACGTTCCGACAATGGGCGATTTGACCAGCGTCACCGACGGATCGGCGAGGGGATCGGAGTAGCTGGGCGCGGCCGCCGGAGCGGGATGAACGGCGGCGGGAGCGGGGACCGGAGCGGCAACCGCCTGCACCGGCGCGGCAATTACGGTTTCCGCCGCGCCCAGACGCACGCGCACGCGATTCTCGCCGCGTTGCACTTCGAGTTCCGAGACGCCCGTGTCCTTGGCCAAATCGATCAGTTGCTTGATTTCGTCGTTGGTCATGTTAGATGGAAAGCAAATCCTTTGTCGTTGGCGTCAGCGTTTCGCGGCCGGAAGCGGTAACGACTACGGTGTCTTCGATTCGGACACCGCCCACGCCGGTCCGGTACACGCCCGGTTCGATCGTGATCGCCATGCCCGCCGCGAGCTTGACGCTTTCGCCCCTGCCCAGCCGGGGCGGTTCGTGAATCTCCAATCCCAATCCGTGCCCCGTGGAGTGGACGAACTCGCGGTCCATTCCATACTTTTTCAACGTTTGCCGCGCCCGCCGGTCTACCAAGCGCGACGAGACGCCGGGGCCGACCGCGTCGATGGCGGCTTGCTGCGCCTCCCGGACCGCCGCGTACATTCGTTTTAGCGGCGCCGGAATGCGGCCGACGGCCACAACGCGAGTCATGTCGGACGCGTAGCCTTCGACCATCGCGCCCGCATCAATCAATAGTAGCCGATTCGCCTCGATCCTCGCGCGCGTAGGATGGGCGTGGGGCAGCGCCGCTCGCTCGCCGGAAGCGACGATGGTGTCGAACGCCGGGCCGTCCGCGCCCGCTAGGCGCATCTGGTAATCGATCTCGGCGGCGAGGTCGAGCTCGGTCATCGAAGGCTGGAAGCGCGCGAGCGCCCGCTCGAACGCGCGGGAGTTGATCTCGACGGAAGCGCGGATTTTCGCGATCTCGCCAGGCGTCTTGATCATGCGCAACTTCTCGACGGCGTGGTCGAGCGCCACCAGGGTCGAGCGGCGCGGAAGCTTGTAGGCCAGCGCCGCATGCTCGGCGAACGAAGCGCGGTTGCGTTCGAAACCGATGCGGCGAACGCCCGCGCGGTCGAGAACCTTACGGACGGCGAGAATCAACGCACCGCGCTTGACGGTTCGCGACGGACAGTTCGCTTCGCGCGACGCTTGGTCGGAATAACGCGGGTCGGTGAAGAGCGTGGTGCGGTGCGGCTCGACGAGCGCGATGGCGTTCGAACCCGTGAATCCGGTGAGGTAGCGAACGTTGGGAAGCGCCGCCACGACTAGGGCATCGACGCCGAGCGCCGCGAAGTCGAGCTTCATTCGCCGATCGTCAGGACCAGCTTCCCGGTCGTGGAACGCGACTCGAGCGCGCGGTGGGCGTCCGCGGCTTGGGCGAGCGGCCATTGCCCGCCGAGCGCGAACTTGAGTTTGCCGGCGGCGCGCCATTCGAAGATTTCGCTCGCGCGCCATTCGAGTTCCTCGCGCGTGGCGACGTAGTGGCCGAGCGAGGGCCGCGTCAGGAAGAGCGAGCCTCGCTGGTTCAGAATCTGCGGGTCGAGCGGCGGAACGGGTCCCGACGATTGCCCGAAGAGAACCATCGTTCCACGTGGGCGCAGCGAGTTAAGGCTAGCTTCGAAGGTTTGCACGCCCACGCCGTCGTATACCGCATCCACGCCGCGGCCGGCGGTGAGGCGCTTCACTTCGGCGGCGATATCGGCGTGGCGATAGAGGATGACCTCGTCGGCTCCGCACTCGCGAGCGATGGCCGCCTTTTCTTCGCTCCCGACGGTTGCGATCGCGTGCGCGCCGACGATCTTCGCCAGTTGTACGATCAGTTGCCCGGTACCTCCGGCGGCGGCGTGGACCAGGCAAGTATCGCCGGGTTTCAAGGCGTAGCTCGACCGGGTCAGGTAATGCGCGGTCATGCCTTGCAGCGGAATCCGAGCGGCTTCCCGGACGGGGATTCCGTCGGGGACGCGCAGCAGCTTATCTGCGGAGACGATACAAAACTCGGCGTAGGCTCCGCGCGTCATCGCGAAGGCGACGGCGTCGCCGGGGGCGAATCCGGTCGCGCCATCGCCCACGGCTTCCACCCAACCCGCGCCTTCCATCCCCAAACGCATGGGCCTTTCCGGCGCGGGGTAGAGCCCCATCCGGAAGTAGACGTCGATGAAGTTAACGCCCGCCGCCGCCAGCTTCACCAGAACTTCGCCGGGCTTCGGTCGCGGACGGTCGAGATCGGCGAGCGCGAGGTTTTCCGGGCCGCCGGGTTCGGTTACGACGATCGCTTTCATGAGAGGAAACGCCGCCGCGTGTGAACGAAAATCGCGAACAGCAAGAGATAGCTTAGCGTGAACGGAAAGGCGAGCAGCCGCAGCGGCTGCAGGATCGCGCCGGAGCCCGAGAGTCCGGCGCGGTAGGCGGCGAATTTGCGGATCGTCGTCCAGTGCGCGCGGTCCAACCAGAACCAGTCGGCGTTCTCGTTAATCAGGACGGCCTTGGCGTGGACTTTCCAGACCACCCACCATTTCCATTTGGTCATCACCGGCTCGGCCGTGGCGAGAACGGCGACAACGTCGTAACGGTTGCGGCGGAATTCCTCGATCAGGTTCTCGCGCGATTCGGGCTGGGAGTAATCCTGGGTCGAAAAGACGGCGGACCCGATCGAATCGAAGTTCGCTGGGCGGCCTTCGTAGCAGGTGAGCAAATCGACACGGGACTCGGGACGCTCTTTCGCGAGCCAAGCGAGCCACCGCTCCGCCGTTTCTCTCGCTCCGGATTCGACGAGGAGAATCCGGCGAAGGGCGGGTTGATCGCGGGTGAAAAATCGCTTGAGACCGGTCATATTGGTAGGCCCGGCTGGACTCGAACCAGCGACCCTCAGCTTAGAAGGCTGATGCTCTATCCACCTGAGCTACGGGCCCATTGGGTCGTATTGCGGCGCACTTTTATTGTAGCGGGCGCAACTCGCCGGGACGACGGCGCGTTTAGAGTGAAAGAGAGGTGATTATGGTCGTAACCGCGCTCGCGCTTTTCCTGGCCCAGGACGCCACTCCGGCCGTCCGGCTCGACACGGGTACCCGCATTCCGCTGAGTTTGCTGAATTCCGTGTCGACGAAAAACTCGGTGGAGGGCGACCGGGTGTATCTCGAGACCGTTTTTCCCATCCTCTCGGGGGGGCGGATCGTCGTGCCGGTGGGCTCGTCGGTGGCGGGTACGGTAACGAGCGTCAAGCGCGCGGGCCGCGTGAAAGGCCGCGCCGAGTTGTTCGTGCGGTTCGATTCGCTGATCCTGCCGAACGGCACGATGCGCGATTTCCGGGCTCGCATCGGACAACTGGACAGCACCAGTCCCGGTAAACTCGACCGGGGCGAAGGCAAAATCGAGGGCGAGGGCAACAAATCGGGCGACGCGAAAGTGCTGGCCGAAACAGCCACGGCCGGGGCGGTGCTGGGAGGTATTACGGGCGCGGCGCGCGGCAGCGCGGGCGCGGGATTGGGGATCGGCGCGGCGGCGGGCGCGACGGCGGCCATGATCGGCATTCTGGCGACGCGCGGTCCCGACGCGATACTTCAGAAAGGAACGACGGTCGAGATGGTGATCGACCGTCCGCTGACTTTCGAGGAACGCGAGATCGATTTTTCGAACGCTCCGGCGGCACGGCGGCCTTCTTCGACGGTCGCGCCGACGATCGAGAGGAAAGGCGAAACTCCCGGATTTCGGCGCGTCACGGGCACAAATCCATCGAACTAGCCTTGGCGAACTAGGCGCGGCGTAGCCGAAGCGAATTGGCGAGCACGCTAACGCTCGATAACGCCATGGCGGCGGCGGCGAACATCGGCGAGAGTTCGAGGCCGGTCCACGGCTTCAGCGCGCCCGCCGCCAGCGGAATTCCGATTACGTTGTAAGCGAACGCCCAAAACAAGTTTTGACGAATCGTTTGGAGCGTTTTCCGCGCCAAGCGAAGCGCGCGAGGCACGCGGCGCAGATCGACGGACCCACCGGTCGAGACCAGCGTGACGTGGGCGGCCTCCATCGCGATCTCCGTGCCGGTTCCGATGGCGATGCCCACGTCGGCGGTGGCGAGCGCGGGCGCGTCGTTGATGCCGTCGCCCACCATCGCCACCTTGGCGCCGCCTTTCTTGAGTTTCGCGACGCGCTCCGCTTTTTGATGCGGCAGCACGGGCGCCAGAACGTGGGCGATCCCCAATTCCCGGGCCACGGCTTCGGCGACGGCTTTCCGGTCGCCCGAAATCAGCCAAGGCTCGACGCCCAAGGCGCGGATTTCGTCGAGCGTCTCGCGGGCCTCGTCGCGCAGACGGTCGGCGACCGCGATGCGGCCGAGGTCGGCGCCGTCGCGCCGGACGACGACCCAAGACGCACCGGGGCGAGAAGCGTCGGTGACGACCTCGACGTTGGATCCGGCGACGGTGGCCCGAGCGCCTACGCCGGGCAACGCTTCGAAGTCGCCCGAATCGAGCGGAGGCGGCGCGGACCCCGCGTGCGCGGCGATGGCTTTAGCGATCGGGTGCTCGCTCCAACGCTCCACGGCGGCGGCCAGCGAGAGTGTTTCCGGCGCGCCTTCGATCGCGCTCACTTCGGGCTTGCCGCGCGTCAGGGTGCCGGTTTTGTCGAAGACGATTTTCGAAACCCGCGCCGCCGCTTCGAGCGCTTCGCCGCCCTTGAAGAGAATGCCCAACTGAGCGGCGCGGCCGCTGGCGACGAGAATCGCGGCGGGTGTCGCCAAACCTAATGCGCAAGGACAGGCTACGATGAGGACCGCGACGAAATGCAAGAGTCCGGCCTCTAGTCCGGCGGCGAACCACCAGACGCCGAGCGTCGCGAAAGCGGCCAGAACGACCGCCGGAACGAACCAGGCGGATACTTCGTCGGCGAGGCGAGCGATGGGCGCACGGCTGCCTTGGGCTCGTTCCACCATCGCGACGATCTGCGAGAGCATCGTTTCGCGACCCACGCTCTTCGCCTCGAAACGGAACGCCGTCACGCCGTTTACCGTACCCGCGTAAACGGAATCGCCGATGGATTTTTCGACCGGTAAAGGCTCGCCGGTGAGCGACGATTCGTCGAGCGAGGCACGGCTCTGGACGATCACGCCATCGACCGGCACGCGGCCGCCGGGACGAACGGCGACGATGTCGCCCGGTTTCAAATCCTCGATCGCGACGGCGAACGGAAAGCCGTTGCGGACGACTTCCGCGGAGCGCGGGGCGAGTTCGGCGAGCTTGTGAATCGCCTCCGAGGCGCGCGAACGAGCGCGCGCTTCGAGCGTGCGCCCGGCGAGGATAAACGCGACGATGACGGCGGCGGATTCGAAGTAGAGATCGCGGTGCGAACCCGTCGCTACGGTGACCGCGGAGTAGGCGAACGCCGAGCCGGTGCCGAGAGCGATCAGCGTGTTCATGTCGGAGGCGCGGCGCCGCAAGCCTTTCCAGGCGGCGCGAAAGAAGGGCGCTCCGGCCCACAGCACCACCGGAGTGGCGAGCGCGAACTGCGCCCAGCGCGACCAGGAGAGGTGCATCGTAGCGGGGATCATCGCCAGCGCCACCAGCGGCGCGGTAAGTATAGCGGCGAGCAGAAAGCGGCGTCGCAGATCGGCGGTTTCGTCGCGATGCTCGGCGACGCCGTATCCGGCGGAGACGATCGCGGTCGAGATAGCTTCGCGACTTGCGAGCTTCGAGTCGAACTCGACGGTCGCGCGCCTAGTGGCGAAGTTGACGCCCGCTTCGGAAACTCCCGGAACCACCCGAATGGCCTCGGTGACGGCGCGCACGCACCCCGCGCACGTCATGCCGCTCACCGGTAAGTCGAGTCTCACTTGAGGACGCTTTCGATCGCCTCCAACTCGCGGCCCGCTTCGGCGAACTTGCCCTGCGCCATCAAGTCGCGATAACGCCGCATGCGAGCGCGAAGGTCGTCGAGCCTCTTGTCGGAAGGCGCTCCTACAACGGGAGATGCGGGAGGCGCCCCCGGCGATTCGGGTTCGCGCGCGGGTATCGATCCGCCCGCGATCTGCGCGAGCGCTTCCTGATACGTGTCGGCGTAGGCGATGCGAGAGCCGACCGCGAGCGCCACCTTCCGGAGTTGCGGCATCGGCGCTTGCGCGGCCTGCAGGTAGATGGGCGTCACGTAAAGAAACGTATCGTCGATGGGCAGTACCAGCATCTGCCCGCGGATCACCTTCGAGCCTTGCTGGTTCCAAAGCGTAAGGTCCTTGGCGATGTTCTGATCCTGATTGATGCGCGCGTTGATTTGCATCGGTCCGAAAATCAACTCCTGCTTCGAAAGCTGCAGCATGACGATCTCGCCCAAGCGGTCGCCGTCGCAGCGGGCCACCATCAATCCGATCAGGTTGTCCTTGTTGCGCGGCGTGAAGGGGATCATCAGCAGGAACTCCGGTTCCTTCGAATCGGCCAGCGTGGCGACCACGTAGGTCGGCGTCGAAGGGGCGGCCGCGCCTTCCTGCGACGCGGTGGTCTTCGCTAGATCCCACAGATCCTCCTTGTTATAGAAGGCCTCGGGGTCGCGCATATGGAACGTGCGATAGATTTCGGCCTGCACGCGGAAGATCGTTTCGGGATAACGGGCGTGCTCGCGCAGTTCGGCCGGCATCGCGGCGGCGGGCAGGAAGAGCTTCGGAAACAGGCGGGCGTAGGCGCGGATCACGGGGTCGGCGTCGTCGAAGATATAGAGGCGTACCGTACCGTCGTATGCGTCGACGGTAGCCTTCACCGAGTTTCGGAGATAGTTGATCGACCCGAGTTGCTCGGTGCGCAGCCGCCGCGAGTAAGGATGGCGTGAAGAGGATGTGTAGCCGTCCACCATCCACACCATGCGCCCGTCCTTGGTCAGTACCAAATAGGGATCGCCGTCCCATTCGACGAAATCGGCGAGAGCGGCCAGACGGTCGCGCACCTTGCGGCGGATCATCATGCGGCTTTCGGGAGCGAGGATACCCGTGAGCAGAATGTTCCAATCGCCTTCAGAAACCGCAGCGGCCAAGCGGATTCCAAAGTTCGAAATCGGGAATCCGCCGCGGCCTTCGTAGCGGGTCGATTCGTTGCCCGAACCGGACGGGTAGTTGAACTCCGCTTGGCCGGTGCGGACGAAAACGGGCTCGTGGACCACCTCGCCGTAGTAGATTTCGGGGCGCGTTAGCTTGAGCCCGGGGTTGCGGATTTCGGGCGGCGCGTTCTGGATGTAGAGATAGGGCGATCCGTCGGCGGTGATGCGATTCGCTTCGGCCGCCACCACGCCGTAACCATGGGTGTAAATGAATCGCGGGTTGATCCAGCCGCCGCTGCGGGCGTCGCCCAGCCGCGTCACGTCCAATTCGCGCGGCGAAAGCAACACTTGTTGCAAGCGCATTTGGCCGTTCGCGTCGGGCAGGCGATAGCGGTCCACGTCGGAATCGGAGAAGACGTAGTAGGGCCGCAACCCCTGGATTTGCGTAATGGTGTCGTGAAAGGCGCGCCAATCCCACAAGCGCACGTTGTCGAGCAGGGGCTTCTGCTTCACCGGGTCCAGCCGCCCTTCGGGTTGCGTGGGGAATTCGATCTCGCGAGTGCGCTCGGCGAGCCCGTAGGCGGAACGCGTGGCGGCGATGTGCCGCTCGATGTACGGACGCTGGATAGAAATTTCGTTAGGTCGCACAAACGCCCAATTGACGGCGCTCGCGATCAGACCGGGAACCAGGTTGGCCGCGACGACAAGAAAGCCGGCCCACTTCCAACGTCCCGCGAAAACCAGCGCGGCCGCGGCGATGCAAGCGGCGACGGCGGCCCAATTGGCGGGCAGGTTGACGGTCTCGTTGACGTAATCGACGCCGACCAAAAAGTTGTGGTCGGCGAACAGATAATCGTAACGGTCGAGATAGAAGCGGGCGGCGAGCGTCAAGAGAAATACGGAAGCCGCGATTTTGGCGAGGCGCGATTCGAGGAGCGTGGTGAGGCCGAGTTCCGCGAAGTCGACGGTGCCGCCGGGTCCGAGATTGCGCAGTCGGTCGAGGGTGTGGATGCGGCTGGCGATCCAGTAGACGAAGATCGCGCCGAAGCTGGCGGCGAGGACCAAGCGCAGGAGCATGCCATAGAAGGGAAGCTCGAAAAAGTAGAAGGGCAGTCCGCGGCCGAAAACGGGATCGAGCCAAGGCTGCGGCGACGGATCGGCGAGCGCTCCGAAATAACGGACCACGGTCCAGGAATCGGAGAGCGTGAGCGCGGCGAGAAAGGCGAAGGCGGCGACGGCGATCCCCGCCGTTCGCACGCCGCGCCGGCCCGCTCCGGCGACGTAAGCGGCCCACCAGACGATCGCGAGGAACAGCCACGCGGCGGCGGTGGGGAGGATGTTGTAGCGGAGCATGGCGAACCACGTTTCGGTTTGTTCCATCTCGCGCCACCAGGCGTACTCGATCGCGAAGCCCGCGACGGTGCGCGCGGAAAGCAGGATCGCGACGGCGATTCCGAAGATGAGCGGCAAGCCCCAGGGGATGCCCCCGCCCGCCCCCCGCCGTCCCGGTTTCGGGATGTCGTCGTAGTCGATGATGATCGGGCCGGCCATGCCCCTAGACTATCGTCAAGCGCGGTCGTCAAGCGCGGCTCGACCACACCACTTCGCCCGCGACGACGGTGTGCGTGGCGCCGCCTACGAACTCGCGGCCGTCGAAGGGAGAGTTCCGGCTCTTCGAAGCCGACTTCGCGTTCTCGTACTTCCAGCGTCGCTTCGGATCGAGGATGGTCACGTCGCCCGCGGAGCCGGGCTGCAAGGTGCCGCGGTTGATGCCGAGAATTCGCGCCGGACCGGTGGTGTAAAGCTCGATCATCCGCGTGAGCGAAACGACGCCGGGATGTACAAGACGCTCGAAAGTGAGTCCGATCGCGGTCTCGAGTCCGAGGATGCCGAAGGGGCAACGCTCGAACTCCTGCATCTTTTCGCTACCCGCGTGCGGTGCGTGGTCGGTGGCGAGCGCGTCCACTGTGCCGTCGGCGATGCCCGCGAGGCAAGCCTCGACGTCGTGCCCGCAACGGATCGGCGGCTTCATTTTGTAGTTCGAATCGTAGGCGGCGATTTCCGAATCGGACAGCGTGAAGTGGTGCGGCGAGACTTCGCAGGTAACGGGCAGTCCGCGCCGGTTGGCCTCCGCCACGAGTGCGATGTACCGCTTCGGCGACCAGCTATCGACCTGGGAGCGCGCGCC
>Ga0164290_1001790_pt1 | contig 23469 bp, 19 predicted proteins | sample Micstemetagenome_FD_108782 | JGI IMG/M metagenome (GOLD analysis project Ga0164290, IMG submission 108782) | Contaminated culture microbial community from soil near Moab, Utah, USA - Microcoleus steenstrupii SON62 (Illumina Assembly) | ecosystem: Environmental > Terrestrial > Soil > Soil crust...
AATTTCTCGAAGGCGAAGCGGGGGATCTTGGTCACGACATAGTCGATCGAGGGCTCGAACGACGCCGGCGTTGCGCCGCCGGTGATGTCGTTGTCGAGTTCGTCGAGCGTGTAGCCGACGGCGAGCTTGGCGGCGATCTTGGCGATCGGGAAGCCGGTGGCCTTGGAAGCCAGCGCCGAGGAGCGTGATACGCGCGGATTCATCTCGATGACGACAAGGCGGCCATCGGCCGGATTGACGGCGAACTGCACGTTCGAGCCACCCGTCTCGACGCCGATCTCGCGCAGCACCGCGATCGAGGCGTTGCGCATGATCTGGTATTCCTTGTCGGTCAGCGTCAAGGCTGGCGCGACAGTGATCGAGTCGCCGGTGTGGACGCCCATCGGATCGATGTTCTCGATCGAGCAGATGATGATGCAATTGTCCGCCTTGTCGCGGACGACCTCCATTTCATACTCCTTCCAGCCCAGCACCGATTCCTCGATCAAAACTTCTGTCGTGGGGGAGGCGTCCAGGCCGGAGCCGACGATCTCGAAGAATTCCGAGCGGTTATAGGCAATGCCGCCACCGGTGCCGCCGAGGGTGAAGGATGGGCGGATGATCGCCGGCAGGCCGACGTAATCCATGGCCTGGGCGGCAACCGCCTGGGCGTGGCTCATATAGCGCTGCTTGCGGTCGCTCTCGCCGAGGTTCCAGCGATTTTCCAGCGCGTCGAGCGCGGAGTCGAGTTCGGCGCCCGACAGTTCGGATTTCAGTTTGGCGCGCTCGGCCTCATGGCTCTTGCGGTCAAGATCCTTGATGTCGGTGGCGTTGGCCAGCATGGATTTCGGGGTTTCGAGCCCGATGCGCTTCATCGCCTCGCGGAACAGCGCGCGGTCTTCCGCCATGTCGATTGCGTCGGGCTTGGCGCCGATCATCTCGACATTGTAGCGGTCGAGCACGCCCATGCGGCGAAGCGACAGCGCGGTGTTGAGCGCAGTCTGGCCGCCCATGGTCGGCAGCAGCGCGTCGGGGCGTTCCTTGGCGATGATCTTGGCGACCACTTCAGGCGTGATCGGTTCGACATATGTGACATCGGCGAGATCCGGATCGGTCATGATCGTGGCCGGATTGGAATTGACCAGGATGACGCGGTAGCCTTCTTCTCGAAGCGCCTTGCAGGCCTGTGTGCCGGAATAATCGAATTCGCAGGCCTGACCGATTACGATCGGGCCGGCACCAATGATGAGGATCGATTTGATATCCTGGCGCTTCGGCATCTATGCTTCCATCTCAATGGCCTGCGGCAAGAGCCGGCATTCGGTTCAGGGAACCGGCCGGGCGCAGACTGCGGGTGTGTCAAGGCTAGAAGCGGCTTATAGGGAAATGATCGGGCGAACGGAACCCCGTTTGTCCAAGTTTTTTGTGCAAATCATGACATTCGGATTTGGACCTGATCAGCGCTGCAAGCTACGGCACCACCAGCACCTTCACCTCGCCAGCCCGCGCCGGATTGCGGACGACATCCGGTGCCTCATCGAGCGACACACGGCGGGAGATCAGTTTCTCGACATTGATCGCGCCCGACGCGACGAGGTCGGCGGCGCGGCGGTGTACGAAGGGATTGATGAAGGAGCCCAGCACGCGGAGTTCGCGGAACAGGATATCGAAGGGCTCGATCTGAACCTTGGCGCCTTGCGGCATGACGCCGAGAATCACGACCGTGCCACCTGCCTTGGCCAGCCGCGTTGTCTGCTCGACCGTTTCGGCCACGCCTGCGCATTCGATGACGACATCAACGCCGCCGGGTACAAGTCCGTTTGGGCCAGTGATTTCTTCAATGATATCGGAGGACGAGGGATCGACGCTCGCGGTGGCACCCAGTTCTTCAGCGAGTCGGCGCTTCGATTCCTGCCGGGTCGAAAGGATGACGGTTGTTGCTCCCGCCAGCCGGGCAAGCTGGACGACGAGGAGGCCGATGACGCCGCCACCGAGCACGACCACGGATGAACCCGTTCGGATCTCGGCCATATCGACGCCGTGCAGGCAGCAGGCGAGCGGCTCGCAGAAGGCGCCGTGCATGGGATCGAGGTCGAGCGGAATGGAGAAGGCCTGCTTCTGTGGTACGATGACATATTCGGCGAAACCGCCATCCCGGTGGATGCCGATGGCTTGCAGGTTGCGGCAAAGATTGACGCGGCCGGCCATGCATTGCGGACAGCGGCCGCAGGAAATATTGGGGTCGCCGGTGATGCGACCTCCGATCTCGAAGCCTCTCACGTCGGTGCCGATGGCCTCGATGATGCCCGAGAATTCGTGCCCGATCGTCACGGGCGGGCTGGACGGAAACTCACCGAGCAGGAGGTGGCGGTCCGTGCCGCAGATGCCGCATGCTTCCACGCGCACCAGCAGATCATCGGGGCCCGGCCGCGGCTCATCAACCTCCCGCACGAAGAGATTGCCAACGGATTCCAGCCGCATCGCCTTCATGAACGTTCCTCCCAGAATGGCGGCTCGATTGGAGCGGGAAAGTTGCCATGGGTCAAGCCGTGATCGCCAACGACCCATAAATCAAAGCGGCGGGAAATTCCCGCCGCTCATGAGTTGAAATGTGGCGATCGATCCTAGAATTCCTCCCACTCGCCGCCGTTTGACGCGGGCGGGGTAGGGAAAGCTGCTGCCAATCTGTTGCCGAGCGCGCGCGCGGGAGAGGCGGCCGGCATGGCCCTGGCCGTGGGCGCGGACGCGATGCGTATCGAGGGTGAGGCGGGCGTGATCTCAGCCGGCCGTGCGGCGACTGGTCGCGATTGGCGCACGGGCTCCGGACGGGATTGCTGTATCCGGCCGCCGAGATTGAACTGGGCCAAGCGGTTGGACAACGAGGCCACCTCGGTCGCCAGCGTGTGAGCAGCAGCATTGGTTTCTTCGACCATGGCCGCGTTTTGCTGAGTTCCCTGGTCCATCTGGTTGACGGCCGTATTGATCTCCTGGAGTCCGATAGACTGCTCGCGCGCCGCCTGGACGATGGCCTGGACGTTGCTGTTTATCTGCTGGACCTCGACAACGATCATTTCCAGTGCCTGGCCCGTCTCGCCGACAAGGCTGACGCCGCGCTTGACGTGGTCGCCCGATGAGGTGATCAAGCCCTTGATCTCCTTGGCGGCATTGGCCGATCGTTGCGCGAGTTCACGCACTTCCTGGGCGACGACCGCAAAGCCCTTACCGGCATCGCCGGCACGCGCGGCCTCGACGCCGGCATTCAGTGCCAGAAGGTTGGTCTGGAAAGCGATCTCGTCGATGACACCGATGATGTTGGAGATCGACTGCGAGGAGCGCTCGATCTCGCTCATCGCGGCAACGGCACTGCGAACGACTTCGCCGGATTTCTCGGCACCGTCCTTGGTCTTGGCGACAAGCGAGCCGGCCTCCTCGGCGCGTATGGTCGAGTCCTTAACCGAGGTCGTGATCTCCTCGAGTGCGGCGGCGGTTTCCTCGACGGATGCGGCCTGCTGCTCGGTCCGGCGCGAAAGATCGTCGGCGGCGGATCGGATTTCCTTCGAGCCCGATTCGATCGTGGAGGCGTTCTCAGAGAAGGAGACGAGCGCCTCCTGCAGTTTTTCGATCGAGCCGTTGAAGTCGTCGCGGATCTGTTCGAGAGCGCCGGTGAAGGGCTTTTCGAGACGGATCGTCATGTTGCCATCGGAAAGCTGCTTGAGGCCGGCGGCGAGTTCCGCGACGGCGAAACGGACCTCTTCCTCCTGCGCGGAAGCAACACGGGCGCGATCGGCGCGCTCTTGTTCCTGCTGGGCCTGGCTGGCATGTGCCTGGGCTTCGAGTTCGATCTTGCGGCGATTGTTTTCGAGCAGTGTCGCGAGCGACCGCGAGAGATCGCCGATCTCGTCTTTCTTGTCTGCATCCGACAGCACGACGTCGAGCTCGCCCTTGGCGATCCTGTTGGTCTGGCTGATGACATTTGACATGCGTGCAATGAAGCGCCGCGATATCAGCAGCCCAAGTCCCGCCAGCAGAACTGCTGCAATGGTGGTGATCGCCGCAGCCATCCAGGCCATATGGTAGAGATGGGCGAAGACGGTGTTCTTCGGCACGGAGACGACTGCGTACCAGCTGTTGTCGGCCGTCAACTTGACGGGATAGGCGACCGATAGATAGGTCGTCCCATCCGAGATCGTGGCTTCGTTTTCCACGCCCGGATTAGCGATGAGCTTGTCCCAGCCCTGAGCCATCTCTCCGGCGTCCTTGATCGACTTTCCGGCAAGTTCCTTGACGGGATGGACCAGGATATTGCCTGAACTGGTGACCAGGCTCAGGAAGCCGTCGCCCATCGGGCGGATGGCGGCGAGCGCCTTGTTGGCGCTTTCGAGAGAGATATCCATGCCGGCGACACCGACCGCCTTGCCGTCGATCACGATCGGCGCGACGAGAGAGGTGATCAGCTGTGGCTTGCCGTCGATGGCATAGACATAGGGCTCTATGACGACCGATTTCTGCTGGTCGTGGGCCAGAATATAATAATCGCCTGCACCCGGCACGGTGTAGTCGAGCAGCGGCTCGTTGATAATCTTGTCCCCGCTTTTCACCCAGTAGGGGACATAGCGTCCAGTCTTGTCATGGGCCGGTTTGCCGGCGAATTCCGCGTCCTTTCCGTCAAAGGCATTCGGGTCCCAGCCCGTCCAGACGCCGAGTGCCATCTTGTTGTCTTTGAGCAACGTCTCGAGCAGCCTGTCGGCGCTGGCGCGGTCGGCGGTGCCGCCGAGTTTCATTGCGGTCAGCGTGCTCTTGAGGTTATCGACGGTCTGCATCCCCTGCGCCATCGATTTCTCGATGCCCAACGCGTTGTTGCTGGCGATCTGGCGCAACTGCTGCAGGCTCGATTCCTCGGAATCCCTGTAGGCAATGGTGAAAAGCACGCCTGCCGTTGCCAGTGTTGCGACCAGTCCGGAAGCTGCAATCGCAAAAATGTTGCGGCCGGCTGCAGATTTGAAAAGCATGAGATGTCCCCCGAGGCTGGTATGGCTGGCGGTGTTTCGAAGCTGGGAAATGGAACGACATGACGTGTCGGCAAAGCTGGCAGACTCATTCTGCTGCCGTAAGGCTAGTCGGTCGGAATTAATGAAAGATTGAAGCAATCCGATAGTTTTGGCGCATGGATGCCGGAACTCAGGCGGGGTCCCGGTCGTTCATCCGGACCGCCGCCATGGTCGAGCTTTGCAAGCTTGTCTCGCCCCCGGCTACGGGTCTATAACCGGCAGGCATACGAAGAGGGCAGCACCCATGGATCTGAAGGACAGCAGGGAATCCGACAACGTCGAGGACGTGCGTCGCATGGGTCGCGGACCTGGGCCGGGCAGTGATCCCTTTGGCCGGCGTGGGATGAATATACCGCTCGGCAACATGCGCGGCGGCAGCATCGGTTCGATCGTGCTGATCATCATCGTCATTCTGGTTCTGCAGTTCATGGGTGTGGATGTCGCATCGCTGCTCGGCGGTGGATCCGACACGACCTCGTCGCGTCCGGGCGACAGCCAGACCGTGCAGACCCAGAATTCCAGTGACGAGTCGGCGGTGTTCATCCGCAAGATACTCGGCGAGACCGAAGATGCCTGGAATGGCATTTTCGCGGCCAGCGGCCAGAAGTATGTCGAGCCCAAGCTGGTGATGTTCAGCGGTCAGGTTGCCTCGGCGTGCGGCACTGCGAGCTCCGCGACGGGTCCGTTTTATTGCCCCTCCGACCAGAAGGTCTATCTCGATACGGTGTTCTTCGATGAAATGCGAAGCCAGTTCCAGGCCGAGGGCGACTTTGCCCAGGCCTATGTTATCGCCCATGAGGTGGGTCACCATGTGCAGAACCTAACGGGGGTGCTCCCGCAGTTCAACCGCGCGCGGCAATCGATGAGCGACACCCAAGCCAATGAAATGTCGGTCCGGGTCGAACTTCAGGCGGATTGCTATGCCGGAATCTGGGGTAGATATACCGACCAGAAAGGCATTCTTGAGAAGGGCGATCTCGAAGAGGCTCTCAACGCCGCCCATCAGATCGGCGACGATACGCTGCAGAAGCGTAGTCAGGGCTATGTCGTACCGGATTCCTTCACTCACGGCACGGCAGCGCAGCGCGCCAAATGGTTCCGTCGCGGTTTTGACACCGGTCGGGTAGACGCCTGTAACACGCTGACCGGCCCGATTTGAGCCGGCCCGGCCGCCGCGAAACATGGTTGGAAACGTGGCCGCTGCCCCGCCTCCCTACGTCTCTACTGTTCAGGTGTCCTCTATTGACTTTCATCAATTCCAGCGATGCATTTGATCAACAGGTTTGATGGGGGTTGCACAAAAGCCTCATTCCCCTCAAAAGCTGCCGCATGTGCCTGTGCCGGACTCTCCGTGTTCACTTGAACCGCAGCCCAATATCATCTAGAAGGCGTTCTGTTCATTTTATGTTCCGCAATTCTACGTGCGGTTAATTCGGACGTTTGCCATGATCGATGAAAAACGCGCCCGCCGCGGGCTCGCGCTGGTATTCTTTATTCTGCTTCTTGATATGATGGGCATCGCGCTCATCATGCCTGTCATGCCAGCCTATCTTAAGGAGCTGACGGGCGCTGATGCGACCGAAGGCGTGATGGAAGGCAGCTGGCTCTTCATCGTCTATTCACTGATGCAACTCCTGTTCGGCACCTTTATCGGCAATCTCTCCGACCGTTTCGGCCGGCGCCCGATCCTGCTCGCATCCGTGCTGACTTTCGCGATTGACAACCTCATCTGCGCGGTGGCCGGCAGCTATTGGATCCTGTTTGTCGGCCGTGTGCTGGCGGGCATTTCTGGCGCGAGTTATGCGACTGCCTCGGCCTACGTCGCGGACATCTCCACCGACGAGACCCGCGCAAAGAACTTCGGCCTTGTCGGGATTTCCTTCGGCGTCGGCTTCACGCTCGGTCCCGTCATCGGCGGCCTGCTAGGCGAATTCGGCCCGCGCGTGCCCTTCTACGTGGCGGCTGGATTGGCGTTCCTGAATTTCGTCGTCGCAGCGTTTCTGCTGCCGGAAACCCTCGCATCGCATCAGCGGCGCAAGTTCGAATGGAAGCGCGCCAATCCGCTCGGCGGGCTGCTGCAGCTCAGGAAGTATCACGGCATCGGCTGGATCGTGACTGTCATGTTCCTGTTCTGGCTGGCGCATGTCGTCTATCCGGTTGTCTGGCCATTTGTCTCGGATTATCGCTACGGCTGGGGTCCGCTGATGATCAGCCTGTCGCTGGGCACGTTCGGTGTGATGAGCGCGGTGGTCATGGGCCTTGCCTTGCCACAGATCGTCAAGCGCTACGGTGAGTGGAACACGGCCGTGATCGGGCTGGTGTTCTGTGCCGTCGGCTTTCTGGGATATACGTTCGCCTGGGAGGGTTGGATGGTGTTCGTCGTTATCGTCATAGCGTGTCTCGAAGGGATCACCGATCCAGCGCTGCGTGCCATAACGTCCGCCGGTGTGCCTTCATCGGAGCAGGGCGATCTGCAGGGAACGTTGACGAGCCTTTCGAGCGTCACGTCGATTGTCGGGCCGATAATGTTCTCCTACATCTTCGCGACCTTCTCCGGCCCGGGAGCCACGATGCACTTTCCGGGCGCACCCTATTTTGCGGCGGCGCTCATGACGGCTGCAGGCCTTGTGATCTTCGTCCTCAAGGTGCCGCATTGGCGCGGAACCGGTGAAATGGCGGCTGCTACCCATCACTGAAGCTGATGGCAAGCATGAATGTTTGAGTTGAGTGGGCGGTTGTGGTGGCTTTTGCCGTCCATCTCGCCTATCCCGCGCGGACTGTGAGGAGACTGGTGCCGATATGGCGGAGATCGCCGAGAGAGGGGCTGAGCTGCGCATCGACAATGGTTGGAAGAGCCATTTCGTCGAGACGCTGGCGCTTGGCTTGCCGCTGATCGGCGCGCAGCTCGCGCAGAACGGCATCCATGTCACCGATATCGTGATCATCGGTCGCATCGGCACCAACGAGCTTGCCGCCATGGTGCTCGCGGCGCAGTTCTATTTCACCATCTTCATCTTCGGTTCCGGGTTTGCGGCTGCCGTGGTGCCGCTGGCCGCACAGGCTTTTGCGCGTGGCGACATTCAGCAGGTGCGCCGCGCGACGCGGATGGGTCTGTGGGTCGTCATGGCTTTCTCGGCGTTGACCATGCCCCTGATCTTTCTGGCCGAGCCGGTGCTGCTTGCGCTTGGCCAGAACCCACATGTCGCTGAGCTTGCAGCAAGCTATCTGCATATCGCCGGATGGAGCATGTTCCCAGCGTTAGGTTTCATGGTGCTGCGGTCCTTTCTGAGCGCGGTGGGTCGCGCCGGGTTCGTGCTCTATGTGACGCTGATCATCCTCGTCGTGAATGCAGCTGCTGCCTATGTGCTGGTGCTTGGTCATTTCGGCATGCCGGCGCTCGGGCTGCGAGGCGCGGCCATGGTGGCGCTCGTCGTCAATATTCTGAGCCTCGTGCTGACGATCTGGTATATCGCGGCGCTGCCTGAGCTTCGTCGCTTCGAGATCTTCGTGCGCTTCTGGCGGGCAGAGCCGCTGATGCTGAAGGAGGTGTTCAATCTCGGCCTCCCGATCAGCCTGACCATTCTGGCCGAGGTCAGCCTCTTCACCGTTGCTTCGCTTCTCATGGGATGGATCGGCACTGCCGAGCTCGCCGCCCATGGCATTGCACTCCAATGCGCATCGCTCGCCTTCATGATCCCGCTCGGCCTGGCGCAGGCCGCGACGGTGCGGGTCGGCGTTGCCGCGGGCGCCAACGATCGGGAAGCGCTGATCCGCGCCTCCTGGGTCGTCGTGATGGTCTCGGCCGGAATCGCTGTTATTGGCGGATTGGTCTTTTCAATGTTCCCGTCGTTCTTCGCAGGGCTTTTCCTCGATCGTACCAAGGACGATGCAACGACCGTGCTCGGCCTTGCCACGACCTTCGTGATCGTCGCCGGCATCTTCCAGCTGGTGGATGGCCTGCAGGCGATTGGAGCAGGACTGCTGCGCGGCATCAAGGACACGCGCATTCCGATGATCCTCGCCCTGATCTCCTATTGGGGCATCGGCTTCGTGCTGGCTTATGTCCTGGCATTCCCGCTGGGATGGGGTGGCATCGGCATCTGGCTGGGCTTTGTATTCGGCCTGCTTGCCGCGTCGTTCCTGCTGCTCGGCCGGTTTGTTATCCTGGTGCGCAGAATGAAAAAGGCGGCCCAGTAGCCGCCCAATCATCGCTTGAGTGCTTTGCCGTCAGCGCTCTGCGAGCACCGGCTCGCCCTTTTTTTCCTTGATCAGGTTGAGGAACCTGCGGAATAGGTAGTGGCTATCCTGCGGACCGGGCGATGCTTCCGGATGGTGCTGCACGGAGAACACTGGCTTTCCCGATACACGCAGGCCGCAATTGCTGCCGTCGAACAGGGAAACGTGGGTTTCCTCGACGCCCGCCGGCAGCGACTTCGACGAAACGGCAAAGCCATGGTTCATCGAAACAATCTCGACCTTGCCGGTCGTATAGTCCTTGACCGGATGATTGGCGCCGTGATGGCCCTGATGCATCTTTTCGGTCGTGGCGCCAAGCGCCAGGCCCAGCATCTGGTGGCCGAGGCAGATGCCAAAGACGGGGATATCCGTGCCGATCAGATCCTTGATGACTGGAACGGCATAGATGCCGGTGGCGGCCGGATCGCCGGGGCCGTTGGACAGGAAGATGCCGTCGGGCTTCTGTGCCAGCACATCCTCCGTGGACGCCGTGGCGGGCATGACCGTGACCTTGCAGTCAAGTCCGGCGAACAGCCGCAGGATGTTGCGCTTGACGCCGAAATCCAGGCAGACGACATGGTATTTCGCCTCGGCTTCCGAAAGTTCCGAATAGCCTTCATTCCAGATCCAGGGCTTCTCGCTCCAGCGCGACGACTGGCCAGAGGTTGCCTCCTTGGCGAGGTCAAGGCCTTCGAGCCCGCTCCAAGCCTTGGCCTCCTGCTTGAGAACCTCGATATCGAAGACGCCGTTCGGGTCATGCGCGATCACCGCATTCGGTGCGCCGTTCTCGCGGATCCACGATGTCAGTGCGCGCGTATCGATGCCGCAAAGACCGATAATGCCGCGCGCCTTCAGCCAGGCATCGAGATCCTTGGCCGCGCGGTAGTTCGAAGGTTCGGTGATATCGGCCTTGAAGATGACTCCGACCGCACCGCGGCGGGCCGCTGGCGTCAGGTCCTCGATATCCTCGTCATTGGTGCCGATATTGCCGATATGGGGGAAGGTGAAGGTGACGATCTGGCCGAGATAGGAAGGATCCGTCAGGATTTCCTGGTAGCCGGTGAGCGCCGTATTGAAACAGACCTCGGCCTGGATTCGGCCCGTCGCCCCTATGCCCTTGCCTTCGATGACGGTGCCATCGGCAAGTACGAGTAGGGCTGTGGGCTTTTCCCGGGTCCATCCTTGGGTCATGGTTCTCCATTCCGGCGCGGCTCGCGATATTGCGGGCGCCATTTGCTCGCGAAAAGAGGCGCACGGATCATCATCCGGCGTTGCCAATTTTCCCCATTGTTCTGGTTGAGCCGGGAAAATAGTGAATGACGCTTTCGCGGTCAATGATCAGCGCGCTTTTCTCACTTATTAAAAGCTTAGAGATTTCAATCGATTATCGAATCGGCGTTGCATTTTTCGCAGGCCAGAGCCATAAGCGCGTCACAATTAGGAGAATCCCGCGATGCGCGACAAGCTGATGGAAGCCGTGAAAGAGGCGATGAAGGCCAAGCAACCTCACCGGGTTTCGACGATCCGCATGATGCAGTCTGCCATCAAGGATCTCGAAATCGCCAATCGCACCAAGGCCGATTCCACGACCTCGGATGGCGACATCGCATCGCTTCTATCCAAGCTCGTCAAGCAGCGTGAGGAATCCGCCAAGATCTACGACGAGGGTGGCCGGCCGGAACTCGCCGCTAAGGAGCGCGAGGAGATCGCCATCATCGGCGAATTCATGCCGAAGCAGCTTTCGGAAGCCGAAGTCATCGAGATCATCAAGGGCATCATCACCGAGACCGGCGCCACCAGCATGAAGGACATGGGCAAGGTGATGAGCGCGCTCAAGGAGCGTTATCCCGGCCAGCTCGATTTCGGCAAGGCATCTGGCCAGATTAAGTCGCTGCTGAGCTGATATCGCTGATCGATTGGCAATCGGTTGGGGACGTGGTTATATCTTCTCCCTAACAAGGCTCTAAAATATCCATGCGCTTTTCGAACCAGTTTCTGGATGAGCTTCGCGACCGCGTCACGATCTCGGACGTGATTGGCCGTCGTGTGACCTGGGACCGTCGCAAGACCAATACCGGCAAGGGCGACTATTGGGCCTGCTGCCCGTTCCACGGCGAGAAATCGCCGAGTTTTCACTGCGAGGACCGCAAGGGCCGCTATCATTGCTTCGGCTGCGGCGTGTCGGGCGATCATTTCCGGTTCCTGATGGATTTGGACGGCCTGCCGTTCAGCGAAGCGGTACAGCAGATTGCCGATATGGCGGGTGTGGCTCTACCCGCACCCGACCCCGAGACCGAACGTCGGGAGCGCGAGCGGCACAATCTCTTCGATGTCATGGAACTCGCGACCACATTCTTTCAGGATCAGTTGCAGACGGCGGCCGGCGCGAAAGCGCGTGCCTACCTGCGTGACCGCGGGCTGACCGGCCGGACGATCGAGAGCTTCCGTATCGGCTATTCGCCCGACAGCCGCAATGCGCTGAAGGAATTCCTTGCCTCGAAAGGTGTTGCCAGGGAACAGATCGAGGCCTGCGGGCTGGTGGTGCATGGGCCGGATGTTCCGGTCTCCTATGACCGGTTCCGCGACCGCATCATGTTCCCGATCCTGTCGTCGCGCGAAAAGGTGATCGCCTTTGGCGGCCGGGCGCTGTCATCGGATGCGCCGGCGAAATATCTCAATTCGAACGAGACCGAGCTCTTTTCCAAAGGCCAGGTGCTCTACAATTTCTCGCGCGCCCGACGCGCTTCGCAGGGTGCGGACGGGGCGGGCACCATCATCGCCGTCGAAGGCTATATGGATGTGATCGGGTTGGCGCAGGCCGGTGTCGAAAACGCCGTGGCGCCGCTTGGCACGGCATTGACGGAAAACCAGTTGGCGCTGCTGTGGAAGATGACGCCGGTGCCGGTGCTCTGCTTCGATGGCGATGGTGCAGGCATGCGCGCCGCCTCGCGGGCAGTCGATCTGGCCCTGCCGCATCTGAAGCCGGGCCAATCGCTCCGCATCGCGCTTCTGCCCGACGGCAAGGACCCGGACGACCTGGTGAAGACCGAGGGCCGCGCGCCCTTCGACAAGGTGATATCTGAGGCACGGCCGCTGGCCGAAATGGTGTGGCTGCGAGAGACATCCGGTGCGACCATCGATACGCCGGAGAAGCGCGCCGAACTCGAGGCGCGGCTGAAGCAGGTGACGCAGGTGATCGGCGATGAAAGTGTGCGGCGGCATTACCAGCAGGACATGCGCGACCGGCTTTACGCTTTCTTCCAGCCCAGCCAGCAGAACAGGGAAGCACGGAGGCCGTTCACGCCGCGGGGGCAGGGTCCGGGCCGCGCACCCGCCGCCAACAATACGGGCCGCTCGTCTCCGGTATCCGACAGGCTGGCACGGACCGGCATGGTGACTGGCTATAGCTCCCTGCCATCGCTCAGGGAAAGCGTGCTGGCGCTGACGATCGTCAATCATCCGGCGCTGTTCTTCGAGGATTATGACACGATCCGGCAGATCGAGTTCGAGAGCCGCGACATGCGCCGCTTCTGGCAGGCGATGATGGGCATTGCCGCAGCAAGCGGACAGGATCTGACACGCGAGGAACTGCTGACGGCACTCGAAACGCAAGGGTTCGAAACGCTGCTCGCCGGCCTCGACAGGCAGATCCGATTCACGCGACTGTGGACCGCGACGGAAGATGCGGCGATTGAAGATGCGCGCGAAGGCTATCTGCAGGCGCTTTCGCTGCACATGCGCGCGCTCGCACTAACCCGCCAGCGCCGAGAGATCGAACGCGAACTGGCGGACGCAACCGAACGCGGTGCCGAACGCGAAGTCGAGCAATTAATGCTGTCGCTGAAGGAAGTGCAGTTAGAAGTGATGCGCCTGGAGAACCAGGAGGCACTGGTAGATGGCTTCGGCGTGATGTCCGGCCGGGTCAAGGGCCCGGCTGGCGGCGGGCATTGACCCGCCGTTCTCGATGATGACTGGCGATCAGCCCTGGCGCGCCTTGCGGGCGGCGTAGCGGCGGTCGCGTTCGGCTTTGCGGGCCGCTTCGTCTTCGATCACGCGGGCGATGCGCAGCTTGTCGGCCGCCTCGCGCTCTTCGGCTTCAGCGCGGGCTTCGGCTTCCAACCGCGCAATACGCTCAGCCTCTTCGCGCAGCAAACGTTCCTGTTCTTCAGCCTTGATACGCTCGCGCTCGGCACGCCGTTCCTCGCGGGCGGCAGCCACCGCGACGCGCTCGGCTTGTTTGGCTTCCCGCTCTGGCGAGGCGGTCTGTGCCTTGCGGAAGTTTTCAAGAAGTGCCTTCTTGGCATCGGCTGCCACCTTGCGGCGGTCGTGAAGTTCGTTGTCGCTCTTTTTCAAATCTCGGTTCCATTGGAGGCGTTCAGCAGAAACAGGCCTTTGGCCTTGCTGCATGGTGATCAGGGTTTGCGGCCGCTCTTTGCCGGCCTGGGCGTTTCGGCCGCTGCCGCCAGATCGCTGGCTTCTTTTGCCTTGCGCAGTTCGCGCAGGCGCATCGTCTTCTCGTCACGGGCTTGAACAATCGCGTCGTCTTCGGAGACGATCCGGCTACGTGCCATGAATTGCGATTGTGTCTTGCCGAAAGCAGACTCGGCCCGTTCGCGGGCTTTGCTGGTGGATTCGGTCAATATCTCATCCTATTGCAAATTGCAAAAAGCCAGGCATGGTGCCTGGCTTTGTCTTTAGATTGGTCCCACGCAATGCCAAGTCGATGCGTGATCGGGGGCAGGACCAGATCTTGATCAGGCAGCGCGAAGCTGCGTGGCGGACATCTTGCCCGACTTGTTGTCACGCTCGAGTTCGTAGGAAAGCTTTTGGCCTTCCACGATTTCGCGCATTCCGGCGCGCTCAACAGCGGAGATGTGGACGAAAGCGTCTTCGCCGCCGTTGTCAGGCTGGATGAAGCCGAAGCCCTTGGTGGAATTGAACCATTTAACTGTGCCAGTGGCCATAATGAACCCTTTCATAGCAGATTGAATGTCCGGCGCGCGGTAATACGCGACGAAGTTTGTAGCGATGTTTGAAGAGGGTTCGGCAATGCACCGTGCAAAGGTGCGATAACAAAAGCTCAGCAAGCAAATATCGATGTCCGATATGTAGGCGCTACGACGCCAAAAGGCAACCGCTAGTTTTTGCAGCCGGCATTTTCTTAAGGAAATTGAAAGTTATAGTGCTCGACAGCCTGCATAGCGCCCGGTCCACCCGCCTTGTCGGAGGCCGTCGTGCACCTGTCGCGCTTGATATGACCCAGAGCGCCCGATTCAGTTAATCTCCGCGGATTCCATTTCCTGCCATGAGGTTCCTGATGCCCATTGCGCCGACATTCATCACCGAACCCGCCCGCCGGATCGAGGTTGTTCGCCAGACTGATGTGCTCGTGGTCGGTTCGGGCCCGGGAGGGCTTGCAGCCGCGCTGGCCGCCGCGCGCGCCGGGGTCGAGGTCACCCTGGTCGAGCGCTTCGGCTGCTTCGGCGGCAATATCACCGTTGTCGGTGTCGAGGGCTTTGCCTGGTACCGACATGAAGCGACCGTCGAGGCCAATGGCATCGGCCGCGAATTCGAAGAGCGCGCCAAGGCCATGGGGGCCGCGGTTCCCGAAAGCCAGTCGCTGTCCTACGAACTCGATTCGGAAGGCTTCAAGCTGGTTGCCGACCGCCTCGTCGAGGAAGCGGGCATTCACCCCATGCTGCATCGGCAGTTCGTGGCGCCTGTCATGGATGGCGACACAATCGTCGGTATCGTCGTCGAATCAAAGGCCGGCCGGGAGGCCATCCTGGCGAGTCGGGTGATCGACGCCACGGGTGACGCGGATGTCGCGACGCGCGCCGGTGCAGCCACGTTCAAGACCCCCGTCGAACAGATGCAGGCGGCCTCGGTGATGTTTCATCTCGCGGGCGTAGACAAGAAGAGGTTCATGGAGGGCATCCGAAGCGATCCGCAGACCTATCGCGACTGGTCAACCGGCGAATGGCAGATCGAGACATCGGGCAAGGAAGACGAAATGTTCTCGCCCTTCCTGGCAAAGCCCTTCGCCCAGGCGATCAAGGATGGCGTAATCCCCAAGCATCTCAACACGATCGCCGGCACCTGGGGTGCGATGCATGACAGCGGCGAACTGACCTATATGAATCTCGTGCATCTCGCGGGTTGCGATGGCACGGACCCCGATAGCATGACCAGGTCCGAGATCGAGGGCCGCAAGCAGGCCATGCTGGCGATCGAGGCGTTGCGGCGCTACACGCCTGGATGCGAAGGCGCGCGGTTGAGGAACTTCGGCATGTCGATCGGCATCCGCGACACGCGGAAGATCGATGCAGTCTACAACATGACCGAGAGTGACGTGCGCAACGAGGGCCGATTCGACGACACGATCGGCATCTATCCCGAATTCATCGACGGCTATGGCGTGCTGATACTGCCGACGACGGGCCGCTACATGCATGTACCCTACCGCTCGATGCTACCAAAGGGCGTGAAGAACCTGCTGGTTGCCGGTCGCGCGATCGGCGGCGACAGAATCGCGCACGCTGCCACCCGCAACATGGCGTGCTGCGCAGTCGCCGGGCAGGGGGCCGGCGTGGCAGCGGCCATCTCGTTGAAGTCAGGCAGCGATTTTGATCGCGTCGATATCTCTGCCGTGCAAAGAGAACTTGAACGGCAGGGCGTCCGAATCTACTGAACAGGCTCAAACGAAAGACTTTGAGCAGGGAAGCCGTCGATGAAGAGCGCAATCGTCCTGGGAGCCGGGATAACAGGTGTTTCCACCGCATTGGCGCTTCAGGACCGCGGCTGGACCGTCACGCTGGTCGATCGCAAGCCCCCGGGCAGGGAAACCAGCTTCGGCAATGCCGGCATCATCCAGGCGGAGGCTGTCGAGCCCTATGCAATGCCGCGCTCGATCCGCGAACTTGTCGACATCGCCTTCGGCCAAACCAATGATGTCTTCTATGCATTTCGCGAATTGCCGTTCCATGTCGGGTCGCTGTTGCGCTATTGGTGGCATTCGGAGGAAGGCCGCCATCGGGTGGTCGCCGTCGCCTGGGCCAGCCTGATCGCGCAGGCGACGGCGACGCATGAAAAGCTGATCGAACGTGCCGGCGCCGGTAATCTCGTCCGCAAATCCGGTTTCAGGATGCTTTTTCGCACAGCAGCGGAATTCGATTTGGCAGTGACGGATGCCGAGCGCAAGCGACTGAACTATGGTGTCGGCTATGCTGCGCTTTCGGCCACTCAAATGGCCGCCGCCGAGCCTGCTCTTAAAATCGGCGGCGCGGGCGCGGTGCATTGGCTCGATTCATGGACCGTCAGCGATCCAGGCGGGCTGGTTGAGTCCTATGCCGAACTCCTCCAGCGTTCTGGCGGCAGGTTCCTACACGGTGATGCGGCGACACTACGCCGGTCGGGTTCCGGCTGGACAGTGATGACCGTCGAAGGGCCCATCGACGCGGAGCACATTGTCCTGTCTCTTGGCCCCTGGTCTTCGAGCATGCTGAAGACATTTGGCCATCGCTTCCCGATGGTTTTCAAGCGCGGTTATCACGCGCACTACCGCTCACCTCAACAACTCAATGCGCCCGTCATGGACAGCGAGAACGGCTATCTCCTGCTGCCGATGCTAGCAGGCACGCGGATCACGACGGGCGCGCATCTCGCACGCTTCCAGGCAGGTGCTGCCTACAACCAGCTTGAGCGTGCCGAAGGCGCGGCAGATGACCTTTTTGACCTCGGTCCACGCATCGAGGAGAGGCCCTGGCAGGGCACCCGGCCTTGCATGCCCGACATGCTGCCGGTGATCGGCCAGTCCCAGCGTGAGAAGGGGTTGTGGATGAATTTCGGGCATGGCCATCAGGGTTTTACGCTCGGTCCGGCAAGTGCCGACGCTCTCGCGACGATGATGGATGGCGGCGTGCCGGATATCGATATGCGGCCCTTCCGGCCAGAGCGATACTGAGCCCGGTATCCTTCAAACGTCAGAAATTCGGCGTCGCAAATGCAGCATTCGTTTCGGGCTTCTGTTATACAGCTTCGCATCCGCAGCGCATGGAAGCAGTTCGATGACCACACCTTTTCTTCAGTATCTCCGAACCGAACTTGACGGATTGAAATCCGCCGGGCTCTACAAGTCCGAGCGCGTGATCACCTCCAAGCAAGCGGGCGAGATCGAGATTGCCTCGGGCGCCAAGGTGCTGAATTTCTGCGCCAACAACTATTTAGGTCTCGCCGACAACGAGGAACTGGCTATCGCCGGCAGACAAGCGCTCGATCGCTACGGCTATGGCATGGCCTCGGTGCGCTTCATCTGCGGCACGCAGGAGGAGCACAAGCAGCTCGAGGCGCGAATCTCGCAATTCCTCGGCTTCGAGGACACGATCCTTTATTCTTCCTGCTTCGATGCGAATGGCGGGCTGTTTGAGACGCTTGTCGGCGAGGAGGATGCGATCATTTCGGACGCGCTCAACCATGCCTCGATCATCGATGGGGTGCGGCTCTGCAAGTCGAGGCGCTTTCGTTATGCCAACAACGACATGAAGGCCCTGGAGGAGGAACTCAAGAAGACCGAGGGCAGCCGCTTCAAGCTGATCGCCACGGACGGCGTCTTCTCGATGGACGGCATCGTCGCCAATCTCGGTGGGGTCTGCGACCTGGCGGAGAAATACGGGGCCATGGTCATGGTCGATGACAGCCATGCCGTCGGCTTCGTCGGTCGGCATGGACGTGGTTCGCCGGAGCATTGCGGCGTCGAAGGCCGGATCGACATCATGACCGGCACGCTCGGCAAGGCGCTGGGCGGCGCTTCGGGCGGCTATACCTCGGCCCGGCGCGAGGTCGTGGATTGGCTGCGCCAGCGTTCGCGGCCCTATCTGTTTTCCAACACGCTGGCGCCGGTTATTGCCGCAGCGTCGCTGAAAGTGTTCGACCTGATCGAGCATGGCGATGCTTTGCGTGCGCGGCTCTATGACAATGCCGCCCTGTTCCGCACCGAAATGACCAAGCTCGGCTTCACACTGGCTGGTGAAGGACATCCGATCATTCCTGTCATGCTGGGCGATGCGTCGCTTGCGCAGGAGATGTCCTCGCGGATGCTGGAGCGCGGGGTGTATGTCGTCGGCTTCTCCTTTCCGGTCGTGCCGAAAGGCCAGGCACGCATCCGGACACAGATGTCGGCGGCGCATTCGCGCGCCGATGTCGAAAAGGCGATTTCGGTATTTGCTGAGGTCGGCAAGGAACTGGGTGTGATTTGATGTCGAACATGATGCGCGCACTGGTAAAAGCCAAGCCGGAAGTCGGACTCTGGATGGAGAACGTGCCGGTGCCGGAGCCCGGCCCGAACGACGTGCTGATCAAGGTCACGAAGTCTGCCATTTGCGGCACAGATGTCCATATCTGGAACTGGGATAGCTGGGCGCAGAAGACCATTCCGGTGCCGATGGTCGTGGGTCATGAATTCGTCGGCGAGGTGGCGGAGATTGGTTAGTCGGTAACAAAGTATCAGGTCGGCGAGCGGGTTTCAGGCGAGGGGCATATCGTCTGCGGCAAGTGCCGCAACTGCCGGGCGGGCAGGGGGCATCTCTGCCATTTTACCAAGGGTGTCGGGGTGAACCGGCCGGGCTCGTTCGGCGAGTTCGTCTGCATTCCCGAGCACAATGTCGTGGCAATCCCCGACGACGTGCCAGACGAGGTCGCGGCGATCTTCGACCCCTTCGGCAATGCGGTCCACACCGCGCTCTCCTTCGATCTCGTAGGCGAGGACGTGCTCGTCACCGGCGCTGGTCCGATCGGCATCATGGGGGCGATGGTCGCCAAGCGCTCCGGCGCTCGCAAGGTGGTGATTACTGACATCAATGCGCTCAGGCTCGCACTCGCCAGAAAATGCGGTATCGATCATGTCGTGGACGCCTCCAAGGAAGACCTCAGGGACGTCATGACCTCGATCGGCATGAAGGAAGGCTTCGACGTGGGACTGGAAATGTCCGGCGCGCCGCCCGCCTTCCGCTCGATGATCGACACGATGAACAATGGGGGCAAGATTGCCATTCTGGGCATCGCGCCGGATGGTTTCGGGATCGACTGGAACAAGGTAATCTTCAAGATGCTGACGCTGAAGGGCATCTATGGCCGCGAGATGTTCGAGACCTGGTACAAGATGATCGCTTTCGTTCAGGGCGGGCTCGATATCAGCCAGATCATCACGCATCGCATCAAGATCGACGAATTCCGCGATGGCTTCGAGGCCATGCGTTCGGGCAATTCCGGCAAGGTGGTAATGGACTGGGGCTGAAACTACAGCCGATCAGAGTTCCCAGAGATCCGTGCCGCGGATCGGATCGTCGCCGTTCGAGAGATTGAGGATATTCTCGATGACGAGGCTGTAGCCGGTTGGCTGCTCGGGATCCTCGTCGTAGATCCGTTCGATGCGGTAATTCTCCTCCTCGGCATAGAAGAAAGTGATAACAGTTTCACCCTTGTAGCCATCGACTGTGATTACCAGATCGTCGCCGGAACGCTGAAACAGCAGATCGCGCATGGTGATTGTCCAGCTTTTCTCGGTGTCGGCGAAGCGGAGCTTGTCCACGCCGTCCCGGTCGTCGATCTTGACGGAGCTGTCGGCCGTGATCTTGTATTCGTCATTGCCTATGTTATCGACGGTCTCGACGGTGCCATACCCGATCTCGTAATAATCGTCGCCCTCGCCGCCATACATCTGGTCGTCACCGGTGTTGGAAAACAGCCTGTCGTTGCCTTTCCCACCCTTTAGGACATCGTTGCCGGCTCCGCCGATGATGATGTCGTTACCGTCGCCGCCGCTGATGACATCGCTGCCCGCGTCGCCGAACAGGAAGTCGTCGTCACCATCTCCGAAGATTTTGTCCGCGCCGCCGCCGCCCCGGATTTCATCGGTGCCTTCCCCGCCGCGCAGTCTGTCGTTTCCGCCCCGCCCGGAAATTATGTCGTCGCCATCCAGCCCGAGAATCAGGTCCGCGCGGCTGGTGCCGTTCAATTCATCGATGCCGGCCGTGCCTCGCTTCGTTTTCATCCTAGCCCTTCGACCATGCAGGTTGGAACTTTCCGCCATGTGAGGTCTTCACCACACGGGCGGGCAGGATTCCTTCTCGCATGGGAAGTTTGCCGCAAGCTTTCGCCCAGCGTTCTTGCGGCGACACTTGTCTTTCGGGATTCAGACCCTAAATAGGAGGCAAGCCGCTGAAGCGAATGGCAACCCGCAGTATTCAGTCTATTTGTCGGTTTTTGAGCTTATTTGCTTGACGAGACATAAAATTGCGGGAATCACCAATGCAGGCAAATTCGAGAATAAAATCCATTGCAGGTTAGGTAAGGTTCGGAGCGATCTATCGCGGGCTTCGGCAAGTGCCGGTTTCGACTGATGAAACGGCGCCGCGATTAATCGGCTCTTAATCCGTCATCCTGTTAGTTCGTCGCTGTTGATTCGCGGGCCTCTAGGCCCCGGTCATTGTCACAGCTTCGTATATCGTTATTGGCGTAGAGAAAGTCACAAACTATGGCAACAAAAGTCAAAGAAAACGAAGAGGCGGAAACCGAACGCGAAAGCGCACCGGACGGCCCGCTTCTGGACCTTTCTGATGACGCCGTCAAGAAGATGATCAAGGCCGCCAAGAAGCGCGGTTACGTCACCATGGACGAGCTCAACGCCGTGCTTCCCTCCGAAGAAGTGACCTCGGAACAGATCGAAGACACGATGGCGATGTTGTCCGACATGGGCATCAATGTCGTCGAGGACGAAGAGGCCGAGGAGCAGGCGCAGGAAGAGCCCGACGCCGACGGCGATACCGACGGTGAGAGCGAGGGCGGCGAGATCGCGCCTTCCGCCGGCACCCAGCTTGCGACCACCAAAAAGAAAGAACCGACCGATCGCACCGACGATCCAGTGCGCATGTATCTGCGTGAAATGGGTTCGGTCGAACTGCTTTCACGCGAGGGCGAAATCGCGATCGCCAAGCGCATCGAGGCCGGTCGCGAGACTATGATCCAGGGTCTCTGCGAGAGCCCGCTGACCTTCCAGGCACTGATCATCTGGCGCGACGAACTCAACGAAGGCACCACGCTATTGCGCGAGATCATCGATCTCGAGACGACCTATTCAGGCCCGGAAGCCAAGGCTGCGCCGCAGTTCCAATCGCCCGAGAAGATCGAGGCCGATCGCAAGGCTGCCGAAGAGAAGGAAAAGGTTCGCCGTGCCCGCTTCGGTGGGAGCGAAGACGACGATATCACCAATGTCGGCGGCGAGGGCATGAACCTCGAAGAAGAGGAAGAAGACGAGGACGAGAGCAACCTGTCGCTCGCCGCGATGGAAGCGGAACTGCGTCCGCAGGTCATGGAAACCCTCGACCAGATCGCCGAGACCTACAAGAAGCTGCGCAAGCTGCAGGACCAGCAGGTGGAAGCGCGCCTGTCGGCCTCCGCCACGCTGTCGCCCGCCCAGGAGCGCCGCTACAAGGAGCTCAAGGACGAGCTGATCACGGCGGTCAAGTCGCTGTCGCTCAACCAGAACCGCATCGACAGCCTTGTCGAGCAGCTCTACGAGATCAACAAGCGCCTGGTCCAGAACGAAGGCAAGCTGTTGCGTCTGGCCGAGAGCTTCGGCGTGGCCCGCGACGAGTTCCTCAACCAGTATATGGGCGCCGAACTCGATCCGAACTGGATGAAATCGATCGGCAACCTGTCAGCCCGCGGCTGGAAGGATTTCTCCCGCAGCGAAAACCAGACGATCAAGGATCTCCGGCTGGAAATTCAGAATCTGGCAACCGAAACCGGTATTTCGATCTCGGAATTCCGCCGCATCGTGCAGATGGTGCAGAAGGGCGAGCGCGAAGCCCGTATCGCCAAGAAGGAGATGGTGGAAGCCAATCTGCGCCTCGTCATCTCGATCGCCAAGAAGTATACCAATCGTGGCCTGCAGTTCCTCGACCTGATCCAGGAAGGCAATATCGGCCTGATGAAGGCGGTCGACAAGTTCGAGTATCGCCGCGGCTACAAGTTCTCCACCTATGCCACATGGTGGATCCGGCAGGCGATCACTCGCTCGATCGCAGATCAGGCCCGCACAATCCGCATTCCGGTGCATATGATCGAGACGATCAACAAGATTGTCCGCACTTCGCGCCAGATGCTGCACGAGATCGGCCGCGAGCCGACGCCGGAAGAATTGGCCGAAAAGCTCGCCATGCCGCTCGAAAAGGTGCGCAAGGTGCTGAAGATCGCCAAAGAGCCGATCAGCCTCGAAACTCCCGTGGGCGACGAAGAGGATTCGCATCTCGGCGATTTCATCGAGGACAAGAACGCGCTGTTGCCGATCGATGCGGCCATCCAGGCGAACCTGCGCGAAACCACGACCCGCGTGCTGGCATCGCTCACACCCCGCGAGGAACGCGTGCTGCGCATGCGCTTCGGCATCGGCATGAACACCGACCACACGCTCGAAGAGGTCGGCCAGCAGTTCTCGGTCACCCGCGAACGCATCCGCCAGATCGAGGCCAAGGCGCTCCGCAAGCTCAAGCATCCGAGCCGGAGCCGTAAGCTCCGGAGCTTCCTGGACAGCTGACTGGATATTGTAATATCATCGAAGAAAGCGGCCTCCGGGCCGCTTTTTTCATGTGTGATTGCCCAAAAGCCGTGCGCGGCGTAAAATCCCGTTGCTGCCCTCAGGTGGCGCCGATGGGAGGATCGCCATGACCACCTATATCTTGTTCCTCAACTGGACCGATCAGGGCGCCCGAAACCTGCGCGACTCGCCAAAGCGGCTCGACGCCGCGAAGAAATCGCTCGAGGCCATGGGCGGCACGATTCGTGACTTTTACCTGACCATGGGAGAAAGCGACATGGTGGCAATCTGCGAGGCCCCCGACGATGCGGTCATGGCCAGATTCTGCCTGACGCTCGGCAAGTCAGGCGATATCAGGAGCAGGACGATGAAGGCATTTCCAGAACAGGCCTATCGCGAACTGATCGGCACGATCAACTGATGGGAGCCGGCGCGCCGGCGCTTGAAAACTCTCTGCGAAATCAATTCATTAGAGAGCGTCAACCACATTTATCATTGTGAACCGATTCTGAACAGTCAGTTCCAATTCCATTCAGCCTCCCCAACCTATTGTCACCTCAACGCTTCAGAGCGGGACGAAAACCGGCCCCTGGAACGTATGAAACAACAGGACCT
>Ga0164290_1001791_pt1 | contig 23396 bp, 17 predicted proteins | sample Micstemetagenome_FD_108782 | JGI IMG/M metagenome (GOLD analysis project Ga0164290, IMG submission 108782) | Contaminated culture microbial community from soil near Moab, Utah, USA - Microcoleus steenstrupii SON62 (Illumina Assembly) | ecosystem: Environmental > Terrestrial > Soil > Soil crust...
AGCGTGACGACGCTTCACAGCTTAGCAGATTACTGTGATTGTATACAGCCCATTCAGATATGCTTGCCGGAGCCGTGCCCAGATACCTCTACGCTGTCTCTGCGACGCCTATTCATCCCAACGTAATCTCGACCTATTCGGACGTGAAGTTCCACGTCTTTTGACGCAAAACTCCGGACCAAGTCCCTGTTTCATCGGCCATCCCCATCGTTATGATCCAAGTCGCAGTGCCGGAGCTGAGGCTTCCACCGCTTTGCCTGCTACATGCATCGAGGTTCTAGCGCAAAGAATACTCCGCCCCAGAATCTCCACGGATGAGGCCGCTCGGCGCGTCGCCTGGCGTATCCAGCCAGGCTAGTCGAACAATGCTTCCAGCCGCCAGCGATAGGCTTCGGCCGAAGGATCATTCTCGGCGGGCGCCCAAGCTGCTCGTTCCTCGGGCGTCAGCGCCGCATAGGGGCCGGCCTTCGATTCGAAGAACACGGACCCCGGCGCAAGCGAAACGATGCTGTGGAACGTGCCGTGAGGGATGGTCACGCCGAAGACCGGCCCGGCGCTGTCCAGCACTTCCTTGCGGCTGACGTTGCCGGCTTCGTCGAACAGCACCAGGCCGAACCGTCCGCGCAGCACCACGAACGTCTCGTCCTTGGCCGCATCGAGATGACGATGCGGCACGACGTAGGAGCCCGGCTCGATCGCGTTCAGCAGTCGATTGCTGACATCGGCCTCGTTCCGGTGGAAGTTGTAGTTCTTGCGTAGCCGCGGACTGGTGCGCGCAGACTCGCTCACGCGGTCGAGCAAGGCTCCGTCGATGAGCTCCGGCGCCTTCACGGATAGACGAAGCGAACGTTGTCGGGCTTCAGCCACTCGGTGAGCGACTTCACCAGCTTCTCGTCCGGCGTCACGCGCCATTCTTCGCCAAGCCACATCTCCACCACGGCGTCGCCGTTGCGGTAGTCGATGCCCACCGGGCAGGAGCCGTTGCGATACGGCCCGAGGAGCTGCTTCAGTTTCGTCGCATTCGCCTCGCCGTTCATCGACAGCTTCAGGCCACGAGAGAAGCGTGCGCGCGCACCAGCCACGTCGTAGATGCGCTCGGCCGCCACCCGCACCACCGTCGAATCGCCGTCCTCGCCGGAGCGCCGGAACGCGCGCACCTTAGCCTCGATCACCAGAACGGCATCCTCGCGCACGAGCTCGCGATACTGATCGAACACCTCGCTGTAGACCGTGACTTCCTGGGACGCGGTGCCGTCCGAGATCACCAGCACCATCATCCGGCCGCTCTGCGTTTTCTGGAAGCGCATGGATTCCACCACGCCGCCGATCACCTGGATGCGGCCGTTCTCCTCGAACGACGGCGGCGTGAGCCGCGCGAGCGGCGTGCGCACCACGTGCTCGAACTCCTTCGCGTATGCGCCGTACGGGTGGCCGCTCAGGTAGAACCCGAGCGCCGACTTCTCGTTCAAGAGCAATTCGGCCACGTCCCATGGCGCGTGCTCGACCATCGCCACCGCAGGGCGCGACGCTTCGTCGAAGCCACCGAACAGGCTCACCTGGTTGGCACTGCGGCTCGCCTGCTCGGCTGCGCCCAGTGCCACGCCCACCGATGCGAACAGTCGCGCCCGGTTGGCATCGATCGCGTCGAACGCACCGGCCTTCACCAGCGACTCCACCACGCGCCGATTGACGAGCCGCGTGTCGACCCGGCTGCAGAAGTCGAACAGATCACGGAACGGCCCGCCCTCACGCCGCACCTTGAGGATGCTCTCGATGGCCGCCTCGCCCGTGCCCTTCACGCCGCCCAGGCCGTAGCGGATGCTCTTGCGGTCCACCGGCACGAATCGGTACTCGCCGGTATTCACGTCGGGCGGCAGCATCTTGAGGCCGATCGTCTTCGCGTCCTCGAAGAGCTGCTGCACCTTGTCGGTGTCGTCCATCACGGCGGAAAGGTTCGCCGCCATGAAGGCCGCGGCGTGATGCGCCTTCATGTACGCCGTCTGGTAGGCGACCAGCGCGTAGGCGGCGGCGTGCGACTTGTTGAAGCCGTAGCCGGCGAACTTCTCCATGTAGTCGAAGATCTCGTTGGCCTTGGCTTCGCCGATGCCCTTCTCGCCGGCACCGGTCACGAAGATGGACCGCTGCTTCGCCATCTCCTCGGGCTTCTTCTTGCCCATGGCCCGCCGCAGCAGGTCGGCGCCGCCGAGCGAGTAGCCGGCGCACACCTGCGCGGCCTGCATCACCTGCTCCTGGTACACCATGATCCCGTAGGTGGGCTCCAGCACCGGGACCAGCATGGGATGCAGGTATTCGAAGCGCTTGCCGTGCTTGCGCTCGATGAAGTCGGGGATGAGGTCCATCGGGCCCGGCCGGTACAGCGCCACCAGCGCGATGATGTCCTCGAAGCGGTCCGGCCGCGCGCGCGTCAGCAGTTCGCGCATGCCGCGCGATTCGAACTGGAACACCGCCGTCGTGTTGCCGGTCGAGAAGATGCGGTAAGCCGCAGGGTCATCGAGCGGCAGCGTCTCGAGTACCAGTTTCGATTCTGGATCGAGCTGCCGGATGAAGCGCACCGTCCAATCCAGGATCGTCAGCGTGGTGAGGCCGAGAAAGTCGAACTTGACCAGACCGACCGCTTCCACGTCGTCCTTGTCGAACTGCGAGACCGCGCTGTCCGAGCCCTGCGCGCAATACAGCGGGCAGAAGTCCGTCAGCTTGCCGGGCGCGATCAGTACGCCGCCCGCGTGCATGCCCACGTTGCGGGTCATGCCTTCGAGCTGCTCGGCGAGCGCGATCAGTTCGCGCGTCTCCTCTTCGGTCTCCTCACGCTCCTTGAAGCGCGGTTCCATCTCGCGCGCCATCGCCAGCGTGATCAGCTTGCCCGGCTGGAAGGGGATCAGCTTGGCCAGTTCGTCGGTGCGGTTATAGCCCCACTCCATCACGCGGCCCACGTCGCGGACGACGGCTTTCGCGGCCATGGTCCCGAACGTGGCGATCTGCGACACCGACTCGTCGCCGTACTTGCGGCGCACATAGTCGATCACGCGGTCGCGGCCGTCCTGGCAGAAGTCCACGTCGAAGTCGGGCATGGACACCCGCTCCGGATTGAGGAAGCGCTCGAACAGCAGGTCGTAGCGCAGCGGATCGAGATCGGTGATACCCAGCGCGTAGGCCACCAGCGAGCCCGCACCCGAGCCGCGGCCGGGACCCACGGGCACGCCGTTGTTCTTCGCCCAGTTGATGAAGTCGGCCACGATCAGGAAGTAGCCGGGGAAGCCCATCTGCACGATGGTGCGGATCTCGAACTCGAGCCGCTCCACGTAGCGGGCGCGTTCCTGGTCGCGCTGCGCAGCATCGGGATAGAGCGCCAGGAGGCGCTGCTCGAGGCCCGCCATCGATTGCGCACGCAGATAGTCGTCGAGTCCTTCGCCCCCGGGTGTCGGGAACGGCGGCAGGCGACTGCGGCCGAGTTCGATCACCACGTTGCAGCGGCGCGCGATCTCGACCGAGTTCTCGAGGGCCTGCGGCAGGTCGGCGAACAGGTCCACCATCTCCGCCTGCGACTTGAAGTACTGCTGCTCGGTGAAGCGGCGCGGACGGCGCTGGTCGGACAGCACCTGGCCCTCGGCGATGCACACGCGCGCTTCGTGCGCGGTGAACTGTTCGGGCGTGAGGAACTGCACCGGATGCGTCGCCACCGGCGGGATGCGCAGGCGCGCCGCGAGCTGCAGCAATGCAGGTTCCACCGCCGCCGCATCGGTATGGCCGGCACGCTGCAGTTCGATATAGAAGCGCCCCGCGAACAGTTCGGCCCATTGCCGCGCGACCACGATCGCGCGCTCGTCGTGCCCGGCCAGCAGCACCTGGGCGATCTCGCCGGCGACACCGCCCGACAGCGCGATCAGGCCTTCGGTGCCCTCTTCCAGGAACCACGTCTTGCGCAACTCCGCGCGGCCGCGATACTGGTTCTCGCGAAAGCCGCGCGTGAGCCAGCGGCACAAGCGCAGATAGCCCCCGTGGTCCTGCGCGAGCAGCAGGCAGCGAAACGGCTTCTCGCGATCGTCGTCGTTGGTGATCCACACGTCGCAGCCGATGATCGCCTTTAGTCCGGCCGACCGCGCGGCGGTGTAGAACTTCACCATACCGAACAGGTTCGACAGGTCGGTCAGCGCCAGCGCCGGCATGCCGTCGGATCGCGCCTTCGCCACGGCTTCGTCGATGCGGACGATGCCGTCGGCGATGGTGTATTCGCTGTGCAGGCGGAGGTGGACGTATCGGGGTGCGACCATCGTCGGGATTCTAACCACGCCGATCGCCCCGCAGAAAACTTGCGGCAGGGCGGGCACTTGGGAGGTGTTCCGGAACGGCGACAGTCCGGATTTGTCTATCATGCCGTTCATCGTTCCGATTCGAGGTCGCCATGTTCCGCCCAGTCAGTACCTTGCTGGCCTGCGCGCTGTGCTTCGGCCTGACGGCCCAGGCGCAGGTGTACAAGAACGTCATGCCCGACGGACGCATCATCTACTCCGACGCCCCGCTGAAGGGCGCGAAGTCCTCGCCGGTCAACGTGCCGCCGCCTCCGACCGAGGCCGACAAGGCAAAAGCCGGCGAGCGCGCGCAGCAGGAGACGCGGGAGCGCGATGCCCTGAACGAACGGCTCGACCAGCGGCGCAAGCGGCTGGACGATGCGGACCAGCGGGTGGAGAAGGCGCGCAAGGATCTCGCGAGCGCTCAGCTCGCCCTCGAACAGGGCCGCACGCCGATGCCCGGTGAGATGATCGCCAATGTGGGCGGAGGCGCGCGTCCGGGCGAGAACTATCTCTCCCGCGTCGCGACCCTCGAGAAAGCCGTGGAAACCGCCAAGAAGGAACTGGACGACGCGCTGCGCGAGCGCAACAACGCCCGATAGCCTGCGCGCGCCGTGAATGCTCGGGCGGGCCGGCGACGCCGGCCCGTATAATCGGGCGTTCCATGAGAACACCCTGCGCTGCCCCGCACGAGCCCGTCCATCGCGACGGGCTCGTCGTTTCGGAGGCTTGCCACGCGTGAACGCCGCGACCGAACGGCGGCGCGCCGCCATCGTCATGGCGATCCTCGCGCTCGTGTGGGGCTATTCGTGGATCATCGCCAAGATCGGACTCTCGCTGTCCGGGCCGTTCACGTTCGCTGCGTTGCGCACCGCTTGCGGCGTGATCGCGCTCGGCGCCTTCTTGCTCGTCAAGCAGGGCCATCGGTGGCGGCGCCCGCCGCCGGGCGCGATTCTCGTGGGCCTCATCCAGACGGGCGCATTCCTCATGCTGAACACCTGGGCACTGTCCAGCGGTGAGCCGGGCAAGACCTCGATCCTCACGTTCACCATGCCGTTCTGGGTGCTGCTGTTCGCGTGGCCCGCGCTGTCGGAGCGGGTGGCCGGTCTGCAGTGGATCGCGATCGTGTTCGCCGTCACCGGCCTGGTGCTGATCATGGAACCGTGGCTGATGCACGCCGGCATCCTGCCCAAGGTCCTGGCCGTGATGGCCGGCATGGCCTGGGCCATCGGCGTGGTGCTCACCAAGCGCCTGCAGCGCCACGCACCGGTGGATGCGTTCGACTTCACCTTCTGGCAGATGGTGTTCGGCCTGGCGCCCATGGTCGTGGTCGCCCTGATCGTGCCGGAACCGTTCCCGCCGTTCTCGACACTGCTCGCCCTTACCGTCGTGCTGAGCGGCGTGGTGGCCACGGCCGGCGGCTGGCTGATGTGGCAGTACGTCCTGAACCGCCTGCCGGCCGGCACCACCAGCCTCGCGTCGCTGGCCGTGCCGGTGGTCGCGATGATCTCATCGGCGATCCAGCTCGGGGAACGGCTGCGCGCGGCGGAGCTCTTCGGTGCCGTTCTGATCGCCGTCGCGCTGGGCCTCGTCTCGTGGCAGGCGGTCCGGTCGCACAAGCGAGACGATCCGAGCATGGCGCAGGAGTAAGACGTGAAGGAAAGCAGATCCCAATTTCATGAGGTTCGTGGCTTGCGGTACCACGTGCGGACCTGGGGCACGCCGGGCGCGCCGCCGCTCGTGATGCTGCATGGCTGGATGGACGTGGGCGCGTCCTTCCAGTTCGCCGTCGACGAGCTCGAGCGCGACTGGTACGTGATCGCCCCCGACTGGCGCGGTTTCGGGCTCACGCAATGGGCACCGGACGGCTACTGGTTTGCCGACTACCTCGGCGACCTCGATGCCCTGCTCGACATCTACTCGCCCGATGCGCCGTGCGCCATCGTCGGGCACAGCATGGGCGGGAACGTGGTCAACCTCTACGCCGGTGCGCGTCCCTCACGCGTGTCGCATCTGGTCCTGGCCGAGGGCTTCGGCCTCAAGGCAACACTTCCGGCGAAGTCGCCGGAGCGTATCGGACGCTGGCTCGACGAACTGAAGACGTCGGCGCAGCTGCGGCCCTATGCGACCTTCGGCGAAGTGGCCGAGCGTCTGATGAAGAACAATCCGCGGCTCCCGCGCGACAAGGCCGACTTCCTGGCTCAGCACTGGGCGCTCAGGCGTGACGATGGCACCATCGCCCTCGCCGCCGACCCGCGGCACAAGCGGGTGAATCCGGTGCTGTACCGCATCGAGGAGGCAATCGCGTCGTGGGAGCGCATCACGGCACCGGTGCTGTGGCTTTGGGGCGAGAACCACGATGACATGAAGCGCTGGTCCGGTGACGACCCGGCGGACTGGCAGCGCCGGCGCGCCGCGTTCCGGAACTTGTCCGAGGTTACAATCGCCGATGCCGGTCACATGATGCATCACGATCAACCGAAGGCCTTCGCGCGCGCCATCGAGGAATTCATCGGCTCTTGAGCCGGCAGCGCGCGATCCATCCTTATCCACACATCATTGCCCATGAGTCCTTTCCGTCGCGTCGCCGCCATCCTGCTCCTGTCGTTCCTGATCCCCGCCTTCGCCCAGGGTGCCGGCAAGGCCGTCTCCATGGACGAGGCCCGCGCCCTGGTGCTCGAGCTGCCCGAAGTCAAAGCGTGGCAGGAGGAACGACGCAAGGCCGCGGAGGCCGACCGCAAGGCACCCGCCACCGGCGGCATCCTCACCGGCTCGCGCATGCCGATGGGCAAGAAGCATTGGTCGGTGACGTTCTATACGAACCCGGCCACGTCGCCCGAGAAGTGGGCCACCTTCTTGGTGCGCGCGAGCGACGGCAAGCTGTTCGTCGAGAACGAAGGCGGCAAGCCGATCCCGCTGGAGCAGTGGCGCAAGGCGAACGGCAAGCCCGCCTCCTGAACCCCGTCAGCGCGCGGCGCTCGCGACCGCCGCGCTGAGTTCCAGCACCGTCGCCTGCGAGGACACGTCGAGCTTCGACTCGTCCACGCGCAGGCCGAGTCGCTGCTCGAGCTCCACCACCATGCGCAGGATCGACAGCGAGTCGATGCCGAGCGAGCGCAGCGATGCGCGATCCGCCACCCGGCGCGCCTCCACCTCCCGGTCGGTTGCGATCCAGGCTCGCACCGCGGCGGCGATGTCCGTGACGCGCGCGTCCAGCGCATGCGACTCGTCCACGGATCGCAGCCCGCAATCCTGTCGCAGAGGTACACCGAGCAGACCTGCCACCGCATGCCGTGCGCGCTCCGCCGCGAGCTGCCGTTCGGGCACTCGATCGAGGCGATCTCCCACGATCACTTCGACCGCCAACTCCCCGGCCGCGGCAATGCGGAACAGCGACGGCAGAAACGCTTCGTCCCCCACCCACGCCGGAATCCGGCTCGGCGCCCCGGCTTGCAGATAGCGCACACCGATCGGTACCACATCGGCGCCGCGCTGCGCGGCGAGCTCGAACACGAGTGTGAAGAAGGGCAGCACGCCACTGCCGTCGGTCGTCGTGCCTTCGGGAAACACGCAGATCGATCGCCCCTCCTCCAGCGCTGCGTCGATGGCGTCGAGCGCACGCTGCAGGTCGAACGGATTGCCCCGCTGCACGAACACGCCGCCGGTACGCGCAATGAGATTGCCCACGATCGGCCATCCCCGCAAACTGTCCTTCGCGAGGAAGCCGCAGGGCATCAGCGCGTGGATGGCAATCGCATCCACCCACGAGACGTGATTGGCGACCAGCAGCATGCCTCTCGATCCGCGCGTGGGCACCTCGCCGCCCGACGCCACGAGGTCGATGCCGATGGCGCGCAGGACGCGATGACACCAGCGCCGCACGCTGTCCTCGCGAGCAGCCGGATTCATGCGCGGCCATACCGCGCGGACCAGCAGATAGCCGGTGACGAGCAGATATGCGATGCGCAGACCGACGGTTGCGCCGGCAAGCAATGACCGTGGCGTCGACAAGATGGATCCCGGAAGCCGGCACGGGCCGGCCGGCGGACCCTAGCACTTCAGAATGTCAGTAATACGACGCTAGCCGCCGTACCGCTCCGTCCGGACCCGCCCCGCCGCCACACCCAGATCGAGCAGCAGATCGGCCACGGCCCCCACGAACGGGTTGCTGCCGCAGACGTAGACGATCCGCGGATCCGGCATCGCGTCCAGCACGCCCTGCAACAGCGGCCGATCGATGCGCCCGCTGCCGAGATCGGGCGCCGCCGCTGCTTCGCGTGTGACGCGCGCCACGAGCCGGAACGCGCCGTTCGCCTGCAGGGCACGCTGCTCGTCGAGATACGGGAGATCCGCCGCCGTCCGCGCCGACGTGACCAGGGTGATCGGCACTTTGCTCGCATTCGCCGCGTGATGCCGCACCATGGACATGAGCGGCACGACACCGGAGCCACCACCGATCAGCAGTACCGGTCCGCCGTCTCCGACCGACCAGACGAAGTGGCCGCCGAGCGGGCCGCGCAATTCGATCTCGTCGCCCACCTGCACGACGTCGTGGAAGAACGCGGACACCTCACCGTTGTCGAGTCGCTCGATGGCGAGCTCGATGCGTTCGGAGCGCTCCGGCGGCGAAGCGATCGAGTAGCTGCGTTGCGCCTGATAACCGTCCGGCGCCACCAGCCGCACGTCCATGTGCTGCCCGGCCTTGAACGCCGGTGGCTCCGGCAGAGTGAAGTGAAAGCCCTTGATCCGCGGCGTGAGTGTCTCGATGGCTGCGACGGTCGCCGTCCGCCACGGACGCTTCGGCGCCGGGGACGTCACCTCGGCCCGCGCCGGGCCTGCCATCGGCCGGAGGCCCATCGGGGGGACGTAACCCTAGTCACCGGAATAGCGTTGCTCCAACCAGGGGTCACCGTACATGTGATAGCCGCGCAGTTCCCAGAACCCGGCCACGTCCTGCTGCGTGAACTGCAGCCCGTTCACCCATTTCGCCGATTTCCAGAAGTACAGATGCGGGACGAGCAGGCGTGCCGGCCCGCCGTGATCGGCGTCGATCGGCTTGCCCGCGTAGCGCAGGGCCACCATGCCCCGACCGCCGGCGAGGTCGGCGAAGGGTACGTTGGTCGTGTAGTCGTCGAACGAGTGCGCGAGCACCCATGGCGTCGGCGCATCGAGGCCGGCGTCGGCCAGGAGATCGTCGATCGAGACCCCTTCCCACGCCGTGTCGTACTTGCTCCACTTGGTGACGCAATGGATGTCCTGCGTGACGCCGGTCATCGGCAGGCGATTGAACTCGTCCCAGGTCCATTGCTTCACGGGCTTCGGTCCGACGCGCAGCGTGAAGCGCCAGGTGTCGAGCGATACCCTCGGCGTCGGGCCGAGCGAAAGCACCGGGAAATCCTCGGTCGTGTATTGCCCCGGCGGCAGCCGCTCCTGTTCCGGCGGCGTGCGCCCTCTGCCGGAAAACCCTCTCGTAGCCATTGGATTGCCTCTCGTCGATACCTGGTTGATGCCGGCCGGCTGGCCGTTCCCGATGTGCTTGGTGCGGTCAGCCCGCCAGATGGCCCATGCGGCCGCTCTGATAGTCGACCATCGCCTGGCGGATCTCGTCGGCGGTATTCATCACGAAGGGGCCGCTGCCGACGATCGGCTCGGCGATCGGTTCGCCGCACAACAGCAGCATGCGCGCCCCGGATTCGCTCTCGAAATGAATCGACGAACCCTTGCGATCGAAGAGCCCGATTTCCGCCGGACGGATGATGCCGGCATCGCCCACGCGCACTTCACCCTTCATCACCATGAGCGCCGTGGTGAACCCTTCGGGCAGGGAGAACCCGGTGCGCGCGCCGGGTTCGAGGCGGACGTCCCACAGGTGGATCGGCGTGAACGTCCGCGCCGGGCCCTTTTCGCGCAGATACTCGCCGGCGATCACGCGCACCGTACCCAGGCCTCCGGGAATCGGCACTGCGGGAATGCGATCCGACGTGATCGCCTGATAGCCGGGCGGTGACATCTTGTCCTTCGCGGGCAGGTTCACCCACAACTGGATCATCTCGAACTTGCCGCCGCGCTTCGCGAACTCGCGGCCGTGGAATTCCTCATGCACCAGACCGGATGCCGCGGTCATCCACTGCACATCCCCCGGTCCGATCCGGCCGCCGCCGCCCGATGAATCGCGGTGCTCCACCTCGCCCTCGTACACGATGGTCACGGTCTCGAAACCGCGATGCGGATGCTCGCCCACACCCAGGCGCTCGGTGGTCGGAGGAAACTCCGCCGGACCCGCGTAGTCGAGCAGCAGGAACGGACTGAGAGCCGCTCCCGCGTCGCCGTAGAAGATCAGGGTCCGGACCGGAAAGCCGTTGCCGACCCAATGACCGCCGGCACTGCGCAGCATGCGTCGCAGCGGCTTGGTGGACGGTTCGGTGGCGGTGGTCTGCATGAGGGCTTCCTTTCGTGGAGGGTTGCGGGGATGTCGTCCCGGCCTGTGGCGGGATTGTCCCACGCGCGTACCGATCGGAGGATTTCTGCTAGCTTCCTGGGGATGATCGAGTTCACCGCCGTCCAGAAGCACTTCGGCTCGCTGCACGTCCTCGCCGACATAGACCTCGCCATCGCCGAGGGCGAAGTCGTGGTCGTGTGCGGCCCGTCGGGCTCCGGCAAGTCGACCCTGATCCGCACCGTCAACCGGCTCGAAGAGATCGACGCCGGCACCATCCGGGTCGCTGGCGAGGACATCCACGGGCCGGACGTCGACGTGAACCGCCTCCGGCAACAGATCGGGTTCGTGTTCCAGCAATTCAACCTCTTCCCCCACCTGACCGCGCTCGAGAACGTCACCCTGGGGCCGGTGCAGGTGCTGAAGCATCCACGAACGTCCGCCGAAGCGGCGGCGCGCGAGCTGCTGGCCCGCGTGGGCCTTGCCGACAAGGCTGCTGCGCGTCCCGGCGAACTGTCCGGGGGTCAGCAGCAGCGCGTGGCGATCGCCCGGGCACTCGCGATGGCGCCGCACATCATGCTGTTCGACGAACCCACCAGCGCCCTCGATCCGGAGATGGTCGGCGAAGTCCTGAGCGTCATTCGCGGCCTCGCGAAGGATGGCCTGACCATGATCGTCGTCACGCACGAGATGGCGTTCGCGCGCGAGATTGCCGATCGGGTGGTGTTCATGGACCAGGGGCGGATCGTGGAGGTCGCACCGCCGGAGCAGTTCTTCTCGGTGCCGGCGAACGAACGGGCACGGCGGTTTCTCGGCTCGGTGCTGCGAACCGGCAGTTAGATCGACGCAGGGTTCACTACTGCCGGCGGCAATACTTCGCCGCCTTGCCCCCACCCCAACCCTCCCCCGGCGAAGCCGGGGGAGGGAGTGCATGCGTTCGCGGCGCCGCCTCAACAGGCACTCCTTCCCCCACCGCAGGTGGGGGAAGGTTGGGATGGGGGCTACGCACACCCCACGCCCCCCAGCGTCACCCACCACTTCACCGTCCCTTCACACACCGCGCATCCGGTCTTCCCGGAGGCCCGGCATCGTCCGCCTGCCCGCCACTCGAACGGAGACGATGCCGTGAAACTGCTGATCCTCAAAGCCGCTGCCGTCGGCGCATTGACCCTGGTACTCCTGATCGCACTCGGGATGGTGCGCGGCGTGGTGTTCGAGCGCCAGGCCCTGCAGCAGCAGGTAGAAGCCAACATCGCCGAGACCTCGGCCGGCGTGCAGACGCTCACAGGACCGGTGCTGGTGGTCCCGTACCGCGAGCGGGTCGTGGAATGGGAACAGGATCCGAAGGGCGAGAAGAAGGCGGTCACCCGCGAGTACGAGCGCCGCGCCGTGTTCGTGCCGGAAACGCTGGTCATCGACGGCAAGGCGGACGTGACGCCGCGACGCCGCGGCCTCTATCGTGCACTTCAGTACACCCTGACCGGCCGGCTCGATGCGACGTTCAAGGTTCCGGCGAACCTGGGCCTCGGTCACCCTCCCGCCAATATCACCCTGGAACCGGCGTTCCTTGCGTTCGGCATCACCGACGTGCGCGGCTTCCAGTCGCAGCCGCAGTTCGAGTGGAACGGCACCGCGCTCACACCGGAACCGGGCACCTCGTACGCGCCGCTCGGCGCCGGCATTCACGCGAACATCGGATCGCTCGACACGAGCCGCGAGCAGGTCTTCGAACTGCGGACGAAGCTCGACGTGCTCGGCCTCGGATCGTTGTCGGTGACGCCGGTGGGCAAGACGACGACCATGCTGCTCGACTCGCCGTGGCCGCATCCCTCGTCCATCGGCCGCTTCCTCCCGCGCGCGAAGGCCGACGGCGAAAGCTATTTCCCCGCGACCTGGATCGTGTCCCAGCTCGCCAACAACGCCGCGGCCGCGCTCATCGCGCGCGGCGAAGGAGCTTCCGCCCAGGGGTTGGACCGCTTCGGTGTCGCCTTCATCGAACCGGTGAACGTCTACCTGCAGTCGGAACGTGCGCTCAAGTACGGCGTGCTGTTCATCGGCCTCACCTTCGCAGCGTTCTTCCTGTTCGAGCTGCTGCGCAGGCTGCGCATCCACCCGCTGCAATACGGACTCGTCGGCCTGGCGCTGACGATCTTCTACCTGTTGCTGGTCAGCATGTCCGAGCACGTGGACTTCCCCGTCGCGTATATCGCCGCGAGTTCCGCTTGCGTGACCCTCCTCACCTACTATCTCTCGCACGTGCTGGGCGGATGGCGACCGGGTGTGGCGTTCGGCTCACAACTCGCGCTGCTGTACGGCGTGCTCTACGGCCTGCTGCAGTCGGAGGACAACGCCCTGGTCCTGGGGTCGGTGCTGCTGTTCGTGATCCTGGCCGTCGTCATGGTCGTCACCCGCAGGATCGACTGGTACGCCCTGACCGAGCGCATGGTGCCGGCCGACGGCACCGCGGATTCCTGACCGTCGCGTCGGCGGCGGAAGAACGAGATCCCGCGCCACAGCGTCAGCAAATCCACCAGCCGAAAAACTTAGTCGTTGGCAAAGACCGGGCGACGAACGTGGGAAACTGGCCAGCGTCCCGCACTGTACCGGATGATCCTCGCCGTATTGACACACGAGGCGTACAACCCCTATAAGCTCCATCGTGGGGTAGGGGTTCGGGCGAGGGTGGCGGATTGTTAGCCAAGCGCACCCATCGCGCGTACGTCGAAGTGGTGCTGCTGTCCAGCATGTGCCACCGGCGTAGGTAGATTCCTCTCTGCGCCGTCCGAGCTGAATCATGCGGGGATGGAGTGGGGTGCTGCGCAGTAGCAGTGCCCTTGGGGAGCGACATTGCCAACAACAACAACATGAATGCAATGTTTTCGTGTACCCCGGCCGACGGAAATTGGGTGCCGCACCGTGAAGTCGGGGTGTTCTTTCGAACGGTTTGCCGTTCGTGCGTCCGATTTCCCCTCCGAGTACCGTGAGCGACGATCCCCGATTTGACGTTGATACCGAAGTTGCTTCGCTGATTCGTGACCTTGAGGGGATGAAGCGACGTCTGTCCGCGATCTCGGGATCCATGGAAGGGGCGGTGCTTCGGTCCGGCGCCTGGACTTACCTGCTCAATGACGGCACCGTCGACGCCTCCCCCGGCGAAACGTCACCGCGTCTGGTTACGCTGCAGACGGCCATCTTCGACGCGATCCCTGCAGACATTGCGGTCCTCGACTCAAGAGGAGTCATTGTCGCCGCCAACCGGGGCTGGGATCGCGCGCACCTTCCGCAGCTTCCGTCAGGCACCGATACCGGTGTCGGCAGGAACTATCTCGACTTGTGCGTAAGCGGGGGGGAGATCGGGGGGGGTCATTCCGCCCGTATCGCCGAGGGGATCCGTGCAGTGCTCTCGCGCCGGTCGTCGGTCTTCAGCATCGAGTATCCGCGCGACCCTCTGACGCGACGTGAATGGCTGCGTCTGATGGTGACGGCGCTTGATGGTGGCAGCACGACCGGTGCGGTCGTCATGCACGTGGATATCACGGAGCGCAAGATAGCCGAGGAGAGTGAGCGAATCCACACCGAGCGGCTGGCGCGTCTCATCCAAGCCGAAAGACGCCTGGCCGTGTCCGAGGACCGTCCGGAAGCTATCCTCGACCGCCTCGCCGCGATCGCGTTGGAGGTGTTCGGCGCGGACAGCGCCATATTCGAGATTCTGGAATCCGATGCAACCGTATGTCGCGCGGTCGCCGGCATCGGCACAGTCGAAGTTGGCGTTAGTGAGCCCTTGGAAGGGTCTCTCTCGGCCGAAGTGTCGCGATCGAGCAAGGCCGTCTATTTCGAAGATACTACGCGCAGCCCGTACCGGGACGTCGCCGCGCTCCGCGAGTTCGAACTGCAATCGCTCATGGCCGTCGCGATTACTTTCGATTCCGAAACGTCAAGCATCCTGAAGGTGGCCGCTCGGCGACCGCGAAGCTTCTCCGCCGCCGATGCCCACGCCCTCGACCTGCTCGCACAGACCTTCTTCATCGCCGTACGCCGAAGGCGCGCCGAAGAGCATCTTCGCGCTCAGCATGCATTGATCCGAATGGCAGGGCAGGCCGCCAAGCTCGGCGGATGGAGCGTGGAACTGCCCAGCCGCGAGGTCACGTGCTCGGACGAGGTATGCGACATTCTCGAGATTCCGAGGGGTGAACCGTTCCCCCTCGCCAAGGCCTGGGACTTCTACCCCTCACCGTCCCGGGAACTGGTTCAAACGGCTTTTGAAACCTGCGTCCGCGATGGCACCCCGTACGACCTCGAACTCGAAGTGGTCGGCGCACGGGGGCGTCGTGCCTGGGTACGGTCCATCGGGGCAGCACTCCGGACTGCTTCGGGCGAGATCGTCAGGATTCAGGGAGCGTATCAGGACATCTCCGAACAGAAGGAGGTCGCCAACGCCTTGCGCCAGCTCAACGAGAGCCTTGAAGAGCGAGTCCGCGAGCGCACCAAGCTGGCGGAAGCCGCCCGGTACGAAGCGGAGGCGGCGAGCAGGGCCAAATCCGCGTTCCTCGCGACGATGAGCCACGAGATCAGAACGCCGATGAACGGCGTCATAGGCATGATCGACGTGCTCCATCAGACCTGCCTCCGAGGCTACCAAGTAGAAATGGTGGACCTCATCCAAGAGTCCGCATACTCCCTCCTTTCCATCATCGACGACGTGCTCGATTTCTCCAAGATCGAAGCTGGAAAGCTGGAGACCCAGGTCGGACCTCTCGAGATCGCTGCTGTCGTCGAGAAGGTGTGCTGCATGGTGGACCCCATCGCGAGCCGCAAGAACGTCATCTTGACGTCGTTCGTCGATCCCGACATTCCGGACATCGTGCTCGGCGATGCCGTACGCCTGCGTCAGATCCTCGTGAATCTGGCTGGAAACGCAATCAAGTTCTCCGGCGATGGTGAACGACAAGGATTCGTGTCGGTGCGAGCAACTCTCGCTGCGCGCGACGGTGATCGTGTGCTGGTGGAGATGGTCGTTTCGGACAATGGGATCGGAATTCCCGCCTCGATGCTTCCGGACCTGTTCGCGCCCTTCGTCCAGGCGGACGCTTCGACGACGCGGCGTTTCGGCGGCACCGGACTGGGCCTTACGATCTCGCGATCACTGGCTCAATTGATGGGTGGCGACATCCGGGCACACAGCACCCCGGGCGACGGATCAACGTTCGCCGTGCGCCTGCCCTTCGTGGTGCCGCAAAGTGCCGCCGATCGCGAGCCTGATCCGTTGGTCGCCCAATTGCCGTGCATCGTGATCGGCGCCCGCGGTTCCTCGGCAAGCGACTTCAGGGCATACCTTGAAAGCGGTGGCGCATGTGTCGAGCTGGCCAGCTCGTTGGACGAAGCCGCCGCGCTCATCGGCAGCCTCCCGCCCGGAATCTGCGTCTGGATAGTCAGCCCGGATCACGAAGTCGCGAGTGAGGCCAGCCTCCGGCACTTTGCATCCGGGACCGGGGATCGGGAAGCGCGATTGGTCCTCGTTCGCCACGGGTTGCGACGGCGACCCCGCCTCGAGGATACGCACCTGATCAGTGTGGACTCGGGTTCGCTGTCGCGCCGCATGCTGTTCCGCTGCGTCGCCATGGTCGCCGGTCGCATTCCGTTCGAGGAAGATCGACCAGTGTCGGCGCCGCCGCGCGAGCGCGTCCCCGTGCCCTCACGCTCCGAGGCGCGCCAGCAAGGGCGACTCATCCTCGTAGCCGAGGATAACGAAACCAACCAGAAGGTGATCGCCCACCAGTTGCACCTGCTGGGCTTTGCGGCAGACGTCGTGGCCAATGGCCGCGAGGCGGTCGACCATTGGCGCAGCGGCGAGTACGCGCTCGTGATCACCGATGTGCACATGCCGTTGATGGACGGATACTCGCTCGCCATGACCATTCGCAGCGAGGAGACGAGAGCAGCTCGGCGAACACCGATCATCGCGCTAACGGCCATCGCCCTCAAAAGCGAAGAGCAGCGCTGTCGAGCGGCCGGCATTGACGAGTATCTCTCGAAGCCCGCACGGCTAGCGCAGCTGCAGGCCGCGATCGAGCGGTGGATCGGCGTCAACCCGGCCGCGGCGTACACCTCGCCGGTGCCTTCGGACCGCGACCAAAACGCCGCATCCACCGGTCCTGTGGACCTGAATGTCCTCGCATCGATCGTCGGAAACGAACCCAAAGTCATGCGGGATTTCCTGCGCGATTTCCGCTTGAGACTCACGCGCGATGCAACGGAGATACGCATCGCATGCGCTGAAGGATCCGCAGCTCAGGTGGTCGCTACCGCACACCGCCTCAAGTCGTCGGCCCGCTCGGTCGGCGCGCTTCGTCTGGGCGACCTGTGCGAGCAATTGGAGCTGACCGGCAAGGCCGGTCAGACGCAGACGATGGTCGCCTTGCTACCGCCGTTTCTCGACGAAGTGAACGCAGTGGTGGAAGCCCTGGATTACTTCTAGAGCGCCCGCCACTTCCGATTGGCCATTTACGATTGGTGAAAAGGACACCCATTGAATCCCAGGTCCGAGATGAAGGTGCTCGTCCTCGACGACGAGCCGTTCGTGCTGAAGCTCCTGCAGCACATGCTCATGCAGGTTGGAGTCAGCGAAGTCACGACCCTGGGGAACGGACACGACGTCCTGCGACAACTTTCCGATCCTGCCAACCACCCCGACGTGATCGTCTGCGATCTAGTCATGCCCGAGATGGATGGCATCGAGTTCGTCCGCGAACTGGTCTCCCTGCGCTTCGTCGGCAGCTTGATCCTGATGAGCGGTGAGGACGAAAGGGTGCTTCAGACCGCAGAGAAGCTTGTCGACGCACACCGGTTCGGTGTTCTGGGGCACCTGCGAAAGCCGTTCACTCTTGTCGATCTCGAAAGAGTTCTTGATCGTTGGACCGCCGAAGGCCCTGCCCCGTGCGAACCCGCGCGCAAAACCTATGACGCCGACCAGGTGCGAGAAGCAATCACGCGTGGTGAGCTCATCAATCACTATCAGCCCAAGGTCCACGTGGCAACCGGGCGGTTCGTGGGTGTCGAGGCGCTAGTCCGCTGGCAACATCCCGTCGACGGTTTGGTCATGCCGGCGCAGTTCGTGGGGCTCGCGGAGGAGCACCTTCTGATCGACGATTTGACGCGGTCCGTGCTGGTTCGGGCCCTTGAGGACACGCGGCAGTGGCATCTAGCCGCCCTCCGTGTGCAGGTGGCCGTCAACGTCTCCATGGACAATCTGTCCTCCTTGTCCTTCCCCGATTTCGTCGCTGCTCACGTCGCAGAGGCGACGCTCGCACCATCCGACCTTGTCCTCGAAGTGACCGAAAGCCGTCTCATGCGCGACCCGATCGCTCCATTGGAGATTCTGACGCGCCTCAGACTGAAGGGTTTCCAGCTGTCGATTGACGATTTCGGGACGGGCCATTCTTCGCTCGCGCAGTTGCGCGACATTCCGTTCGACCAATTGAAGATCGACCGCAGTTTCGTCCACCGCGCGTGGACCGACAGGACCGCGCGCGCAATGTACGATGCAAGCATGAACGTTGCGCGCCAGATGGGCATGGAGGCCGTCGCCGAAGGCGTAGAGGACCTTCAGGACTGGCGGTTCGTGCGCGACAGCGGTTGCGATCTAGCCCAGGGATATTTCATTAGCAAACCCCTGCCGGCAACCGCGATCCCGGGTTGGGTTGCCGAGTGGCGAACCCGGGAAGTCGATCTCCTAAAGGCCTGAGCGGAGCCGGTCGATGCGCCATGGCCAGTCCGACGCCGTGATCCTCGTCGCGGGCGAGAACGTCGATGACGCGAAAGTGGTGAAACGGCTGCTGGAAACCGACTTCAATCGAGTGTTCCTCTCCACCGCATCCGAGCGTGCGGTCCAAGACTTCGACGAGTACCTGCCGAAGGTCCTTGTGCTCGCCTTCGATTCCCTCGAGAAAGCCGAGCGGCACTACCTCGCGCTGTATCGAAGCGGCGAACGAATTCACGACCATGCCCACCGAACGGTGGCCTTGTGCTCGAAGGAAGATGTCCGGGCAGCCTACGAACTGTGCCGGCAGGGCATCTTCGACGACTACGTCCTGTTCTGGCCGATGACCCATGACACACCCCGCCTGCTCATGGCGGTCCATCGGTCGTTGCGGGAACTCGACCTGGTCGATCTGAACGAACCGACCGTGGCGCAGTTCGCCGCGCACGCGCACGACCTCGACCAACTCGACGCGCTACTCACCGATCAGCTTGCCGCCGGTGCCGAACGGATCGCGGTGTTGCGACGCCTGGAGGGTTCGTCAGCGCAGCAACCGGTAGCGCGATCTACCACCGATGTCGGGAGCGACCAGCACAGTCCAGATGACTTGCAGCCGATCGTCGAATGGGCGGATGACCTGAAACGACGGGTGGCACCACACCTGGCCTCGGCCCGTTCCCTGTCGCGCCTCGCGCGCGAGGTCAGACCCGCGATCCTCGTGGTCGACGACGACGAGTTTCAGTACCGTTTGATCGAGCGGATATTGACGCCGGAAGACTATCGACTATCGTTCGTCAAGACCGGGGTCGAGGCCCTTCGGGCGCTCCGCGACGCGCCCCCTTCTCTGATCCTGATGGACGTCGTCATGCCCGGCGTGGACGGCATCGAGACTACACGTCGCATAAAGGCGACGAGGGTCGGTGCGCAGATACCCGTGATCATGATGACCGGCCGAAGCGAGGGGCCGGTGGTCATGGACAGCCTCAAGGCCGGGGCCTTGGATTTTGTCGTAAAACCGCTCGACCCGATCACCCTCCAGACCAAGTTGACGAAGGCTCTGCGCAGTGCGGTCTCGGCCGAGACGGACCAGGTCGATGCCTGACATCACCTAGTGCCGCCACACATCTGCACGATCGCATGCACCGCGTGCGAACAAGGGTTCGTCATGTCCGCAGGAAGGTGAAGCCGCGCCAGAGCGTGAGCAACCCCACCAGCACGAATCCGGCGCCGTAGCCGAAACCCGCCTGCACCACGAGCCAGATCACCATGGGTGTGACCACGACGCCGGAGAACGTGATCGCGAGCGAGCCGCCCGTGGCGACGGCGGCGAGTTGCGGATCGACGGTACGGGCGACCTCCGACAGCTGCACGCCGTTCCATCCGACCGCCGTGGTGCCGAACAGGAAGGAGTACACGAGCACCGCGGGCCACGGCCAGTTCGGCCCGACGAACGGCATCACGAACGCAGCGACGGACATGGCCACCCCGAGAGCACCGAGCAGCACGCGCGGCGCGACGGCGTGGTCGGCGACGACGCCCCAACCGATGCGGCCGATGATGCCGCCGGCCATCGCGACGGACAGCGCACCACCGGCCGCGAGCAGGGAGAATCCGGCGACCTCGTGCAGCATCACCACGAGATAGGATCCGAAACACATCTGCATGCCCGAGTAGGCGAAGCCGGCGAGCGCCAGGCGCCGCAGTTGCGGATGGGTCCAGATGAGGCGCACCGGTTCACGCATGCGGATGGCGCCGATCCGGCGGGTGCGATCGCGGTTCACGTCGATGGCTGCGCGGGTGGGTTGCACCGCCAGCAACAGGATGGCCGACAGCAGCCCGACCGCGAGCGCGGCCATCTTCCACCCGCCTGCATGGATGAACAGCGGCACCAGCGCCCCGGCGAGTGCCCCACCGACGGGCACGCCGGTCTGCTTCAGCGAGAAGATGAACGCGCGCCAGTTGGGCGGCGTGCGTTCGTTGAGGATGGTGGAAGACGACGGCGTCACCGGCCCGTAGCCGAAGCCGATCAGGATCGCGCCCAGTGCCGCGGCAAGCGGGTGGGCGATGGCCATGCAGGAAATCCCGACCGCTACCAGCAACAGGCAGAGCTGGCTGGTGCGCATCGGCCCCAGTCGTGCAATGAAGCTGCCGCTCGCCGGAGCAGCCACCGCCGCGGCACCGTAGATCAACGCCGTGGAAATGCCGGCGCTGCTCGCGGCGAGACCGATGTCCATCGCCGCGACCGGCGCGAGCACCGGCGGCGTGAACACCGCCATCGACACCATGGACTGGATGGCGAGCGTGAGGATGACGGAGAGGACGACGCCGTTCACGGGGCTTTAAGCTTGCCCCCATCCCAACCTTCCCCCACCGATGGTGGGGGAAGGGGCGTACGTCCCCTCCCCCGGCTGCGCCGGGGGAGGGTTAGGGTGGGGGCAGCGACCCTTCACCACCGCGGATCAGGCCTTCGCCTTCTCCAACGCCTGCTCGATGTCCCACAGGATGTCGTCGATCTCTTCGATGCCGATGGACAGCCGGATCATGTCCGGCCCGACACCAGCGCGGATCTGCTCCTCCTCGGACAACTGGCGATGCGTCGTGGACGCAGGATGGATGACCAGCGTCTTCGCATCGCCCACGTTCGCGAGGTGCGACAGGAACTGACACGCCTCGATGAACTTGACGCCTGCTTCCATGCCGCCCTTGATGCCGAAGGTCATGATCGAACCCGTCCCCTTCGGCAGATACTTCCGCCCGAGCGCGTGGTACTTGCTCGACTTCAAGCCGGGGAAGTTCACCCACGCGACCTGGGGATGCGCCTCGAGGAATTCGGCCACCCGCTGCGCGTTGCTCACGTGACGGTCCATGCGGACGTGCAGCGTCTCGAGCCCCTGCAGCAGCAGGAACGCGTTGAGCGGCGAGAGGCACGGCCCGAGCGTGCGCAGCGTCTCCATGCGGCACTTCATCATGTAACCGAAGTCGCCGAAGGTCTCGAAGAAGCGCACGCCGTGATAGCCGCGCGAGGGCTCCGTCATTTCCGGGAACTTGCCGTTGTCCCAGGGGAACTTGCCGGACTCCACCAGCACGCCGCCCATCGTGGTGCCGTGACCGCCCATGAACTTGGTGGCGGAATGCACGACGATGTCGGCGCCGAAGTCGATGGGTCGGCACAGGTAGGGTGAGGCGAAGGTGTTGTCGATGACGAGCGGTATATCGGCCTCGTGCGCGATCTTCGCCACCGCCTCGATGTCGAGCACGTTGATGCCCGGGTTGCCCATGGTCTCGGCATACAGCGCCTTGGTCTTGCTCGTGATCGCCTTGCGGAAGTTCTCCGGGTCGTCCGGGTTCACGAACTTCGTGTCGATGCCGAAGCGCCGGAAGTTCACCTCGAACTGCGAGTAGGTGCCGCCGTAGAGCGTGCTCGCCGACACCAGTTCGTCACCGGACTGCAGCAGCGTGAGCAGCGCCGTCATCTGCGCCGCCTGACCCGATGCGAGCGCGAGCGCTGCGCGTCCGTTCTCCAGCGCGGCCACGCGCTCCTCGAACACCGCGACCGTCGGGTTCGACAGCCGCGAATACACGTTGCCGAAGGTCTGCAGATTGAACAGGCTCGCGGCGTGGTCGGCCGAATCGAACACGTAGGACGTGGTCTGATAGATCGGGACCGCGCGCGCACCGGTGGTGGGGTCGGGAATCTGGCCGGCATGCAGGCACAGCGTGCCGAAGCCGAACTTGTGATCGGACATGGGGGCTTCCGGAAAGCGGTTGAAATGTCGATTGTAGCGGCCGGGGGCGGAAGCCGTGACTGGTGACTCGTGACTCGTGACTGGTGGTCCGAGCCCTCGCAACCGGCCAGGCGATCTCGAGGTCGATGACTCCGGCGGCTAGTGGCACGAGCACCAGTCACCAGTCACGAGTCACCAGTCACGGCCTCTCAGTCACGGCCTTTCGCCAGCAACGGCGGAATCTCCTCCGCCGGCACGGCGGGAGCGAGATGACGCCCGAACCCGTGGTCGCACCCGAGGTCGCGCAGGAATGCCGTCGCGGCCGCGTCGTCCGCACCGCTCGCGATCGCCTCGAAGCCGAGCCCGTGCACCAGGCCCACGAGCGCTCCGGTGATCACCGCCGCATCCCCGCCCAGCGGCGAATCGCGCAGGTGGCCGCCGCGCAACCGCACCATGCCAATCGGATAGGTCGCGAGATCCTCGACCGACACCTGGCCGCTGCCGAAGTCGTCCAGTACCAGCGTGACGCCCATGGCGTCGAGCGATTGCATGACGGACGCGACCTTGTCGCGATCGGCACGCAGGCCGGGCTCGCGCATGCACAGCAGCAGGCGATGGGGTTCGAGTCGCGTCTGCGTCAGCGATTCGCGCACCGTTTCGAGGACGTTGCCGCGCTCGAGCAGCGCCGGGCTGACGCTCACCGAGAGCCGCAACCGCGGCATGCCCGCGCCTTCCCATGCGCGCATCTGGAAGCAGGCGGTGCGGATCACCCAGTCACCGAGCGCGCTCGCGAGCCCGGCGTCCTGCGCCACCGACTGGAAGTCACGCTCCGACATCATGCCGTGCTGCGGATGGTTCCAGTAGAGCTGCGCGTCCAGGCCCGAATACGCTCCGCTCTTCAGATCGACGACGGGTTGGTAGTACAGCAGGAACTCCTGCCCGGCCATGGCGCGCCGCAGGCTCGTTTCCATCCCGAAGCGCCGCATCGACACCGAGTTCATCTCGTCGTCGAAGAAGCGGCTCACGTTCCTGCCGCTTTCCTTGGCGTGGTACATGGCGAGATCGGCCTTCTTCATCAGCGTGTCCGCATCCTCCCCATCGGCCGGATACAGACTGATCCCGATCGACACCCCGCTCATCACCTCCAACCCGCCGGCCAACCGGAACGGCTG
>Ga0164290_1001792_pt1 | contig 23389 bp, 19 predicted proteins | sample Micstemetagenome_FD_108782 | JGI IMG/M metagenome (GOLD analysis project Ga0164290, IMG submission 108782) | Contaminated culture microbial community from soil near Moab, Utah, USA - Microcoleus steenstrupii SON62 (Illumina Assembly) | ecosystem: Environmental > Terrestrial > Soil > Soil crust...
ATGTCTGTTATTCAAAGAATTCGTGACAAAGGTGCCTGGATTGTTTTTGCCATTATTGCATTGGCCCTGATTGCTTTTATCCTCCAGGATGGTGTGGGAAGAGGCGGAAGTGCTTTTTCCAATTAATCTGTTATTGGTAAAGTAAAAGGAGAAAAAATTGAGCGTCTTGATTTTGAATCAAAGCTCGCCATGCAGGAACGTATGTATGGTAGTCAGGGAGCACAACGCGATCAACTGATCGGTGCTTTATGGATGCAGGAAGTAGAAAGACTTGTGCTTACGCAGGAATATAATAAACTGGGTTTACAGGTTTCTCCCAAAGAGCTGAGCGATATTTTATTCGGACCTAACTCTCCACTGCGTCAGGAATTTACAGATCCTAATACCGGTGAATTTAAAGTGGATGAAGCCAGACAGGCTTTTAACCAGCTTAAGAAGAGCACCAATAAGGAGCAGGTGGAGATGATCAATAAAGCTTATATAGAGCCTACGATTGAGCAAACATTAAGAAGTAAATACCTGGCTCTTTTACAACAGGCTTCTTATGTTCCTAAATGGCTGGTTGAAAAACAGCAGGCCGATAATAATGCCATCGCTAATATCTCTTACGTTTATATGCCTTATGCTGCAGTTTCTGACAGCGCGGTTAAAGTAACGGATGCTGATATTGCTGCTTATGTAAAAAAGCACAGTAAAGAATACCAGAAAGAAGAGGAAACACGCTCTATCAATTATGTTTATTTCAACGCTTCACCCAGTGGTGCTGATACTTTAAATACATTAAATCAGTTGATGAGCCTGAGAGAAGAGTTTGCCACTACCGATAATGTAAGTGCCTTCTTAACCAAAGCAGGAACTGAATTACCTTATTACGACAGCTATTTCAGCAAAGCAAGAATGCAGCAACCCAATAAGGATTCTATTACCAGAACACCGGTAGGTACATTGTATGGCCCATACCAGGACGGCAGTAATTTTACAATCGCTAAAATGATTGCTGTTAAGAATTGGCCCGACAGCGCAAAGGTTCGCCATATCCTTGTTTCTACTTTCAACCCACAAACCAATCAGGTAATCAGACCCGACACACTGGCGAAGAAATTAATCGATAGCATAGAAACCGCTGTTAAAGGCGGTGCCGATTTTGCAGCATTGTGTTCAAAATATTCTGATGATGGAAACAAGAATACCGGTGGCGTTTATGAATACTTCCCACAAGGACAAATGGTAGTTCCTTTCAACGATTTTTCTTTTGATAAACCAGTTGGTTCCAAAGGGGTTGTAAAAACTGAATATGGTTATCATTATGTAGAAGTATTGGGTCAGAAAAATTTTAACCCCGCGTATAAAATTGCTTATTTGTCTAAACCCATTTTAGCAAGTAGTGAAACAGTAAGTGCTGCAAGTACAGCTGCTGCGCAATTTGCTTCTGCATCGAAAGGCAAAAAGAATTTGATGCTACTTCATTAAAATCAAACCTTACTGTTCTCACAGCAGCAGATATTAAACAGAATGATTTTAATGTGAATGGAATCGGACAGAGCCGTCAGCTGGTTCGTTGGGTATATGAAAATAAAACAGGAGATGTATCTGAGCCAATTGAAGTGGGCGACCGTTATGTAGTAGCTATTGTTTCAGGTATTAATCCTGCCGGTACCATGTCTCCTGCAGATGCACGACCATTGGTAGAAGGATTTGTTCGTAATGAGAAAAAAGCAAAACAAATTCTGGATGGTAAATTCAAAGGCGCTTCACTTGAAGCGATATCTGCAGCCATCGGTTCTCCGGTGCTGCGTGCCGACAGCCTAAGCTTCTCAACACCATTCCTGCCAAATGTAGGAAGTGAGCCTAAGATTGTAGGTGCGGCTTTCAATAAATCATTACAGGGTAAAGTGAGCGCGCCCATTGCAGGTTTAACAGGTGTGTTTGCGGTTAAAGTAGAAAGCAACAGCGCCCGTCCGGGTGTAATGGATGCTGAAACGATTAAACAAACCCTGATGCAGGGAAGCCGTGTAGCTGTATTCCGTGGTGTTCAGTCGCTGAAAACAGCAGCAGTTGTTAAAGACAACCGCTTCAAGTTCTATTAATAGTAACTGGAATAATATTGAAACCCCCGGCAGAAAAAACCGGGGTTTTTTATTTCATCCTGCCCCGTACTTAAGTCTGGGGTAAAAAAGGGAAGGATTTCGCAAACCGAAAGCCTGTTTCAGGGAGATATGGTAATTTTGTATTTCAAAATGAGTGTATGGCAGATGTGATTATTAATAAAGTGGCAGAAAGCGGACTGATCAGTTTTGATCTGGAGAAATACTATCCCTCTGCACCCAGAAAAATATTCGACCTGAAAGACCATTTATTCATGGGTCTGATATTAAAGGAAAAGGATTTCCGTGCGGCACTGTTACAGACCGACTGGAATGAATACAAAGATGCCTATGTTGCCATTACCTGTTCTGCCGATGCTGTTATTCCAATGTGGGCCTATATGCTGGTAGCCAGTTACCTCGAACCCGTTGCCAAAACAGTAATTGTAGGAACCGAACAGGAGCTGATTAACCAGGAACTGTTAAAGAATATTGATGCAATTGATGTAAGTGAATTTGCAGATCAGCGGATTGTGGTAAAAGGATGCGGAGATCTGGCCATCCGCGAAGCGGCCTATGTTGCCATTACAAAGAAGCTCCGCCCGGTAGCTAAAAGTATTATGTATGGTGAGCCCTGCAGTACTGTGCCTATTTTTAAAAAGAAATAAGAAGATAGCTTCTATAAAACAAAGAGCCGCTGAATTTTCAGCTGCTCTTTCTATAGGTGTATTATTTCTTTAGAAGTTTGTCGTTAAATAGTTTTAGTATCCGTTTGTATTCATCCGTCCAGCTGCTGGGTTCTACAAAACCATGATCTTCCATTGGATACACAGCCAGTTCCCAGTTATCTTTTCCGAGTTCAATTAGTTTTTGTGATAAACGAACCACATCCTGAAAATGAACATTTACATCTACCATACCATGGCAAATCAACAAATTGTTTTTTAGTCCGTTGGCAAAATTGATGGGAGATGATTTGGCATAGGCAATGCTATCATTAAAAGGCTCATTCAGTATATTCGATGTATACCCATGGTTATAATGTGCCCAGTCGGTAACGGGTCTTAATGCTGCACCTGCTTTAAATACGTCTGGTGTTGTAAACAATCCCATCAGCGTAATATAGCCGCCATAGCTTCCGCCGTAAATACCAATCTTTCCGGCATCTATACCATATTTTTCTGTCAGCATCTTTGCTGCATCTACATGATCATCCAGGTCCTTTCCTCCCATATGACGATAGATGCCCGTTCACCAGTCGCGGCCATAACCACTGCTGGCGCGATAGTCGATATCAATTACTGTGTAACCCTGATCGGCCAGTAAATTATGGAACATGTATTCGCGGAAATAGGAACTCCACCAATAGTGAACATTCTGCAGATAGCCGGCACCATGTACAAATATTACAGCGGCTTTATTTTTTTTCGCTTTAGCCGGTTCATATAAACGAGCATAAATTTGTTGACCATCGCGAGCAGGAATGGTAATCATCTGCGGATCTCTCCAGGCATAGGATTTAAACTCTTCCGAAACTGCTTTGTTGGTGATTTGAGTAACTGGTTTACCCACAGCATTTTCCTGTACAAATAGTTCCCATGGTTTATTACTGTAAGAATAACGATAGGCAATCCATTTTTCGTCGGGAGACATGCTTACTTCATAACCACCCGTTTTATCTGTAATTTTCTCTTTTCCGCTGCCATCTTTATTAATACGATACCAGTTTAGTTTACCCGGATGTTCTTCATTGGTCAACAGGTAAAAATGCTGGTTGTTATTACTGAGCGAAACAGACTGTACTTCATATTTCCCACCGGTGAGCGCCTTTTTAGCATTGGATTTAAGGTCGTACACATATAAGTGTGAATAGCCCGTGGCCTCACTTTGAAAATAAAACTGGCCTTCATCAATCCAGCCAAATGTGGCGCCGAAACCGCTTACGCCCGGGCCGCCAATCCATGCATTGTCGCGCTGACGATCGAGTAATTTCAGTTTGCCTGTTTCGGCATCGAGTTGCATGATCCAGCGGTCTTTGTTATCCTGTGAACGGATATCTACTATCGCTACGGAACCCGTGGCGTTCCAATAGGGTCCGTTGATCATTACACCGCGAACGGGTGCACGGCGTGTACCAAATTGTTTGGGATAATCTTTTACATAATCAGGCTGATCCGTAATACCGGGAACAGAAATAGAGTCAACTACTACCGCAATGAGTTTATCTTTTGTTTTATCGAAAACAAAAAATTCATACCTGCCTAAGGGAGCGCCCACTTTTGTGCGTGCGGGAATATCTGTCGTAAAACCTGTTTCGGTAACATAATCCGGAACGATGGTGTTTTTACCGCCGGCCGGAGCAGTGTATAAACGATAAGTAACAAAACGTCCGTCGGGACTAATCTGTAAATTCTGTAATTGCTTCTCGCCAATACCAATCAGTTTAAGTGTATCTGTATCGCGGTTGGCACGGAGGAAATCAACCCGGGCATCTCTTTTTTCTTTTCTTTCTTTTAATACTTCAAATAGTTCTAACTGCTGGCTGCGTAACCAGGGTTCTTGTGTTTGTATACCTGATGTTGGTTGCACAGCTCTTTGCTGAATAATATTTCCACCAGCTAACCCTCCTCCGCCAAAACCACCACGACCACCGCCTGTTAGCGCTGCAGAAGTAACTACTGTTTCGGACCCCCTTGTAATATTGGTGAGCTGAAGTGTTACGCCGGATTGCGTATTCCATCCAAACAGGTTCTGGTTGCGGTTATACACAACCCACTCATCGTTCAGAATAAAACGCGGACCAAATTCCTGTTCCTGCGTTTGGGTAATGCGTGTTGTTTTATTGGAGGCAATATCTACCAAATATAAATCGCCGCGTAAGGCATAAAGCATTTTAGAGCGCTTGTCATTATATACTGCATTGTTAGTGGCCTGTGCCAGTTGTACTTCCTGTAAACTTGCTTTTGCGGTACTTGCCGAAGCAAGAGAGTAAACATAAACAGAGTCCGATATTTTTTTATCGGGGTTCCAGCTGAAATAAATCTTTTTACTGTCGGCACTCCAGAATGCATTGGAGGGAGAAGAGCCGATCCATTTCGGATCGCGCATAATTTTCTCAACAGTTAATTGAGCAGAAGCAGAGAAACCGGCCAATAAAAAGCCGAGGATAAGCAGTTTGTTTTTCATTCGTCTGGTTTATCGGATAAATCTATTGTATCGATTGGGGATAGTGAAATGAATTTTACAAGCGGATAGAAAGGGTAGGCACAGCCAGTTACGGAAAATTTGTGTGCCTTTGGGTGAAATCAATAACTACTTATAATAATTATTCCGCTCAATTTCTTCTCTCACTTTATCGGGAACGAGATAGCGGATAGATTTTCCTTCGCGGATATTGTTGCGAATCAGCGTAGCAGAAATATCGAGCATGGGCGCATCGAGTATTTGAACGGATGCATTCCAGGTATCGGTAATATCGAAGCCGGGACGTTTATAAATAATGATGGGATATTCTTTCACCAGTAAATCGGCATTTTTCCATTTAGGTAAATTCTGAAAGCCATCACTACCCATAATAATACTGAACTGGTGCTGCGGATATTTTTCGCGGAGATAGGTAAGCGTATCGATGGTATACGAGGGGCGTGGTAATTTAAACTCAACATCAGCAGCACGGATACGCGTTTCATCATCAATCGCCAGGTTCACGAGGTGAAGACGATCATATTCATTCAATAAACCGGCGGCGGTTTTAAAAGGATTTTGTGGAGATACCACCAGCCACACCTGCTGAATATTTGTCTGGTTCACCACATGAGAAGCAATGATGAGGTGACCGGTATGAACGGGGTTAAAAGAACCAAAATAGAGTCCAATATTCATCTAAACAATTGATAATCAATTTATTATGATTATTTTGCGTCTTCCACAAAAATACTTCTTGCCTCACTTAACCTTAGGCTTAGGTGATAGCCGGCTACGGAAATAGAAATAGGATCACCCAGGGGTGCTACCTGTTCAACCTGAACCAGTTCTCCTGGAATACAGCCCATTTCCATTAGCTTGATAAAGATCTCATCTTTTTCAAAAGAATTAATGACCGCTTTCTGACCCGCTTCTAAATCTGACAATCGTTTCATCGCCTGGTTATAAATATTGTATAAAGGTAGCATGGTGTAATCCGATTTTGTTACGAATTTTGGAGTATTAGAAGATATACGAGTATGAAGAGGATTATGTTTCGTTACGCAGACCGCCGATTAACCCTTGCACAGAAAACGGCTATTCAGGAATTTGTTGAAAACCTCTTTACGAAAGAGAAAACGCCGTTGGCGCGAATCAACTATATCTTTTGTTCGGATGAATACCTTTTGGCTATTAACAGGAGTTTTTTACAGCATGACTATTATACCGATATCATCACATTTGGTTTATCTGCGCCAGGTGAGCCTGTGGAAGCAGAAATTTATATCAGTACAGAGCGGGTAAAAGACAATGCCGGGCAGTTGGGCATTTCTTTCAGGGATGAAATGTTGCGTGTAATTTTCCATGGAGCCCTGCATTTATGCGGCTACAAGGATAAGAGGAAAGCAGATATAGCGTTAATGCGAAAGAAAGAAGAACATTACCTCAAACTGTTTTTGAAGGCCTCGGTACACTAACCCTCGTTTTCTCTCTTTAATAAGATACATACAAACAGGTGGGTTAAAGTTGTATGAATACATTCAGACGCGGAGTAAGCGTGAAAAAAGAAAAGCGAAATAACATATTCCTGATAAACAGAATCCTGATAATTCATTTTATTTGATAAACCCCAGTATATGCCTCGTATCGGCATAGTTTGTCTATTTATTTTTTTCCTGCTGAAAAGTCAGGCCCAGATGTCTACCGTAGAGCTGGAGATAAAGCCTGTACCACAACCCCTGCTGCGCGATTTGGATGTAGAACGATGGAATAGCAACAACCGTGAATTTAAATCGCTTTCACCCGAAGCGCAGGAAATACTTTACTGGACCAATTATAGCCGAATCAATCCGAAAAGATTCTGGGATAGTGTTGTAGCGCCCATAATCAGTCTTTTCCCCGAATTGAAAGGGGCGGAATCCCTAAGCCTAAAAGATGATTTGTACAGAAGCCGCCCTCTTCCCTTGTTCAAACTCAACGAATCACTCATAAAAGCCGCTCAGGACCATTGCGATGATATGTCAATCCATAACGCAGAGCCCAGCCATAGTTCTACCGATGGACGTAGTTTCCAGGACAGAATGCGAATGGCCCGGATTAAATCCTGCGCCAATGAAAACCTTTCATTGGGTAGTCACCACATACTTATATCACTCGTTTTACTTTACCTCGATATCCGCCTGCCCGAACTCGGCCATAGAAAAGCGCTTCTAAACCCGAATCTCACAGAAATTGGAATTGGCTATGCTATTTATAGTAAGGATCAATTCTTTATGGTACAGGATATGGCTTGTAGTCAGAACTGAATGTTCCACAAAACACAGTTTCAGGATGAAACATCGGAGTCTGATTTGTTCCACGAATCCCAGTTTCGGGATGAAACATTCCTTAGTTTTGGGTATGGCAAGAAAAAGATGGACTCCGCAAACCGAAATCACAGACTCTTTATTGCGTTTGAGGGAAAAACGAAAATGGCAATTAGCCTACAGGCGTTATGTGGTAGAACAAAAACCAAGCGAAACCTATGGACAATTCTTTGGTTTAGACATTCAAACACTCAGGGAGTGGTTCAGCTTGCAGTTTACGGAGGCCATTAACTGGGATAATTATGGAAAAGCCTGGCAGTTCGAGCATATTGTTCCGGCTACCTATTTCAACTTTTCGGATGATAAAGAGCTAAAACTATGCTGGAGCTTTATAAATATGAGGGTCCAGCCGTTGGACGGTGAAGGTCAATCTACGCCCTCTTTTAACCTTCTGGCTGCTAAAACATATTTTTTTCAACTCCAGGAAAAATCGCAATTGCCTGTTTGTTCCAATATGTTAGAGAAATTAAGCGAGATAGAGGAACAGAATGCTGAAGTGCCAGCTGCCTTATATGATTTTCTTTCAAACCAAAAAGATCGTTTAGAACAGATACAAATGCTAGATAGCGGGGAGCTGGATCAACTAAACAGAGGTGTTGCTTTAAAAGAAATCCTCCTTGAACGCGAAATCCTCAAAAAATTCAGCTAATGCCTAAGGCCTGAACTATCTTTGCAAACTATGTTTCCGCAATATGATGTAATTGTAGTGGGTGCCGGTCATGCCGGTTGTGAAGCCGCCGCCTCTGCCGCTAACCTGGGCAGTAAAGTATTACTGGTTACCATGAATATGCAAACCATCGCCCAGATGAGTTGTAACCCGGCCATGGGTGGTATTGCCAAAGGACAGATTGTTCGTGAAATAGATGCCATGGGTGGGTACAGTGGTATTGTGTCAGACATCAGCACCATTCAGTTTCGTATGCTGAACAGGAGCAAGGGCCCGGCCATGTGGAGCCCACGTACCCAGAACGACCGCATGCTCTTTGCTGCCAAATGGAGAGAAATGCTGGAGAATACGCCCAATGTAGATTTTTACCAGGATATGGTTCGTTCCATCATCATCAAAGACGGAAGGGCCTGCGGGGTTGTAACAGGACTTGGTCACGAAATACAATCAAAAACAGTTGTTGTTACCAGTGGCACTTTCTTAAATGGCATCATTCATATTGGTGAAAAACAATTTGGCGGAGGAAGGGTGGCTGAGAAAGCCTCAACAGGTATTACCGAGCAATTGGTAGAACTTGGTTTTGAAAGCGATCGTCTGAAAACAGGAACACCTCCCCGTGTAGATGGCCGCAGCCTCGATTACAGTAAAATGGAAGAGCAGAAAGGCGATGATGAAATTGTGGGTTTCTCTTATACCGATACACCCCGCATCAAAGCCGCAGATCAGCGAAGCTGTTATATTACTTATACCAACGAAAAAGTACACGATATATTAAAAACCGGTTTCGATAGAAGTCCGATGTTTCAGGGACGAATTGAAGGAACGGGTCCCAGGTACTGTCCGAGTATTGAAGACAAGATCAACCGTTTTGCAGATCGTGAACGGCATCAGTTATTTGTAGAACCGGAAGGATGGAACACGGTTGAAATTTATGTAAACGGATTCTCAACTTCATTGCCCGAAGAAGTTCAATACGAAGCAATTCGTACTGTGCCGGGGTTTGAGAACTGCAGGATCTTCAGACCTGGTTATGCCATCGAGTACGACTATTTTCCACCAACACAATTACAATATTCACTCGAGACAAAACTGGTTGCTAATTTATTCTTCGCCGGACAAATTAACGGAACCACGGGTTATGAAGAAGCGGCCTGTCAGGGTTTGATGGCGGGCATCAATGCACACCAGCGTGCCAGAGAATTAGATCCTGTGATCCTGCAAAGAAGTGAAGCCTATATTGGTGTATTGATCGATGACCTCATCAGTAAAGGAACGGATGAACCCTACCGGATGTTTACCAGTCGCGCCGAGTTCAGAACATTGTTGAGACAGGATAATGCCGATCTGCGTTTAACAGAATTGAGTTACCGTTTGGGTTTGGCTTCGCAGGACAGAATGGACAAAGTGATCAGCAAGCGAAACAATGTAACAGCCATTAAAAAAATATTACAGGAGATGAATGTGGAGCCGGATCAGATCAATCCATATTTTGAAAAAATTGGCTCGGCGCTGATCACAGAAAAACAAAAAGCGGCTAAAATTATTCTTCGTCCGAATGTTGATCTTCTTTCTCTTGCAGCGTATATGCCTGCATTAAAAGAGGCGCTGTGTTCTTTTGATCAGGACAGCCTGGAACAATCTGAAATACAGATTAAATACGAAAGATATATTGAGAAAGAACAGGACATTGCTACGCGGATGAGTCAGATGGAGAATACAAAGATTCCCGAAAGTTTTGATTATGATAAAGTAGCGGCCATCTCAAACGAGGCCTTGCAGAAATTCAAACGCATCCGTCCGAGAACATTGGGGCAGGCAAGTCGTATCAGCGGTGTTAATCCGAGTGATGTACAGATTTTGATGGTTTATATGGGGAGGTGATTTCTGTAAGTGTTGGTCAACGACAAACACCGGTGCCGGATAAACATACAGAAGTATGAAAAGAGTCATCCCATTTATTTCCCGTCATTTCAAATCATAGCCCAACAAGTAAACCACCTGAGATGAACTTTGATAAAGTTGATTTTGAGTATTTACTAAAACAGAACCCGCCCGTAAAGTAGCATGAAGAAAAGCCACAGATTCACAGATTGGTAAACTAAAAGCTGTGGCTAAGATTTTTCTTCCGTCTGTCTGTAAGAATAAAAATCAAAGAAGGTGTATCTTTAATAGCATACAATTAAATGCCATGAGATATATCCTTTCATTTTTTCTCCTCCTCATTATTGTCTCCTGCCAGCAAAAGCAAACTACAGTTACCGATTATTTTGAACATAAAGATTCCGGCGTACAGGTTGCCGGCATCAAAATGATTCCCATCAAAACACCTGTTGGTACATTCAAAGTGTGGACTAAAACCATCGGCAATCATCCACGCATAAAAGTATTGCTCTTGCATGGTGGTCCGGCCATGACACATGAATACATGGAAGCATTTGAAAGTTTCTTTCCTAAAGAAGGTTTTGAAATGATTGAGTATGACCAGCTCGGCTCTTACTATAGCGACCAGCCTACTGACAGTTCTTTATGGACAACAGAAAGGTTTGTAGAAGAAGTTGAACAGGTGCGCCAGGCACTCGGTTTAACAAAAGATAATTTTTACCTGCTGGGCAATTCCTGGGGAGGCATACTCGCCATGGAATATGCGTTGAAATACCAGCAACACCTGAAAGGACTCATCATCTGTAATATGATGGCCAGTATTCCGGACTATGAAAAATACAATGGGGTGCTGCGTGCACAAATGCGTCCCGGACTTGTTGATACGCTACAATCTTATGAATCAAAGGGATTGTTTAAAGATCCGGTTTATCAGGAGTTGGTATTCAATGAATATTATACCAAACACCTCTGCCGTTTACCGGAGTGGCCCGAGCCGGTAAACCGTTGTTTCAAACACATTAACGAAACTATTTATGTAATGATGCAGGGTCCAAGTGAGTTTAAGGTAGGCGGGCGCTTATTGACCTGGGACCGGAAAGCCGATCTTCCGAAAATCGCCGTTCCAACACTTACCGTGGGCGCCAAATACGATACCATGGACCCGGCCCATATGGAATGGATGAGCAAACAGGTAAAAAACGGGAAATACCTCTATTGTCCGAACGGAAGCCATCTGTCTATGTGGGATGATCAGAAAATATTTATGGAAGGCGTAATCAAATTCATCAAAGAAACAGACCTATTAAAATAAATCTTCCTATCCCTGCTTCGGACTTAAGTCTGGAGCTAAGATGGGTAAAAGACCTTTCCACCGATTTCATTTGTCCATTCATCCTTAAAATACTAAAACCTTTTTGCCACCCCGCATATTTCTGTAGCTTTAAAGTCTTCCTAAAACCAATCTAAAAACTACCATGAGAAGACTAAAGCTCCTGTTTTCGGGGCTCCTGTTTGCATCCCTGCTACAGGCCCAGGAAACATTTCAGGTCAATGGTGTTGGTGACAAACGCGACGGATGTTATGCGTTTACCAATGCCACCATTGTAAAAGATGCACAAACCACACTCACCAATGCCACACTCGTCATCCGTGATGGAAAAATTGTATCGGTAGGAAATGGCGTTGCCATTCCAAAAGATGCAGTAGTAGTTGACTGTAAGGATAAATATATCTATCCTTCCTTCATCGATATTTTCAGCGATTATGGTATGCCACAGGCTCAGCGTCAGCAGGGCGGCGGCGGTTTTAACTTCAACGCACCCGCACAGTTAACCTCCAACCAGAAAGGTGCTTATGGCTGGAACCAGGCACTGAAGTCTGATGTACAGGCCTATAAAATTTTCACTGCCGACGAGGCCCGCGCAAAACCCTTACGCGATATGGGTTTTGGTACCGTACTCACACACCAGAAAGATGGTATTCTCCGTGGTACCGGTTCTGTGGTTACATTGGCCAACGACGCAGATAATTTCCTTGTGGTAAAAGAAAAAGCAGCCACACATCTTTCTTTTAATAAAGGAACATCGGGTCAGTCATACCCCGGTTCATTGATGGGAACCATTGCATTATTGCGTCAGACATATTTAGATGCACAATGGTATAAAACCAATCCTGCCGCTGCTGGCTTACAGGGAGATGGTGTGAACATCAGTCTGAAATATTTCAACGACCAGCAATCGCTTCCGCAGATTTTTGATCCGGCCGACAGGGCAGGAACCGATTTCTGGAACATCATCCGCGCCGATCGTGTGGGCGATGAGTTTGGCGTTCAGTATATCTTGAAAGCAACAGGTAAAGAATACCAGCGTATTAAAGAAGTGGCTGCTACCAAAGCGCCCTTAATTGTAGGCTTGAATTTTCCAGCAGCGATGGATGTTGAAGACCCCAATGATGCACGTCTGGTATCACTGGCCGATATGAAAAACTGGGAACTGGCTCCTACCAATCCTGCCGCTATCTAAAAAGCGGGTATATCTTTTGTATTAACATCAGCCGATCTCCGCGACGCACGCACATTTATGACCAACCTGAGAAAAGCCATGGAAAATGGATTATCAGAAAAAGCGGCCATGGAAGCGTTAACCAAAACACCGGCTACCTGGTTGGGTGTATATGATAAAGTAGGCAGTATTGATAATGGCAAACTCGCCAATTTCGTTATTACTACGGGTCCTGTATTTGCAGAAAGAACAACCCTGCTCCAAAACTGGGTACAGGGAAAAAAATATGCAGTTAATGAAAGTGCCTGGACCAGCGTAACAGGTTTGTACACACTAACCACCAACGGTGCCAAAGGAACCAATACCTATAGTGTAGATGTAAAAAGCAGTTCTTCAGCAACTGTTATTGCAAAAGACACGGTAACGGCTACATTTAGCTACGATGGTAAAGCGGTTAAGTTCAGCTTTGCTCCTGAAAGACGTTCACGTAATATTATCCGCTTCAGCGGATTTAATAATGGTGGCGACTGGAATGGTATGGCAGAAGATGCAGAAGGTAACAGAATGACCTGGACCGCTAAACTCAATTCAACCAAACCAGATACGGCCACTGTCCGCACCAGACCAACACTTCCAAACAGAATTGGCAAAACCATGTATCCGTTTACGGCATATGGTACCGATTCTACCTTACCCGCACCGGGAACATACCTGGTTAAAAATGCTACGGTATGGACCAGCGAAAAAGAAGGTAAACTGGAAGGAACGGATGTATTGGTAAAAGGCGGAAAGATTGCACGCATTGGTAAAAACCTGAGCGATGCATCGGCAACTGTTATTGATGGTACGGGTAAACACCTTACTGCAGGTATTATTGATGAACACTCACATATTGCATCTGCATCTACCAATGAAGGCGCACAGAGTGTTACTTCTGAAGTTCGTATGCAGGACAACCTCGATCCGGATGATATCAATATCTATCGCCAGTTAAGTGGCGGTGTAACAACATCACATATCCTGCACGGCTCCGCCAATACCATTGGTGGTCAGACACAGCTTATCAAGTTGCGCTGGGGTGTGAATGATGAAGAACTGAAATTTAAAAACTGGGATCCGTTTATCAAGTTTGCTTTGGGTGAAAACGTAAAACGTACATCATCAACCAGCAATAACCGCTTCCCCGATACACGTATGGGTGTGGAGCAGGTATTAACCGATGCATTCAACAGGGCAGTAGCTTATGAGAAAGCGATGAAAGCCGATCCTAAAGGCACACGTCGCGATCTTGAATTGGATGCGCTGGTAGAAATCATGAACAAACAGCGTTTTATTACCTGTCACTCTTATGTACAAAGCGAAATCACGGCCACCATGCGTGTAGCAGAGAAATTCGGATTCCGCATCAACACGTTCACTCACATTCTCGAAGGGTATAAAGTAGCCGATAAGATGAAAGCCCATGGTGCAGCGGCATCTACTTTCTCCGACTGGTGGGCATATAAAGTAGAAGTAACCGATGCCATTCCTTACAATGCCTATATCATGAATAAGGTTGGATTAACTGTAGCCATTAATTCAGATGATGCTGAAATGGCGCGCCGTTTAAATCAGGAAGCAGCGAAGAGCGTTAAATATGGCGGTATGAGTGAAGAAGAAGCCTTGAAAATGGTAACCATTAATCCGGCTAAAATGCTGCATGTTGACGACAGAGTGGGAAGTATTAAAGCAGGTAAAGATGCAGACCTCGTTTTATGGAGCGATCATCCGCTGAGCATTTATGCGAAAGCAGAAAAGACAATGGTAGATGGTACCATTTATTTCGATCGTGAAAAAGATGCAGCCATGCGTAAACAGGTGTTGGCAGAACGTACAAGACTCATCGGTAAAATGGTGGGAGAAAAAAGAGGCGGCCGTCCAACCATGCCGGCTACACCGAGTTACAAATATGTACACACTTGTTTAGATCATTCTCATAAACTGGGTATGCTGGAAATTGAGGCGGAAGAAGAAACCCATGGCGATAACCAATAAACCACTGCAACATGAAAAAATCATTTTTATATATCAGTGTGCTGACGCTCCTGCTTTCCAAAGCAAGCATTGCACAGGATGATGTTTATCCTGCAGCCAAGCAGTCTAAAAAAACAGCCATCACCAATGCCACGGTGCATGTGGGTAATGGCAATGTCATTGAAAACGGAACCGTTGTTTTCGACAATGGAAAGATCACCTATGCCGGTGCTGCTGCCGGCGCTCCTTCTGCCGAAACAACCATTGACGCAAAAGGAAAACATGTATACCCCGGTATTATTCTTCCGGCATCGAACCTGGGCTTACAGGAAATTTCGGGTGTGCGGGGAAGTACCGATGTAAACGAAATTGGTGAACTCAACCCCTCTGTACGTTCTATCGTAGCGTACAAAGCAGAGTCGATTGTTACCAATACCATTCGTGCCAATGGTATCTTGTTTGCACATGTGGCTCCCGGCGGTCAGTTAATTGCCGGTCAGTCATCTGTAGTACAGCTTGATGCCTGGAACTGGGAAGATGCGGCTTACAAAGCCGACAACGGCATGCATTTTTATATGCCCAGCCTGCTGGCCCGTCCGGGTGGCGGTCGTTTTGCAGCACTGCTTGCACTACTCGGTCCACAGCAATCGGCCGATCCTGTTAAAGCAGCGCTCGACAGAATTGAGGGAGTAAAAGCATTTTTCAGACAAGCAAAAGCTTACCACCAGAAAGATGCAGGCAAAGAAATCAACCTCAAGTTTGAAGCAACCAAAGCTTTGTTTGAGAAAAAACAAAAATTCTTTATCCATTGCTCACAGGTAAAACAAATGCTGGTGGCCATTGATTTTGTAAAAGAATTTGGTTTTGATGTGGTATTGGTAGGTGCCGGTGAAAGCTGGCAGGTGGCCGACCTCCTCAAGCAAAACAATATTTCTGTTATCCTTACACAGGAACATAACCTGCCAACACTGGATGATGATGATGTGGATCAGCCCTACAAATCAGCCACTTTCTTACAAAAAGCAGGTGTATTGTATTGTCTGAATGATGATGATCCACAGAACCGTGGCCGTAACCTCGTTTTCAATGCAGGTACAGCAGCGGCATATGGACTTGGAAAAGAAGAAGCCCTGAAAGCCATCACATCCAACGCTGCCAAAGTGTTGGGTATTGATGACAGAACAGGAACAATCGAAGTAGGTAAAGATGCCAATATCGTAATCAGTGAAGGTGATATTCTTGATATGAAGAGCAGTATTGTTACCAATGCCTTTATTCAGGGACGCTCCATTAGCTTACAAAGCAAACACACACAGTTGTTTGAACGCTATAAACACAAGTACGGTATCAAATAAGCAGACTCACTTGTTTTAATGTTTAAACCCCGACGATATCGTCGGGGTTTTTGTTTTGTGCCCCTTCCTTATCTGGATATAAAATTCAGGGTCGGCTTAACAAAAGGTTTACAGTAACATCCTTACTAATCACCACCCTTCTCATACAATTACCGCTCATCGTTCTTATGGGGTCCTTAACAGCCGTCAGTCTGTAACGTTTCTACTTTTACTACGTTTAGTTTCGTATAAACAATGATCCGGGGCCGTGCATGGCCCCTTTCAAGCCAAACAGATATACTATAAACTGACTGTATGAGAACCTTATTAACAATTCTTAGCCTGTTAATATATACAACCACACTGCTTGCCCAGCAAGCGGAGAAAGTGGTGAAGAAAATTCCTGCTGTAAGAACTACGCAGAAGATTGTTATTGATGGTAACCTGAAAGATTCTGCCTGGTTACAAGCACCCGTAGCTACCGATTTCATAGAATGGAGACCCACATTCGGCAATAAGGAAGACGATAAGAACAGAACCGAAATCCGTATTCTGTACGATAACAACGCCATCTATATAGCAGGTTATGCACACGAAGCGAGTCCGGACAGTATTACCAAAGAACTGGTAGGGCGCGATGTAGTGGGTGTGAACGATTTTGTGGGCGTCATCTTCGATACCTATCATGATAAAATAAATGGCTTTGGTTATTATGTAACCGCATTGGGCGAACAGTTTGATGCAAAATATTCCTCCAATGGTGAAGACGGAAGCTGGAACAGCGTTTTTGAAAGCAATGCACAAATACAATCGGATGGCTGGACCTTTGAAATGAAAATACCTTATGGTGCCATTCGTTTCGGTAATACCAAAATACAGGATTGGGGTATCAATATTACCAGGAGAAGAAGCAAAAGTGGTAAGCAAATGATGTGGAGTCCGACAGACCCGGCCATCGGCGGTAATTTTTTGGCGCAGTTTGGTTTGTGGACCGGTGTGCAGGATATAAAACCACCGGTTCGTCTATCCTTCTCACCATATCTTTCTACTTACGCCAACCATTTTCCCTATAACCAGGCGGGGGTAAAAAACACCACCACATCTATCAACGGCGGTATGGATGTAAAATATGGCATCAATCAGGCATTTACATTAGACATGACACTGGTGCCCGATTTTGGTCAGGTACAAAGCGATAATCAGGTATTGAACCTCACGCCATTTGAAGTACAGTTCAACGAAAACAGAACCTTCTTTACGGAAGGAACAGAATTGTTTGGAAAAGGAAACCTCTTTTACAGCAGACGTATCGGCGGCACACCCATACATCTTGGTAAAGTACAGGGTCAATTACAGCCCGGTGAAACCGTTGGACAAAATCCGGTAGAAACCAGGTTACTCAATGCAAGCAAAATAAGTGGAAGAACAAGTAAGGGTTTGGGTATCGGTTTCTTTAATGCGGTTACCAAAGCGCAGCATGCCAGTATAGAAGTGGGTGGAGAAGAAACCAGAAAGTTTGAAACCAATCCGCTTACCAATTACAATATTCTTGTGTTCGATCAGTCCTTAAAAAACAACTCAAGCGTATCGTTGATCAATACCAATGTTACCCGCAGCGGAACAGATTATGATGCTAATGTAACAGCGGCACTATGGGACATTTATGACAAGAAAAATACCTGGAACGTAAATGGTCAGGTAGGTGTGAGTCAGTTAATTGGTTATGAGGCACCCGGAAAAACGCTCATGGGGTATAGTCATAACCTGGGTTTTGGAAAAACAAGCGGCCGTTTCAATTTTAATCTCTGGCAGGAGCTGGCCGATAATAAATACAACCATAACGATATGGGGTATTTTACCAATAACAACTATTTCAATAATGGACTTTGGGTGGCGTATCGTTGGCTAAAGCCAAAAAAATGGTATAACCGTATTCAGGCAAATATGAATATCAGTTATTCCATGCGTTACAAACCAATGGACTACCAGCGATTCAATTTTAATATCAATGCCAATACACAACTGAAAAATCTTTGGTGGGCCGGGTTCAATGTAAATATCAATCCGGAGCAGAACGATTTCTTTGAGCCCAGGGTAAACGGCAAAGTATTTAAACGTCCCGGTAGCTGGGCCACGGGCGTTTGGTTTGAAACCAATAATGCAAAAAAATATTCTGCAGTGTTTGAATTGTTTAACCGCACATTCAATCAGTATGGCAGCAACGGACAGGATATCTTTATCAGGCACAATTACCGTTTCAATAAAAAACTTACACTTTCTGTAAATAGCTTTTTACAGTTCTTCCACAACAATCTTGGGTATGCCACGATGTACAGTCCCGACAGTATTATTTTTGCCTTACGCAAAAGAAATACAGTGGAGAATGTATTTAATGTAAAATACAATTTCACCAATAAAATGGGACTTACTTTCCGTGCCAGACATTACTGGAGTAAAGTAGCCAATAAGGAATTTTATAAACTGCGGGATGATGGTTACCTGAATCATATAGCAGGTGGAATCAATAGAAATGTAGATTTCAATGTGAACTATTTCAATATCGACATGGTATACACCTGGCAGTTTGCACTGGGTAGTTTCATCAATGTGGTATGGAAAGACGCCATCAGCACCTTTAACCAGGACACCCGTACCACTTACTTCAAAAATTTTGGCAATACCCTCAGTTCCGATCAGCAAAACAGTATTTCCATCAGGATTATTTATTTCCTTGATTACCTGAACCTGAAGAAGAAAAGCTGAGTAGTGAGCAGCGAGTAGTCGGTAGTGAGAGGTATTGGTTTATTTTCTTTACTCACTACCGACTACTCACTACTCACTATTTCCCTACCTTAGCTCTATGGCTAAGAAACTATTTCTGCTGGATGCGCTTGCCCTTATTTATCGTGCTTATTATGCGCTGATCCGGAACCCGCGTATTACTTCAAAAGGAAGAAATACCAATGCACAGTTTGGTTTTACCAATACTTTGTTTGATCTCATCAACAAAGAAAAACCAACCCATCTGGCAGTTTGTTTTGATACACATGCCCCTACTGAGCGTCATACCGACTTTACAGAATACAAGGCAAACAGACAGGAAGCTCCGGAGGACCTGATTGATTCTATACCCGATATACAGCGCATCATACGCGCCTTTAATATTCCCGTGGTGGAGATGGATGGTTATGAAGCCGATGATGTAATTGGTACCGTAGCCTGGCAGGCTGCAGACAAGGGCTATGAAGTGTATATGGTTACACCCGATAAAGATTATGGTCAGTTATTGATTCATCCCGGCGTATATATTTATAAACCTGCTTCTTTTGGAAATCCCTCAGAAATATTGGATGCCGCCAGGATCTGTGAGCGTTGGGACATACAGCGGGTACAACAGGTGGTAGATATGCTTGGTTTGATGGGCGACGCTGTAGATAATATTCCCGGCATACCGGGTGTGGGTGAGAAAACAGCGGCCAAATTGCTGAAAGAATATGATACACTCGAAAACGTACTGGCCAATGCCGATAAAATAAAAGGCGCATTAGGCGAGAAAGTAAGGAATGCGGTTGACCTCGCCATCATGAGTAAAAAACTGGCTACTATTATTACCGATGTGCCTGTTGAGTTTCATGAAGAAGATTATCGTCTCAAAGAATGGAACAGGGAAGCGTTGACAGAGGTATTTACCGAACTCGAATTTAAAACACTTGGTAAACGCATACTTGGCGATGACTTCAATGCTTTTCATGCAGCACCTCAGGGTGTTCAGACCGATTTGTTTGGTAATGCAGTAGAAACACCAAAAGCATCATCCAAATCAACAAAATCTGCAGAGCCGGTAACACCTGTGAGTGGTCCGGAAACAGAACAGGCTGGTTTGATAGCAGAAAAAAACATCAACAATACAGTACATAATTATGAATTAATTCAGGGTGTCGATGCCATTCAACAGCTGGTATCAACACTGATGCAGCAAAGCGAAATTTGTTTTGATACAGAAACCACCGGCACCGATGCCAATAATGTAGAACTCGTTGGCCTCAGCTTTTCTTTCAAAGCGGGTGAAGGCTATTATGTACCCTGCCCGCAGGATCAGGGTGAAGTGAAAAAAATACTTGGGCAGTTCATACCACTTTTTGAAAAAGAAACGGTTACCTGGATTGGACAAAACATAAAATATGATTAGCTGGTTTTAAAATGGTACGGTATTGAAATCAAGGGTCAATTATTCGATACCATGCTGGCGCATTACCTCATTGAGCCCGAGGGCAGAAGAAGCATGGACCTGCTGAGTGCACAATTTTTGGGTTATGAGCCTGTACATATTGAAGAACTGATTGGTAAGAAAGGAAAGAACCAGGGAAGTATGCGCGATGTGGAACTGGAAAAGATAAAAGAATATGCAGCCGAAGATGCCGATATAACTTTTCAGCTGAAACAGGTTTTTGTACCCCTGCTGAAAGAGAAAGAAGTGCAGCCTGTATTCGACAATGTTGAGAACCCACTGGTAAGAGTGTTAACCGACATGGAATTTGAAGGCGTAAAAATTGATGTTGACTTTTTAAAACAGTATAGTAAAGAATTAGAAACAGAAGCCAAAAGATGCGAAGAAAGTGTGTATGCGCAGGCGGGTGTTCGTTTTAACCTGGCATCACCCAAACAATTGGGAGAAGTATTGTTTGAAAAATTACAACTCGATCCCAAAGCCAAAAAAACAAAAACGGGTCAGTATGCAACCGGTGAAGATGTGTTACTAAAACTGGCCAATCAACATAAAATTGTAGACGATATATTGGGTTTCCGCGAGTTAACCAAACTCAAATCAACCTATGTTGATGCATTGCCAGAAATGATTAACCCTAAAACAGGTCGTGTACATACCAGCTATGCACAGGCTGTGGCGGTTACGGGCAGATTGAGCAGCAACAACCCCAACCTGCAGAATATTCCCATCAGAACGGCGAGGGGAAGAGAGATCAGGAAAGCCTTTGTACCGAGAGAAGAAGGCCGCGTATTGTTAAGTGCCGACTATTCACAAATTGAATTGCGTATTGTAGCAGCCATCAGCGGCGATCCGAATATGTGTGAAGCATTCAGACAGCATAAAGACATTCATACCGCAACTGCTTCTAAAGTATACAACGTTCCGGAGAATGAAGTGACCAAAGAAATGCGCTATAAAGCCAAGAGCGTAAACTTTGGTATTATTTACGGGCAGGGGGCTTTTGGTTTGGCAGATAACCTGGGTATAAGCAGAACAGAGGCGAAAGAAATTATAGATAATTATAAAAAAGAGTTTCCTAATATTCAGCGATACATGGATGAGCAGGTGAATTTCGCCAAAGAAAACGGTTATGTACAAACGCTTGCCGGAAGAAAACGCTGGCTGAAAGACATCAACAGCAGTAACTTCACGGTGCGTGGTTATGCAGAACGAAATGCTATTAACTCACCCATTCAGGGAACGGCGGCTGATATGATTAAACTGGCGATGATAAAAATTCACAACGAAATGAAAACCGCCAGCTGGCAATCGAAAATGATTTTGCAGGTACACGATGAATTGGTTTTTGATGCGGTGCCTGGAGAAGTAGACAAGCTGAAAGAGCTCATCATCCGCTGTATGACTACAGCTATGCCACTGCCCCACGAAGTACCCGTAGAAGCAGAAGTGGGCATGGGAGGCAATTGGCTCGAAGCGCATTGAGAACAGAGAAATAACGAATAATGAATATCGAATGTAGAAGTATCGATTTCTACATTCGATATTCATTATTCATCATTCAATATTTAACCCCCTACCATGAATCCTAACGAAGCAACCATACACAAATTTTACACCGCTTTTCAAAAGCTTGATTATACAGCCATGCAATCCTGCTATCATCCCGAAGCGGTATTCAGCGATCCTGTTTTTGGCTTACTGGATGTGCATGAAGTAAAAGCCATGTGGGAAATGCTTTGTAAAAGGGCTAAGGATTTTTCACTTACCTATGATAATATTCAGTTGCTCGATGATGAATATGCCACAGCAAACTGGAAAGCCAATTATATTTTTTTGCAGACGGGCCGAAAAGTAGAGAACCATATCAAAGCACATATGCGTTTTAAAGACGGACTGATTATTGAACATTCCGATGCCTTCTCCATTTACCGCTGGAGCAAACAGGCTTTCGGACTAACCGGTTGGCTACTTGGCTGGTCTGGGTATTTTCATAAAAAACTGCAACTAAAAGCCAAAATCGGGTTAACGCGGTTTATGGAGCAGTAGATGGGAGACCGAAAGTCGGAAAGTCCGGAAGTCCACAGAATATTACCCATTGTTGACGGCTGATAATCATTCATTGCTCTTTATCTTTATACAGCACCATAAAGACGACAGGAGATGAACTGGAACGCATTCTTTCAAAATGCAGAGCTTATCGGCACCAGGTATTTTTTACTGGCACTCATAGGCTTTCTTTTATTCTATGTGTTGTTCAGGAATAAATGGCTGTACAAAAAAATTCAGCAACGCTTTCCCCGAAACAAAGATTATATAAGAGAGATTCTTTACTCCATCTTAACAATGCTTGTTTTTAGTCTTGTTTCTTCCGTTGTTTTCACACATTCATCCATCAGACCGCATACAACAATTTATAAAGAGATCGGAGAATATGGTTGGTTGTATTATTTCGCCGCTTTCCCGATCATGCTGTTTATGCACGACACGTACTTCTACTTTATGCACCGGCTGATGCACCATAAAAAGATTTTCAACTTTGTTCATTTGGTACATCACCAGTCAACAAACCCTTCTCCCTGGGCCGCTTATTCCTTTCACCCGGTGGAAGCTTTTATTGAAATTGGTATCCTGTTTGTTTTTGTATTTACCATACCGATGCATAAAACACATTTACTGATTTTCTTTCTGTTCATGATTGTGTACAATGTATATGGACATCTGGGTTATGAGCTCTACCCCAAAGGATTTAATAAAAACTGGTTTGGTAAATGGATCAACACATCTATTAACCATAACCAGCACCATCAATACTTTAAAGGAAACTACGGACTGTATTTTCTTTTCTGGGACCGCATACTCGGCACCATCCGCGAAGATTATGATACGCGTTTTGAGGAAGTGAAAACAAGACAACCGGATGAGATTAATGATGCCGGTATCAGAACAACATAGTTTTCATGTATTAAAAGAATAACTATTTTTCTCATCTTTCTTAACAATCAGATAATCTCCACCATCCTTTTTCTGTCTCAAATTTACGGTCTCAAAAAGAGTCATGTCCGGGTACCGTAATACATCATCTTTATTGGTTAGTGTGGCTTCTGTGAAAGAGGGTACAGAAATGGCTTTTAC
>Ga0164290_1001793_pt1 | contig 23380 bp, 21 predicted proteins | sample Micstemetagenome_FD_108782 | JGI IMG/M metagenome (GOLD analysis project Ga0164290, IMG submission 108782) | Contaminated culture microbial community from soil near Moab, Utah, USA - Microcoleus steenstrupii SON62 (Illumina Assembly) | ecosystem: Environmental > Terrestrial > Soil > Soil crust...
AGGCCCTGGAGCGCCGCGGCGCGCGGACGCGAGGTCGACCCGGCGTTGCGGTGGCTCGCGACGTTGCCGAGGCTCAGGCCGCCGTAGTTGTGCGTCGGGCCGATCAGCCCGTCGAAGTTGATCTCGAAAAAGCTCATTGCTCGATGGCCCTGAGCCCGGTCGCGATGCCGCCGGCGGGTGTGTCGGCCTCGAGGCTGGCGACCGGCCAGGCGCAGTAGTCGGCGGCGTAGTAGGCGGATGGCCGGTGGTTGCCGGACAGCCCGACCCCGCCGAAGGGCGCGTTCGAGGCCGCGCCGTTCGTGGGCCGGTTCCAGTTGACGACGCCGGCGCGGCTCGCCCGCCAGAAGCGGTCGTAGAGCCCGGCCGTGCCGCCGATCAGCCCCGCCGACAGCCCGAAGCGGGTGGCGTTCGCTTCGGCGATCGCCGCCTCCCAGTCGGGCACGCGCACCACCTGGAGGACGGGCCCGAACAGCTCCTCGTCGGGGCGGTCCTCGGCGGTGGTGACGTCGAGGATCGCGGGGGTGAGAAACGGCCGGCCCGGCACGGGCCGCTCCAGCGGCCGGACGACGCCCGCGCCGCGGGCGACGAGGCGGTCGGCGCCCGCCAGCAGCCGCTCGGCCGCCCGGTCGTCGATCACCGGCCCCATGAAGGGCTGCGGCTCGTCGAAGGGGGCCCCCACGATCAGCCGGTCGACGAGTTCGACGAGGTGCGCGATCACCTCGACCGCCCGGCTGTCCTGGAGGATCAGCCGGCGCGCGCAGGTGCAGCGCTGGCCGGCCGACAGGTAGGCCGACTGGGCGATCAACGCCGCGACCGCCGGCAGGTCGGCTTCGGCCGCGTCCCAGACGATCAGCGGGTTGTTGCCGCCCATCTCGAGCGCGAGAATCTTGTGGGGCGTCTCGGCGAATTGGCGGTGGAGCGCCAAGCCGGTCTGCGGCGAGCCGGTGAAAAGGAGGCCGTCGACGCCCGGGTGGCCGGCGAGCGCGCGGCCCGTCTCGCCCGCGCCCTGGACGACGTTCAGGACGCCGACCGGGAGCCCCGCCTCGCGCCAGCGTCCGGTCATGAACTCCGCCGTCGCCGGCGTCAGCTCGGACGGCTTGAAGACGACCGCGTTGCCGGCGAGCAGCGCCGGCACGATGTGGCCGTTGGGCAGGTGGGCCGGGAAGTTGTAGGGCCCGAGCACCGCCAGCACGCCGTGCGGCTTGTGGCGCACCGCCTGGCGGACGCCGGCGTTTTCGCCGCTGCGCGTCCCCGTGCGCTCGGCGTGCGCGGCGATCGAGATGTCGACCTTGGCGGCGACGCTCGTCACCTCGGTCTTCGTCTCCCAGAGCGGCTTTCCCGTCTCGCGGGAGATCAGCGCCGCGAACTCGTCGGCGCGCGAGCGCACCGCGTCCTGGTAACGCCGCAGGCAGGCGATACGCTCGTCGAGCGGCATCGCCGCCCAGGCGGGAAACGCCGACCGCGCCGCGGCGACCGCCGCGTCCACCGCGGACGCGTCCGCCGCCGGACCGCGCCACACCTCGGCACCCGTGCACGGGTCGAACGAAACCAACTCAGGCAGCGACATGGCGTACTTCTTGTCCGGGGGTGAGACCGTGGATGTCGGCGTCGGGTGCCGCGACGACAAGCCCGTCGGCGGAGCCTTGCGCGTGGCCGATCCAGGCGCGGAACTCGGTCAGCCGCCCGCGCGCGAACAGCCGGCGGTCGAGGGCGGCGTCGGCCGCGGCGACGGCGGCGATCGGGTCGACGCGGCTATCGCGCAACGTGCGGATGTGGTCGGTGCGGCAGCACACGGTGGGGCCGCCGTCGAAGATATCAATGTAGCCGTCGAACGCGAACCCCTCGGCCTCGAGCATCTTCATGGCGGGTATGCCGGTGTCGTGCGGCCGGCCGATTACGCTCCGCGACGCCTCGGGCAGCATCGACACGTAGATCGGGTGCTTGGGCATCAGGTCGGCGATGAACTGGTTGCCGTGCAGGCTGTTGAACCGGTCAGCCTCCTGGAACGGCATGCCGAAGAACAGCCGCCCGAGCCCGTCCCAGAAGGGCGAGCTGCCGTCCGCGCCGAGCCAGCCGCGCAGCTCGGCGAGCACGCGGTCGCCGAAGCGCTCGCGGTGTTGGGCGACGAACAGGTAGCGGCTGCGCGCGAGCAGGCGACCCAGGCCGCCGGTGCGCAGCTCGGGGTGGAGGAACAGCCCGCCGACCTCGGAGGCGCCGTCGTAGTCGTTCGTGAGGTAGAGCACCTTCTCGACGAAGGTACGCTTGAGCTCGCGCGAAGTCTGGGTGACCGTGCCGACCTTGTAGCTGTAGAAGGGCCACTCGACGCCGACCCGGCTGAACAGGCAGGCGGTGCCGCCGATCCGCCCGGTGCCGGCCTCCTCGAGGAAGAGCATGTAGAGCTCGTTGTCAGGCGCCTGCAGGTCCTTCTCGAACGATTCGACCGACCAGGCGATGCGCCGCGCCAGCGCGTCGCGGTCGGGCGGCAGATTGGTGAAGCCGCCGCCGGTCATCCCGGCGAGGTCTAGCAGCGCGTCGAGGTCGTCCTCGCGCGCGGGGCGGATGAACCAACTCACGACGCGCCGGTCCCGGCCGCCTCGGCGGCCGGCACCGACGGCAGCCGCCCCTGCGCCAGCCGCATGAGGACGAGCGCCGACAGCTTGGCGCGTTCGACGAGGCTGTCGGCGAGCATGAACTCGTCCGCCGAGTGGATCGAGCCGCCGCGCACGCCGAGCGTGTCGACGACGGGGAGCCCGTGGGCGGCGAGGTTGTTGCCGTCGCACACGCCCCCGGTGTCGCGCCAGCCGACGGGCAGTCCCAGGTCGGTGCCGCAGTCGCGCACCAGCTCGAACAGCCGGAGCTGATTCTCGTCCATCGGCTTGGGCGGACGGGCGAACCCGCCGTGCAGCTCGACGCCCACCTCGTGGAGCGTCTTCACGCCGTGGATGGCTTCGGCGATCGCCGTCTCGGCGGCGCGCTGGTCGGCGAGCGTCGAGGGGCGGACGTTGAAGCGCAGGACCGCGAGGTCGGGCACGATGTTGTTGGGCCCGCCGCCGTCGATCTTCGCCGGGTTGACCGACAGCCCGTCGCGCGCGAGCACCGCGAGCCGCAGCGCGAGGTCGGCCGCCGCGACGACGGCGTTGCGTCCCTTCTCGGGCTCGCGGCCCGCGTGCGCGGCCCGGCCGCGGATCACGGCGGAAAAGTTGCCGCTGCCCTTGCGCGCGCCCGCGAGCGTGCCGTCGGGCAGCGCCGGTTCGTAGGTGAGCCCGACCTCGCAGCGCTGCGCCGCCTCGGCGAGGAGCGGCGCGGAGCCCGGCGACGACACCTCCTCGTCGCTGTTGATCACGATCTCCCAGCCGAGGTGCCTCGCGAACGGCGAGGCGGCGAATGCCTCGAGCGCGGCCAGCATCACCGCGATGCCGCCCTTCATGTCGGCGGTGCCGGGCCCGTTCAGCCGGTTCTCGTCGAGCCAGGTAAGCGACTGGAAGGGGTGATCGGCGGCGAACACCGTGTCCATGTGGCCGGTGAGCAGCACGCGCGTCATCGCGTCGCCGTGGCGCACGACGTGGAGGTTGCGCCCGTGCGGCACCGGCTGCGACACGCCCTGCGCGTCGACCGCCTCGACCGGAGCGGGGTCGCGGAGCGCCACCTCGCCGAGCGGTTCGAACGCCTCGGCCAGCGCGTCGGCCATGCGCGCGAGCCCGGCCATGTTGCGGCTGCCCGAGTTGATCGACGCCCAGGCCTCGACGCGCGCGAGGATCGCGTCGCGCTTGTCGTCGAGCGTGGCGAGCACCTCGCGCTCGGGGGCGGAAAGGCCGGGCATGACGGGTCTCCAGCGGCTCGGGGGCGTTACGACAACCGCCGCCCCGGCGCGATCTCGTCGGGATCGGTCCGGAGCGCGATGAGCGCAGGCACGCCGGCGGCGCGCGCCGCCGCGAAGGCGGCCGGGAAGTCCTCGGTCCGCTCCACGGTGGCGCCGTGGGCGCCGAAGCTGCGCGCGAAGGCGGCGAAATCGGGGTTGGTAAGCGCGGTGCCGGACTGGCGGCCGGGGAAGTCGCGCGCCTGGTGCATGCGGATGGTGCCGTACTGGCCGTTGTCGACGACGAGCAGGATGAGGTTCGCGCCGTAGCGCGCCGCGGTCGCCAGCTCCTGCCCCGACATCAGGAAGTCGCCGTCGCCGGCGACCACGACCACCTCGCGTTCGGGGTGCAGGATCTTCGCGGCGATGCCCGCCGGCACGCCGTAGCCCATCGCGCCCGAGGTGGGCGCGAGCTGGGTCCCGAGGCGGCGGTGCTGGTGGAAGCGGTGGAGCCAGGCGGCGAAGTTGCCCGCCCCGTTGGCGAAGATCGCGTCCGCGCCGACCGTCGCGTCGACGTGCGCGATCACCTCCGCCATGTTGACGCCGGCATCGACGCGGGTGGGTTCGATCCAGGCCTCGTAGTCGGCGCGCGCTTCCTCCGCCCAGCCTGCCCAGCGTTCGCCGTCGACCGTGAAGCCGAGCTCGGCGAGCGCCGCGGCCGCGAGCCGCACCGACGACTGGACGGCGAGCGTCGGGCGCACGACCGCGCCCAGCGCGTCGCCGTCGGGGTGGACATGGACGAGCTTCTGCGCCGGCGTCGGCACGGCGGGCAGCGTGTAGCCCTGGCTCGTCACCTCGCCGAGCCGCGTGCCGATCGCCACGACGAGGTCGGCCGACTTCACGCGCTCCACGAGCTTCGGGTTGGAGCCGAGGCCCAGTTCACCGGCGTATTTCGGGTGCGCGTTGTCGAAGCGGTCCTTGCGCCGCCACGCGGTGACGACGGGGATGCGCGCGTCCTCGGCGAAATGCGCGACGTTCGCCACCGCCTCGTCCGACCAGCCGTAGCCGCCCAGCCACAGGACCGGGCGCTCGGCTTCGGCGAGCAGATTGGCGAGCGTCGCGATCGCGGACGCGTCGGGCGAGGGCTCGGCGGCGACGATCGGTTCGGTCACCGCCGCCGTCGCTTCCTGCGCCAGCACGTCCTCGGGCAGTACGACGACGACCGGCCCCGGCCGCCCGGAGATCGCGGTCGCGTAGGCGGACGCGGTGAGCTCGGCGGCGCGGTCGGCGCGGTCGACGACCACGACGCGCTTGGCGACCTGCGCGAACATCAAGCGGTAGTCGATTTCCTGGAACGCCTCCCGCTGCAGCATGTCGGTGCCGACCTGGCCGACGAACAGCAGCAGCGGCGTGGAGTCCTGGCGCGCGGTGTGGACGCCGATCGCGGCGTGCGTCGCGCCCGGTCCGCGCGTGACCAGCGCCACGCCGGGCTTGCTTGTGAGCTTGCCGTAGGCCTCGGCCATGTTGGCGGCGGCGGCCTCGTGGCGGCAGGTGACGAGCTTGAGCGTGGCATCGACGTCGTAGAGCGCGTCGAGGACGGGAAGGTAGCTTTCGCCGGGCACGGCGAAGGCGTGGGTGATCCCCTGGGCGATCAGGGTGTCGACGATCGTTCGGGCGACGGACGGCATCCGCCGCTCGTGGCCGGGCGCCAAGCGGGTGTCAACACCGGCCGGCCCGCGGGCGGCGGATGCCGTCCGACGGGACCGACGTCGCCGGCCGGCCCGCGGCGGGCCGCGCCCGCCGACGGGACCGACGCAAGCGGCCGAACTACGCCGCGGACTTGTCGCTATCGTTCCGCCGCGGGCGCTCGATCTCGACGAGCGAGCGCAGCGGATAGCTCTGGCCCTCGACGATCACGCGCGAGAAGCGGTCGAAGCTCCCGCCGGGGTGGGTGTCGAAGCCGACGGCGAGCGCGAAGGGCAGGCCGAAGGCCGGCGCGAACAGCTCCGCTTGGTACCAGCGCCGGTTGCGCCCTTCGATCAGCAGCGTGTCGCGGTCGACCGCCCGCCAGTTGCGGATGCCGCCGTGGTTGGCGAACGCGATGCGCGCTTCCTTCGGTGCCGCCAGCGCGGGCTGGTCGGCGACCGCGGGCGCGGCGACGGAGAGCGCCAGCGCGGCCGTCAAAGCCTTGAGATTCCTGGTCATGCGGGTTGCTCCCGGTTCTGCTTGGTTGTGAAACGGATATAGGGATTCGGCGCTGAATTACGACTGAACGGGAGCGACCCTTCATCGTCGGGGCGCGAGGCTCGGCACGCTCCCGAGCGCGGCCCACCGCGCCGGCGTCAGTCGCGGTCGAGGTCGCGGGCGACCTCGGGGGAGCGCAGGATGGCGTCGATGCGGCTGGCCTCGTCGAAGCTTTCGTCGAGGCGGAAGTGGAGGTCGGCGGCGTATTTGGTGTTCACCCGCCGCGCGACCTCGCCCTTGAAGTAGCGGACGTTGCGCTTGAGCGCGGCGATCACCGCGTTCGCCGCCTCGCCCTTGGCGCCCAGCGGCTGGACGAAGGCGGTGGCGTGGCGCAGGTCGGGCGACACGCGCACCTCGGTGACGCTGACGATGTGCTTCTCCAGCACCTCGTCCCGCACCTCGCCGCGGCTCAGAACCTCGGCGAGCGCGTGGCGCATCTGCTCGCCCACCCGGAGGAGGCGGACCGACTTGCCCTGCTCGTCGCGTTGCTGGCGCATGTAAGGTCCGGGCGGCACCCTCAGAGGGTGCGCGCCCGCTCCTCGACCTCGAAGGTCTCGATGATGTCGCCGACGCGCACGTCCGAGTTGCCGTCGAGCACGACGCCGCACTCGAGACCGGCGCGCACCTCGTTGACGTCGTCCTTGAAGCGGCGGATCGAAGCGATGCCGCCGGTCCAGATGATGACGTCGTCGCGCATGACGCGGGCGCGCAGGTTGCGGCGGATGATGCCTTCCACCACGCGCAGACCCGCGGCCTTGCCCTTGCCCGCGGCGAACACCTCGAGCACGTTGGCGCGGCCCACGACGTTCTCGACGCGCTCGGGGCTGAGCTTGCCCGCCATCGCGTCCTTCACCTCGTCGAGCAGCTCGTAGATGACGTCGTAGTATTTGAACTCGACGCCGTCGCGCTGCGCGATCTCGCGCGCCTTGGCGTTCGCGCGGACGCCGAAGCCGATGATCGGCGCGCCGCTCGCCTTGGCGAGCGTGACGTCCGATTCGGTGATCGCGCCCACGCCCGAATGCAGGACGCGGACCTTGATCTCCTCGGTCGACAGCTTGTTGAGGCTGCCGACGATCGCCTCGACCGAGCCCTGCACGTCCGCCTTGACGACGACCGGGTACTCGACCGCCTTGTTGGCCTTGAGCGCCGAGAACATGTTCTCGAGGCTCGACGGCGCGTTGGTGGTGCGCTTGCGCTGCGCCACGCCCTGGCGGTAGGCCGCGACCTCGCGGGCGCGCGACTCGTTCTCGACCTCGGTCAGCGGATCGCCCGCCATCGGCGTGCCGGACAGCCCGAGCACCTCGACCGGCATCGACGGACCCGCCGCCTTCACCTGGCGGCCCTTGTCGTCGACCAGCGCGCGAACCTTGCCGCTTTCCGCGCCGACGACGAAGATGTCGCCGACGTTGAGCGTGCCGCGGCTCACCAGCACCGTCGCCACGGGGCCGCGGCCCTTGTCGAGCTTCGCCTCGACCACGGTCGCCTCGGCGTTGCGGTCGGGGTTGGCCCGGAGCTCCATGAGCTCGGCCTGGAGCAGGATCTTGTCGGTCAGATCGTCCAGGCCGGTCCGCTTGAGCGCGGAGACCTCGACGTCCTGAACCTCGCCGCCCATGGCCTCGACCTGGACGTCGTGCTGCAGCAGGGCCTCGCGGATGCGCTGCGGGTTGGCGCCCGGCTTGTCGACCTTGTTGATCGCCACGATCATCGGGACGCCCGCGGCCTTGGTGTGGTTGATGGCCTCGATCGTCTGCGGCATCAGCCCGTCGTCGGCCGCCACCACCAGCACCACGATGTCGGTGATGTTGGCGCCGCGCGCGCGCATCTCGGTGAACGCGGCGTGACCGGGCGTGTCGAGGAAGGTGATCTTCTCGCCCTTCTTGAGGGTGATCTGATAAGCGCCGATGTGCTGCGTGATGCCGCCGGCCTCGTGCGCGACGACGTCGGTGCCGCGCAGCGCGTCGAGCAGCGAGGTCTTGCCGTGGTCGACGTGGCCCATGATCGTCACCACCGGCGGACGCGGCTGCAGCGTCTCGGCGGCGTCGATGTCGGCGGTGGTGTCGATGTCGATGTCCGACTCCGACACGCGCTTCACGTTGTGGCCGAACTCGGTGACGAGCAGCTCGGCGGTGTCCTGGTCGAGCGTCTGGTTGACGGTGACCATCATGCCCATCTTGAACAGCGCCTTCACGAGGTCGGCGCCGCGCTCGGCCATGCGGTTGGCAAGCTCCTGGACGGTGATCGCGTCTGGAACCACGACGTCGCGGACCTGCTTCGCCTGCGGGCCCGAGGACATGAACGCGCGCTTCTCCTTCTCGCGCGCGCGCTTCAGCGCCGCGAGCGAGCGGGCGCGAACGCCGCCGTCGTCGTCGAGCGCCTTGGTCACGGTTAGCTTGCCGCGCTCGCGGCGGTGATCGTCGCGACCGCGCGACGGCTTGGCCGGCGCGGGCTCGGGACGGCGCGCGACCGGCGCGCCCGGGCGGCGGACCCCCCGGTCGTCCTCGTCGCCGGCCGGGCGGGCGACGGGCGCCGGCGCGGCGGGGCGCACCTCGGCCGCGGCCGGTGCCTCGGGGGCCTGGCGGGCCTCCTCGGCGGCGCGGGCGACGGCCGTCTCTTCCTCGCGGCGGCGCTCCTCGGCGCGACGGCGTTCGGCGTCGAGCGCTTCGGCGCGAGCGCGGTCCTCGTCGCGGCGGCGCTCCTCGGCGAGGCGCATGCGCTCTTCCTCGGCCTGGCGCAGCAGCATGGCCTGCCGCTCCTGCCGGGTCATGAGGTCGTTGACCGGACGCGACGGCGGCGCGGCGGGGCGCGGCGGCGGCGGGGCCGCCGGACGGACGGGCGCGGGCGCGGCTTCGGCGACGACGGGCTCGGGCTGGGCCTCGACCGGGGCGGGATCGCCCGGGCGGCGCAGCACGCGCGTCTTCTTCGTCTCGACGACGACCGAATGGGTGCGGCCGTGGCTGAAGCTCTGCTTCACCTTGCCGACCTCGACGGTGCGCTTCAGGCCAAGCGGGGGCCGGACGCCGAGTTTGGGTTTGTTGTCTTCGCTCATGCCAGTGCCTGATACCTCTACCGTTCGGCCGCGGAGGAAACGTCCGCGTCCGCGCCATCGTCGTTCGTTCCGCAGAAGGCGCGCCATCGCGAGACGGCGGCCACCACCCTTGTCGCTGCCGCGCGGTCGCCGAGCGCGGCGTGTACAACATTTTCCCGCCCCAAGGCCACCGACAATTCGGCGCGCGCGGCGGGGAGCACCAGCGCCTCGCCGGTTTCGGCGACGCGCAGTTTCTGGTCGAGCTTGGCCCGCCCGTCGGGCGCCGCGTCCACCGCGTGGAGCAGCAGGGAGACGCGCCCGGCCCGGATCGCGTCGGCGATGCGGTCCGATCCCAAGATGAGGTGCCCGGCCTTCATTTCCAACCCCAGCCGGTCGAGCGCGCGACGTTTCAGCCCCTCGGCGATGCGCTCGACGAGATCGTCGGGGACGCTCGCCGGAGCGCCCTTGAAGGCGCGGGCGAGCGCGCCGCGGAGCTTGCCCTTGGCGAGCGCGGTCTCGATCAGGCGGCGGTCGGGCGCGATCCACGCGCCGCGCCCCGGCGCCTTGGCGCCGAGGTCGGGGAGAACGGTGCCGTCCGGGCCGAGCGCGAGGCGGATCAGCCCCTCGCGCGGCCCGTGGTCACCGCTCAGGATGCACTTGCGCTCGGGGGCCTCATGCTCGCTCATCCGCGGTCGCGTCCCCCTCGGTCTCGAACCAGTGGGCGCGCGCCGCCATGATGACGCGGTTGCCGTCCTCTTCCGACAGGCCGTGCTCCTTGAGGATGCCGTCGCGCTTGCCGACGAGCTCGTCGGTAGCGAGGTCGCCGAGGTCGTCGAGCGTCTTGACGCCCGCCTTGCCCAGCGTGACGAGCATCGGCTCGGTCAGCCCCTCGATCTCGGCGAGCGCGTCTTCGACTCCGAGCGCCCGGCGCTCGTCGCGCGCCGCCTGCTCGCGCCGCTCGAGCGCTTCCTGCGCCCGGTTCTGGAGCTCGTTGGCGAGGTCCTCGTCGAAGCCCTCGATCCCGGCGAGCTCGGTGGGCTCGACGTAGGCCACTTCCTCGAGCTCGGTGAAGCCCTCGGCCACGAGGAGCTGCGCGAGCGTCTCGTCGACGTCGAGCTCCTGCTGGAACATCTCCGAGCGCTCGATGAACTCGCGCTGCCGCTTCTCGCTCTCGTCGGCCTCGGTCATGATGTCGATCTGGTGACCGGTGAGCTGCGAGGCGAGGCGCACGTTCTGGCCGCGGCGGCCGATCGCGAGGCTGAGCTGGTCGTCGGGCACGACGACCTCGAGCCGGTTCTCGTCCTCGTCGATGACGACCTTCGAGACCTCGGCCGGCTGGAGCGCGTTCACCACGAAGGTCGCGGTGTCGGGCGACCAGGGGATGATGTCGATCTTCTCGCCCTGGAGCTCCTGGACGACCGCCTGGACGCGGCTGCCCTTCATGCCGACGCAGGCGCCGACCGGATCGATCGAGCTGTCGCGGCTGATCACGCCGATCTTGGCGCGGCTGCCCGGGTCGCGGGCGCAGGCCTTGATCTCGATCACGCCGTCGTAGATCTCCGGCACTTCCTGCGCGAACAGCTTCTTCATGAAGTCGGGGTGCGCGCGGCTCAGGAAGATCTGCGGACCGCGGTTCTCGCGGCGGACCTCCTTGATGAGCGCGCGGACGCGGTCGTTGACGCGCAGCACCTCGCGCGGGATCTGCTGGTCGCGGCGGACGACGCCCTCGGCGCGGCCCAGGTCGACGACGACGTGGCCGAACTCGACGCGCTTCACGACGCCGGTGATGATCTCGCCCTGGCGGTCCTTGAACTCGTCGTACTGGCGCTCGCGCTCGGCGTCGCGCACCTTCTGGACGATCACCTGCTTGGCCGCCTGCGCGGCGATGCGCCCGAACTCGATCGGCGGCAGCGGGTCGACCACGAAGTCGCCGAGCTTGGCGCCGGGGTCGCGCTTCTGCGCCTCGCGGACGCTCGTCTGCTTGAAATAGTCCTCGACGTCCTCGACCACCTCGACGACGCGCCACAGCCGCATGTCGCCCGACTTGGGGTCGATCTTGGCGCGGATGTCGTTCTCGGCGCCGTAGCGGGCGCGCGCCGCCTTCTGGATCGCGTCCTCCATCGCCTCGATGACGATGGTGCGGTCGATCGACTTCTCGCGCGCGACCGCGTCGGCGATGGCGAGCAGCTCGGCCTTGTTGGCGGAAATGGCGGTGGCCATGACCTTCAGTCCTTCTCTTCGATGATGTCGTCGGCGCCCTCGGCGGAGAGCGGCTGGGTCGCCTTGATGAGCGCGTCGGTGAGCGTCAGCTTGGCGGCGAGGATGTTCGACAGCGGCAGCGAGACCTCGCCCGCGCCGGGCACCTCGAGCTTCGCCGCGTCGCCCTCGAGCCCGCGCACGACGCCCTGGAAGCGCTTGCGCCCCTCGATGCCCTCGTGGAGCGTCACCTTCGCCTCGTGCCCGGTCCACGCGGTCCAGTCGCCCGGCCGGGTGAGCGGCCGGTCGATGCCGGGCGAGGACACCTCGAGCCGGTACTCGCGGTCGATCGGGTCGGCCTCGTCGAGCATCGCCGACACCGCGCGCGAGGTCGTCGCGCACTGGTCGAGCGTCAGCTGCCCGGTCTTCGGATCCTCGGCCATGATCTGCAGCGACAGGTGGCGCGTGCCCTGGAGCGACACGCGCACGAGCTCGAAGCCGAGGCGCTTCACCTCGGGCTCGATCAGCTCGGTCAATCGTGCGGCGTCCGCCAAATCGCGTCTCCAAAGGCCTCCGGCGCCGGCCCGGGTTCCCGAACCGACCTCCTCAAGGTCACCCATGTGGAAGATGCCGGGGATATAGGTTAAACCGCGCCATGCGGCAAGCGGAACCGGTCCACGTCGGACGATATGTTCGCGATCTCGGCGCGAGCCTCGCGCGGATGTTCGAGAACGCGCTCGACTGGGAGCATCTGCCGCACCTCCACGGCTCGAGCTTCGCCGCGATCCGGCTGATCGACGAGGACGCGACCGGCTGGCGCGCCGAGGCGGTGCTGCCGGGCGACGAGCGCCCGCTCGTCCTCGACCTGCGACTCGACCGCGACGCGGGCCGCTGGGTGACGCGCACCACGCGCGGCGCCGAGCTGCTCGCCGAGATCCGCACGCTCGCCGAAGCCACCGGGCCGCGGAGCTGCCGCGTGACCGTGGACTTCCACGTGGCCGGCGTCGATCCGGCCAAGGCGCCGGCCGTGGGCGACTACTACCGGCGGCTCTACGCGCGGCTCTACGACGAGGACGAGGCGATGATGGTGGCGCGCCAGCGCGCGCTCGACGAAGGGGCGGGTGCCGCCGGCTGGCGCACGGTGCGGCTGCCCGACGGCGACCGCCCGGTGCCGCGCGCCTGTCCGCACCTCGGGCTGCCGCTCGACGCCGAGCCGGACGCCGACGGGATCGTCGCCTGCCCGTGGCACGGCTACCGCTTCGACGTGCGGACCGGCCGCTGCGTCAGCGGGCAGGCCCGCGGCTGGAAGGTTCCGGCGGCCGGGAGCGCCTAGGGTCGGCTGGACGAGTCCGCGGGTCGATCCGACGGACCTTAGGCCGCGTCGCTCGCGGCGCGCGCCTTGGCCACGCTCACCAGCGCCGGCCGCAGCAGGCGGTCCTTGAGGCGGTAGCCGGCCTGGAGCTCCTGGACGACGGTGCCGGGCTCGGCGTCGTCGGCCTCGACCTCGATCATCGCCTGGTGCAGGTTCGGGTCGAGCTTCTGGCCCTTGGCCTCGATGCGCGCGACGCCGTGGCGCTGGAGCACGTTCGACAGCTCGCGCTCGGTCATCTCGACGCCGGTGACGACGGTCTTCACCGCGTCGTTCTCTCGCGCGTCCGCCGGGATGGCGTCGAGCGCGCGGCGCAGGTTGTCGACGACGCCCAGCAGGTCGCGCGCGAAACCGGTGACCGCGTAGGCGACGGCGTCGGCCTTGTCGCGCTCCAGCCGGCGGCGAACGTTCTCGGTCTCGGCGGCGGCGCGCAGCAGCCGGTCCTTGAGCTCGGCAATCTCCTGATCGCGCGTGTCCTCGGCCGGCATGTCTTCCGGCAACGCATCCTGCGCCTCGGGTGAGTTGTTTTCCTCGTTCATCCGATCAACCTGCTCAATGCTCTCGCGGTGTAGTCAACCATGGGAACCACCCGCGCGTAGTTCAACCGCGTGGGGCCGATCACGCCGACGACGCCCACCACCCGGTCGCCGGCCGCGCGGTAGGGCGCGGCGATAACCGACGAACCGGACAAAGAGAACAGCTTGTTCTCCGACCCGATGAAAATCTTCATCGCGTCGCCGGCGCGCGCCAGGTCGAGCACGCGGACGAGATCCTCCTTGCCGTCGAGGTCGGCGAGCAGCGAGCGCACCCGCTCGAGGTCGGCGGCGTTGCGGTCGTCGATGAGGTGCGCCTGGCCGCGCACGATGAGGATGGGCCGCTGCGCGTCGTCCGACGACCAGACGGCGAGGCCCTTCTCGACGACGCCGCGCGCCATCGCGTCGAGCTCGGCGCGTTCGGCGGCGATCTCGGCGCGCAGCCGCTCGACCGCCTGCGCGAGCGTCAGGCCGGAGAGGCGCGCGTTGATATAGTTGCCCGCCTGGATCAGCGCGGCCGGCGGCAGCCCCGGCGGCAGGTCGATCACCCGGTTCTCGACCGATCCGTCGGCGCCCACCAGCACGCCGAGCGCGCGGCCCGGCGCCATCGGCACGAAGCTGATCTGGCGCAGCACCAGCTCCGCCTTGGGCACCATGACGATGCCCGCGCAGGCCGACAGGCCGGACAGGACCGCGGTGGTGCGGCTCAGCACATCCTCGAACGGGCGCCCGTCGCCGCGGAGCTGCTCCTCGATGGCGGCGCGCTCCTCGGGCGCGGGCTCGGCCATCTGCATCATGCCGTCGACGAACAGCCGCAGGCCGAGCTCGGTCGGCATCCGCCCCGCCGAGGTGTGCGGGCTCTCGAGCAGGCCCATCTCCTCGAGGTCCTGCATGACGTTGCGGATGCTCGCCGGCGACAGGCCGAGCGCGCCGAGCTTCGACAGCGTCCGCGAGCCGACCGGCGCGCCGCTGTCGAGGTACGACTCGACGATGCGGCGGAATATCTCCCGCGCGCGGTCGTTCAGCTCGGCGATCGTCGGCGTCGACATGACGGGTCGAACTTAGGAAGTTCCGTCCCGGGCCTCAACACGCCCGACGGGTCTAGCCGCCGAAGTTCCGCTTGAGGGTGAGGTAGGGGACGACGTGCCGGTTGCGCTCGCGGAACTCGAACTCGAAAGGATCGGGGGTCCGGCGGTCCGGGCGGAAGAAGGTCCGCTCGCGGTAGCCCGGCGAGTCGGCCGCGTTGTCGAGGCCGAAGGTGAGCGTCGTCCGCGCGTCGGGCCGGTATTCGACGAAGACGCTCGCGTAGGGGATCCGGCTCCGCGAGCTGTCGAGCTCGTTGCGGCGGTAGAAGGTCGAGCGCGTGCCCGCCTCGAGCGTGAAGCCCCAGGCCCAGCGTCCGAGGTCCTGGCGGAACTCGGCGCTCGAGAAGAACAGCGAGTTGCCCGAGAAGCGGCGGTCGCGGAGCGTGTAGGGATCCTCGACCGAGGTGTCGACGAGCGAGGCGTAGAGCTTCAGCCGCCCGCCCTTGATCCCCAGCCGCCCGAGCGGCGTGTCGGTGGTGGCGCGCGCGATGAAGGACCGCCCGTCGCCGAGGTTGCCGGGGGCGTCGAAGCCTTCGGGCGTCGGCACGCGGTCCTGGACGAGGCCGACGAAGTTGTAGCCCAGCTCGAGCTTCACCAAACCGTCGCCGAAGACGGGGCGTTCGGCGGTGGCGAGGATCTCCCACGCCCGCTGCGGCACGAGGTCGGGGTTGCCGCCGTTCACCCGCTCGGTGGTGAGCTCGGCGGCGCTGACGAAGTCCTCGAACAGGAGCTGCGCGACCGTTCGGGCGACAGCGAGCTGGACGTGCCAGCCGCCCGCCGGCTGCCAGTCGAACGTCGCCTTCGGCTTGAGGAAGCGGAGCGACCGTTCGGCCTGCGCGTCGCCGCTCACCGTCAGCTCGGAAGCCTCGTAGGTGAGGCCGAAGTCGGCGCGCAGCGTCGGCGCGAGCGAGCGGCCGGCGTTGACGAACGCCTCGCCCCGATATTCCTTCACCTCCGCCCGGTCGACCGGCAGGTCGACGCGGGTGCGCGACCCCGCGGCGTCGATGTCGAACAGGTCGACGCGGCTGTCGAGCCGGTTGAAGGCGCCCTCGGCGCCCGCCTCGACGTTCCAGCCGGAGAGGTTCTGCCGGTTCCACACCAGCCGGGCCACCGCCTCGTCGCGCCGGTCGTCGAGCGTCTGCGCCCGGCCGCCGAGCACGGTCTGCGGGTCGAGGCGGTTGAGCGACACCTCGCGGTTGAGCCGGTCGCGCCGGGTGGCGAGGCCCACGAGCTTGAGCCCGCCGCCCGCGAACGGCCGCGTGACGTCGCCGCCGAGCTCGTAGTCGCTCCGCCGGTAGCGCTGCGTCAATCGGTCGTCGCGCACCGGCCCGGCGACCGGGAACACGTCGTTGTCCTGCGTCAGCCGGAAGCGGTCGATCGCGAAGCGGCCGTTCAAGTGCGCGGTGCGGTTGGCCCCGGCGTCGTGCGCCCAGGACGCCGAGACGAAGCCGTTCGGGTCGCGCGTTTCGTTCACCTTGCGGCGAAACTCGATCAGGCGGCTGTCGGGGAGCGAGGTCAGCCGGTCCGAACCCTCCTCGCCGGTCTGGTCGTTGTCGATGCCCGCCGAGGCGCTGAAGGTCGAGGCGCCGCGGCGCAGCAGCACCGAGAGGTCGGCTGCCGGAAGCAGGGCGCCGGTGTACTCGCGGAAGACGCTCGCGGTGGCGGTGCCGGCCAGCCCGCCGGCGTCCGTGAGGATGAGGTTCACCACCTGCGGCTTGCCGGTGAACTCGGATCCGAACAGGTCGCCCGGTCCGACCTCGACGCGCGCGACGCGGCTCGCCGGGATGCGCGCCAGCACGACGTCGAGCGTCTCGCTCTTCGTGCTCGGGCGCTGGCCGTTGACGACGACGTTGCCCGCCGCCCGGCCGAAGCCGCGCACCTCCGTGTCGCCCTTCTCCAGCTTGAAGCCCGGCACCCGCTCGACGATCTGGAGCGCGTTCGACGGCGCGAAGGCGGCGAAGAAGGCGGCGTCGTAGCCGGTGCGGACGCCCGGCGTCGAACCGGATGCGGCGCCCTGCGCGAGCGCCGGCGCGGCCGCGCCGCACAGGATGCAGACGATGAAGGGACGCAGCTTACGCGGCACGAACATGGCGCTCTCCGACTATGATGCCCGGCGCCACCGGCGGCGACCGGCTCGCATCTACGCTACATTTGTAGCTGATTACAAATGTAGCGCAACCCGCGCCGCGATGGTTGATCCGATAGCTGCGGCGGCCCCGCGGCGAAAGCCCCGCCGGTGTTTCTTGCGTTTGCCTCGTCGCGCGCGCGCCGCTAGACCGCGCCCTCCACAGCAGGAGCTGCCCCATGCGACCGTCCGGCCGCACCCCCGACCAGATGCGTCCCATCGAGATGATCGCCGGCTTCAGCGCCCACGCCGAGGGCTCGTGCCTCGTGAAGTTCGGGCGGACGCACGTGCTCGTCACCGCGAGCGTCGAGGAGCGGCTGCCGCCCTGGCTCAGGGGCCAGGGGCGCGGCTGGGTCACCGCCGAATACGGCATGCTGCCGCGCGCGACGCACACGCGCGGCCAGCGCGAGGCGGCCAAGGGCAAGCAGTCGGGCCGCACGCAGGAGATCCAGCGGCTGATCGGCCGCAGCCTGCGCGCCGTCACCGACCTCGTCGCGCTCGGCGAGCGCCAGATCACGCTCGACTGCGACGTGATCCAGGCCGACGGCGGCACGCGCACCGCCGCCATCTCGGGCGCCTGGGTGGCGCTCCGTCTGGCGGTCGACGGCATCATGAAGGCGCACGACCTCAAGATCGACCCGATCAAGGCGCGCGTCGCCGCGGTTTCCTGCGGCATCCACCAGGGCACGCCCGTGCTCGACCTCGACTACGACGAGGACTCGGCCGCCGAGACCGACGCCAACTTCGTGCTGATCGAGGGCGGCGGCATCGCCGAGGTGCAGGCGACCGCCGAAGGCGCGCCCTACGACGAGGAAGGGCTGCTGCGCCTGCTGCGCCTCGCCCGCATCGGCTGCGACGAGATCTTCGCCGCACAGGGACGGGCGACGGGGCGCGGATGACGCCGCGCAAGCTCCTGCCCGGGCCGCTGGTGATCGCCAGCCACAACGCCGGCAAGGTGCGCGAGATCGCGGCGCTGCTCGGCCGCTTCGGGATGGAGCCGGTGTCGGCCGGATCGCTCGGCCTGCCCGAGCCCGAGGAGACCGAGGACAGCTTCGTCGGCAACGCCACGATCAAGGCGCTCTCCGCCGCGCGCGGCTCGGGCATGCCCGCGCTCGCCGACGACAGCGGTCTCGAGGTCGCGGCGCTCGGCGGCCGGCCCGGCGTCTACACCGCCAATTGGGCCGAGATGCCCGACGGTACGCGCGACTGGGGCATGGCGATGGCGAAGGTGGAGCGCGAGCTCGCCGCGCTCGGACCCGGCGCGCCGCGCGTCGCCGCCTTCGTCTGCACGCTCGCGCTCGGCTGGCCCGACGGCCGCGTCGACTGCTTCGCGGGGCGGATCGAGGGCCGGCTCACCTGGCCGCCGCGCGGCGACCGCGGCTTCGGCTACGACCCCGTCTTCATTCCGGACGGCCACGACACCACATTCGCCGAAATGGACCCCGAGCATAAGCATGCGATCAGCCACCGCGCCCGCGCCTTCGAGAAGCTGGTCGCCGCCGTCTTCTGAGGCGGCGCGCGAGCTGGCGGTCTACGTCCACTGGCCCTTCTGCGTCACCAAATGCCCCTACTGCGACTTCAACAGCCACGTCCGCGCCTCGATCGACGAGGCCGGCTGGCGCGAGGCGCTGCTCGCCGACCTCCGGCATGAAGCCGCGCTGACGCCCGACGCCACGGCGGTCAGCCTGTTCTTCGGCGGCGGCACGCCGTCGCTCATGGACCCGGCGACGGCGGCGGCGGTGATCGACGAGACGGCGAAGCTCTGGCGCACCGCCCCCGGCCTCGAGGTGACGCTCGAGGCCAACCCGACGAGCGTCGAGGCCGCGCGCTTCGCCGGCTTCGCCGCGGCCGGCGTCAACCGCGTTTCGCTCGGGCTCCAGGCGCTCGACGACGCGGCGCTCAGGCTGCTCGGCCGGCCGCACGACCTCGCGCAGGGGCTCGCCGCGCTCGAGGTGGCGCAGGCGAGCTTCGGCCGCGTCAGCTTCGATCTGATCTACGCGCGGCCCGGCCAGAGCGTCGCCGCCTGGGGCACCGAGCTGTCGCGCGCGCTCGCCTTCGGCACGGAGCACCTGTCGCTCTACCAGCTCACCATCGAGCCCAAGACGCGCTTCGCGAGTCTCCACGCCAACGGCAAGCTCGTGCTGCCCGACGAGGAGACCGCCGCCGACCTGCTCGACCTGACGCGCGCGACGACCGCGGCGGCCGGCCTGCCGGCCTACGAGGTGTCGAACCACGCGCGGCCCGGCGCGGAGAGCCGCCACAACCTCGCCTACTGGCGCTACGCCGATTACGTCGGCGTCGGGCCGGGCGCGCACGGCCGCCGCCGGGCCGCCGCCACCGTCCGCCACGCCAAGCCGGAGGCGTGGCTCGCCGCGGTGCGCGAGCGCGGCCACGGCATCGAGGCCGAGACCGCGCTCGATCCGCGCGCCCGCGCCGAGGAGGCGCTGCTCATGGGGCTTCGCCTGTCTGAGGGCATCGACGCCGCAGCGTTCGAGGCGCGGACCGGCCTGTCCCTCTGGTCGGCGGTCGACGCCCGCGCGCTCGACCGCCTCGCGCACCTCGGCCTGGTCGAGGCGACGCCCGACCGCCTGCGCCTCACGCCGGCCGGTCAGCCGCTGCTCAACGCGGTGCTCGCTCAGCTCGCCTGATCGATCTCGACGACCGCGCCGCCGTACGCCGGCAGCCGCACCTCGCCGGCGTCGAGCGAGGCAGGGAGACCGCCGTCGAGCAGCCGCCCACGGCCGGGCAGCCGGACGACCGCTTCGCGGCCCGACAGCTCGAACAGGCAGACCAGCCGCGCGTCGCCGCGCCGCCGCTCGAAGGCGAGCACGCCGTCGGGCGCGGGCAGAAGCGCCGCCTCGCCGCTCTGGAGCGCCGGCCGTTCGCGCCGCAGCGCGAGGAAGCGCCGCGCGAAGTTCAGCATCGAGCCCGCGTCGTCCTCCTGAGCGTCGACGGCGAGCGCGCGGTGCCGCTCGTCGAGCGGCAGCCAGGTCTCGGCCGCGGTCGAGAAGCCGGCGTTCGCCGCGTCCGCGGTCCAGGGCATCGGCGTGCGGGCGCCGTCGCGCCCGGCGTCGGGCGCCGCCTCGGTCCAGCTCGCGATGGCGAAGGGGTCGCGCAGCGCCTCGAACGGCAGCCGCGCCTGGCCGAGCCCGAGCTCGTCGCCCTGGTAGAGGAAGGGCGTGCCGCGCAGGCAGAGCAGCAGCGCGAAGAGCGTCCGCGCGAGCCGCGGATCGTCGCCGCCGAGCCGGCCGGGGAAGCGCGGCACGTCGTGGTTGCCGAGCGACCAGGACGGCCAGCCCGCCGCGCCCGCCCAGGCCGCGAGCGCCTCGGCGAACAGCGCGGGCGTCGCCCGCTGCGCGCGGAGCAGGTGGAAGCTGTAGGCGGTGTGCAGCCGGTCGGGGCCGTCGGTGTACTCGCGCTGCCGCGCGAGCATGTCGTCGTCGAAGATCTCGCCCACCGCCATCCGATCGCCGTAGCGGTCGAGGAGCGCCCGCAAGCGGGCGATGAAGGCGAGCGCCTGCGGCTGCGACTTGTTGTTGACCTGCCGCTGGAAGCGGATCGTCGCCGGCGGCGTGCGCTCGTAGGGCGCGACCGGATTGTCGGCGAGGTCCGGGTCGTGCGCGACATAGTTGACGACGTCGAGCCGGAACCCGTCGACGCCGCGGTCGAGCCAGAAGCGCGCCACGTCGAGGATGGCGTCCTGCACCGCCGGGTTGTGGAAGTTGAGGTCCGGCTGCGAGCTCAGGAAGTTGTGAAGGTAATATTGCCGGCGCGCCGGGTGCCAGGTCCAGGCCGGCCCGCCGAAGCTCGCCTGCCAGTTGTTGGGCGGGGTGCCGTCGGGCTTGGCGTCCGCCCAGACGTACCAGTCGTCGAACCCCCCGCGCCGGGCGGCGCTGTCGCGGAACCACGCGTGCCGGTCCGAGGTGTGCGACCACACCTGGTCGATCACCACTTTGAGCCCCAGCGCGTGCGCGCGGTCGAGCAGCCGGTCGAAGTCGTCGAGCGTGCCGAACAGCGGGTCGACGTCGCGGTAGTCGGCGACGTCGTAGCCGTAGTCCTTCATCGGCGAGCGGAAAAAGGGCGACAGCCAGACCGCGTCGACGCCCAGCGCCGCGACGTGATCGAGCCGGGCGGCGATGCCGGCGAGGTCGCCGACCCCGTCGCCGTCCGAGTCGGCGAAGCTGCGCGGGTAGATCTGGTAGAAAACCGCCCGCTTCCACCACGGGACGTCGTCGCTCGGGGTCATGGCGCGCATCCTGCCGCGCCGCGCCCGCGCTGTCAGCACCCCATCAGGTGCAGCACCACCTCGCGCCGGTGCGGCGCGCGGCGGTGCTCGAACAGGTAGAGGCCCTGCCAGGTCCCGAGCGCGGGCGCGCCGTCGACGACCGGGACCGAAAGCTGGACCTGGGTGAGCGCGGCGCGCAGGTGCGCGGGCATGTCGTCGGGCCCTTCGTCCTCGTGGGCGTAGCGGCCCGGTTCCTCGGGCGCGATCGTCTCGAAATAGGCCTCGATGTCGCGCCGGACGTCGGGGTCCGCGTTCTCCTGGACGAGCAGCGACGCGGAGGTGTGGCGGCAGAACAGCGTCAGCAGGCCGGTCCCGATCCCCTGTTCGCCGACCCAGCCGCGCACCTCGCGCGTGATCTCGACGAGCCCCTTGCCGCGGGTGTCGACGCGCAGTCGGTGGACGGCCTGGCGCACCGTCCGCCTAGAACCGCCGGTACTGGACGAAGCCGCTGTAGCGCCCGACCTTGTCGTAGAGGGCGCGGGCCGGGTTGCCCTCCGCCGTGAGCCAATAGACGCGGCTGGCCCCCGCGGCGTCGGCGGCCGCGTAGACCGCCTCGATCAGCGCCCGGCCGGCGCCGATCCCGCGCGCCGCCGGGTCGACGAACAGGTCCTGGAGGTAGCAGTAGTCGCCCGTCGTCCAGGTGCTGCGGTGGAACAGGTAATGGACGATGCCGACGAGCCGGCCGTCGGCTTCGGCGGCCAGGCCGTGCATCGGCTCGGCCGGGTCCAGGAGCCGCGCCCAGCTCCGCTCGGTGACCTCGGGCGCGATCTCGGTCTCGTAGAAGCGCTGGTAGCCCCGCCACAGCGGCAGCCAGCCCGCCTGGTCTCCCGCGGCCAGCGGCCGGATCGTCGCCCCCGCCACGGCCGCCTCAGTTGATCGCGCTGACCTGCGGCGCGCGGAAGCTGCGCGGCGCGGGCGACACGACCGAGAACCCGCCGGGGCCGATCTGCTGGACCTCGAGCCCGCGCTCGGCGACGTTGCCGCGGAAGCGGAAGATGCCGTCGATGCCGGCGAAGCCGTCGTCGTCGTTGAGCGCGGCGACCGGGAAGCGGTCGCCGATGGTCCAGCGCTGGCCGATCGAGTTGACGAGCAGCACCGCGTCGTAGCCCATGCTCGCGAGCCGCGACGGCTGCCCGCCGAACCTCGCGCGGTAGCGGGTCGCGAGCTGCTCGAAGCGGTTGTCGGGCACGCTCGCGAACCAGGAGCCGTGCAGGCCGGGGACGCGGGCGAGGCCCGGTTCGCTGTTCCACAACTCGGTGCCCAGCAGACGGACGCCGTTCGCGCCGAACTGCTGGAGCGGGGGCAGGAAGCGCGCGGCGACCTCGCCGCTGTCGGCCACGAGCAGCGCCTGGAAGGTGACGGGCCCCAGGCGCTGCTGCACCTGGGCGACCGTGCCGTCCGGGCGGATGACGCCGGCGCGCGATACTTTGGCGACGCGCGCTTCGTAGTCGGTGACGCGGCGCACCGCGGCGACCAGCCGCTTGGGGTCGCGCGGATAGGCCTCGATCGAGGCGACCTTGCCGTCGTTCGCCTGCACCGCGCGGACGAAGGCGGTCGAGGCGCGCTGGCCGTAGGTGCCCGCCGGCACCAGCGCGGCGAAGCGCTCGACGCCCTTGGACCGCGCGAAGCCGACGACGCGCGCGACCGCCTGCGTCGGCTGGTAGCCGAGCACGTAGGTGTTGCCGCCGGCGAGCGAGGCGTCGTTCGAGAAGGTGAGGATCGGCACGCCCGCCGCGGCCGTCGCGCCCTGCGCCGCGCGCACGTCGGAGGCGAGCAGCGGGCCGAGGAATATCTTGTTGCCGTCGGCGACCGCGCGGGCCGCCGCCGCCGCGGCGCCGGTCGCGGTGTTGTAGACCGTGAGCTTGATGCGCTGGTCGTTCGAATCGAGCAGCGCCATGTTGGCGGCGTTGGCGATCGACTGGCCGACCGCCGCCGCGCCGCCCGTCGTCGGCACCAGGAGCGCGACGCGGTGCTGCGGCGGGCCCGGGTCGATCCGCTGCGGCGCGGGCGCCGCGACGACGGGCGCCGCGGGCGCCGCCGCCTCTTCCACCGGACCGCGCCGCGCGCCGCCGGCCGCGCAGCCGGCCACCGTCAGCAGCGCCACCGCCGCGATGCCGAACCGGGCCCGTTGCTTGGCCGCCGGTTCGTGCGTCATGATGCTCACATGGACCTCCCTGAGCCGCTCGCGCCCGGCCTGTATATCGTCGCGACCCCGATCGGCAATCTCGGTGACATCACCGCGCGCGCCGCCGACACGCTGCGGCGGGCCGACCTGATCGCCGCCGAGGATACCCGCGTCACCGCAAAGCTTCTCCGGCACATCGGTTCCACCCGCCCGACGATGCCCTACCACGACCACAACGCCGACGCCGTCCGCCCGAAGCTCATCGCCCGCCTGCGCGACGAGGCGGTGGCGCTGGTGTCCGACGCCGGCACGCCGCTCATCTCCGATCCGGGCTTCAAGCTGGTGCGCGACGCGCGCGCGGCCGGCATCGCGGTCAGCACGCTGCCCGGCCCCTGCGCGGCGGTCGCGGCCCTGACGCTCGCGGGGCTGCCCACCGACCGCTTCCTGTTCGCCGGCTTCCTGCCCGCCAAGGCACAGGCGCGCGCCGCCGCGCTCGACGAGCTCAGGGGCCTGCGCGCGACGCTCGTCTTCTACGAATCGGGCCCGCGGCTCGGGGCGACGCTCGCCGCGCTCGCCGAGCGGCTCGGGCCGCGCCCG
>Ga0164290_1001794_pt1 | contig 23374 bp, 18 predicted proteins | sample Micstemetagenome_FD_108782 | JGI IMG/M metagenome (GOLD analysis project Ga0164290, IMG submission 108782) | Contaminated culture microbial community from soil near Moab, Utah, USA - Microcoleus steenstrupii SON62 (Illumina Assembly) | ecosystem: Environmental > Terrestrial > Soil > Soil crust...
AGATGAAGTCCGAAAAGCCTCACAGGTTCCTGCCTCGATACGCCCCCAAACAAAGCAAACGGGGGAACCCCCCAACAGCTGAGACTCTACTGCTAATAAGGGGTGCTGGCGCATAATTGAGGTTTCTTCGCTATACTATTTCTTTTAGTATCAACGATTCAAAAAAGCAGGCAGCAGGAGAAGATGGTCGAAGAAAGCTGCGATACGCAACTTCAACGACCACCAAAACCTGCCGCCTGCAAAACCAGTCAACGCACTGCGTCAGGTTTCAGCAATGCCAAAATCGGCGACTGCTCGATGCTGCCGCCGACTTAGCGATGCTTAGCTCCTTGCGCCTTCGCCTTCGTGAGCACGGCCCTGAGCGTCGGTCTTCGCGAGCGACGGACGGGCAGTCGGCGTGGCAGCCAGACCTTCCATGATCTGCTGGCGGAACGCACCGACACCATCGGGCGTCACGGGCACGAAGATGACCTTGTCGCCGGCCTTGCCGCCGAGCTGGGAGAGCGTCTCGAAGTACTGCGTCATCATGAGCATGTTCATGAGGGTTTCCTCACTCACGCCCGGATACGCGGACTTCAGCTCTTCCACCGACTGCTTGGCGCCGTTGATGATGGCCAGACGCTGAGCGGCGATACCTTCACCCTTGAGGCGATCGGCTTCCGCATTGGCTTCGGCGTTCTTCACGCGCAGGGTCTTCTCGGCTTCACCGCGAGCGTTGGCAGCCTGAGCCTCACGCTGAGCGGCGTTGATCTCGTTCATCGCCGCCTTGACCTTGGCGTCGGGCTCGATTTCGGTGACCAGCACCTTGCCGATCTCGTAGCCGAAATCGGTCATGTCGTGCATCAGCTCCTGGCGCACGGCCTGGGCGATGTGGTCCTTGCTGTCGAAGATCTCGTCCAGGGTCAGCTTCGGCACCTGCGAACGCACGACGTCGAAGACGAAGGTCTCGATCTGCTGCTTCGGGGTGGCGAGCTTGTAGTACGAGTCGGCTTCACGGCCTTCCAGGACGTTGTAGTTGACCGTGCAGCTCACGCGCACAGACACTTTGTCCTTGGTGATGGAGTCGACGGCGATGGTGTGCTGCTCGACCTGGAGGCTGAGCGTGGCACGAACGGTGTCGATGAAGGGGATCTTGGCGTTGAGGCCGGCGCCGGCGGTCCGCTTGTACTTGCCGAAGCGCTCGATGATCTTGACGGTGCGGTTGCTCACCGAGAAGAGAGAACTGAAGGCTGCGGCGAGCAGGATGATGCCGCCGAGCACGAGAAGGGAGATGGTAACGATACTTCCGATTCCGAGGTCCATAAGAGTCTCCTGGATACGTTTGGTTTGAGCAAGCGATGGCGCGAGCTTGCCGTTTGGAAACGCGACTGTGCGCGAGAACCATTTAGGAATGCGCCCATTCCAAGCTTCTAAAACCGCTACACCGCCGGTGGTATCTCCACAAAACCACGTGCACACACATCCGTTTGGAAAACGGCGTCAGAAGAACTGAAACGGTGTGCAAGAAGGTCGGGGAGAACTGGTTGGCTTTATGTAGAAACGGAGTGAAGAAGCGCCACAAGATAGAAATTTGAGAGGCCTAAAGCCAAATCACCGCCGTAAACAACGTTACAGGCGCGTGGATCTGCAACTGGTTTTATTGACAACAACACAAGCGGTTTTACTGACAACCAGACGACGAGTATAAAGTAAAGGGATAATCGCCACCTTGACAAAATTCTTTTTGGGCGATAGCAAAAACGCTCACCGCAAGCGGGTTTTCGCGCTCACGAAACGGCGCAACAGTTGTCATTAAGCCACAACTAATATTTGAGTTCTGATACTTGCTCAAGAAACCCGGCCTTCAATTCCGCTAAATCGCCAACAGGATGGGCGTTTACAAACAAGACACCCAACCTTTGCGCAGCTAACGCACCTTGTCAACCGGAAGTCTTAATACCGAATTTCGAAACCACAAACGGGCATTTGGATTGGCACTTCAAGAGCTTACTCAGCACTAACTAAGTGACTCTATTCCTCTCTCAGCTCGCTCAAGCAGACTTTATTCTTGACACTACTTGAAGACTCAAGAGCCCACTGGATAGGCTCCTTCTGTCGCTTCTTTTTTTCCTTGCCTGAGTTCGAATCACACTTTCACACCGCTGCCCTTTCACGTTTTGCCACCATTTCCATCCATGCGCCGTGCGCATTGATGATGCATGACTGGCTGAACTGGACTGGTTTTGAGCTAGCGGTGCTGGCGACAGATTCGAGCTTAGACACAATCGCGACGGTTTCACACCGTCCGGACAAACCTCCGCTCACCCAGATAACGAGCGGAAAACTACCAGGAGAATTCAACGTATGTGCGTTTCACTGCACCCGGCTCACTTCTCGGATACGATCGTCGGCGCTTACATCGGGGCTGACGGACGCCGTTACCTCGCCTACCAGAACACCGCCGCCAACCTCGCTTCCGGCGCGCCCGCAGTGGCCGCTCCGAAGGCGACCACCACTCGCAAGCCCGTTCGTCGCGGCACTCGCCGCAGCGGCAACTGGTCTTTCGAGGAAGCCGTGACTCCCAAGGCGACCGGCAAGACCGCCACTGCCTCCACCGGCAACGCGATGATCCTGCCCATTCCCGACGCCGTCGGCAACATCGAGCTGATCGACACGACCACGTGCCCGAACTTCCTGAAGGACATCCGCTCCGCTCTGACGCCGCGTTCTCGTGGCGGTCTGCGTCGCGGCTCTTTCGGCGCCGACTCGGCCAAGTCCGTTCGCATCATCGAGTTCGACGTCTACACCATCGTCATCGCCAAGAGCGCCAAGGATCTCGCCAAGGCGATCAAGAGCGACGCCATCTCCGAAGATCGGCGCCCGGCGCTGAACGACGAAATCTTCAAGGCCTACGCCAAGTGGTACCCGAACTGGGCGATCGCCGTGTGCTGCTTCAGCAACACCGACGCTCAGCGCGCCAAGCCGCTGCTCTTCTCGTATGAGCCGACCAAGCAGGACGACCCGGACTACCTGTTCGTCCCATCGCTCGACGCTCACGACGGCAAGGTTCCCGACCTCAACGCCAAGGTCGACGTCGACCACACCATCTTCGTCTCCACGCCGGACATGTCCGAAGACCGGGCCATGACCGTCTTCTACTCCGACCCGGAAATCGCCCTGGGCGTCGCCGAGCTGCTTCCGCGCAAGGTGACGGGCAAGGTGGTCAGCGGTCAGTATCGCAACGGCGACGTCGTCTTCAAGTGCAGTGACTTGGAGGCCGGCGTCGTGCGTGGTTTGCGTGCGCTGCCTCCGGGCGCGCCGCAGTCCGCAACCAAAGAGTTCATCTAAGCGAAGCGCCGCTTTCGCGACGATGAATTTCGCCGGTATGCCTGACAGCATCCGGTAACCCTGGGAAGAACGGAGGGCCAAAAACCCTCTGTTCTTCCCTTTTTCAACTCATTATACTAGTTTTTATAGTTGCTCCAATTTCAAAACGAAAAAACGGAGCAAACACCATGCGTAACTCGCCGATCCGAATTGTGGACCAGAAAATGCAAGAGCGGCAGGGCGACAATGTTTCCACCGTCGCCCCAAAGCCGTATATCGAGAATTGCTCAGAGAGTAGCTAAGACGAAGTTCTTCATTTGCTCAATGAACGTCGTGTTAGATACTCTTACTCGTCGTCTGAACTGCTGTAGCAGGCACCGCCAATCGCTGCCAGAATCGTTCCCGGAACGTTGAGCAGGAAAAAGAGCGGACCGATCAGCGTTTGCATTGTGATTGCGACGATAAAACTCGCCACAAACCAGCAAATCATTGCCCAGAAAAACGAATTGTAGAGACGGTCTTTGTTCGGCTTTCCCACCCGAGGTGTGATGGCCGAGAGAATCGCCCAGACAGCGGCTACAGAGCCGTAGCAGAGAATGGAAATCATGGCCATCAAAGTCATGATTGCGGTAATTTTTTCGCCCATAGAAACCCCCTTCTATCGAGCCGTTAATCGGATTGAGAAGCAAGAGCGGCAGGACGACGGTGTTTCCACCATCGCCCCACCCACATCTTGCCGATTCGAGCGAAGTCGAATTCAGCTACTTGCCGAACCGCCAGCCGACCATGTCGCCGTTGGGGTCCAGAGTGACGGTCAGCGGCACGCCGAACTTGGAAGTTCCAAGCGTGAAGTTGCCCTTGCCGTCAGTGCTGATGATCACCTCGGTGACCGAAAATTTGAAGCCAAGCGGAGGCTGGACTTTGACGCCCGAGATATCGCTGATCACCAGCCTTTCACCGGAGCCGCCCACTGTGAAGCGAACTTCCTTCTCGGCGAAAGCTGTGAAACCGTAACGCGGCGGCATCTGCGCGGCAACCTTGCCGGAGCAGAGGAAGCGATGGCCACGCCGGGTCACGCTGTCGGGCTTGCCGAAAGCGAGTGACTCGACATGAGCGCGAAGATCGCCGGCCTTGGCGAGAAGATCGGGCCATTTGACGGTAACGCCGTCCGGAAGCGCATCGTAGATTTGCTTACGGATGGACGCGATCGTGTCGGATGATTGGGTCATTACAGCACCCATTAAGTTGCACCGCCTGTAGTGGCGGCAGGGAACCTCACAAGGGAGGCATAAGCGCGTTTGCTCTAACGGAAAAACCGCAAGAACGCTCGCCCGAACATCTGCGGCTCATTGCCTTTCAGCAGAGCCTGCACCTTACATCAGCATCATCTGCTCGGAAAAATCAGCAAGCGGACTCGAACGAACACCATAAAGGCGCTGTTTTTTTGCTTGTGTAGAACACGGAAGCGGCTTGTTCTGGTTTTTCTTGGACGAAGGATGGCTGAGGATAGGAGGAACTCCACCCTAAAGATCGAAGAGAAATTAAGTCAAACGAGAGCTCAAAGAGCCGTTATCCATACTCAAAATAGAAACATCAGACAGAGCTTGACTTCCCAGACAAAGGACCCTTCTTTTACTGGATGTAAAGCAGTTTGTAAATCACTATTGTTACCGAATTCTGGTTATTTTCATGCACCGTTCTTGCCAACCTTTGGCCAACGCGCGCTTACTGTTAAGTCCTTAAACGCGACAAATTATGAGTTGCGTGATCACTTGAGGTGAGCGGCACTCCAATGTTCATTAGCAAAGAAAACCGTCTCCAGTTGAGCCTTTGGTAAATTCCGCAGGCGCGCGCGAGAATTTCTCTTGCTCGAAAAAATATACAGGCTCTAATACTTTTGGAGCATATAGCTTGATAGCTACTTATTCCGATCTCTTACTTTCCCAGCCATCTCGATACCCGCTCCCTCAGCAGTCCCTCACTACGAAACTTCCATTGCTTCAGTTCTGAAACAAGAACTGCGTCACTACATCTGGTGGCATTAGCGGTGGTGGTCTGCTGCGCGGAACGGACATCTGACTCTCAAAAAATGACGCGACAACTCTGAGGGGAGCCGCATGCGGCTCTTTGAAAGAAGGCGCATACGCCTCCCATGCGGAGGTAACCGAAGGAGTATCAGCCATGTCCTGGCAAATGATTATCTACATAACTTTAGCTGCAGCTGGTATTTCCCTCCTCGGATACGGCGGATGGAAAGCCTGGGGGCTGCTGAAAAAGTACCTCGCACGCCCGAAGAAGTACTTTCTGCGATATCTGCAAGATTCGCACAAAGAGGCTTTGCAGGCTGCGGGTGTTGCGTTTGAAACCGGCTCGGCACCCGATGGCGCTGCGGGCATTATCGTCAAGTTCGATCACTTGCCTCAGGCGATGACCGCACTGGAAGCAGCACACACTGCCTCACTGATGCTCAACGGCAAAGAGTTGCATGAAGCAGTTCTCGCCTTCCCGCACCGCAACGCCGGCGAGCAGCAATCCATTTCGGTCTGGCATTCAACCCGTGACAAGACCATCGCGCCTCGCGTGCGACAAACTGTCCATGCGGTTCTTGCCGGTCGCATGAACCAGCGCGCCAGCGTTCAGCTCGACAGCGGACACCGGTATGACGATGACGGAGAGCGCAATTTCCGCATCGTCTTCGGCTCGGCTCCGCGTGGCAACACTAAAGAGCAGATGCCGCCGCGCGTCTTCGACATTGAGTTGTCTCCACAGCAAGCTCGTGTCTACTCGGTGACCGGTTCGCCCGTCACCGACCCAGCCACCGGTTACATCGTCGGAGAGCTCAACAAAGGCGTTCTCTACATCTTCGCGGACTTCTGGCAGCTTGGTGAAGAGCAGCGCTATGCGCTTCTCACCCGTGTGCTGCAGCGCGTTCTCATCGAACGCGACCCAGCTCAATTCCTCAAGGAAGTGATTGCCGAAGAAAGCGAAGGTGTGCCGGAAGCGCCTGCGCGCCAGTCAATCGCTGATGAAGGGTTCCAGGAAGCCGGTGAGCGCGCCGTCGTGCGTGCCACTATCCACAAGTTCCTCAGCCCCTACGTGAAGCAGGAAATCCACGTAAAGAACTGCCAGGGACGCACGCAGCGCCCGCTCAACGACGGCATGTTCCACGTCTTCTTCGGCTCGGCGGCTGCCGGTCGCGCTGCTGAAGAAGTGCCCAAGAAGCTGCTCGGCTGCGACCTGATCCGTCAGGACAAGGCGTTCGGGCCGACCGGTCTCGGCATTCCGCTCTTCGAAGCCAATGGCTTCATCTACGCGGAGCTCGTCGGCAGCAACCTGTACATCCACCAGTACCTGCTCACGCACGCCTCTAAAGCGGAAGCGAAGCTGCTCGCCAGGCTCTTCATCAAAGCCGGCCAGCTGGTGGAGAAGCAGAAGTCACGCGAAGGCGGACCGCGCTTCACCGAGGACGACCTCAGGGAAGAAGCGGCGCTGATAGCAGCCAGCGTCAAAGCCGGAAAGAACGACAAGCCCGTCACCGAACAAGAGCTCTCCAAGGCTCTGCGCGATGCGGTGCTTTCCGATGCCGAGGTTTTCCGCCTCGAGCACTCCGGTTCAGAAGAACTGGGGCGTGAGTTCGATGAACTCTGCCGCGTGTACAAAGTGCGCTCTGTGGAAGTGAAACAAAAGTCGATCGTGATCATGACCGACATGCTCTACTGCGTTGATCCGCGGTCGGGCAAACGGCATGAAATCGGCGAGTTCAAGATCAGCATTCCCATGGACAATTCTTCCGAGGTGACCTGGCTCAATCAGACCAGGACCATCCAGATGGACGGGCGTACCATGCATGCTCCGCATGTTTCCAGCCGCGGCAAGGCATGCTTCGGAAACACGCAAGACCTCTTCCCGATGCTCATCAAGAAGCGTGAGTTTGCTTCTGCGGTGCAGCTCGCAATTGCTTTCGTCGAATCGGTCAACACCTCGGATGCCTGGGGCAAGGGAATCTCGCGATTCCCCGAAGCCGTAGGCGAGGTTTGATGCATGCCCAGGAGAAGCAAAATGAAAAGCTATCTAGTGAAAGACCTCACGGATGAGCAGCTGAGCTTGCTGGCTGCGGCAGGTGTGCAGCACTATCCGTGGGACACGGGCATCATGATTGAGGAAACTCAATTAGACCTCGCACTCTCGGTTCTGAACGCCACGGGCGCCAAGACCAAGTCCAAGTACGAGAACGTCTACAAGCTCAAGCTCACCTTCAAGAAGCGGAAAAAAGAGCAGAGCAAAAAGGACGAGGTCGATGAAGAAGCGCGCCAGCGCGAAGCCGAGAGACTGGAATTCCGCAAGCGCTATATCAAGGCTTGTGAGTCGCGGACAAAGGCGATTCTCGATGCCGCGGCAAGCACAGCCTCCGGCAATCGCAAGAAGCTCTCCGGAGCCAAACAGCGCTTTGTGACGAGCAAGCGAACGGAAGTCTTCGGCTCGAGCAAAATTGCCGGCAACGAGAACGCGGCCCAGACTCTGGTTGCAGAGCTGGAGCGCGTGCGCATGGTGCAGGGTGTGCAGGGTGTTCAGGCGGTGCATGTGGTGCCCAACCGGCTCCTCATCTCCACCGAGATTCTCTGCGCCACCGACCCGGAATCCGGCTTCCGCCACGAGATCGGTCAGTTTCTCATCACCGTCTACCTGGACGGCAGCGAGGACGGCATCCGCTGGCAGAACAACTCTCGTCGAGTCTATGGCGTGCGAGAGAATATGAACGCGCCCACCGTCTTTTCAGACGGCAGAGCCGGAGCGGCAGAAATCCATGCCACGATCATGGAACTGATTGCTCGCCTGGAGTTGTCCACGGTCGCTGAGCTGGCCATCCAGTTCATCGAGAACCCGGAAGACAACGAGTACGGCAAGTACGTCAGCAAATGGCCGCTGGTCTAAACCTCGCGAAAACCTAGCCTCATTCTGATGCAGTCGGGGAGCCATGGGTACAAGTCTGGAAACAAACTTGTAAAACTCATGGCTCCCCTTCTTTTTAACTTCTTCCTGAAAAAAATTTGATCAAATAGGCACCACATACGGTGCCTCGTCAAACCATCTACAATTTTTCGTTCACTGACCGCACGAAACAACAGACCTTCAAACCCCGCTAAGTTAAACTATGAACATGAATGTTCCAATAAGAATTAGCAATGGACTGAGGCTCGATCCGACTCACTTGAGCGGTGTTTCGCGTGTCGTTATTGAAGATGCCTCAGACAAAATGAGTTTGTCATGGGATCGCTTTGTACGATTGAAGCGTGCCGCTGAAGCAGTAATTGCATCAAAAGCGATTACCGTTCTAGATGCAGGCGGATACGACGGAGCCATTGCATACTTCCTGGACGGTGTAACCGTAGATGTAATCGACCCGGCAACGACAGGAGGCTCAGTTTTAAGAGTACCCGCCGAAGACTGCTCATACGACGCAGTTGTCGCGGTAGACGTACTCGAACACATTGAGCCGACCAAAAGAAGTGAGGCTATCGGCGAGCTGACCAGAGTCGGCCGCCATAACCTAATTCTGAACTATCCTTGTCTAGAATCGAAAGACGCACAAGAGCTGATTCTAAAGCTTACGGACAACGAACTCATTCGCGAGCACGTCGAGTGGGAATTGCCGGATACCACGTGGGTTTTGGAAGAACTGGCAAAGCATGGATTTAGTGGCACAGTAACGCCGCATACTAGTATCGCTGTGTGGCTAGGACAATTTTTGACACTGAACTTGATGCCCGAAGTTGCAAGAGAATTGAATCTACATTTAGTGACAAGTTACGCGGACGAACCGTCCTCGAAACCGCTTTACCATCTTATTGTTGGTGGGCGTCGGTAAATTCACTTGCCGAGCAAAAAGACACGTAGTTGCTGCAGCTGAATTTTCCAGTTGCTGAGACTTACGGGCCGATGTCATATAGAAATGAATGGAAAGCCGCTCTAGTCAAGAGGCGATAAAACCCGCTGTTATACCTTCGGAAAGCGGCGCTAGCACTTGATAACAAAAGGAGCGCGGACGCCTGTTGACAGCTAGTTTCTTGACAGCCATCAAAAGCATTGGCACCAAACACAATATCAACAACTGACAACCGTATTTTGGGGAGCCATGTACTGGCACGCCCAAAATGCCAAGAGATCAAGATTCCGCACGCCCGTATCTAACTGCGCGAATGTCTATCCTGCTTTGAATCTGTTAAAGCAAATGAAAGCATGTATATACTTTTGCACCAGTTATTTCTTGACAGCACAACAAAAGGCCCACTAGAGCTAGGTTCCTAAAATATCCCGTTCTCAAGATAAACAACATGACGATATATACGCGCGTTGTAATAGCGGCAGCCTCTTTGCTAGTTACATGATCCTGTGTTTCCTAGTTTTCCTTCCGCTCTTCCAGCCACCTCTCATTCCCATTCGCGCTCAATAGTTTCTCGTCACCATCAGCGGTACCGCTGTGGTTTGACGCGCGCCTGGTTTTTCTGAGTACGTGGACAGAGCAGGAAACACAACCACCCCGAGACCTGAACCAGGTCTCACTCTCGTACGAAGTCAAAGGAGCTAAAGCATCATGGCAAACCTGAACAAGCCGGAAACGGCCACGACCACCGATTCCGCCACCGGCACCAACAACACCGCTGCCGTCGGCACCATCTCCGTGAACGTCGGCGTTCCCGGCAACATCAAGAAGCTCGTTCTCGAAGGCAACGGCTGGACCGTCAAGGACGTCCTGAAGTACGCCGAAATCGACGCCAACGGCTACGACATCCGCGTCAGCGGTCAGCCGTCCAACGCCGATACGCCTGTCACCGACGGCCAGACCGTCCTCCTGCTCCGTCCGGTCCGCGGCAACGTCGACCTGAACAAGGACAACGGCGGCACCATCTCGGTGAACGTCGGCGTTCCGGGCAACATCAAGAAGCTCGTCCTCGAGGGCAACAGCTGGACCGTCCAGTCCGTGCTGCGCCAGGCCGAGGTCGACGCTTCCGGCTACGACATCCGCGTCAGCGGCCAGCCGGCTTCGCTCACCACGCCGGTGACCGATGGCCAGACCGTTCTCTTGCTGCGCCCGGTGCGCGGCAACGTTGACCTGAACAAGGACAACGGCGGCACCATCTCGGTGAACGTCGGCGTCCCGGGCAACATCAAGAAGCTCGTCCTCGAGGGCAACAGCTGGACCGTCCAGTCCGTGCTGCGCCAGGCCGAGGTCGACGCTTCCGGCTACGACATCCGCGTCAGCGGCCAGCCGGCTTCGCTGACCACTCCGGTCACCGACGGCCAGACTGTCCTCCTGCTCCGCCCCGTCCGCGGCAACTAAGCCCGTCAACTCGTCAGTCGCTATCTCAAGACATTGAGGTGCGACGGCTTCCTACGTGACATTGTCAGGATCGAAGTGGCTCCCTCACGGGGGCCACTTCCTTTCAGTGTCTCTCTATGAGGCCGTGCGTCGCCGTAATTAGGTGGACTCCATATGAACGAGTTTCAGCAAACTCTCGCGTTGGCAGGCACAGGCGTTTTCATCATCGCCGGTTTGCTTGCCTTTGCGCAGCATTATCTCCACCTGTTCTTCGGTCGCCCGTCGACACCTGCTCAGGTGTTCGTACGTTGGCTCACCGACGAGCAAAAGGAGAAGCTGCGTCTGGCTTCGATCCCCTACACTCAAACCAGCGCTGGAGCTGGAGAAGACGGCATCTCGTTTTCTCCACAGTCATTTGCAAGGGCAAAGCGACTGCTCAAGGCGCGCGTGATCGAAGTCTTCCCATCAAGTGGTCGGGCGTTCGAGGAAGCGGTTCTCGCTTTCCGGCAACCGCGTGACCCCGCGTTAAGCGGCTTCAAAACCGAAGTCGCTGGATCTCTCAAGTGGTACGACCTGCGTGGCTGGTTGAAGCGCCGCAAACTTGCCGGTTTGATCGAAGAAGCCCTCATGCCCAGCGTGAGGAAGGACATCGTCATTCACCTGCAGAATGGTCGCGCCGCCAATCCCGCCACCGACGGGAAATTCCATCTCTATCTCTTCAGCACCCCGCAAAATCTCGCCGGCGGCGTCACTCCGCCCGGTCGATTGATGGGCGCGCCGGTTAACACCAGCAGCACGGTGTTCGGCGCCTCCGGAACCGGCGTGCCAATCATCGAGCCCATCTCCAACTTCGCTCTTGGCGAATTGGTGGACAACAACCTGTATGTTCACCTAGACCTGGTTGCGAATCGAACTTTGAAGACGCGCTCCGGTCTGCTGCTCAGAATTCTGCAGCAGGTGCACGGAGAGCTGGCTGCCGACAAGTTCTTGGAGGACCTGATTGCTTCCGTCAAGGCGGAAAATCAGGCAGTGGGGAATGAGAACACGGGCGACTTCCGCGTCGAAGGCGAAGGCATCACCGGCCGCAGGCTGGTTGTGCTGTCGTCACTGGTGCGCGAGATTCTCACGCCTGTGGTCAACTCCAATGTGATCATTCGCGATTGCAACGGGCTGAACGCGACGCCTGTCAACGACGGCAATTTCCGCATCTTCATGCACTCCTCGCCTATCGGCGCGCCGTGCCTGACTGCTCCGGAACAAGTCTGGGGCCATCGCATGCTCAAGCGCGAAACGGCTTTTGCGCCGTCCGCTCACGGCATGCCGCTCATCGACGACAACGGTTTCATCGTCGGCGAAATCGTCGGTCGCAATTTGTATCTGCACATGCACTACATCCACTTCGGCGCCAAGATGGAAGCGGCTCTGGCTGCCAAACTCTTGCTGGAAGTGCGCAAGGAAGTGCAGGGTGCAGTCGATGCCGACAACAACGTGATCACGCGCAAAGTCGCGGATCACTACGTGCAGGAATGCACCCGTCAGTTCAACGCCGGCAAGTCGAAGAAGGTCAGCGCCGCCGATCTCAACAACGCGCAAGCGGCTTTCCACGAGCACCTTCGTGGTGCTTTGCTGGAAGAGTTCGACATGCTGCGCCTGCACGCTGCTCCGGCTGAGGAAATCGGCCGCGAGTTCGATGAGCTGACGCAACTGGCAAACGTCAATGGCGTTCGCGTCGACGGCAATCTGATTGTCGTGAGCACCGATGTTCTCTACTGCGTAAACCCCAACACGGGTCTGCGTCACGAGATCGGTGCGTTCGATATCCACATCGACATCTCCACCAACATGATCAAGTGGTTCAACAAGACCCGCAAGGTCCCTGGTGGAAACGGCAATATGAACGCCCCGCACGTCGATCCCAACGGCAATGCCTGCATGGGCAATACCCGGGATCTTTTCCCGCAGCTGATCGCCAAACGCGAGTTCGCGTCCGCGGTTCAGCTGGGCATCGCTTTTGTCGAGTCGGTCAACGTCGCCGACAACTGGGGCGCCTACATCACCAACTGGCCTGTCGCCAGGTAACGGAGGCAAAAGCTATGAAGAGCTATATCGTTCCGAACCTGGACAACAACGATAAGCAGATGTTGCATGACCACGGAGTGGTGTACTACCCGTGGGACAATGTCTCGATCATCATCGGCGAGGTGCATCTCGAGCAAGCCCTCAAGCTGCTCGGCGCCACCGCGACCGAGAAGGAAACCGACTACGAAGGTTTCTATCAACTGACGCTCACTTTCGCCCCCACACCAAATGTGGTGGCACCGAGCAATCCGCGCGGACGGCAGTACGACGCAGCGACGCTCGCCTCGCGTGCGCGTTACATCGAGCTGTGTTCCGCGCGACTCGGGGACATGGCCAAGCAAGCGGTTGCGAAAATCAACAATCGCAAACAGAAGCTCCTCCCCGCCCAAGAGACCTTCGTGAAGAATGCGCGGCACCACTTCGTCGGTTCCACGACTCTTCCGGAAGACACGCTCAAGCAGCGGTTCTCAGACGAGTACGATCGCCTGATGGCGGTGGACAAAGTGAAGGCTGTGCGCGTCACCAACGGTGCGCTGCTGGTTTTCACCGAGACCCTCGTCGCCACTCATCCCAAGTCCGGCAAACGGCATGAGCTGGGCGAATACATGATCGTCATCCGCACCGATGGTCTGGATGACGGTGTCAGATGGTTCAACAGCACTCGTCGTGTCCGCACAGTGCATCCGGGTATGAACGCTCCTCGCGTCTACCCGGACGGTACGGCTTGCATCGACGAAATCAAGGAAACGCTCCTTGAATTGATCGCCCAGTTCGAATTTGCCACCGTCGCCGAACTGGCTATCCAGTTCGTTGAAACCATCGGTGAAGACGAGCTCAGCAAGTTCATCGACAAATGGCCGCTCGCAAGAGTCTGAGCCCAGGAGAAGACAATGAATTCCAACGACGACAACAAGTCGGGAAAGCCGGTCATCCGCACGACCGAAACCGACGCCGCCGGCGCCAACAGCCAGGCGAATCCGAATGAAGAGAACATCGTGTCGGGCCCCGGCTTCTTCGAGAAGCTCTTCGGCTTTCCGCTGAGCGGCGGATCGACGAAGACGGACGCCCCCACTGGCACCAAGCCAGCCGACAAGCCCGTCTACAAGGGCGACCGGTCGACCACGAGCGTCCCCAGCGTCTCCAGCTCCCAGAGCGTTCCGCCGCCGCTGCAGACTGCCGGCACGACGGCCAACGCAGTGAGCGAAGGTGCCACGGTCGGCGAAGGCGCCGCCAAAGAGGGCGATGCCGCCAAGTCCGACGCCACCACGAGCGGTGACAAGAAGGACGGCGAAAAGCCGGCGGAAAAGAAGAGCTATGTCTTCCGCGACCCGGAAGGCCCCTTCAAGCCGCACTACGCGCACACCCGCGCCGAGCTCATCTTCGACCCGCCGGCTCCGACCGTCTACATGACGCCGGACGCGTACAAGCGCATGTGCCTGTACGTCGAACTGGCGCCCAAGGAAGTGGGCTGGCTCGGCACGGTCATCAAGCGCCCCAACGGCGACTTCCTCATCGAAGAGGTTTTCCTGGTCGAACAGGAAGTGACCCCGACCGAGACGGAACTGTCCGTGCAGGGCACCGAGAAGCTCATTCTCGAGCTGCTGGAAGACGGGGACCCGGGCCTTGAGAAGTCCAACAAGCTGCACTTCTGGGGTCACTCACACGTGCGCATGGGCACCAGCCCGTCCGGCACGGACGAGAGCACCATGCAGCGCTTCGCTCGTGAAGGTCACGAGTACTACCTGCGCGGCATCTTCAACAAGCTCGGCCGCGGCTGCTTCGACGTCTATTACTACAACCTCGGCTACCGTCTTCTGGACGTGCCGTGGGCGGTGATGGACCCGGCAACCGGCAAGGTTCTGCTCGACCGCGGCACTGCCAACCGCAAGTGGTGGCAGGGTGGTCGCAGCGACGAGCGTCCGTCGGGCTACGGCTACAGCCAGGGCGGCTACAGCAGCACCTGGAAGGAGCGCCAGGAAGAGCAGGCTCGCCAGCAGGACGACAAGTCCGGCTTGAGCTCCTTCCTCAATCGCGACGAGGCTGAGAAGCCGGCGCCGATGAAGGAAGATCCGCTCGCCATCAGCGCCGAGCTGCGCGCTGAAGTGACTGCCGAATACAAGGCCAAGGTGAAGGAGCGCACTTTCACCGTGTTCAAGAGCTGGTTCGGCAAGAAGGACGACGAAGACGGCGACGGCAAGAACGGCGCCAACAATGAGAAGGGTGACAACACCGCCGGTCCCGGCGGCGCGAGTGCTGCCAATGCCACTTCCGGCCCCGACGATGTCGGCGGACAGGTGGTCGACGGCGAGCTGATTCCCACCGGCAAGGACATTCGTCCGGGTGGCACCCCTTTTAATGGTCAGCCCGGCGCCTACAAGGGCGGTGCCGGTCCTCAGACAGAGGAGAAGAAAGGTTTCTTCGCTTGGTTGGGCAGCCTCTTCGAGAGCAGCCCCACCCCACCGCAGCCCTACCAGACGACTTCGGAGCGACCGAAGAAGCGCTGCACTCCGCAGAACTGCAACGATCCGTCGCACCCCTGGAGCACCAAGTACAAGGGTCCGAAGACTTCCAACCCCAACAATCGCGCCGACCGGCTTCCGGACGACGCCCAGTAACAGGCTCACACCTGCAGCCTAACGAGTCCAGCCGCGAACGAGTCTGCGCTCTTCGAGCGTAGGCTTGTCCGGCTGTTCTTAAGGAGAACACCACATGAACAATGTCGATATCACTCGACACGTCGAAATCTTTTCGCGTGACGCGTTCGGCAACAAGCGCATCGACGTCATCGGCGCCGGTGCGACTGGTTCGCGCATCGTTCTGAGCCTGGCCAAGCTGGGTTTGGAAAACATCCACGTCTGGGACTTCGACATCGTCGAAGCCCACAACATCGCCAACCAGGCCTACGACCAGTCGCACATCGGCAAGCTCAAAGTCGAAGCGCTGGCGGAAGTCGTGAAGGCGGCCACCGGTCTGAAGATTCACACGCACAACGAGCGCGTCGACGGTACGCAGCAGCTCGGTGACGTCGTGTTCCTTCTCACCGACACGATGGCTTCCCGCAAGGAAATCTGGAACAAGGGCATCCGTTACAAGATGCGCACCAAGCTCATGATCGAGACCCGCATGGGCGCGACCGAGGGCCGCATCTACACCTTGAACCCCACCAAGCCCGCTCAGGTGAAGGGCTGGGAAGCGACGCTCTACGACGACGCCAAGGCGGAAGTCTCTGCCTGCGGCACGTCGATCACCGTCGGTCCCACCGCCGAGACCGTCTCCGGTCTTGCCGTCTGGCAGTTCATCCGCTACCAGGCGATCGAAGGCGGGAAGGAAGACACCCTGGACAACGAGATCATCTTCGGTCTCCGTCCGCTGTACACGATGACGCGGAACTTCGACTAAGTCGAACCCGCGCCAACTGGATAAATCGTAGGCCGGTCGCGGGTCCACACCCGACCGGTCTGCGTCACTCGGACAAAGTTGCCTCGGTGTCCCGCCCTGGTGACTTGTGTTGACCTACTTTTGTCTCACAACTCATCCCCTCAATATGCTCACCTAGCTTAAGCAAGAAAGGTGATCCTCTAACGGAGGACGGACACCATGCCGCAAAACTCGCAGTCACTCGATAAAGTGCTGACGCTCGCCGGCCTCAAGGCTGCTGCGCTCGGCACCAAAGACGTTAACGTGGCGTGTCTTGTGGTAGCTGTGGCAGCTGAAAGTTCATCTCTGGGTCACAAACTGCTCCTGGAAGCCGGTCTCACGGCCGACATCCTGGAGCGTACTGCGCGAAACCTGTTTGGTTCGCCGCAGGCCGGAGGTGGAACGACGACAGTCGCAGCACCAGAAGTTGGGCGCGATGCCCAAGAGATGCTTGTCAAAGCCGGCGAAGTCGCCGAAAAGAACAAGCACATCTACACGACACCCACTCACTTGCTGCACCAACTGGTGAAACACCCGGATGGTCAGCGAGTAATCAAATCCGCGTTCCTGACGATCGAACGCCGGAATCAGCCACCGATCGTCTTGCCGGGCGGCGCTCAAGTCGACGGTAATCTCACTCCCGAGCAGCGTCTGAAGAACCTGACGTCTTTCCTCGATGCAGCCGTGAAGACTAACGTCAACGGTCTGCCCGAGGGCGAAGGCGCTCTGACTTCAATGCTCGACCAGATGACGGTCGATCTGACCAAGCTTGCCAGCGAGAACAAGATCCAGCCCATCATCGGGCGCAAGAAGGAAATCCGCCGGGCCATCGAAATTCTCGGTCGTCAGACCAAGAACAACCCGGTGTTCATCGGCGAGCCTGGCGTCGGCAAAACAGCCATCGCCGAAGGGCTTGCCGTTGAGATTGCATTCGACCGTGTGCCGAAGAGCCTAAAGGGAAAGCGCATCCTGCGTCTGGACCTGGTCGCTCTGGTTGCCGGCACCAAATTCCGCGGTGAGTTCGAAGAGCGCATGAAGCAGCTCCTGACCGAACTGCAGGCAGCCAAGGATTGCATCGTCTTCATCGACGAGCTGCATACCCTCATCGGCGCCGGCGCTGCGCAGGGAGCAATGGACGCGAGCAACACGCTCAAGCCCGCACTCGCCCGCGGCGAAATCACCGCCATCGGTGCCACCACACTGGACGAATATCGCCACATCGAAAAGGACGGCGCTCTCGAGCGTCGCTTCCAGCCGGTAATGGTGGATCCTTCGTCCGTCGAAGACACCATCGAGATTCTGCGCGGCCGTAAAAAGTCGCTGGAAGATCACCACGCTATCACCATCTCCGACGAAGCCGTCGTCACTGCTGCGCACATGGCGGACCGGTACATCACCGACCGCTTCCTGCCGGACAAGGCGATCGACGTCATCGACGAAGCCGGCAGCGCGCTGGCCATCGACTTCCCGGGCACCGAGCTCACCAAGGAGCACGTCGAATCCAAAATCAGCCAGATGACGGGCATCAAGCTCGACAAGCTGACGGACGACGAGGCAAGCCGCCTCTCGAAGATGGAAGAAGAGCTGCACAAGCGCGTCATCGGACAGCACATGGCGATCTCCGCTGTGTCGCGTGCGGTGCGTCGTTCGCGCGCCGGGTTGAAAGACCCTGGCACGCCAATCGGCAGCTTCATGTTCCTCGGCCCGACCGGCGTCGGCAAGACCGAGCTCTCCAAGGCTCTCCAGTCGTTCCTCTTCGACGACGAGCGCAACATCGTTCGTCTCGACATGAGCGAATACATGGAGAAGCACAGCGTTTCGCGCATGATCGGCGCGCCTCCGGGCTACGTCGGTTATGAGGAGGGCGGCACTCTGACGGAAGCTGTGCGGCGCAAGCCCTACAGCGTCATCCTGCTCGACGAAATCGAGAAGGCGCATCCGGACGTGTTCAACGTCCTCTTGCAGGTGCTGGACGACGGCCGCCTGACCGATGGTCAGGGTCGCACCGTCAACTTCAAGAATACGATCATCATCATGACGTCGAACATCGGCGCGCAGCAGATCATGGCCTTGCTTGAAAAGCTGGGCAGTGATTGCTCGCAGGAAGACCTCCTCAACGAGGTCATGCCGCTGGTCAAGCTCATGTTCCGCCCGGAATTCCTCAACCGGTTGGACGAGGTCGTCTGCTTCGGTCAGCTGTCGAAAGACGAGCTGAAGGAAGTGCTGAAGCTGCAGCTGAAGGCGCTCGAGAAGAAGCTCGCCGCGCAGAAGATCACCCTCGATGCTGACGAAGCCGCTCGTGGAGTGCTGCTGGAAGCGGGTTACGATCCGCAACTCGGCGCACGTCCAATGAAGCGGGCCGTTCGTCGCCTGATCGAAGACCCGATGTCCGAAAAGATCATCGACGGCTCGGTCAAGCGTGGTGCCAAAGTCAACGTTGGTGCCGACGGCAACGTGCTCGTGCTCTCGGCGGAAAACCCGACCGAGGTCAAGATCTCTCTCGCCAAGCCGGTTTCTCTCGCCAAGGGCTCCGCACCGGAGTCTGGCAGCGAAGGCGAAGGCAAAGGCGACGAGGCTGTCTCCCTTAAGAAGGAGGGTGACAGCTCTCTTTCCCTCCGGAAAGACGGTCCCTCCGCGGACACCGCTTCGGCTGGTGCCCCGGTGAAGAAGTAAAGGAAGCGGAATCTCGCAAACTGATACACCGCATCAGCGTTTGTTGATGCGGTGACTTGAGGTCGCGAACCCGCATACTTATGGAACCGCGCATGGTGAGCCCTTAAACAAGGCTTACTGTGCGCGGTTTCTTTTTTAAAAACAACTCCACTATGCTTTATAGTTATTTGTGAACGCAAAAGAACGGCAGGGTTACTGCCGCTCTTCTCGGTTTGGCGCAACTAAACTTTTACTTTGCGTCGGGCGCTCGCAAAACAACGATGCCACCACGATAGTCGAGGTTCGACCATTGCGTCACGTCATTGAACGTCCATTCCTCAGACGTCGGGTTTGGTCTGTCAGGGACACCATGTGCGTAGATTTTTCCATCTTCACCAACGATACCGACATGCGAGTTTGAACCACCGGTACGGTCCCCCATTGGATCTCGATAGCCCAAAATCACGTCACCCGGCTCCAGCGCCATTGCCGATAGGTCCTGCCTTTCCGATGGTTTTAGAGACTGATCTGTAGCTGTACCAGGAACCTGTTTCCAGCCATGAAAATCTTCCAGGATGGTTTGAACATCCCCGACATTTACCGGATCTTCATGCGGGGAAATGGCTCCAGCTCTACGAAGAGCTTCTGCAACCGACGGCGCGCAGCCGTATCCGCCGGGACCGCCATAGGAAGGAAAACCAGGAGGATCAGGACTGTCTGCTATGCCTGGTGAAGGATGTTTCGTTTCCCACAACTGCTGCCCAACCGATTCGGTCACAACCTTCAATAAAGACTGCTGTGTTGGGCTCAGTTCGCCTGTGAGACCCGGATACCAGCGCGCGGTGGTAATGCCGCCTTCCATCATCTCTTCTTCGTTGGACCCCTTCTTCTTAATTTGAATTTCTTCCTCTGGGCCCAAATAGCGATGGGGGCTTGGATCTCCTTCCATGTGCACGCCAGTGATCTCGAAATCGCTGAGAATGCCTCTCTCATGCAATTGATCATTCAAAAGTTTCATATCTTGCTGAAACTGCGCACTCTGGGCGCCACCACCATTTTCCATTCGTAGTTGAACAAGCTGATCGTAAATCTTGTCGAAAACCTCTTCTTTGTTAGAGTTGTTCTGCCCTGCGGCAGCATCGTTCACGATCGTTTCGATCAATGTGCTAGACATTTTGGAATCCAGATTAGGGGATAGAAACGGGCGATCGTCAATCGCGGGAGGCGAAGCACGATTGACAGCAGAATAGCCGCTGGTCTGGAAACAAAACCGGAACGTTCTGTGTAGTTTTTGTTTATGCTCGCCGCAAAACGTCAAACGCCACAAGAAAAATCTGCATTCTGCAAGCCGTTGCTACATCACCTAGTACAATCGCGTCAAAAAGGAATCAGCGAAAGAACCCCTGTTAGAGGGCTCCTCCGCTGTTTCCCACCTCAGTTGCTGCGGACTTGCAGCAAGCGAGGATTTAACGCCCCATCATCTCGACGTTGCGCTCGACCCACTTCAGGCCTTCGGCAGCAGTTTCCGGCGTCTGCATCAGAGCGCGCAGGACGTACTTGAACACCTTGTAGGCGGCGCCTTCAGCTTCACCGCGGTAATACACGCGCGGATACAGCTTGCAGAGGGCATGGCGAGCAGCCTCCATCGCAGCGGCCAACGCAACGATGGACGACTCGCCGTCGTACCAGGTGCCGGACTCCTTGTGGGCGTCGGGATGCGACTGCAGAAGACCCGCGAGTTCGTTGATGGCGAAGCGCCACTGGGTCTCGTCGGTGCAGCCGGCTTCGAGCAGGTCGACGACACGCGACATCGCGATGCAACGCTCGTCGGTATCCGCAAATTGCAGGACAGAGCGGAGCATGTCGGTCATGTAGAAGCCAGTCGTCAGGCGCATTGCGCCCCAATTACGAGCCTGTGCTTCCTTCTCAGTTTGAGTCATGGATTTCTCCTTGAGCACGCCACTCTTACGCGACGTGCCTGAGTTTGAGATTACCTTTCTGGAGAGCGCAAGGCACCGGCGTCCGGCTTGCCTTGCGCCTCCAAAGGCTTTAGCTCCGTAGCGTTTGAGCTACAACGCTGCAGAACTTCGGTTGATCGTCGATTCGAGCGTTACTTGGTGCGGTTCTCCGGGCCGGCGTCCATGCGGTGGGTGCCGTCCTTGTACAGAACCGCCTGGTTCTCCGAGTCGCGCGCGCTGTAGTCCTCGTGCGCTACGATCTCGACCGCCTCCGCATCCTTGTTGATGCAGGTGCCGAAGTAGAGCGTGTAACGGCGCGAGTCGACGCTCATGTTCGCCACTTCGATGGTAACGGTCGAGCCGTTGCCATTGTCGATGGAGACGCGAGCCTTGGCGTCGGCGAAGGAACCGGTGCCGTTCTCACGCGCGGAGTAGAACGAGAAGCCGACCGCCGCGATGTCGTCCGTCATGTTGACGGAGACCTTCTCGATGGTGCCCTGACCGCCGACCTTCAGGTCGCCGTGATGGCGAACCGAGCCGTTGCGGCTGACCAGACGGTCGAAGTTGACGACCTCGGTCTTGCCGTCCTTGTAGGCGATGTGGCAGAAGAGGTCGTAGTCGAGCTTCTTCCAGCCCTTGTTGCCCCATTCGCCGGTGGCGACGATGGTCGCGGTCTTCTCGATCTTGATGGCGCTGCCCTTCTTCAGGTTGACCTTGCCGGTCGGTGCGGGCTTGGTCAGGTTCACCTTCGGAGGAGCGGGAGGTGCAGGCGGCGGCGGCGGCGGAGCTGCCTGGGCAGGCGCGCTGTCACCGACGTCGACACCATATGCGGTGGCGATGCCGGCCAGACCGTTGAGGAATCCCTGGTTGAAGTTGCGGACCTTCCAGGCGCCGTTGCGCTTGTAGATCTCGGCGATGACGAACGCGTTTTCCTTGTTGCCGTTGGGCTCCATCTCGACAAGAGAGGTGCCGGCGGCATTGCAGACGGAGAGCGCGGCGCCGCCGAGGTCGGCGAAGGTCTTCGGCGTCTCGGGATCGATTGTCAGCGTGATGGCGATCTTCTCGATGGCAGCGGGCACCTTCGCGAGGTCGATGACGATGCCTTGTTCGGTGGCGTCGCCGGTCTTCTTCTTCTCCTGGTAAGCCACCGAGCCGCAGGTCGATGCAGGCTGACCGTAGAACACGAAGTCGGCATCCGAGCGAACCTTGCCGGAAGCGGTGAGCAGAAGCGCGGAGAGATCCGCGTCGGGACCCATGTGCATGCACTTGACGGTGATCTTCTCCGTGGGAAGCGGAGCGTTTCCACCAGCAGCGAGTTGTTGACTCATTTCGTTTCTCCTACTGACCTGGATTGGTCACAGAGGGTTGAACCGACTTCCGTTAACTCAACAGACAAAACCAAGCGCGGTCTCCCACAAACACCGAAGAGGTGCTGCTTTTGGGATTGAACTTGGCGGGATGAAGATTTGGAAGAGGATGTCTGTTTTGAATAAAACGGAATAACGGGCATGATCTGAGATTAGATTCAGGCTTTCAGCTGAGTCAAAAATACCTATCGTGCGTATTAAGATCCCCTATTCGAAGAAGAAGCTGTAAAGAGCCACTAACAGCCTATTTCGCAGATTCTTAGCTTGTTGTAAAGCAGAAGTGTAAATGAACAGATGATCAGGAGGTGCACCAAGGCGTTCACCCTTGCTGCGCTAGCTAGTGTCAGTAGGCAAGCTAATCGGCAAACAGATACAATCACACGAAGGATGATCACGCTCTCAGTTTTCGCGAGGACTGCATTTTGAAAACAGTGATGGACAGGAACTTTCTGGCGCGCGCCGTCCTTCTCTGTTTGCTTTGCGGTTTCCTCTCAACGGAAACCAGTGCAAAAGAGAAACCGGAAGAAACAAGTGCCGATGTTCAAGTAAGCACAGAGAAAACACCCTTTGCTGATGCTGAAAACGGATACAGCCTGGAATTTCCGCCTGGTTGGAAAACTGAGAAAGACCGGATCGTAAACATCGTCGCTGCTCCATTGGAAAGTTTCAAAAGCCCAAATCCGATACCAAACGTCAAAGTCGTAGTCAGAACGATTCCCGACGGATTAAATCTTGACACCATATGCGATGCCTCCATTCGTCAATGGAGTTCCATTTGGAAGGTCGAATCGGACGAGCGTTCAAAGGAAGGGAAAACGCCTACCCGACGGCTCATCCTTGTACAATCAATACCGCTTTCACTGGACCCGTCAAAACCCGTGGTCCAACAAACAAAAGTTCTCAAAGCGTTTGCCGTACACAAAGACAAATACTTCATCATCTCCTGCGCAGCCTACGTCGACCACTTCGACAAATACCAGAAGCAATTCAACGATATCGTCAATTCACTGACAATGACGAAGTAACCGTAGGGGCGATGCCACGCATCGCCCGGCTGCAATTGATTGAAAGCGTAGGGGCGCATTGCATCGCCGGTTGCTATTGAAGCGAAGCGTAGGGGCGCGTCGCATCGCCGGTTGCTATTGAAGCGAAGCGTAGATGGTATGTAGAGCGCCGGCCCGAACGCGGGTTGCCCTACAAGCCATATGCAATTGAAAAGGCATGGTTTTGTAGAAAACCAAAAAGGGCACAGATGCATTGAACAGTACAACCCATGC
>Ga0164290_1001795_pt1 | contig 23350 bp, 19 predicted proteins | sample Micstemetagenome_FD_108782 | JGI IMG/M metagenome (GOLD analysis project Ga0164290, IMG submission 108782) | Contaminated culture microbial community from soil near Moab, Utah, USA - Microcoleus steenstrupii SON62 (Illumina Assembly) | ecosystem: Environmental > Terrestrial > Soil > Soil crust...
AGCTCCCAGTCGTGCTTGAACTCCTTAAAGCGGGCGAGCATCGGGTAGAGGCCGAAGTTCATCGAGCCCATGTTGAGCGAGGCGACCTCCGGCTTGAAGGTCGCCACCGGCTGCAGCCGCTCGGCGATCGTCATGGTCGAGGCGCCGCCGGTGGTGATGTTGACCACGCAGTCGGAGCGCTGCTTGATCACCTTGAGGAACGGCTCGAAGGCCGCCGGCGACTGGTCGGGCAGGCCGTTCTTCGGATCGCGCGCATGCAGATGCACGATCGCCGCCCCCGCCTCCGCCGCACCGATCGCCGCATCCGCGATCTCCTGCGCCGTCACCGGAAGATGCTCCGACATCGACGGCGTGTGGATCGAGCCCGTCACCGCACATGTGATGATTACCTTGCGCTTGCGCGCGCCGGCCGGCTTCGTGGTTTCGCTCATTTGCCGATGTCCTCCTCGGATTTCCTCTTGTGCGCCGCGAGCGCCATCAGCCGGCGATCCCGCCAGACCTGACGCTCGACCAGCTTCTCTTTGGGCAGTTTGGCGCGCCGGTCGGCCTCGACCGTCTCCAGCACGGGACCGGCCCAGTCGACCCGGCGCTGCATCTGGGAAAACAGGTTCTCGTAGATGCCCTGATAGCGCTCGACATAATCGCGCACGCCCTGTGGCGCGTTGAGATCGATCGTCTCGAACGGCCCCATGAACGACCAGCGCAGCGCAAGCCCGTCGCGAATGCCGATATCGACGTCCTCGATGCTCGCATAGCCGTCGGCAACCAGCCTGAAGGCTTCTTCCAAAAGCGCGCCCTGCAGCCGGTTCATGATGAAGCCGTCCAGCTCGCGCTTCATGACCAGCGGCGCGTGACCGGCGTCGACCAGCAGGGCGCGGGTGCGCTCGACCGTTTCGGGCGCGGTCCACGGCGCCGGCACGACCTCGGCGGCCGGAATGAGATAGGGCGGGTTGAGCGGATGGACGACGAGGCAGCGGTGGCGGCCGGCGAGATGATCGGTGAAGGTCGACGGCAGCAGCGCCGACGAGGAGCTGGCGATCACGGCATCCGCCTCCGCGAGGCCGTCGATCAGCGAGAACACCTCGCGCTTGACGTCGCGCTTCTCCGGCGTGTTCTCCTGGATATGGCTTGCCCCGCGCAGCGCCTCTCCCAGGTCCGGCGTCACCGAGATCCGCGCCAGCACCGCGTCGGGCGCCTGCCCGCGCAGCAGGTCGTTGGCCTCGAGGTCGCCGAGCACGCCGGCGATATAGTCGCGCGCGCCTTCCGTCGCCGCCGGCGCCTGGTCCCACATCGCGACGTCGTTCCCCGCCCGCGCGAAACTGATCGCCCATGCGCGCCCGATGAAGCCGCTGCCGACTACCGCAATCTTCGCCATGCCATTCCTCCCGACGCCCATGCGGCTAGCGCGGCCGAGCCCGTTTGTCGACCGCGAACGACTGTGCCAGCCGGCTGCCGGCTCACTTCCATCTATATGATTGTGAGATGCCTGACCGGCCGCCCGGGCGAGATCGCCTCGGCGGAGCGGACGATGCCCGCGGCGTCGATGCCGTAGTGCCTGTAGAGGTCGGCGATCGTGCCGGTCTGGCCGAAATGCTCGACGCCGAGCGCGCGCGTCTGATGCCCGTAGACCGATCCGATCCAGGCGAGCGTTGCCGGATGGCCGTCGATGACCGTCACTAGCTTGCAGTGCGACGGCACGCCGGCCAGCAGCCGCTCGGCATGGCTGCGCGCATGCGGCCGGCCGTTCTCGCGTGCCTTTTGCGCGGCGGACCAGCCGGCATGCAGCCGGTCGGCGGAGGTGACGGCGAGCAGGCCGACATCGCGGCGGTCCTCCGCCAGCATGCCCGTCGCAGCGATTGCCTCCGGGGCGACCGTGCCCTGGTAGACGATCACGATCTGCGCATTCGGTCCCGGCTTGCGCATCCAGTAGCCGCCGTTGACGATGTCCTGCTCCAGCTCCGCATTCATCGTGCGCTGCGGCTGCTCGACCGCGCGCGTCGTGAGCCTGAGATAGATCGAGCCGCCGACCGCGTCGCGCAGCCAGGTGAACTGGTCCGGCTCCGCCTTGCCATCGCGCTGCATGTAGTCGAAGCCGAAGCGCATGATCGCGGCGAGCTCGTCGACGAAGGCCGGCTCGAAGCTCGCCAGCCCATCCTGCGCCATGCCGATCAGCGGCGTGGCGATCGACTGGTGCGCGCCGCCTTCCGGCGCCAGCGTCACACCCGACGGCGTCGCCGCCAGCATGAAGCGGGCGTCCTGGTAGCAGGCATAGTTCAGCGCATCGAGCCCGCGCTCGATGAACGGGTCGTAGAGCGTGCCGACCGGCAGCAGCCGCTCGCCGAACAGCGAATGCGACAGGCCGAAGGCCGACAGCATCAGGAACAGGTTCATCTCGGCGATGCCGAGTTCCATGTGCTGGCCCTTGGGCGAAGCGTCCCAGACGAAGGTGGATGGAATGCGCTCGGCGCGGAATGTGTCGGCGAGATTTTCGCGCGCGAAGACCGCCCGCGCATTGACCCAGCCGCCGAGATTGGTCGACACTGTCACGTCGGGCGAGGTCGTCACGACGCGGTCGGCGAGGCCGCCGCCGGCCTTGGCGATGCCGCGCATGATCAGGCCGAAGCCCTGCTGCGTCGACATCTCACGCGCGGATTCGACGTCGAGCCGCTCCGGCACCGTCACGGGCGCCGCGGACATGGCGCGCGGGCCGTCGGTGCGGAACGGTACCTTTTCGAGGAAACGGCGCAGTTCGGCAGTACGCTCGAGCCCCTCGAACGGCTCCCATTCCTTGCCTGGCCGCACGCCAAGCTCGGCGCGCATCTTCTCCACCTGCGAAGTGGTCAGCAGGCCGGCATGATTGTCCTTGTGGCCCGCCAGCGGCAGCCCGAATCCCTTGATCGTGTAGGCGATGAAGCAGACCGGCCGGTCGTGCGCCCGCGCGGCCTCGAACGCCTCGATCAGCGACGGCAGGTCGTGGCCACCGAGATTGGCCATCAGCTCGGCAAGCTCCGCGTCGCTGCGCTTCTCGATCAGCCGGCTGACCAGTCCCTGGTCGCCGAGGTCGTCCAGCAGGCGCTTGCGCCACGCCGCACCGCCCTGGAACGTCAGCGCCGAATAGAGCTGGTTCGGGCATGTATCGATCCACGCGCGCAGCGCCTCGCCGCCGGGCTCCGCGAAGGCTGCCTGCTGCAGCGAGCCGTATTTCAGGATGACGACGTCCCAGCCGAAGTTGCGGAAGATCGCCTCGAACCGCTCCCACAACCCTTCGCGCACCACGGCGTCCAGGCTCTGCCGGTTGTAGTCGATGATCCACCAGGTGTTGCGCAGGCCGTGCTTCCAGCCTTCCAGCAAGGCCTCGAAGATGTTGCCCTCGTCCATCTCCGCGTCGCCGACGAGCGCGACCATCTTGCCCTCGGGCCGGTCCATGCCCCAGCCCTTGGCGCGCAGATAGTCCTGCGCCAGCGAGGCGAAGATAGCCTGTGCGGCGCCGAGCCCCACCGAGCCCGTCGAGAAGTCGACGTCGTCGATGTCCTTCGTCCGCGACGGATAGGACTGCGCGCCGCCAAAGCCGCGGAAATTCTCCATCTTCTCGCGCGTCTGCTTGCCGAGCAGATACTGGATGGCGTGGAAGTTCGGGCTGGCGTGCGGCTTGACCGCCACCCGGTCCTCGGGGCGCAGGGCGGCGAAGTAGAGCGCGGTCATGATGCTCGACAGCGAGGCCGATGACGCCTGATGTCCGCCGACCTTCAGCCCGTCGTCGTTGGGGCGGATATGGTTGGCGTTGTGCACCATCCATGTCGCCAGCCAGCGCACCTTCCGTTCCAGCGCCGCCAGCGTCTCGATCTTGTCCATGCCTTCCTCCGCACTCGGCCGGATCCTATCTTCACTCGGGCGCCGGATGCGGCTAAACGCAGCCAATGATCTGTTTGATATTGGTGATTTCCATCAATATTTTCGTGTCAAGGGACATTCCATGCCAAGTCTGAAACTCGACACGATCGACAAGAAGATCATCCGGCTGCTGCAGGCCGACGGCAAGATCACGGTCGGCGAACTGTCGGAGAAGGTCGGCCTGTCGCCCTCGCCCTGCGCACGCCGGGTGCGGCTTTTGGAGGAGGCCGGCATCATCAAGGGCTACGCGGCCTTGATCGACCAGGCGAAGGTCGGCCTGCCCATCAGCGCCTTCGCCTCGATCAAGCTGGAGCGGCAGAGCGAGGAGAATCTCGACCGGTTCGGCGAGGCAGTGTCCGGCTGGCCGGAGGTGGTCGACTGCTACCTGATGACCGGCCAGCGCGACTATCTGATGCGCATCGTCACCAGCGATCTCGAATCCTACGAGCGCTTCCTCAAGGACAAGCTCACCCGGCTGGAAGGCGTCGCCTCGATCGAGACCAGCTTCGCCCTTGTCCAGATCAAGCGCTCGGAAGCGCTGCCGATCGCCTGAGGAGTTGGTTCCTCAACGCGCCCTGTTGCGCCAGACGAGCAGCCTTGCCTCCAGCAGGCCGATCGCCACCGCCGTCGCGTAGCCGAGCACGCCGAGCAGGATCACGCCTGCATAGAGATCGGGCGCGCGGAACGAGCGGGCCGCGAGCAGGATCCAGTTGCCGAGCCCGTCGCGACCGGCGATCATCTCGCAGACCACAGACAGGATGAGCGCCACCGTCAGGCCGAGCCGCATGCCGGCGAGGATGTCGGGGCTGGCCGAGGGCAGCGCGATCTTGCCGATGACGGCGGCTCGGGAAAGGCGCAGCGCACGGCCAACCTCGTAGAGCCGCGGTTCCACCGCAGAGAAGCCGTGGATGGTCGCCAGCAGCACCGGCCACAGCGCGCCGAAGGCGATGACCGCCAGCACCATGCCGTCGGACAGGCCGAGCAGCGCGATGGCGACGGGGATCGTCGCCGAGGCAGGCAGGGGCCGCAGGAATTCCAGCATCGGCGCCAGATAGGCGCGCAGCCGCGGCGATGTGCCGATCGCGGCCCCCAGCGCGATGCCGATCAGCGAGGCGATCAGCCAGCCCCAGAACATCCGCTCGATCGTCGCCACGAGCTTCACGCCGAGGTCGCCCGTCGTGAAGCCGCGCACCAGCGCGCCCCATGTACGGTCGGGGCCGGGCAGGAACACCGGATTGACGAGCTTGTAGTCCGCGATCAGCTGCCAGCCCCAGACGAACAGGGCGGCGACGGCGAAGCTCGCGGCGAGCCAGGCGAGGCGAGATGATTTCATGCCTGCGCCCCGACGCGCGCGGCGCGCCCGAACAGCCGGTTCTGCGCCAGCGAAAGAAGCGCGTTCAGCCCCCACCCGACAATCCCGATCCAGACCAGATAGGCGAGCATCAGCGCCGGCTGCAGACCCTGCTGCGCCACGAGGATGCCGTAGCCGAGACCGAGCGGATTGGCCGCGATCTCGACTGTGACGGACACGACCAGCGCGACGGCGGCCGCCAGCCGGAAGGCGACGATGATGCGCGGCAGCGCGGCCGGCAGCACGATCTTGCGCACGCGGTCGAAGGTGGAGAGCCTGAGCGCCCGCGACACTTCCATCAGACGCGGCTCGATGCCGGCCATCGCCGAGCGCGTCATGATCATGATCGGCCAGAGGCAGGAGAAGGCGACGATGGCGATCTCCATGCCGTAGCCGAAGCCGAAGACGAGCATGGCGATCGGCAACACCGCGACCGAAGGGATCGGCCTGATTGCCTCGATCGTCACTTCCATCAGCCGGTCGAGCGGCTTGACGAGGCCGAACAGGATGCCGAGCGCGAGCCCAACCGCGCCGCCGATCGCCAACCCCGCGCCGGCGGTGACCAGCGTATCTCGCGTCGCGACCAGGATGGAGCCGTCAGCGAGCGCCCGGACCAATGCGGCAAGAATATCGCTCGGCGCGGCGAGCGACATCGAGGTCGAGCCGTAGACCCGCATGGCAAGCTCGGCCAGCACGATCAGCGCGGCCGGGACGATAAGCCCCTTCCACCACTGCCCGCTCATCGCTCGGCCTTCTCGATGAAGTCGAACAGCTGGCGACGCAGGCGCAGGAATTCGGGCATCTCGCGCGTCTCGAGCTGGTTGCGCGGACGCGGCAGGTCGACGCGCAGGTCGATGCCGACGCGGCCAGGATTGGGCAAGAGCCCGATCACGCGGTCGCCGAGATAGACCGCTTCCTCGAGATCGTGGGTGACGAAGAACACCGTCGCCCCCGTCTCGGCGACGATCGACAGCATCTCGTCCTGCAGGCCCTGCCGCGTCATCGCGTCGAGCGCGCCGAACGGCTCGTCCATCAAGAGCACGGCCGGGTCCTGCGCCAGGCAGCGTGCGATCTGGATGCGCTGCTGCATGCCGCCGGACATCTCGGTCGGATACTTGTCCTCGTGCCCGGTCAGGCCGACCTTGGCCAGCAGCGTGCGGATACGCTCGTCGCGCCCGGCGCGCGGCGTGCCCGCCGCCTCCAGCGCCAGCGACACATTGGCGGCCGCCGTGCGCCAGGGCAGCAGTGCCTTGCCGTAATCCTGGAAGACGATCGCGACATCGCGGCGCGGCGCGGTGAGCGGCTCGCCCAGCAGGCGCACCGCGCCCGCGCTCGGCCGCACCAGCCCGCCGGCCATGCGCAGCGCCGTCGTCTTGCCGCAGCCCGAAGGACCGATGATGCAGACGATCTCGCCGCGGCCCACGTCCAGGCTGAGATCCGAGATGATGGTGCGCTCGCCATAGGCGAGACTGACCCGGTCGAAGCCGATGACCGGCGCGGCCTTCACGTTCGCTGCGGCCATGTTCACGCTCCTCCCTCCTCGCCACCGTAGACGACATCCAGCGTCGTCGCGAGGTGGCGCGTCAGCTCCGCCACGGCGGCCTCCTCGTCGCGGGCGAGGACGATCTCGGCCAGGATCCGGTGCGGCTCGATGAAATCAGTATGCACGGTGAATCTGCGCATCATCGCGCGCCGGTAGCGATAGGCCTGATAGTAGAGATCGTCATGCAGCCGCAGCAGCCGCTCGGAGCCGCATGCCTCCAGCAGCGCGCGGTGGAAGGCCTTGTGCAGCCTGTCGAACTCCGGCGTGCCCTCGCGCATCGTCTCCGGATCACGCTCGACCGAGCGGGACAGCCGGTGCAGCGTCGCGACGATGGTCGCCTCCCAATCGTCGCCGCCCAAGCGGATCGAGCGGCGCAGCGCCTCCACTTCGATCGTCGTCCTGACGAGCGTGATGTCGACGAGGTCGGAGCTCGACATGGCGGCGACGCGGAAGCCCTTCTGGCCGACGGCGCCGATCAGCCCGCGCGACACGAGCCGGGACAGCCCTTCCCGCAGCGGCGTCGCGCCGATGCCGTAGCGCTCGGACAGCGCCTGCACCGCCAGCCGCTCGCCCGGCTGCCACACGCCGGCGAGGATGTCGTGCTCGACAAGCGCCGAGGCGCGTTCGCTGAGCGTCTCGGAGGCCGCGAAATGCGCGGCCTCCCCAAACAGGTCGGGCTTGTCCCGGACGTCGCTCATTTCTGGATGAGCGCAGCCGTGTCCGGCTTGCCCTGGAGCATGTTCTGCTCGTTCATTGTCGTGACCCACCAGTCGAGCTGCTCCTGCTCGATCTTCGGATCGGAAACGGAGAGCTTCATCTTGGACAGCACATCCATCGGGATCTTGGTGAAGTTGGCGATCGCCTGCCGGCCCTTCTCGGGATTCTCGTTGACGATCTTCGCCGCCTCCTCGATCGAGGCGCGGAAAGCCTTCACCGTGTCCGAATTGGCGTCGGCCCAGGCGCGGGTCGCAGCATAGAGGATCGCCGGACGCCGCTCGGGCAGCTTCTCCAGATAGTAGCCCGCGACCGTGCCGGTGCCGCTGGCGATGATGCGCGACATCATCGGTTCAGCCGTCACCACCGCGTCCACCGCGCCGGATTTCAGTGTGTCGTTCATCGTCGGGAAGGTGACCTCGACAAAGTTTACCTGCTTCGGATCGACGCCGTTGTCGATCAGCCATTTCGAGAACAGGACCTGCAGGAAGGCGCCGATGCCGGGCGCGCCGACCTTCTTGCCGACGAAGTCCTTCGGCTCCTTGATGCCGCTCGCGGCAGACGCGACGACGCCGGCGGTGTCGAAGGTGGTCTTCGACGTGGAGCTCGCGCCCGCCACCGCGACGAGGTCGAGCCCGCCGTCCACCGCCTGCAGGAACACCGACGGCGTCGGTCCGCCGATCTGAACCGAGTCCGACAGCAGGGCTGCCGGGATGTTCGAGTTCAGGCCGATCAGCGTCATCGTCGCGTCGAGGCCGTTCTTCTTGAAGATGCCGTCTTCCAGCGCCACGGCCGCCGAGGCGCAGTCCGTCGTTGCGGTGCAGCCGATATTGATCTTGGTCTGGGCGGCGGCGAGCCCCGTCCAGGATCCGAGAACCACGGCCGCGCCCAGCGCAGCCTTCATCATGAGCTTCATCGATTTCCTCCCAGAATCCGGCTTCCAAAGCGCGCCGGTTTCGAATATCGATAAAATCATAAAATCTATACGCTAGCAAGTCGGGAGGACGAACATGAAGCTGGCCACCTATCGGACAGGATCGGACGCGGCGCGGATCGCGATCGTGCACGGGGACGGAACCCGTCTCTTCGACCTCGCCGCGGCGGCATCCCGAAGCGGGGCCGGCACGGCGCCCTTCGCGTCCATGCTGGCATTGATCGACGCCGGCGATGCGGGCCTTGAGCAGGCCGCACGGCTGTTCGAGGCGCATGGGCAGGACCCGGCATTGTCCGCCGCGATCGGCGACGTCGAGCTCCTGGCACCGCTGCCCGAGCCGCGGCAGATGCGCGACGGGATGAGCTACGAGACGCATATCCGCCAGTCTGGCCGCGGCATGCGCCAGCTGATGAGCGGCGGCGACATGGCCGCGCTCGCCTCGGAGCCCTTGGCGCCGCTGGCCGACATCTACCGCCAGATCCCGATCTACTACATCACCAACCGCATGATCGTACGCGGGCCGGGCGCCACCATCACCTGGCCGCGCTATTCCAAGGTCATGGACTACGAGCTGGAATACGGCGTGGTGATCGGCAGGACCGGCGCCAATGTCAGCGCGGCCAAGGCACGCGACCACATCTTCGGCTATACCATCTTCAACGACTTCTCCGCCCGCGACCAGCAGGGCAAGGAGATGCCCGGCTTCCTCGGGCCCGCCAAGGGCAAGAGCTTCGACGGCGCCAACGTGCTCGGCCCGTGGATCGTCACGAAGGACGAGATCCCCGATCCCTATTCGCTGAGGGCCGCCGTTCGCGTCAACGGCGAGACGCGCTGCGAAAGCACGACGGCCGGCATGCTGTTCAGCTTCGAGGAGATCCTCGCCCACATGTCGCAGGACGAGACGGTCCATGCCGGCGAGTTCATCGGCTCTGGCACGATCGGCAATGGCTGCGGACTGGAGACCGGCCATTTCCTCGCCGACGGAGATGTGGTCGAACTCGAATTCGAGAAGATCGGCATCCTGAAGAACAAGGTCGTGCGGCAGCAGGGCTGACCGCTCACCGGAAAGAGGAGGAGGAAACCATGGCCCGTCGCATCGTCGACCTTTCCATACCCATCGCCAACGACATCCCGGCGGACCCGCCGATCCAGATCCCGTCGATCGAATATATCGACCACACGCAGAGCCTCGCCCAGATCCTGTCCTTCTTTCCCGGCCTGAAGGCGGAAGACCTGCCGGACGGCGCCGGCTGGGCGGTCGAGCGCGTCGTCCTGTCGACGCACAACGGCACCCATCTCGACGCGCCGTGGCACTATCATCCGACGATGAACCACGGCGAGCCGGCGTGGCGGATCGACGACATCCCGCTCGACTGGTGCTACCAGCCCGGCGTCAAGCTCGACTTCCGTCTCTTCCCCGACGGCTATGTCGCGACCGCCGCCGATGTTGAGGCGGAGCTGAAGCGCATCGGCCACGAGCTGAAGCCGCTGGAGATCGTCGTGGTCAACACCTCGGCCGGCGTCAAGTTCGGCCAGCCGGACTACGTCGCCAGCGGCTGCGGCATGGGCTACGAGGCGACGATGTATCTGCTCGACCGCGGCGTACGCGTCACCGGCACCGACGGCTGGAGCTGGGACGCGCCCTTCATCCACACGGCGAAGAAATACATCGAGACCAAGGACGCCTCGCTGATCTGGGAAGGCCACAAGGCCGGCCGCCACACCGGCTACTGCCACATCGAGAAGCTGCACCGGCTAGAGGACCTGCCCTCCACCGGCTTCATGGTGAGCTGCTTCCCGGTCAAGATCGAGAAGGCCTCCGCCGGCTGGTGCCGCGCCGTCGCGATCATCGACGAGTGAGCGGCGACGCGCCCTAACCTGCGCGGCCGATGACCTTCGCCCGCTCCAGTTCCTCGCAGCGCTCGGCCGAAAGGCCCCAGTCGCGCAGCGCCGAGACGCCCGCCTCCCCCGGCGCCGTCGGCGCGCGGGGGATCGGCGGCGGCGTCGCGCTGAAGCGCGGGGCGGGCGCCGGCTGGACCGCTCCGTCCACCGTCACATAGGTGCCGCGGGCGAGATTGTGCGGATGATGTGGGGCTTCGCCGAAGGAGAGCACCGGTGCGAAGCACGCGTCAGTGCCTTCGAGCAGCGCGCACCACTCGTCGCGCGTTCTCTCGGCGAAGCGGTCGGCCAGGATGCGACGCGCCGCCGGCCAGTTCGCGCGGTCGGACACGTCGGGGAAATCCGCCTCGGCGATCCCGATCAGGCCGAGCAGCAAGGCGCGGAACTTGCCTTCGATCGGCGCGACCGAGACATAGGCGCCGTCCGCGCAGCGGTAGACGTCGTAATACGGCGCGCCGCCGTCGAGGATGTTTTCCCCCCGCCCACCCGGCCACAGGCCCGCGCCGTGCAGCCCCATGACGGGCGCGGCAAGCAGCGCCGCGCCGTCCACGATCGCCGCGTCCACCACCTGCCCGGCGCCGCCTGTGCGCGCATTGAGCACGGCGCAGACCAGACCGAAGGCGAGCAGCATTCCGCCGCCCCCGAAATCGCCCAGCATGTTCAGCGGAGGCGTCGGCGGCTGGCCTGCCCGCCCGATCGCGTCGAGCGCGCCGGTAAGCGCGATGTAGTTGAGGTCGTGGCCCGCGCCGGCTGCCAGCGGCCCCTCCTGCCCCCAGCCGGTCAGCCGGCCGAAGACGAGGCGCGGATTCCGTTCCAGGCAGGGGCCGGGCCCGAGCCCCAGCCGTTCCATCACGCCCGGCCGGAATCCCTCGATGAGCACGTCCGCACGGCCGACGAGGTCGAGCACGCAGGCCGTCCCTTCCGGCCGCTTGAGGTCGATCGCCACCGAGCGGCGGCTCCTTGCGGTGAAGTTGTAGCGGTCTGGCCGTTCGATCCCGAGACCGGACGCTTCGGGACGGTCGATGCGCAGCACGTCCGCCCCCATGTCGGCGAGCATCATGGCCGCGAAGGGCGCAGGCCCGATCCCCGCCATCTCGATCACTTTCAGGCCGGCCAGCGGCCCGCCGGATGCGTCAGGCATGGTAGGTGCTCCACGTCTCTCGCCATGCACGGGCCAGGTCCTCGCGAAACTGCGGCGCGGCGACGGCGATCATTCTGTCCGCCCGCTGCCTGAGTGTCAGTCCGCGCAGCTCCGCGATGCCCCATTCGGTGACGACGGCGTCGACATCCGCGCGCGAGCAGGTGACGGTCGCCACCTGCGGCACGATACGCGACACCATCCCGCCGCGCGCCGTCGACGGCAGCGCGATGATGGCACGCCCGCCGCGCGAGGCGTTCGCGCCGCGGATGAAATCAACCTGCCCGCCGATCGCGCCGACATAGTGCCCCTGCGCCGTCTCGGCATTGACCTGGCCGGTGAGATCGACCTCGATTGCGGAGTTGATGGCGCAGAAGCGCGTGAGGCGAGCGATCGTTCCCAGCCCGTGGGTGACGGATGGCGGCGCGAGGCGGAACGCCGGATTGCCGCTCGCAAAATCGTAGAGACGCCGGCTGCCGATCAGCAGACCGCCGACGTTCACGCCCGCCTCGACCTCCTTCGCCGCATTGGTGACGACGCCGCACTCGACAAGGTCGACAACGCCGTCGAACAGCGCGCCGGAATGCAGCCCGAGATCGCGGTGCTCCGTCAGCCTGACTGCGACCGCCTGCGGGATCGCGCCGACGCCAAGCTGCAGCACCGCGCGATCCGGCACCAGCGACGCGACGTTCGCCGCGATCGCCAGTTCCGTCTCTCCATGCGTCGGCGAAGAGACTTCAAGCGGCTCCTGTTCCGCCTCGACCAGCACATGGATCGGAATATCCGCCGGCCATTCGCCGCCCCGGCATCGCGGCGCAGCGGGATTGATCTCCGCGACCACCAAGCGCGCGCGCCGCGCCGCCTCGACGGCATAGTCGTTCGAAATGCCGAGATTGTATCCCCGCCCCTCCGGCGCGAGCTGGATCATCACGCAGTCGGCGGGCAACAGTCCGCTCGCGAAGCCGGCCGACAGTGCCGAATAGTGCATCGGCAGGATGTCGAGCCGGCTTTGCCTCGACAGCTGCGTGCCTTTGCCGATCGCGCCATAGGCTTCGAGCCCGAGCGGCGTGGCCGGCGGATCGAGGAACGTGTCCGAATAGAGCGGCCCGAGGAAGACCCGGCAGCCCGCCGGCAATCCCGGCTCCTCAACCAGGCAGCGCGTCAGCGTCAGCGGCTCCGCCGTCGCCTGTCCGACGACGATGCGGTCGCCGGGCCGCAGCAGGGCGGCGAGGTCGAGATCGGCGGCCGCGATCCGAACCATGCCGCGCCGGGTCAGTAGGATTTCGCCAGGCCGAGCACCTTTTCGGCGATGAAGGAGAGGGCGAGCTGCGGGCTGATCGGCGCGATGCGCGGGATCATCACCTCGCGCAGGTAGCGCTCGACATGGTATTCCTTGGCGTAGCCGAAGCCGCCATGCGTCATCACCGCCGTCTCGCAGGCGTGGAAGCCGGCCTCTCCGGCGAGGTATTTGGCCGCGTTCGCCGCCGCCCCCGCCGGCTTGCCGTTGTCGTATTGCCAGGCGGCCGACATCACCATCAGCCACGCCGCCTCCAGCTCGGCCCAGCACTTGGCCAGCGGATGCTGGATTCCCTGGTTCTGGCCGATCGGCCGGTTGAACACGATCCGCTCCTTCGCATAGCGCGTCGCGCGATTGATCGCCGCCATGCCCAGCCCCACCGCCTCGGCCGCGATCAGCACCCGCTCCGGGTTCATGCCGTGCAGGATGTATTCGAAGCCGCGCCCCTCCTCGCCGATCAGGTCGGCCTCGGGGATCTCGAAATTCTCGAAGAACAGCTCGTTCGAATCGACTGCCTTGCGGCCCATCTTGTCGATCTCCCTCGCCGTGATCCTGTCGCGGTCGAAGCGGGTGTAGAACAGGCTCAGCCCATGCGTCGGCTTCTTCACCTCCTCCAGCGGCGTGGTGCGGGCGAGCAGCAGGATCCGGTCGGCCACCTGCGCGGTCGAGATCCAGATCTTCTGGCCGTTTACGACATAGCGGTCGCCCTTCCTCTCGGCCTTCAGCTTGAGCTGGGTGGTGTTGAGGCCGGTGTTCGGCTCGGTCACCGCGAAGCAGGCCTTCTCGCGCCCTTTCGCCATCGGCCGCAGCATGCGGGCCTTCTGCTCGTCGGTCCCGTAGACCGCGACGGGATTGAGCCCGAAGATGTTGATGTGCACCGCCGACGCGCCCGACAGACCGGCGCCGGATTCGGAGATGGTGCGCATCATGATCGCCGCCTCGGTGATCCCCAGTCCCGCGCCGCCATAGGCCTCGGCGGTGCAGATGCCGAGCCAGCCCTCGCGCGCCAGCGCATCGTAGAAATCGTACGGGAAGCCCCCTTCCCGGTCGCGCTTCAGCCAGTAGGCGTCGTCGAAGCCGGCGCAGATCTTGGCGATCGCGTCGCGGATCGCCTGCTGCTCCTCGGTGTAGTCGAAATGCATGCCGTTTTCCTCAGACCTCGACCGTCTCAGCGGCGGCGACGCCGCGCACCGCTCCGCACGCGACAAGGCCGGCGATCTCGTCCGTGCCGTAACCCGCCTCGCGCAGGATCTCCTCGCTGTGCTCGCCCTGTCGCGGCGCATGGCGGCTCGCGCCGACGGCGCTGCGCGACCATTTCGACGGCACCGCCATGCTGCGCAGCGGCCCTTCGCTCGGATGGTCGATCACGTCGAAGAAGCCGGTGGCGTTCAGGTGCGGGTCGTCGAGCAGGCTCTCGAAGTCGTGCATCGGCATCACCGGGATGTCGGCCCTGTCGAGCAGCTCGATCCACTCGGCGCTGGTGCGGGTGAGCAATATCTCGGACAGCTCGTCATAGACCTCGTTCACATGCGCCATGCGCGACGCGAATGTGTGGAAACGCGGGTCCGCGGCGGGCATGTCGGGCCGGCCGATCTCGGCAAAGAAGCGCTGCCAGTGGGCGTCGGTATAGATCAGGGCGCAGATGTAGCCGTCGCTGGTCTGGTAGGGCCGCCGTCCCGGCGAAAGATGGCGCCTGTAGCCGCCGCCATCGAGCGGCGGCTCGAAGGTCAACCCGCCCATGTGGTCGCCGAGGACGACACTCACCATCGTCTCGAACATCGGGATCTCGATGCTCTGGCCGAGGCCTGTCCTGCTGCGGTCGACCACGGCGGCGAGGATCGCGCCGACGGCGGCAAGCCCGACGACGCGGTCGGCGATGGCCGAGGGCACGTAGCGCGGCTTGCCCTCGTTGACGCGGGAGAACAGGTAGGGAAGGGCGGCACCCCCCTGGATCAGGTCGTCATAGGCCGGCCGCGCCGCATAGGGCCCGCCCTGCCCGTAGCCGAACATGCCGGCATAGATCAGCCGCGGATTGGCGGCCGAGACCTTTTCATAGGTCAGGCCCAGCCGCTTCATTGCCTTGGCGCGCACATTGTAGACCAGAACGTCGGCGCTTTCGCAAAGCCGCAGCAGCACCTCGCAACCTTCCGGCCGCTTCAGGTCCAGCGTGATCGCGCGCTTCGAGCGGTTGGCGTGCAGGTAGATCGGCCCCATCCCCTCGTGCCGGGCGGGACCGATCTGGCGGACGAGATCGCCTTCCGGCGCCTCCACCTTGATCACGTCCGCGCCGAAATCGCCGAGGATCTGCGTCGCCGACGGTCCCATCAGCACCGTCGTCATGTCGATGACGCGCAACCCGTGCAGCGGACCCACCCCGCCCTTGGCCTGGTCCGGCCGGGTCATGCCCTGGATGCCCGCGACACCATCGCCTCGTCCTCTCGTCACCGGCAGGTGAAGCCGCCGTCGACCGGAAGCTCGATGCCGGTGACGAAGGAGGCGTCGTCCGAGGCGAGCCACAGCGCCGCATGCGCGATCTCGTCGGGCCGGCAGCGCCGGCCGAGTGGCACCTGCGACAGCAACGCCTTCTCGTTCGCCGCCGCCTCCTCCGGATCGCCCCGGCGGCTGGTGAATTGGGCGAGCATCGGCGTGTCGGTCAGGCCGGGGCAGATGACGTTGACGCGCACCTTGTCCGGCGCAAACGTCTGCGCCAGCGACTTGGTGAGGCCGACGATGCCGAACTTGCCGACGGAGTAGATCGGCGAGAAGCGCGAGCCGACGATGCCGGACACCGAGGCGGTGAACATCAGCGAACCACCACCGCGCTTGCGCATGTGGCCGATGACCTCGCCCGCCGCGATCACGGCGGAATCGACATTCAGCGCCATCGCCAATCGGTAGGCCTCCGGGTCGAGATTCTCGATGCCGGGAGGCCCGGGGATGCCCGCATGCGCCCAAAGCACATCGATGCCGCCGAGCTTCGCCGCGGCCGCGTGGATGCTGTCCTTCGCGCCGGCCGCGGTCGACAGGTCGGCCTGCACCGTTGTGATCGGCGTCCCGCGCGCCTTCATCTCCGCCGCCAGCGCATCCAGCGCGGCGGTGTTCACGTCGACGGCGCAAACCTCCGCGCCTTCCTTCCGGAAGAGCTCCACGCCCGCCCGGCCCATGCCCGACGCAGCCGCGGTCACGACCGCGAGTTTTCCTGCAAGCCTCATCTGATCCTCCCCTCAGTTCGCGTAGGCGTCCGGAAACTGGCCGGTCGTGCTGACGACGGTCGTCCGCGTTTCAAGATAGCTTTCCAGCGCCTCCACGCCGTTCTCGCGTCCCCAGCCGCTCGCCTTGAAGCCGCCATAGGGCGTGGTCCAGCGAATGTAGCGGTAGGTGTTGACCCACACGATGCCGGCCCGGATCTTCGCCGCCACCCGGTGCGCCCGCCCGAGATCGCGCGACCACAGTCCTGCGGTGAGGCCGTAGGCCGTGTCGTTGGCGATCGCCACCGCCTCCTCCTCGCCGTCGAACGGAATGAGCGAGGCCACCGGCCCGAAGATCTCCTCGCGGGCGATCCGCATCTGGTTCGACACGCCTGCGAACACCGCCGGCTGGACAAAGTAGCCGTCAGCGAGAGCGCCGCTGGTGATGCGCCGGCCACCGGTGACGAGCTGTGCGCCTTCCGCCTGGCCGAGGTCGACATAGGACAGCGTCTTGCGGAGCTGCTCGTCGGACGACTGCGGCCCCATATGGGTTGCCTCGTCCAGCGGCATCCCGACCCGGACCTTCGCCGCCCTCGCCGCGAAGGCCTCGACCACGCGGTCGTAGACCGGACGCTCCACCAGAACCCGCGAGCCGAGCGCGCAACTCTGTCCGCACACCGCCCAGGCCGAGCTCGTGGCCGCGTTGAGCGCCTGCTCGACGTCGGCGTCGGCGAAGATGATATGCGGCGCCTTGCCCCCGAGCTCGAAGGAAAAGCGCTTCAGCGTGTCAGCGCCGGTCTTCAGGATCGCCTTCGCCGTCGCGCCCTCGCCCGTGAAGGCGATCTTGTCGACGCCGGGATGGGCAACCAGATGCTCGCCCGCGCCATCCTTGCCGTAGCCCGGCACGACATTGACGACGCCCGGCGGGAAGCCCGCTTCCTCGATCATCTTTGCCAGCTCCAGTGCGGTCACCGGCGTCTGCTCGGCCGGCTTCAGCACCACCGTGCAGCCGGTCGCGAGCGCCGGCCCGAGCTTCCAAGACGTGGTCAGCATCGGCGCGTTCCACGGCGTCATCGCGCCGACGACGCCGACCGGAAGCCGCGATGTATAGATATGGACGCTGTCGTCCATCGGGATGGTGCGGCCCCAGATCTTGTCCGCCAGCGAGGCGAACCAGCGATACCAGTTGGCATGCGCGCCGATGTCGCCGCGCGTCTCGCGCAGCGCGCGGCCGGAATCCCGCGCCTCCAGCAGCGTAAGCTCCGGCGCACGCTTCTGGTAGATGTCCGCCAGGCGATAGAGCAATGCCGCCCGCTCATGCCCCGGCATCCGTCCCCACGGACCATCGAGCGCCGCCCGCGCGGCGGCGACGGCCTTGTCGATGTCCTTGCGCCCGCCATAGGCGACGCTCGCCCATGGCCGCCCGATGGCGGGATCGATGCTGTCCAGCATCCCGCCATCCTCCGGCGCGACCCACTCGCCACCGATGAACAGATGCGGATAGCGCACCGTGCCTCGCAATGTCGCGTTCACCAAGTCCTCCCGGATGCAGCCCCGCTCCTCCGCCGGCCGCTTCCGACATTAGGAACACTCGCATCATTTTGTCCACGACTATCTTAGTTTTATCTCCATATATGGACGATTTTGACGTCAGGAACACGAACGGAAAAAGCCAGACTCTGCCATCTTTCTGTTTTCAAACAGATTTTCATCACAATCCCAACCGGAACCTCCAGTCGACAAGAGCCATCATCGCCAAGCGGCTGCACCAATCTTGGCTGCCTAGCATGCCGACACCAACGTCAACCTCGAGAAATCGACCTGCGGACCGGCCATCCGACGGTGGAGATCACCGCATTGATGTTGCTCCGGGCGTGATTGTCTCTATATCTGGACACACTAGGAGGAAATTTCGATGACCGTTCGGCAAGTCGAAAACGTGCTCGATCTGCTGGAGTTCTTCGCTGAGCGCGGAAAGCCGGCCAGCCTCGCCGAGGTTTCGCAGCATTTCGGCTGGCCGCGCTCGTCGACCTTCAACGTGCTGTCCACGCTCAGCGGCCGCGGCTTCCTGTTCGAGCCCGAAGGGCGCGGCCGCTTCTATCCGACGCCGCGATGGCTCAGCCTCTCGCAGGCCATCTCCGCCTCCGAGCCGGTGCCGGAGCCGCTTCTGCGGCTGGCGCGCAACCTCGCGGCGCGCACCGACGAGACGATCTGCGTTGGCGCGGCATCGGGAATGAGCGTCGTGTTCCTGGAAGTCATCCAGTCGAGCCAGCGCGTGCGCTACGCGGCCGAGGTCGGGCAGCGGATACCGATCCACGCCACCGCTTCGGGCCAGGCGATCATGAGCCAGTGGGGCGAGACCCAGCGCAACGCGGTCCTGCGCAAGGTCGTGTTCGAGCGATACGGTAGCGGCACGCCGATGAGCGTCGAGGCGGTCGAAGACCAGATGCGTTCGGGCCTGCATCGCGGCTGGTTCCGCAGCGCCTCCAACTACAGCGTCGACCTCGGCGGCATCTCCGTGCCGATCACGGCGTCGGGGCGGATCTATGCCGTGACGGTCGCAGGACCGCTCAACCGGATCGAGAACGCGATGTTCCGCATCGCCGGCGAGGTGCACGAGGCGATCGCCCGCCATTTCGGCCCCTCTTATCTGAAGACAGAGATCGGCAGCCTCACGACACCCCCGCTCGACAGAATCTAGCAAGGCCTGTCGCAAGGCCCTTGACCTTCCTGCTGCTGGAACCTCCATCTTCCGCCCCGACAGTTTTCCATGTCCGAAGACAAGCGAGGCGCAGGATGGAACACGAACACCATCAGGAGCATCACCACAACAGCCATCATGAGGGGCACGCGGCAGCGCCTGCTGCGCCGCATGCCGCCGGACACGGAGCGGCTTCCTCCGGCCACGCCGGCCATGCAGGCCATTCCGATCACGGAGCGATGGTGGCCGACTTCCGCCGCCGCTTCTGGGTATCGCTGGCGCTGACGCCGCCGGTTCTGCTGCTCTCGCCGATGATCCGGCATTTCCTCGGCCTCGACGCGCTCCTGTCCTTTCCCGGCAGCGAGCTCGTGGTCTTCGCGCTGTCGACCATCGTCTTCTTCTACGGCGGCTGGCCCTTCCTGACCGGCTTCGTGGCCGAGCTGCGCGACCGCAAGCCCGGCATGATGACGCTGATCGCGCTCGCCATCAGCGTCGCCTATGTCTACTCCGCCGCCGTCACCTTCGGCGTCGAGGGCATGTCCTTCTACTGGGAACTGGTGACGCTCATTGTCATCATGCTGCTCGGTCACTGGCTGGAGATGCGCTCGGTGATGGGCGCGTCGCGGGCGCTGGAGGAGCTCGTGCGGCTCCTGCCCGACACCGCGGCGCGCATCGGCGCCGACGGCGCGGTCGAGGACGTTCCCATCTCCGCGCTGCTGCCGGGCGACCGCGTCCTGATCCGGCCCGGCTCGAAGGTCCCCGTGGACGGCACCATCGTCGAGGGCAAGTCGTCGTTCAACGAGGCGATGCTGACGGGCGAATCGCGGCCGGTCTCGAAGGAGCCGGGCGCCAGCGCCATCGGCGGTGCGATCAACGGCGCCGGCGCCGTCACGATTGAGGTCACCGCCACCGGCGACAAGACCTATCTCGCGCAGGTGATCAACCTCGTCCGCGAGGCGCAGGGCACGCGCTCGCGCACGCAGGACATCGCCAACCGCGCCGCCGGCTGGCTGACCTACATCGCGATCGGCGTCGGCATCGGCACGCTCGTTGTCTGGCTGGCGCTCGGCGAGAGCGCGCAGTTCGCCATCGAGCGCATGGTCACCGTGATGGTGATCGCCTGTCCGCACGCGCTGGGGCTCGCCGTGCCACTCGTCGTGGCCGTCAGCACCTCGCTCAGCGCCGGCAGCGGCCTCCTGATCCGCGACCGCGCCGCCTTCGAACGCGCGCGCAATCTCGATGCGGTCGTGTTCGACAAGACCGGCACGCTGACCGAAGGCCGCTTCGGCGTCAGCGACATCGTGCTCCTGGCCGGCGGCAGCGAGGACGAGGAGTTGCGCTTCGCCGCCTCCGCCGAGAGCCAGTCCGAACATCCGATCGCGCATGGCATCGTCGCCGCGGCGAAGGATCGCGGCCTCGATCTTCCGCGCCCGAGCGGGGTGCGCAACGTCACCGGCGAGGGCATCGTCGCCGAGGTCGACGGACAGGACGTGTCGATCGTCAGCCCCGGCCACCTCGCCCGCACGGGCAAGCCAATCGCGGCGGCCGAACTGGCGCAGCTGGAATCGCAGGGCAAAACGGTCGTCGTGCTGGTGCGCGACGGCATGCCCCGCGCGCTGTTCGCGCTGGCCGACATCGTGCGGCCCGAATCGCGGCAGGCGATCGCGGAGCTGAAGAGCCTCGGCATCAGCTCCATCATGCTGACGGGCGACGCCAAGGGGGTCGCCGAGGCCGTCTCGAAGGATCTGGGGATCAGCGAATATTTCGCCGAGGTGCTTCCCGACCAGAAGTCGGCGAAGATCAAGGAACTCCAGGCACGCGGCCTGCAGGTCGCCATGGTCGGCGACGGCGTCAACGATGCACCGGCGCTGGTGCAGGCCGACCTCGGCGTCGCGATCGGCGCCGGCACGGACGTGGCGGTCGAATCCGCCGACGTGGTGCTGGTGCGCAGCGACCCGCGCGACGTCGCCGCCATCCTCGGCCTGTCGCGCGCCACCTACCGCAAGATGGTGCAGAACCTGATCTGGGCCACGGCCTACAACGTGATCGCCATTCCGATGGCTGCCGGCATCACCTTCGGCACCGGCTTCCTAATGACGCCGGCGGTGGGCGCCGTGTTCATGTCGGCAAGTACGATCATCGTCGCTATCAACGCACAGCTGCTCCGGCTCTACCGGAAGGAAAGCGCAGAAACGGCCAAGGCTTGATCTGAGACAAGGTGCAAGAATGCCGGCGCGGCAATATCCATGTCATGCTGCGAGGCCACCGGAAAGAACGACGACCGTGAGCGCAGGCGCACAGCGATCTACAAGGCTTGGCAAGCGCGCTGGATTATCCGGCCTCGCTGCCCGGGGCTGGCTCGTCCTGTGCCTTGCAGCGGTTCTGCTCGCCTCCACCTTCGTTGCAGGCGTCGGCCACGCGCGTGCTTTATCGGCCGAGGCGCAGTTCGCAACGCATTCCCATCAGCAGCAGGCCCCATCCGGCCATCAGCATGCCTCCCCGTGCGGCGATCACGAGCCGGGCGCGGCCGACTGTTGCGTCTCCGGCCCCGGATGTGCCGTCTGCGCGCCGTTGCCGGCGACGGGCTTCGTCGCCACGTCTCAAGGCAGCGTGTTCGCATCCGCCCGTCCGATCGTGTCCACGCCCGGCGAGGACAGGCTCACATTGCGACCTCCCGAGCTTTCCGTGACCGCCTGAGCGCATGTGCGCGACCGGTTCGCGCGCGTGCAGATCGGCCGCAAGGCCGAAGTCACGAACGAGAAAGACTTGAACCATGACATCGCTATCCAGACGCCAGTTTCTGGCATTCACCGCCGCATGCGGAGCCGCAAGTACCCTTCCCACCCTCTTCGCTCCCCGCGTCGCCTCGGCAGCGACACCACCTTTGCTTCGGGCCGAGCGCCGCACCATCGAGGTCGCGGGACGCGCAGCCAGCGTGTTCGGCCTCACCGGACCCGATGGCACCCCGGGCCTTCGCCTCGAAGCCGGCCGGGATTTCAGTGCCCGGCTCGAAAACGGGCTCGACGCGCCGACGCTGATCCATTGGCACGGTCTTTTGCCGCCCTACGGACAGGACGGCGTGCCCGATCTTCCGCAGCCTCTGCTGAAGCCGGGCGAGAGCTTCGACTACGCCTTTCCAGTGAGCACGCCCGGCACGCACTGGATGCATGCGCATACGCTGCAGGAACAGCAGCTGCTCGCCGCCCCGCTGGTCGTCGCCGATCCGGCGGAGGCCGGCCTGGACGAGCAGGAAGTCGTCGTGCTGCTGCACGACTTCAGCTTCAGGAGCCCGGAAGAGCTTCTGGCAGAACTCACCGGGACGACAGGCGGCGGCATGGCGGGTCACGGCATGATGGGGCATGGCATGGGCGGCAATGAGATGGCGGGCCATGGCAGCATGGCCATGGACATCAACGACATCGACTATGACGCCTACCTCGCCAACGACCGCACGCTCGACGACCCGCAGGTCTTCCGCGTCGAACGGAACGGGAGGGTGCGGCTGCGGCTCATCAACGGCGCCACCGCAACCGCGTTCTGGATCGACACCGGCGCGCTCGAGGGCAAACTGGTCGCGGTCGACGGCAACGCGGTCGTTCCGGTCGCGGGCCGGCGGTTCCCGCTCGCGATGGGACAGCGCATCGACATCCGCATCCGCCTCGATGGCGAGGATGGCGCCTGGCCCATCCTCGCGCTTCGCGAAGGCGGCGTCGAACGCACCGGCTTCGTCCTCGCGACGAAGGACGGGGTGCTGAAGCGCATCGCATCGAGCGGCGATACACAGGCGGCTGTCCTCGACCTCGCGCTCGAAAGCCGATTGCAGGCAAAGGCGCCGATGGCTGCCGGCACCGCCGCCAAGTCTGTCCCAATCGTCCTCGGCGGCACGATGCAGGGCTATGCCTGGACGCTGAACGGCAGGGCGTGGGGCTACCACCAGCCGATCCGGGTCAAGCAGGGCGAGCGGGTGGAACTCGTCATGCGCAACGACAGCATGATGGGCCACCCGATGCACCTGCACGGCCACCATTTCCAGGTGGTTGCGATCGACGGCCGCCGCTTTGCCGGCGCGGTGCGCGACACGGTCTGGCTGCCGCCGATGAGTGAGGTAACGGTCGCCTTCGACGCGTCCAACCCGGGCAGTTGGGCGTTCCACTGCCACCATCTCTACCACATGGCAGCGGGCATGATGACCACGGTCGACTACGAGAGCTGACGGCCGGGAGCCTCGACTGACGGTCCGCCGAACGATGGACCGTTACCTTCAAGGTAGCGTCGAGGTCCTATCGGACTTCGACGGCCCCGCTGCGGCAGCGCCGGCATTGCCCGACAGCCCGTCCAGCACGACGGAGGCGAATTCGTGCGCCACGTCGTCGATCGAGCGGCCGCCCGGCTTGAACCATTCGACGGTCCAGTTCAGCGCGCCGAGGATGAAGAGGCGGGCAAGGGAGAGATTAGCTGTCGTATTGAACTCGCCGCGCTCATGCGCGTCGGCAAGGATCTTCTGCCAGATCGCGCCATAAGCGTCCCTCATATGCCTGTTCCTCGCCCGGATCGGCTCCGGCACCTGCCCGAGCGCGCGCCGCGTCGCCAGCGTATAGTCGCCCACCTCGATGATCGCCGACAGATGCGCGCGGATCGCCACCTCGATGCGCTCGCGGCCCGTCGCCGTCTCCGGCAGGGCCTTGAGGGCCTTC
>Ga0164290_1001796_pt1 | contig 23302 bp, 17 predicted proteins | sample Micstemetagenome_FD_108782 | JGI IMG/M metagenome (GOLD analysis project Ga0164290, IMG submission 108782) | Contaminated culture microbial community from soil near Moab, Utah, USA - Microcoleus steenstrupii SON62 (Illumina Assembly) | ecosystem: Environmental > Terrestrial > Soil > Soil crust...
AATAAAAATAAAAGAATAACTTCTTCGAAAACTAGTATTACTAAGAAGATAAAGACAAAGAGTAATGAAAGCGATGCAGTAGTAATAACTGACTCACCTCTTAAGATGCCTGATGGATATACAGAAGATGATAACCCTGCGCCACCAACAGGCATGTATCCTACTGATAGTACCAAAAAAACTTCAGGGCAGGATACAATACATAACCCATTGTCGAAGCAAGACACAACGTTAAAAAAAGAAAGCCAGCCATCAGAAGAAAATAAAAAGAACCAACAAAAGAAAAAGCTATTCTTCATCACAGCAGGTTTAGGCGTACAGCAGCAAGTTCCAATAGGCGGGCAGGATGCTTCCCTTATAATTATTACGGAAGAAAAGGTTCTTTGTCTGATTATATTCCTTCAGCCTATGTACGATTGCATAAAGAGAATAAATGGTTCGTGCAGGCAGAGTTCAGATATGGTGCTCCGCAATCCGTAAAAGATTTTTCATACAGCAGGCAAACTGTTTATGATACATCAATGCAAAGTCTGACTACAACTTCTCTTTACTTAAGAAAAACTTATTATCATCAAATGCCGCTCAGCTTTAACTATTATGTAAAACCAAATTGGTCAGTTGGTATTGGCGGTGTATATAGCCGTTTTTATGGAGCGGTTACCGAGGAGGAAAGAAGAAGCAAAAATGTATTCACACAGGCAGAAAAAGTTTCCAGAAAGATTGTACAGATAGCGGAGTATAATGATTCATTTCTCTATAAAACGCAGGTGCACTTCTTAGTTCAAACAGATTATCAATGGAAGCGTTTTTCATTTGGCTTACGGTATAAAAAGATATTCAGCCTTATATTAAATACACTCAACCAGATGGAAAGGTGGATGTGAAGAAGAACCAGTCATTGGAAGCCATTATACGATTCAGGCTATGGCAATCAAAGAAGTTTTGATAACTAGATCCTTCCAAACATCTTATCCAAATTGTCTTTTTTGAATTCGGTGTAGGTAGGTTTTCCTGATGGTGTGCTGTTTGGTTGATGGCATGCGAAAAGATCCGTTATTAAATTCTGCATTTCTCTTTCAGTCAAAGATGTTCCGGTTTTGATAGCTTGTTGCCATGCAACAGAACGAAGCAGCATTTCTCTTTTTGAAAGCTTTATATCTGAATTGAAGTGCTTGTATTGCTCCAGTATCTTTTCTAACACCTGTTTTTCATTTCCCTGTTCTATATCTGCAGGTGTACCTTGAATAACAAAAGCATTTTTGCCAAAAGGCTCTATAGTGTAACCTAATTGTTGTAGATCTGGTATCAGTTCATTCAATAACACAGCATCAGCAGAAGCGAGTTCAATTGTTGCAGGAAATAAACTGCTTTGGGTTGGGACTGATTTACCATGCAAAGCATTTATTAATCTTTCATAAATGATACGTTCATGTGCAGCCTGTTGATGCACTAATTTGAAATCATCAGCAGTGGGAACTAAAATATATGTGTTGAATAGTTGCGTAAGCTTTTTATCGTCAATCGTCAATCCTGGATCGTGAATAGAAGATTTCCCTTGGGTTGGAAGATGTTGATGGAGTAATGATTGAAAGGATTTTCCTTCTTCAAGGTCCATCAGCTTGTTTACAACCGGTTGGTATACTTCACCTTTCACGTTTGAAGTTTCACGTCTGTTCACTTCGCTCCAATGCTTCAATCCACTACTTTCAATTTTATGTGCCTGGTTGGCTTCGGTAAATGTTTGAAAGATCGATGATGAAGTAGTAGCAATTTGTTTGTCTTCAGTAAAAGGTTTTTGAATCGAATCTAATTGCTGAATGTTCGCATCCAGATCAAAATCTAAAGTAGGCGTAATGCTGAATTGTGCCAGTGCATGTTTTACGGCTGCCTGCACAAATGCATAAACAATCTTTTCATCTTCAAACTTGATCTCTTGTTTTGTAGGATGCACATTCACATCTACCTGCTGTGGATCGAGGTCAATGAACAATACATACATTGGGAAGCTGTCCGTAGCAATCATGTCCTGGTAAGCACCCATCACAGCATGTGACAGATAGGGGCTTTTAATAAAGCGGTTGTTTACAAAAAAGTACTGATCGCCTCTTGTCTTTTTTGCTGTTTCTGGTTTACCTACAAAGCCATAGATGTTCAGGTAATCTGTTTCTTCTTTTACAGCTACCACCTTGGCATTGTAATGATTACCAAGAATTTGAATGATGCGTTGTTTCAACGTACCGGCATCTAAATGAAATATTTGCTGGCCGTTGCTGGTCAACGAAAAGAAAATATTAGGAAACGCCATAGCCACACGGATGAATTCATCTACAATGTGACGCATCTCCGCAGCATTGCTTTTTAAAAAATTTCTTCTTGCAGGAACATTGAAGAAAAGGTTCTTCATGCAAATGCTGGTGCCAACAGGTGCAGCGACGGTTTCTTGCTTTCTTACAACACTGTTTTCAATTTCAATGTAAGTGCCTGTATCGTTCTCTGCTTTGCGGGTTTTTAATTCTGCCTGTGCCACAGCTGCAATAGAAGCCAAAGCTTCTCCCCGAAAACCCATGGTGCGAATATGAAAAAGGTCTTCTATTGATTTGATCTTTGATGTGGCATGCCGCTCAAAACACATGCGGGCATCCGTCTCACTCATTCCACTTCCATTATCAATTACCTGGATCAAGGCTTTGCCTGCGTCATTCACAATCAGTTTGATCTCTGTGGCACCAGCATCCACGGCATTTTCCAGTAGTTCTTTAACAGCACTTGCAGGCCGCTGGATCACTTCGCCGGCAGCAATCTGGTTGGCAATATTGTCAGGAAGGAGTAGTATTCTATCAGCCACGGTATTCACTCTTGAGCCTTCAAAAATAAGCTTTAGCAGCGGGATAAAGATATCTAAGAGCTTCTTCTTATTTCGTAGAATTTCCTGGTGTTTTATCCTTTTTTTACTTGCACCAAAATAGGAAAGCTTCTATTTTAGCTCTCGTCCAAATCCTAAAGAAAAACTATGAAAAATCCCATCCTATTGGCGATGGCATCTGTGATGCTATTGTCTTCCTGCGAAAAATCTGCAGAAGCTCTAATTGAAAAAGCAACAACTTCTCCCAACACTGTTACGGCAAACGGTTTTACCAAATTCACTATTAAAAAAGGGCAGCATTTTGCAGAGGGAAATGCTTACAAGGCAGTTGAACTATCCGAAATGAAGTTTGTAGTAAAGTTTGACAGCACTGCTATCTACAGGACTGCAGCTTCGGAAAACCAATACGACATTAATAAATTGTATGGCTTCTCAGATAACAATGCTGATCATCATCAATATAGTGCCCGGTTTGGCTGGCGGTGGAGCAATAATGCTTTGCGGTTATTTGCGTACATCTATAACAATGGCTCTGTGTTATCAAAAGAACTAAAGGCAATAAGCATTGGCACAGAAGTAACTTGTTCTATAATGGTGACCAGCACCAGCTATATTTTTACAGTTGATGGAATATCGCAAGGCTTACCAAGATTGGCTTCTACACCTAAAGCCAAAGGCTACCAGTTGTATCCTTATTTTGGTGGAGATGAACCAGCACCACATGATGTAAATGTCTATATAAAAAGTTTATAGCATTAGCCTATAGTTTTTAACAACATCACGAAAAACAGGTAAGTTATTTGTGTTAATTTGCTTTCATGATGAAGCGCTTCTTAACTACGGTACTTTCCTGTTTTTTTATTGCTGTTTCCTTTGCTCAAACCAGCAAGCTATCCAAAAAAGATTGGGTAGATAGTGTGTTTAAGTCTTTAAGCAAAGACGAAAAGATTGCACAACTCATGGTGATCCGTGCCCATTCAAACCTGGGGCAAGATCATGTGAATGGTGTGGTGAATTTGATCAGCAAGTATAATGTTGGGGCACTTTGCTTTTTCCAGGGAGGTGCTATAAGACAAGCGAATCTTACTAATTATTATCAGTCCATAGCCAAAACACCTTTAATGGTTACCATTGATGGTGAGTGGGGCTTGGGAATGCGGTTGGACAGCGTTTTAAAATACCCTTATCAACTTACATTAGGTGCATTAACTGATGAACAACTGATTTATGAAATGGGTCTGGCAGTTGGGCAGCAAATGAAACGTATTGGTGTGCATGTAAACTATGCTCCCGTTGTTGATATAAATAATAATCCAAACAACCCGGTGATTGGCTATCGCTCCTTTGGAGAAGATAAATATAAGGTTGCAAAGTATGGAGTAGCTTACGCCAAGGGTATGCAGGACGCAGGCATTATGGCTTGCGCCAAGCATTTTCCTGGACATGGCGATACGGAAGTGGACTCGCATCATGATCTCCCTGTGATCAGCAAAAGCATGAAGTCGCTGGACTCTCTGGAATTATATCCTTTTAAAGAATTATTTAAGGCTGGTGTTGGTAGTGTTATGATTGCGCATCTGGCCATTCCTGCAATTGATAAAACTGCTAATCGTCCAACGTCACTTTCAAAAAACAACGTTAACGATTTGCTAAGAGATGAAATGGATTATGACGGGTTGACCTTCACCGATGCTTTGGAAATGAAAGGTGTCACCAAGTTTTTTCCTGCCGGAGAAGCAGCAGTGCAAGCTTTAATAGCAGATAATGATATGCTTTGTTTGCCTGACGATGTACCCGCAGCTATTGCTGCTGTTCAAACGGCGGTGAAAAAGAAAAGACTAAAATGGAAAGATATTGATGCCAAGGTGATGAAGATTTTGGAATCGAAGTATGACATGGGCATGAATCAAAAGCAATGGATTGATACGACAAATCTTTTAGCCGATCTGAATGCTAAAACAGAAGAGTTTAAAAAAAGAACGGCTCGTGGTGTTGTTACTGTTCTACGCACTGATGGAATGACATTGACAAATATCAACCGCGGTAAAGTAGCGTATGTTGGAATTGGTACATCGCAATTAAATACGTTTGGCAACAGGCTTGTAAAAGACTTTAAAGCCGATACCTTCTTATTCTCTTTTAAAGATGATGCTTCAAAAGCAACAGCTATTGCACAACAAGTAAATGGAAAGTACGATGTGGTGATCATTGGCATGCATGATTACAGCTATCGTCCTGCAAACAATTATGGCATCAGTGCTGCTGCCAAGCAGTTATGGACCGCCTTACAGAATAATAAAACAGCCACCTTCCTTTTTGGAAATGTATATGCTGCTAAAAATTTCTGCACTGCAAAAACATTGGTAGCTATGCATCAGGATGACGTGGCTTTCCAGGATGCAGCAGCAGACTTTTTAAAAGGTGGCATTGCTGCAAAAGGCAAATTGCCTGTAACAGTTTGCGATATCAATTATGGAACCGGCCTTGCTTTAAGCAACCGTGTGCCGGTCGGTTTTTCTCCTCAATGGTTAGTAATTGATAGCATCGTTCGAAATGCTATTGCACAAAAAGCTTTTCCAGGTGCTGTTGTATTGGCCTTGCATAACGGCGAGGTAAAGTATCACAAAGCCTTCGGTAATTATGTTTATGACAATGGACAGTATGTAAACCTTGAAAGTATTTACGACCTGGCATCCGTAACAAAAATTTCTGCTACAACGGTAGGTGTAATGAAGTTGTATGAGCAAGGCAAACTGGATTTAAAAAAAAAGATAGGTGACTATTTGCCATGGACTCAAGGAAGCGACAAAGCTGATTTAATTATAAAAGATATTTTGCTTCACCAGGCAGGATTAAATCCATTCATCCCATTCTATAAGGAAACCATCAATGCAGATGGTACCCCTAAGCAGGAGTATTATCGAACCACTCGTGACACTTTATTTTCTATTCCGGTTGCCCGCAATTTATACCTGCGTAAAGACTGGAACGATACCATGTTTCAACGCATATTAGCCAGTCCTTTGACCGAGCAGGGTAAATATGTTTACAGCGATAATGATTTTATTTTCCTTGGAAAGATTATAGAGGCAATAAGCGGAATGCCGCTGGATCAATACGTAAAGAAAACTTTTTATGATCCAATGGGTATGGCTACAACCGGATTTAATGCAGGCCAACGTTTTGGTGTAGAGAGGGTAGTGCCTTCTGAAGAAGAAAAACATTTTCGCCAGCAATTGATCCGTGGTCATGTTCATGACGAAGGAGCTTCTATGTTTGGCGGTGTATCAGGCCATGCAGGATTGTTTTCGTCCGCTTATGATCTTTCACTATTGTACCAGATGCTGTTAAACGGCGGGGAGTTGAATGGTGAACGTTACCTAAAGCCGGAGACAATTAAATTATTCACTTCCTACAATGCTACTAACAGCAGAAGGGGTTTGGGCTTTGATAAACCCGAGCCAAAAGATACTCTTGGTAAAAAAGATCGTTATCCTTCTTCATTGGCTTCCACATCAACCTATGGACATACTGGTTTTACAGGCACATGTGTTTGGGTAGATCCTGATTATAACATGGTTTATATTTTCTTATCGAACCGTGTATACCCGACAAGAGCAAATAACAGGATATCATCTTTAGCGGTGAGAGGAAGCATTCAGGATGCCATCTATCGTGCTATAAAAAACGAAGAGGCTGCAACAGCAACCTCTCCTAAACCTTTATAGTAAATCCTTTTAGCTTTTCTTCTGATTGTTATTGTTGTTTCCCTGGTTCGGCCTCCTTGGTTGTTGTGGAGGTCTTTGCTGATTTTGTCCCCCCTTATTTCCGCCGCCTTGTTGAGGGTTTGGTCTTTGCTGTTGCTGATGAGGACCAGCCTTTTGTATCGGCATATTCTTTTGCACCCCTCCCTGTTTAGGTCCTTGTTGTACATTTTTTTGTTGTACTGGTCCTCTTTGCTGTTGTCCACCTTTACCTTGCTGCTGGCCACCGCGTAGTTCCCTCCGCTGCTGCTGTCTTTTCTTGTCACCTTTTTCAAGGCTTTTTAATGTAATGTGACCGACAACATCAACAAACTCTGGCTCTACTTCTTTTGGTTTGGTGGAAACAACTTCCACCGCTTCCAATTCTTCAGGAATAACGTTCTGCATATTCAGCGAACGGATCTTTCTTACTCTTTCAATGGTTACCGGGTATTGCTTGTTGCTGTCAGGCAGCACATACCACATCAGGTTTTTGAAAATGTCTTTTTTGATCAGTGTTGCTGTACCTCTGGCCACCTGCAACATATCGGCATTTTCAGGGAAACCCTGCAAAGCGTCGAGGTAAGTATCCAGCTCATAATTCAAACAACATTTAAGGCGGCCACATTGTCCGCTAAGCTTTGTTTGATTGATAGAAAGATTCTGGTAACGGGCTGCTGTGGTATTAACTGATTTAAAATCGGTAAGCCATGTAGCACAGCATAATTCTCTACCGCAACTACCAATACCACCTACTTTGCCGGCTTCCTGTCGGGCACCAATCTGCCTCATTTCCACCTTCACCTTAAACTCAGATGCATAGATTTTGATCAACTCACGAAAATCCACTCTGTCATCTGCTATATAAAAGAAAGTGGCTTTTCTACCATCAGCCTGTATCTCAACCTGGCTCATTTTCATGTTCAGGTTAAGTTGCTTTGCAATGGCCCGGCTACGAATAAGAGCTTCTTTTTCCCTCGCTTTATTTTGTTTCCAGATATCAATGTCCCGATCCGTTGCCCGGCGTAATATCTTTTTCATATCCGGGTTACGTTCGTCAACCCCCTTCTTTTTCATCTGCAAACGCACCACTTCACCTGTTAAAGAAATCTCACCTAAATCAAATCCGCTCACTCCTTCTACTGCTACCAGCTCGCCTTTTTCAAAAGGCTGCAGCATATTATTTCTAAAAAAATCTTTTCGGCTTCCTTGGTTAAAACTTATTACAACCACACGACAAGCATCGTCCATATCCGCAATCGGCAGGTTTTGCAGCCAGTCTTGGGTATTCATACGATTACAACCACCTGTACTGCATCCACCGTTGCTTTTACATCCGTTGGGTTTGCCTGTTCCGCAACTTCCACATCCCATACTTTATAATTAAGTCCTGTTATTAAATTTTGTTTTTTGGAGACCGGCTGCAGAATAGCTATGATACACTCAGGGTAGATCTTGAATTGTAGGTTCAAGCAAGTCAATGAGTCAAGTAGGGTCAAATAGGTCAAATGACTCGTTTGACTTTTAAATATGACTCTCTTTATATTGAGTAGTAGTAAGCTAATAAATCACTCTGCACACGGTCCGATAACCTCTGATATATATTAAGCCCCGCAATGCGGGATTAGGACAAATATAATTTTTTTAGGTTGAAGTTGAACAGTTTGGCGTTTGGAGTTTGAGGTTTGGGGTTGGGTTAACAGGTTCATCTATTATTCTATCACCACATTATTCCTAACGATGTGAAAGATTTTAATGGTAAGAGCATGAAAGAGGATCTTAGTATTAGCATTGCGTTCAATATAGTAAGCCGCTTTATCCAGTTCTTCTACAACGGCTTCCTGTTGCTCCAGGCTCATAGCCCGGTTTAGTTTGGGGACAAAATCCTGTTCGAAAGGAGAAAGGGCTTCCATTACCTTCTTTTGTCCTTCATCGTGCATCGCATCTAAACGGATAGCTTGCTCTAAAAGATGGCCGAAATACCGGAGAAACTGTTTCTGATTTTCCCTTCCTAACCTGCTGATCTCCTCTATAAATTTCACTTGTGATGGAACATGGTTCTTTAGTGTTGCATTAAGCCAATCACGCAACAAGTTGCCAAAGTCTTCGTCGGCATGTTGCAGCACATGTAGTGCTTCGCGGTAATTGCCTTCGCTGATATTAGCAATTTGCCTTGCCTGTTCAGGTGAGACTTTACTTCTTTCTATTAAAACCTTCTCAACGGCTTCGCTTTCTATCGCTGGGATTTTTACTAATTGACAACGAGATAAAATAGTAGAGAGAATTTGATCTTCACTTTCCGCCACCAAAATAAATAAGGTATCAGGGGGTGGCTCTTCAATCAGTTTTAAAAGTTTGTTGCCTTCCTTTCCTAAGTATTCAGGCATCCACATGATAAGCGTTTTATAACCGCTTTCGAAACTCTTTAGGTTTAGCTTCCGGATGATGTCGTTGCACTCATGTGCTGTAATATTTCCCTGCTTGTTTTCTGCTTCAATGAATTGCAGCCAGTCGTACACATTGCCATAGGGAAATTGCTTTATAAACTCTCGCCAATCGGTTACGTAATCCGTACTGATTGGAGGCGTACCCGATTTTTTAGTCACAACCGGGTAGGAGTAATGAATATCGGGATGAACCAATTGAGCTGCTTTTGTACAAGAAGGGCAAGTGCCGCAGGAATCAGTTTGTAGTTTGTGGTTGGTAGTTGGTGGTTCTGGTTCTCCAAATAAGGATGGTCCTTCGGTTGACGGTTGACGATTAACAGTCTGACAAGATATATACTGCGCCAATGCCATTGCCAATGGCAGGGCACCGCTTCCTTCCTTTCCTAAAAAAAGCAGGGCATGACTTAAGCGATTGTGTGCAACCATTTCTACCAAATGCTGCTTTACACCTTCCTGGCCAATAATATCTTTAAACTGCACTTCTAAGTAATTGATTGAAATAAAAAAACCGTCTAAAGAGACGGCTTCAAATATCTGGATAATCCCTTTAATCTTCCCAAATCCTTGTTCAGATTAGTTCAAATGCATAGTGATTTCTTTACTCATTGGGCTTACTTTATTATGGAACACACCGATCAATTTGCCTTTCTCATCAACCATAAACTTGGTAAAATTCCAACTTACAGGGTCTTGCAAAAAGCGTTTATAAAGAAGGCTTTTTGTATCATCGCCTTTTACTTGTTTAGCCATCTCGGCAGATTGTGAGATTAACCATTTATAGATTGGATGCGTATCATCGCCTTTAACTGATACTTTTTCTGTCAAGGGAAACGTAACACCATAATTCTTTTTGCAGAATTCACCAATCTCTTCATTACTGCCCGGCTCCTGGCCGCCGAAATTATTGGCAGGAAAACCAACAATCACTAATTGGTTTTTATACTTATCATATAGTTTTTGTAACTCTTCGTACTGAGGTGTGTTGCCGCATTTAGAAGCTGTATTTACAATCAATATCTTTTTCCCTTTAAACTTAGAGAAATCAATTTCTTTTCCATCTAAGCCTGCAATCTTAAAATCGTGAATGCTGCTGCCGGAAAGTACTATGGAAAGAAGCGTAGCAAGGATGAGTGTTTTCATAAATCATTTGTTTTAAACAACAATGCAAATCTAACAAGGTTCATCCCTCAAATAGCTATAAATCTTTTAATGTTGAATCGAAAGTAATCGTCAAATAGGTATGGCTTGTGCCTGGATGGCCTTCCTTTTGGGAAGGTCGGGATGGGCTGCTCTATTGCTTTTCATAAGCTCCTAAATCCGGAAGGCCAACGGGTCTTGGTTTGCCATCCAGGTCAATAGTTAAACCTGTATTCACTCCTTTATTAATTGCAGGTGAATTGTCTTTTAACCGGAAGCTATAAATTCTTTGAGAAGTATTCAACGTATCAAATTGGGGGTTTTGGTTGTTGATGGCTCCGGTTACTGTTGCATTAGCTGGTTGGGTTTGCACTCTCCATAAAACCTGGTCGAATATTACATTGTATGCAGAAGTGCCTTGTTTTGCTGTTACAACTTCACTTTCAACTAATCCATTGGCATCGCCCCAAAAAATACAGTTACGAAAAGTTGCATTCAAATTTGACGTGGCGACACTTCCTCCCTGGTTTAAAAAGTTACTTACAAAAAGAACCGGGTCTTTATGTTGTACATAATTATTAGATACAGAAGCCACAGTACAATGCTGAAAATCATAGGTGCCGCCCTTGGCAAGAATGATATTCTTACCGCAATTGCTCACCAAAACGTTTCTGGCTGTAATGCTTGAATTGAGAGAAAGAATTCCTGCATCATATGCATTATCAATGATGGTCTGCCTCAGTGAAAGTTTTGGGTTAGCTGTTGAAGATGGATCTATAATCACAATTCCCTGGTACGCATTTCTTATTGTTGCATAAGTAAATGAATTGTCTTTACTCACGCCACTGAAAATTAACCCGGGATAGCTTGCCGGGTAGTCACGGTAAGGAACATCTAAGCGATCACCTGCAAAAACAACTCTTGTGCTGTCCCATTTATCTCCATTCACCTGCAACGTACCATGAACAATAAATGGCGCATCGGCATGCATGTATATGCGGCAGCCTTTGTTGATAGTTAATGTGGTATTGGTATCAACCGATAGCCTTCCAAGAATTACATAAGGCTTATCGTTGTTCCATGTTTCATTGGCACTTACTTCATAGTTACGAAGGAAATGGGCATTCTGGCAGAAGGCATCTAACTGCACCCACTTTCTATTTCCATTGTAGTTGACTTCAATACTATCCTGAACGATAAAAGGAAGATTAGCGGACGAAGGATTAATGCTGACTGTTACAAAAATATAAGCACTGTCATTAGCCGATATTTCTACGTTGTTCACAATCGGACCAGACGTGCCATCCACATTCATTTTATAAGCAGATGATGCACCGCCAGCCAATCGGACTGAAGAGATCCGGATAGCTTTGTTATTGTTGTTAATGATCTTTACGAATTGTGTAACAGAACCTGTGGAAGTAAAAACCGTATCAAAATGTAACGTATCAACGCTGGTGGAAAGCAAAGCTGATGCGCTGTTTGTAAATGATTCTTTTTTACACGCAAAAAGCAAAGAGGTGATAGTAATACAGAACAGTAACAGATTTCTCACAGGCTTCATGGTGCTAAAAATACATTAGGTAGATGAGAAACAAAGTGTGGCGATGCTCAATTTTATGTTTTCGGCTTTTAGCAACTCTTGTCCGCAGGCTTCTAAGGTGGCTCCGGTAGTGATCACATCATCCACTAACAAAATATGTTTGCCTTCGATAGTTGAAGGATTGATCAATTCAAAACGCCCTTCCATATTTTGCCAGCGTTCTATTCGGCTCTTCTTTGTTTGGGTTTCCGTAAACGCATTTCTAACGATAACATCTTTGTAAACCGGTTTTTGAAGCACTTCTGCAATGCCCTCGCACAATAACATTGCTTGGTTAAAGCCTCGTTTCCGTTCTTTGGTTTTATGTAAAGGCAAGGGTACGATCGCATCAATATAAATAAACCTGTTTGATTCAGCTAATTGATGTCCCATCATTCTGCCCAAATAAATTCCTAACTCTTTATTGCCTCTGTATTTCACCTGGTGCATCAATTTTTGTATTAAAGATTCTTTGGTAAAATAGTATTGAGCGGTTGCATGAGTGACAGGCAATCTTCCCCAAAATGTTTTCTCTATTGGATTTCCAGCATGTAAATGAAAACTTGTAGAAGGCAGACTGGAAGAACATTTCAAACAAAGCATGTGACCTTTATCAAGAACATCTGTTCCGCAACCTTCACAAACATGAGGGAAAGCAAGATGCAATAATCCATCGCCAAGTACAGAGAACCAGGATTGAATTGATTTAAGAGGGTTTTGAATGAAAGTTGATTTCATTGTCATTCAAAATAATCATTTCGTATTGCTCCTCATAATCTTACTCTAAAATAAGTAGCGATACACTTCATCCACCCTGCCCATAGTCACTACTTCAATATCAAACTTCTTTTTGGCCAAGCCTTTTTGATTGTATTTAGAAACGATGATCTTACTGAAACCAAGCTTCTCTGCTTCAGCAATACGTTGTTCAATTCTGTTCACGGCTCTTATCTCTCCACTTAAACCAACTTCTCCGGCAAAGCATACATCATGCGAAATAGCTACATCTTCATACGAAGAAAGCAGTGAGCATAAAACAGCAAGGTCAATAGAAGGATCTTCTACTTTTAATCCACCCGCAATATTTAAAAACACATCCTTCACTCCAAAATGAAAGCCGCCTCTCTTTTCCAGCACGGCTAATAATAATTGTAAACGTCTAAGGTCAAATCCGCTGACAGTTCTTTGAGGTGTACCATAAACTGATTGTGTTACTAAGGCTTGCACTTCAATTAATAGAGGCCGTTGTCCTTCTATGGTAGCAGCAATGGCAATACCGCTTAACTGATCTTCTTTTTGTGTGATGAGAATTTCGCTTGGGTTTAGCACGGGGTTCATCCCATTATCATTCATTTGATAAATACCCAACTCAGCAGTGCTTCCAAAACGATTCTTCAATGTTCTAAGAATACGATAAGCATAATGACGGTCACCTTCAAATTGCAAAACGGTATCAACCATATGCTCTAACAACTTGGGTCCTGCAATGCTTCCTTCTTTAGTAATGTGACCAATCAAAAAAACAGGTGTATTTGTTTCTTTGGCGAACTGTTGGAACTCGGCGGCGCATTCTCTTATTTGTGATACACTTCCGGGTGATGAGTCAATAAAGGGAGATTCCAATGTTTGAATTGAATCAACAATAATCACATCGGGCTTAAGCTTTTTAATTTCATTAAAAATAGTTTGTGTTGAGGTTTCGGTAAGCAAATAAAAGTTTTCATTTTTCATGTTGAGGCGATCTGCCCTCATCTTAATTTGCTCGGCACTTTCTTCACCACTTATATATAATGTAGTAGCATTCTGCAATTGCAAACCCATTTGTAAAAACAATGTTGATTTACCAATACCTGGTTCACCAGCCACTAATATGATGCTTCCTGGCACTACACCACCACCAAGCACTCTGTTTAATTCTTTATCAATTGTAATTAATCGCGGGATTTCTTTTGAAGTAATATCATTTAATGCAACGGTCTTTTTCAGCAAATCATTTCCAGTGTATGATTTCCAATCGTTGGATGAAGATGTTTTTTTTGTTTCTTTCTGAATGAGTTCTTCTACAAACGTATTCCATTGCTGACAGCTCGGACATTTACCAGACCATTTCGCACTTTCATACCCACAACTTTGGCAGAAGTACGCAGTTTTTACTTTCGACATTGATTAAAATTAATCGGTTAACGCAGAAATTTTCTTGATTAAGATGGATGAAAATGAATTGCAATAGAGAAGAAAAAATTATAGTAAAAAGGGCTGATCTTTCGACCAACCCTTTTACTTACTAACCCATTAAATTCTGACACTAAATTACAATTCTGCCCCACAATACAAAATTATTTTTTGGCCCTGTGCATAACTTTTAGACCATTTTATATAATTGTTTTTAACAAAAATATGTTTATAATTGTTTGATTTACAACAATATAGTAATCCAAATCCAGCCGCCATTTTTATTTTGGTTCTGATAAACTGTCAGTAGAAAAACCTGTGGCAAGCCACAACTGCCAAAAAGTGGCCTGAGCCGTTAAAAATCATTTAATAGGCTGGATTGGATTTAAGTTTGAGATAATAAAGCAAAAAGTAACATAGAATGACATCTTCAATTTTTATAGTTTCAATGATCTTTTTGGGCATCAGTATGCTCGTGTCTATGATTTTGAAAAGTAAGTTCACTACTTATAGTAAAATTCCGCTATCTAACAGATTGACTGGAAAGGAAATAGCTGAAAAAATGCTTCGGGAAAATAGCATTTATGACGTACAGGTCGTTTCGGTTCAGGGGGTTTTGTCGGACCACTATAATCCGGCAAATAAAACGATCAATCTTAGTCCTGAAGTTTACAATAATTACAGCGTAGCAGCTGCAGCCGTTGCTGCTCACGAAACCGGTCATGCCATACAGCATGCTACAGCGTATGCCTGGTTGAACCTGAGGAGCAAGCTGGTTCCGGCAGTTCAAATTACCTCAAGCCTGGTAAACTGGGTGCTAATAATTGGTCTTTTTATGGCGTATTCGGGGAATTCAACCCTGTTACTGGTTGGTATTATCCTGTTTGCAGTAACCGTTTTATTTACTTTAATCACTCTGCCGGTGGAGTTTGATGCCAGTCGCAGGGCCTTGGCCTGGTTACAAAGAACAAATGTTACCAATCCGCAGGAATATCCAAAAGCCAAAAATGCACTTACCTGGGCAGCAATGACCTATATAGTGGCAGCTTTAGCAGCGGTGGCAACTCTGGTGCAGTATATATTAATTTATACGGGCGGGAGAGACCGCGAATAAGACATTTGCAACTTTTTCAAATTCAACCCCATGCAGCAATTATGCATGGGGTTTTTGTCTTTATAGGGTAAGCACTTATATTAGCAATTAATAAACTAGTATTTATGGGAAAATTTAAGCTGCTCATGTTGAGTGGATTGCTGTGTATCACACAATTCCTATGGGCCCAAAATCAAGTAACTGGAAGGATTACTGGCGATGATGGCACACCTATATCAGGTGCCACCATAGCTGTTAAGAACACAAACATTACTACTACTACAGATGCAAATGGAAATTTTTCCATTGCGGCACCGCAGGGTAGTATATTAGCAATCAGCCATGTAAGCTATAACGGTAAAGAGGTGACAGTGGGTTCCGGGACACTTGCTATAACTCTGGTTGCGGGGAATAATTCGCTCTCGGAAGTTGTTGTAGTTGGTTATGGCACTAAAATTAAGAGAGATGTAACTTCTTCCATCTCGAAAATTAATAATAAGGACTTTCAAAATCTACCCTTGCCTTCTTTTGAATCAGCATTACAGGGAAGAGCATCAGGGGTCTTCATCAACCAGGGAAGTGGTAAGCTTGGCCAGGGATTAAACATCCGTGTAAGAGGTATCTCTTCAATTTCGGCAAATCAACAACCATTTATCGTAATTGATGGAGTACCAGTAGTGTCTCAGGCATTAGGTAGTTCAACTGAACCAGATAATCCATTAGCTACTTTAAACCCAGATGACATTGAATCAATCGAGGTATTAAAAGATGCTGCCTCTTCTGCTATTTATGGTGCAAGGGCTTCAAATGGTGTTATTTTAATTACCACAAAATCTGGAAGAGCAGGTAAGACCCGAGTAAACTTCGGCTACTTTACAGGCTGGAGCCAACCTACTAAAAAGCAAAAGTTTTTAAATGCAGCACAATTCAAGGAGTTGTTTACTGCAGCTGCTGTAAACGAAGGTTACGATCCTGCTGATGAATTTGAGGCAGAGACCGGCACACAAGATTGGAACTCAAATAATAATACAAACTGGGCTGATGAAGCTTTCCAGGATGGCGGTATTAATCAATACAATTTGTCTTTGACAGGCGGCGATGCAAAAACTAAGTTCTTACTAAGTGGTTCATGGAATGAGCAAAAAGGTATCATCTTAGGGAACAAGTTGAACCGTGGTACAGTAAGGTTAAACCTCGATCATGCTTTAAGCAAACGCATTAAGCTGGGAGCTAACCTGGCGTTAAATAAGAGTGACAATTATCGTGTTGCAAGTGACAATGCATTTACCAACCCAGTGCAATTGAATGCTTTGCCACCTTTACATCCATTACGAGATGCTGAGGGCAACTACAATCCTAACACACTTTACTACAACGTGTTGATTGAAAAAGGTAATTCAAGAAATCTTTCGACAACATATCGTTCTATCAGTAATGCATTTGGTGAATTAACCATTTCTCCAAACCTAATGTTTAGAAGCCAGGTTGGTATTGATTGGAACAATTTGCAGGAAGAGCAATGGCAAGGCAGGCAAACCTTAGATGGTGCTCCTTCCGGGTTGTCATATGAGAACCAGGTGACGTCAACCATTTCTACCTTCACCAACACTTTAAATTTTAATAAGGATTGGAACCGTATTGACTTAGACGGTTTAGCAGGTGTTGAATTTCAAAGAGGAAATACTTCAGGTGCTTCAGTACAAGGCCGGGCTTTCCCAAATAACCGCTTTACAAAAATTGCCAGTGCCGCAATTATCGAATCAGGTTCATCTACCGAAACGGGCTTCTCTTTCCTTTCTTATTTTGCCCGGGCTAACGCCAAGTTCAACAACCGTTACCTGCTGGGTGCATCCTTTAGGGTAGATGGTTCGTCTCGATTTGGTCGGGATAACCGCTATGGAGCTTTCCCGTCAGTTTCTGCAGGATGGATTTTATCTGAAGAGAATTTCCTTAAAGGCTCAAATATCCTCAGTTTCCTTAAGCTAAGAGGTAGTTATGGAAGAACAGGTAATGCTGAAATTGGAAACTTTAGTTCTTTAACATTATATAGTGCCTCTGCATATGCAGATGTTGCTGGATTAATCGCATCGCAAATTGGTACCTCTGACTTAAGTTGGGAAAGAACAGACCAACTAGATATAGGTTTAGACTTTGGTTTCTGGAACAATCGCATTAATGGCGAAATTGATTACTTCAGAAAAAACACAAAAGACCTTCTTTTGAATGTGCCTGTGTTAGCTGTTAACGGCTTCACTAACATTACAAAGAATATTGGTAGCATGGAAAACAAAGGTTGGGAGCTTGTTTTGAATGGCAACATCCTTACCGGTAAGTTGAAATGGACGGCTAGTGTAAACATCTCAACCTATGAGAACGAAGTAACTCGCTTGGTTGCTCCCGTACCTCCAGGCCAACGTACTTTGGGTAGATTAGCTGTAGGCAGTCCATTTGGTGAGTTCTTTGGTAGAAAATATGCTGGTGTGGATCCTGCAAATGGCAATGCGCTGTATTTTAAAGCAGATGGAACAACTACTAATTCTTACAGCCAGGCGGCTGACATGGTGTTAGGCAACCCTAACCCAGATTATTATGGTGGTTTCAATAATCGCTTCTCTTATAAAGGTGTTGATCTTGATGTTCAGTGCCAGTTTGTAAAAGGAGGCGATCTTTACAATATTGCTGGCTTCTTCCAATCAGTAAACGGAGACTATTTTGATAACCAAACCGTTGATCAGATGAATTATTGGAGAAAACCAGGCGATATTACTGATGTTCCTCAGCCAAGATTATATGCTGGCAATGGTGCCGGTAAATCATCTCGTTGGGTGCAGGATGGTTCATACTTCCGTGTTAAGACAGTAAACCTGGGTTATAATCTGCCACGCCAATGGATAAGTAAAGCAAAAATTGATAACGCAAGGATTTTTGTAGCTGCTAACAATCTTATTACGCTGACAGATTATAAAGGATACGATCCCGAGGTGAACACTACATACATTGGAACATTAAACCTGGGTCATGATTTTTATACACCTCCGCAAGCCAGAACGATTAGCGTAGGTATCAATCTTGGTTTCTAAAAAATTAAATGAATAAGAAAATGAAAAATTTTAATAAAATCCTCTTTGCGTTACTTGCGGCTGGGGTTATTTCTTCCTGTGATAAAAAGCTGGACATACAACCGAGGCAAAGCGTTGATGCTACTGTGGCTTTAACAACACCTGACGATGTTGAGTCAGCAGTAGTAGGTATCTACTCTATAATGGGTGGTGGTGCATTATATGGTACCAACTTATTTATGTTAGCTGATCTCCAGGCTTCAGAGAGTTATGCTTCATGGAGAGGTACCTTTCAGGGTGCCAGGCAAGTAGCTAATAAAACAATGACCCGCGATAACAGCGAAGCTTCCAGAACATGGATTGCTGCATACCGTGCTATCAATATGGCAAATGTTGTACTAGATGCCTCGGGTGTTGTATCAAACAGCACACGTAAGGCAACTCTTGAGGGAGAAGCTTTGTTTGCAAGAGGCATTATGCATTTTGAACTGGTGCGTTTTTATGCACTGCCTTGGGGTGCTACAGCTAACAATGACCACTTAGGTGTAGTTATAAGAACAAAGCCTACAAAGAACGAAACGGATGCTTTCGAAAAACAGCCACGCAACACCGTGGCCCAGGTTTATCAGCAGGTGATCACAGATCTTACCAGTGCCGTTGCTAAACTGCCTAATGATAATGGTACAAGAGCAGACAAGTTTACAGCATTGGCTTTCTTAGCCAGAGTGTATTTACAAAAAGGTGATTACGCAAACGCTTTAGCGGCCGCAAACCAGGTTATTCAAAGTGGTAATTACAGAATGAATGCTTCTGTTCGTGCTGTATTTGATAATAAGAATACTGCTGAATCTATTTGGGAAATCCAACAAAATGATCAAAACAATGCTGGTACTTCTAACGATGGTATGGCAACGTTTTATGCTAGCTTGCCTGGCATTGGAAGAGCAGACGTAAGAGTTGCTGCCGGATGGGTGAGCGGATATGATCCGAATGATTTAAGGAAACAAGAGTGGTACTACATTGGTACAGGTGCAAGACCTGGTAACTGGTACACGAGTAAGTGGAAGTCCTTCAGTCAAAATCTTCCTGTAATACGTATTGCAGAAATGTACTTGATAAGGGCAGAATCTAATTTAAGATTAGGTTCTGCAGTTGGCGACACACCAGCTAACGATTTAGCCAAAATCAGAAATCCTATACGGACTAATCTTCCTGTAATAGCTGCTCCTACACTAAATGATGTGTTGAATGAAAGATTCCTGGAATTAGCTTTTGAAGGATTACGTATTCATGACTTTAAACGTTTAAGAATGTCTACTGGTTCTTTTGCCTGGAATGATCCTAAATTGGTATTCCCGATCCCTGCAAGAGAAGTTGATGCATCTGAGGGTGCATTGATTCAAAACCCAGGTTATTAATTAAAGATTCTTATATAAAAATAAAAGCCTCCGATTGGAGGCTTTTATTTTTATAGCTTGATCTCTTCACGATTACTATCATAGAACTTGAAATCGGTAAGATGATAAGTGTTGTCTTCCTTCAATGTAATGTTCTGCTTATACTTTCTTTTCCATTTGGAAAGTTTACTGTTCCATAACCATCCTTTGGTGAGGTAGGCATATAAAAAAGGATGAACCACCAATGTAAGGTTCTTGTGTTTGTGTGTGAACAAATAGCTTAAGTTCTTTTCAATCTCATCTTCTAAAATCAAGGTAGAAGTGATCTTCCCTGTTCCCTGGCAGCTTGGACAAACTTCCAGCGTATTGATGTTCATCTCTGGCCGCATACGCTGTCTGGTGATCTGCATCAACCCAAACTTAGAGATAGGTAACACAGCATGTTTGGCTCTGTCTGGCTGCATAAAGCCTTCCATAGCTTCCATCAACTTCTTTTTGTTTTCCGGAAGCTTCATATCAATAAAGTCCACAACTATAATGCCTCCAATATCTCTCAGCCTAAGTTGCCTGGCAATTTCATCTGCTGCTTCCAGGTTTGTTTCAAGGGCATTTTGTTCCTGGTTGTTGCTTACGCTTTTATAACCACTGTTTACATCAATTACATGCAGTGCCTCTGTATGTTCAATAATAATATAAGCACTGCTATTGAGGTTTACTGTTTTGCCAAAGGTTGCTTTTACTTGTTTTGTAATGCCGTACTGATCAAAAATTGGCGAGCCGTTCTGATGAAACGTTACAATGTCTGCCTTTTCCGGGGCAATACGTTGTATGTACGTTTTTGTTTCGGCAAAAATGCTTTTATCATTAATCACCACACGGTTGAAGTCTTCGTTCAACAGATCCCTCAGGATAGAAGTAGTCTTAGTTTGCTCGCTTAAGATTTTTGCTGGCGCAACGGCACCTCTGAGGTTTGTTTGAATTTCTTTCCACATTGCAGTAAGGTCAGAAAGATCTTCATGTAGTTCGGCTGTATTCTTTCCTTCAGCCGCCGTCCTTACAATTACACCAAAATTTTTCGGTTTGATGGACTCAACAATCCGCTGCAAACGCTTTCTCTCCTCGGCCGAATGAATTTTTCTGGATACTGCAACAATATCGTTGAAAGGAGTGAGTACGATGAAACGTCCAGGTAGAGAAAGCTCACAGCTTAGTCTCGGGCCTTTTGCTGCAATGGGTTCTTTTAAGATCTGTACTAAAATGTTAGGCTTGCCACTCAATACCTCGTTGATCTTTCCTGTCTTTATGATCTCAGGCTCCACCTGGAACTGGGAAAAGTCCAAACCTTCCGGCGACTTGTCGTTAATACTCATTTGAGTAAACTTCAGCAGCGACCGGGCATAAGGGCTTAGATCTGTATAATGAAGAAAGGCATCTTTTTCAAAGCCTACATCAATAAAGGCCGCGTTTAAGCCAGGTATAAGCTTTTTTACTTTACCCAAATACAAATCGCCTACGGCAAACCGGGCATCTCCTTTTTCGGAATGCAGTTCTACCAGCTTTTTATCTTCTAATAATGCAATCTCTACACCGGTAGCGGTGGAGTTGATAATCAATTCCTTATTCACATCACAAATGCTTTATGATGTATGTATTGTGGTAATGCCAAGATTGCTATACCGTGCAGGAAGTTCTTTTTTACTTACGAGTAAGTGGGGCAAATTGATGGGAGGAAATGCAATCGGTATCTGCAAAATGGGCTAAAGAATTTTACCGGGAAATGGTTCCCGGTAAAATTTCAGAACCTATTTACGCTTTTTATGGCGGTTCTTTCTTAATCTTTTCTTACGCTTATGCGTCGCAATTTTATGACGCTTTCTTTTTTTACCACAAGGCATACTACGTTAATGTTTTTTATTTATTAAGTTGTTCAATTCGTTGCTCTACTTCTTTTTTATACTGCGGATCGAGCAGTGGCAAGCTTTTCTGATACCACTCTATAGCCGCTTTTTTCTCGTCATTCCTGTCGTAAATATCTGCCAGTAACAGGATGGCATTTAAATTCTTTGGATCTATTTGAGCAATCTTTTTAAAACGCTCAATGGCTTTATCTGTTTGTCCGGAGGTTAGGCTTGCATAGCCCAGGGCTAACTGAGCATACATATTCTTCTCATCTTTCTCTGCCACTTTCCTGATCATTCCTACTCCTTCCATCGGCATGGCAAAGCCTCCGTAAACATATACTTCGCCTAATTCTATTTGTAAAGAATCATTCGAAGGATTGATATTCAAAGAACGTTCGTAAAGATCTTTAGCCTGTAAGGCTTTCCATTTTTTGGCTTCAGGCTTCGGCTCTTCCCTGAAGTTGCTCCAAAATAAACGGGCTGCAAATGTGAGGGATTTTTCCGAATTTTCCAACCTTGCTGCCTCAGCCGTGTACCAGGCATACGGCTCAAAGATCTCATGCTGATCTTCCATCTTTACAGAATCTTTCCAAAAACGGGCTAATTGATGATAGATATGGATCTTTTCTGCAACGTCCTTTTCTCTTGCTGCACTGCTTTCCAAAAAATTTAAACGGGTGATCTGATCAGGAGTAAGATGGCTTCTTACATGATTTAAAAAACTATCAATATTGACAGATGAAGAAGCTGTGGGAGATTTTGTTAAAATTGGTTTTTTAGGTTCGCCAAATATTTGCTTTTGGGTAAAAGCATAAAGCATTATCACCAATAGAAAGCTAATTGCCGCTGTAATCCACTGCGCTTTTTTCATACTCGTCCTTAATAGAAGGACGCAAATTTACTCTACAGCAGCGGTCTTTTTTACTTCAGCAACAAATTCTTTTGCAGGCTTAAATGCTGGAATGAAATGTTCAGGAATATGAACGGCAACGTTCTTTTTAATGTTACGGCCGATCTTGGCAGCTCTCCTCTTTGTGATAAAAGAGCCGAAGCCCCTGATATAAATGTTCTCTCCTTTTGATAGCGAGTCCTTAATTTCTACGAACATTTGTTCAAGCGTTACCAGAACATCAACTTTAGGAATGCCGGTCTTTTCTGAAATTTGATTGACTAAATCTGCTTTTCTCATAGCAAAATTTTAGGTGGATTGATGAACAATATACCACAAAATAGTATGAGGGTCAATAAAATAGAAGTTTTTTAAAGGGTTTTTGATGAATGTAAGTAAAACAGGAACAAGGCAAAGGGGTGATTTGATGGCGTTAGGCCAAAAGTTCTGCAGGGCACTTTTAAAGTGGAATAAAAAGGACAACAGAAGGCAAATGCCCTGGAAGGGTGAGAAAGATCCATATAAAATATGGCTCAGTGAAGTGATCTTACAGCAAACGAGAGTGGAACAAGGGCTAAAGTATTATAATGCATTTGTTCAAAGTTTCTCTACGGTGCACCACTTGGCAAAGGCACCTGAGCAAAAAGTATTTAAGTTGTGGGAAGGCCTTGGTTATTATTCACGGTGTAAAAACCTAATTGCTTCGGCCCGGTTTATTTCTAAAGAGCTAAACGGAGTTTTCCCAAATAGTTATGAATCAATTCTGCAACTAAAAGGAGTAGGATCTTATACAGCGTCTGCTATTGCTTCGTTTGCTTACAATTTGCCTTATGCCGTTTTAGATGGAAATGTATTCAGGGTTCTTTCACGCATTTACGATATCGAAACTCCGGTAGATACAAAAGACGGTAAACAATTATTTGGTTCCCTGGCCCAGCAAACCCTATCCAAAAAACATGCTGGTGCATATAACCAGGCGATCATGGATTTTGGTGCAGTGGTTTGTAAGCCTGTTCCCG
>Ga0164290_1001797_pt1 | contig 23264 bp, 22 predicted proteins | sample Micstemetagenome_FD_108782 | JGI IMG/M metagenome (GOLD analysis project Ga0164290, IMG submission 108782) | Contaminated culture microbial community from soil near Moab, Utah, USA - Microcoleus steenstrupii SON62 (Illumina Assembly) | ecosystem: Environmental > Terrestrial > Soil > Soil crust...
CTATGTTGGTAGCAAGAATAATCTGGAGCCACTGCACCTTTCTGCCAATACATTAGACCTGGATGATGAAACAACTTTCATTTTACAAGACAGCTTTTTAAAACGTTTTAAGGATAACACAGAGTATCGCTGCTTTTCGCACCCCGACTCTTTGCAATTCAATGAAGTCTATCAATATGCAAAGCAGTTGTTTAACGGGGTTGGTTCATTCGAAGAGCTTTCCGCAGCTATTGCCAGGCATCTTTATGATCAATCCACTCACCCTAAGATAAAAGGTGGGGAACTCTATGTAGCTTTTTTTGAAGGCTTGCCCGTAGAAAGCCGTGTTCACAAGGCCATTGGTTTGTTCAAAACCGAAAACAAATCTTTGTTCCTGGAAGTACAACAACAAAAGAACAAGGACGATTTGTATGTGAAAGAAGGAGTCGAGCCATCAAAGATGGATAAAGGCTGCCTGATCATTAACAACAACGAAGACGCTGGGTTTGATGTGTTGGTTTTTGACAATCAAAACAGGGGCGAAGAAGCCCAATACTGGAAGGATCAGTTTTTGTCTGTAGTACCGCAGCAAAACGAGTTTCACCATACAGCGAACCTTATGGCTCTTACAAAACAATTTATTACAGGCCCTTTGGAGAGCGAATTAAAAGTATCCCGTACCGAGCAGGTTGAATTGCTTCACCGTTCGCTTAATTATTTCAAAGGCAATGACACATTCAATATTGATGAATTTCAAAGCGAAGTGTTTCAAAATGATGAGCAGATTAATTCGTTCAGGCAATTTGGTTCACAATACATAGAAAATACAGGTTACGATATTGCAGCTACTTTCGATATTTCGCATGATGCAGTAAAGAAAGGCAGTCGTGTATATAAATCTGTAGTAAAGCTGGATAAGAACTTTCACATTTATATCCATGGCCGCACCGATCTGATCGAAAAAGGAACAGACCTGGATGGAAGAAAATACTATAAGATCTATTATCAGGATGAAAGCTAATTAGCTGGTGCTCGTTTCTCTTTTCGCCATTGCCAGGGAGGTATTGGATGAGCATGAGCCCAAAGACCTGTTTTAGTTTTTCTTGCTGATTCTTCTAACCGGTCCCAATCAGGATCATCATCATACTCTTTATAATGCCAGGCAAGGCCAGCTTGCAGCATAGCTTCATTAATGCTTTGTTTTTTCTCATTAAACACAAGAGCTACTATTCTACCATACCGGTCCTTATCCATTTGTTTGATAAAAACCGATTTATTAAAAATGAGATCACTTAAATGCTGCCTGGCTACCTGCCCATAATCCTGCCCTTTTTCCGGGGAATCAATACCATGCATACGCACCTTTACCTGCTCTTTGTTTTCTGTTAGTAAAGTGAACGTATCGCCATCTGCAATACGAATTACCTTGCCGGAAAGATCATAATCATTTGAATGATTACCTGTTCTTGTGCAGCAAATAATTAGCAGGGAAAGAAAAATTGATAAAATACGCATAGCTCAATCTCAAAACCTAATGCTATAAAACCTTGCCAGTTTCTTTTTTTAATAATAACCTGCCCGAACCACTTTACCTGTTGTCTGTAGGTAGAACCATTTCCTTGGGAGCTTTTCTTACCTGCAAGCAGGATGCTTTACTAACTTCCTAATGCACAGTAAAGATGCATTGCTTCTTCAATCATATAATAAAACATTGCTTATGATAAAAGATCGGGTTCCTTTAAAAAAGATTATTACCGCTGGCCTCATCGTCGGCACGTTTGATATTATCCTGGCTTGTATTGATGCATGGCTTTCCTTCAACCTGACGCCGGGAAGGCTGCTGAGGTATATCGGCAGTGCTGCTATGGATCCTAAAACCAGTTCCTCTACAGGCATGATGATCCTCGGAATAGTAGCTCACTATTTCATTGCCCTATCTTTTACTTTCCTGTTTTATTTTATTTACCCGTTTCTAAAAAAGGCATTAAAGAACAACATAGTTATTGGATTGTTGTATGGTGTATTCATATGGACTGTTATGCGATTTATTGTACTCCCTTTAACAAGGCTCACCTTACAGCCGTTTGATCTTGTAAAATCTATAAAGCCCATGCTGATCTTAGGGGCGGCCATTGGCATCCCTTTATCGTTTATGATGCAGAGGTTGAGGAAGCAATATTCCCATCACGTAAAAGAGGTGCCGGAGCCGGAACATGCCCATGCTTAGTGGCATTGGCTTTGGTCTTTTCATATTACGTTTTATAAGGAATGCTCCCTTCATAAGGATTAAGCAGTTGTTGATAGATGAAAGAACGTTGTTCAAGATTAAACTTTATAGCTGCTCCTTTTTTACCATTTTTGGGCCAGTGGAAAAACTAAGATTTCATCTAGTATTCTGGTCATGCTATCTTTTGCAGTTCTGTGTGTTCGAATTCATCTGGGCAAAAGGTGCTTATCCTGATATAGCGTTGGGAAACCTTAGCTTAAGGGTGTTCCTCACTTCTTTTTTGTACTTATTTCCGCAAATGGCTTTTGCCTATTCCCTCAGTTTTTTATTAAATAGGATACTTAGAAATGAAGGAAGGTTGTTCCTTCAGGTTGCAGGCATACTTGCTGCTCTTTTTGTTTGTATTGTGATAGACCGGCTGCTTATTAATTACATCATACTGCCTCATATTTATCAAAACCCGATGGCTATAAAGCCCATTCTGGATCCGCAAAAAATACCCATCATTATAGTTTACTTAGGCTATTCATCCGGGCTGATGATCATCATCCGTACTATCCGCGACCAGTTGGCTGCTAAGGAAAGAGAAAAGAACCTTATAAAGGAAAAATTAGAAACAGAACTAAAGTTTCTGCGTAATCAAACCAACCCTCATTTTCTATTTAATACGCTCAATAATATTTATGCACTTGCCCGCAAGAAGTCCGATAAGGCTCCTGAAGCAATTATGAAATTGTCCGAGCTATTAGGTTTTATGCTTTATGAATACGGTAAGAACGCCATTTATGTAACAGAAGAAATAAAAATGATACAGGACTATATTGATCTTCAGCAAATACGTTACAGTGAGCGATTAAAAGTAAATTTTCATACAGGTATAGATGATACTTCACAACAAATTGCTCCCTTACTGTTACTGCCTTTGGTTGAAAATGCGTTTAAATATGGCGTAAGCGAAACTCGTTTTAGCTCATATATCCATATTGATTTTATGGTACACGAAGGATACCTGGATTTTATTATAGAAAATAGCCTGGAGACAGAGCCAATGCAGCAGGAAGATGGTAAAATAGGTCTGAAAAATTTAAGGCGGCAGTTGGAACTGATGTATAAAGAGCACAACCTGCAGGTTCAATGCAGCAGCACTTCTTTTAAAGTTCATGTCTTTATCAACCTGAACAATTATGGAAAAGCTTAATTGTATTATAGTGGAAGATGAACCGCTTGCAGCGGAGGTGCTGCAAGATTATATATCACAGGTTCCTTTCCTGGATTTAAAAGAAACTTGTACTGATGCCATTTATGCCATAGAGGTTTTGCAGAGAGAAACGATAGATGTTATATTTCTTGATATACATCTGCCGCGTCTCAAAGGAATAGATTTTATAAAGACAATAAAGGGAGTTCCGCAGATCATTCTTATTACAGCGTATAGAGACTATGCAGTGGAAAGCTTTGAATTGAACGTTACAGATTATTTACTAAAACCGGTCAGCTTCAATCGTTTCCTGGCAGCTGTTAATAAACTAAAAGCAAGAGGCAGCAACACTCCAGCTATGATGAACGCATCGAAAATTAACGGCAGCGAAAAATCTCATTTTTATATCAATATCAATAAGAAGCGGGTAAAAATATACCTGCAAGACATACTTTATATTGAGAGCAAAAAAGAGTATATCAGTATTGTAAAGGAGGGTAAATCGTTTCTCACCAAATCTCAATTGGGTGAAATGGAAGAGCAACTCTACAAACATAATTTTCTTCGGGTACACCGGTCGTTTATCGTGTCGATAGAAAAAATTAATGCTTACTCGACCACAGATGTTGAAGTGGGCGGACATGAGATACCAATAGGCAGAAGTTATAAAGACCAGGTTATGGCCCAACTGGGAGAACCTTTATAGCATGATATTATGTTTATAAACTCACTTCATGTACAGTTCTTTTGTTAGGTTTTTTCTTTCCTCTATAAGTAGTTTCCCGTTGTCCGTTGAATAAGCTATTTTAACTTTCCATCTCTGCATAACTTCTCTATCAAAAGAGCTAATTCAAAGAAGGATGCCCATGCAGGAAGAACCCAATATCTGTTACCGAAAGCGGCTGATCGTACAAAAAGGAGCAGAATTCATTTCATTAAAAACAGAAGATGCTGTATTGTTCTATACACAAAACAGGTTGGTTTTTGTTATAGACAGAAATGAAAAGAAATACATTATCAACAAAAAGATGAATGAACTGGAAACAGAACTAAACCCCGATAGTTTTTTCCGGGCTAACAGGCAATGTATCATCCAGGTTGATTTTATAAAGTCATTCCGCACCTATGAAAGAGTAAAACTGATAATTGAGATATCGCTAACTCAAATGCCTTTCCCGATAATTATCAGCCAGGAAAATGCAGCGGCATTTAGGCGGTGGATTTGCACTGTGTAATATTATAAATTGTCCAGGCTATCCCTGTATCCCCGACCAATGGGAATGCACACCCCGTTTACTTCAACCTCTTCTGCGGTGTAAGAGTCGATCTTTTCAATGGATACAATAAAGGAACGATGTATTCTCTTGAACAGATGTGGTGGAAGCATGTCCTCTATTTCATGCGTACTCATTTTAGAAATGTATTCTCTTTTAATTGTAACGATCTTAATGTACTCTCTTTGACTTTCGATGTACACTATATCAGAGAACAACACCTTCACTTTTTTTCTATCAACGTTCAAAAACAAATGGTCTTTTGCTTCATTGCTTTTAGATGAATTTACTTCCTTCTGTGCCGTCTTCACTTTATTCACTGCTACCAAAAAACGTTCAAACTCTATAGGCTTCAACAAATAATCTGTAACGTTCAATTCAAAACCTTCTACTGCGTATTGATGATAGGCAGTAGTTATGATGACAGCAGGCGGGTTGCTAAGTGTTTTTAAAAATGCCATGCCTTTTAGCTTCGGTAAGTGAATGTCAAGAAATATAAGTTCTGTTGTATGATCTCTTAAATATTCAGTGGCGAGGATCGCATCCTTAAATGTTCCCTGCAGGTCCAGAAAGGGTATTTGCTCAATATAATCCTTCAGCACTTTTGCAGCCAGTGGCTCATCTTCTACTATAATGCATTTGATTTTAGACATGGCTTGCCAGGTTGATTTTTAAACAGGCAGTAAAAACAAAGTTCTGTTGTTGTACATTCAGATCATACTCTTTATACAGTAATTCCAGTTGCCTCCTCAGGTTAGAAAGGCCGATGTTTTCTTTTACACCCTTTTCTTCCACCGATACTTCACTGGAGTTTTTCACAACAAACAATAATTGTCTTTGCTTAACAGAAAGATGAATATCCACGAAAGGCTGGTGTCGTGTTTCGGAAACGCCATGTTTGAAGGCATTTTCCACTAATGGAATAAGCAGCAATGGAGGAATAGCCTGCTTCATATCTTCTACATCATAATTGAAATTGATACGCAGCGATTCATCATAACGAAGCTTTTCCAGCTCTATATAATCCGAAATGATTTTTAGTTCCTGTTCTAAAGCAATATAGTCTCCGCTGGTCTCGTACAACATGTACCGCAGAATTTTAGACAATCGCAAAATAGACTCCGGTGCAAGACTGGATTTATCTCTTGCAAGAGAGTAAATATTGTTCAGTGTATTGAATAGGAAGTGCGGGTTGGTTTGCGACTTTAAGTAGTTTAATTCAGCTTGTTGCTTTTCAATACGCAGTTTTTGCGTTGCCTGCTTCAGTAGTACGTAGTTATAAATATGGCGTATGATACCGAAAAAGAAAACAGAGCCTACACTATAGCTCATTTGTGTTTGAAGGCCCTGGTTCATCGATTTAAATTCTATCATCGGGGTCCATACACCAATAGCAATTCCAAAAGCTCTCCATCCATATAAGCCATATGAATACAACATCATGTGCACCCACAATAAAAAAAGAGCAATAAGAATGGTTCCTATCAACCATCCTTTTCTTTTCGTGATATAAGGAATGGTGTATTCAAACAAAATGAAGTTGAGGACACTGACATATATCGTACGCCAGATATTATTGAAGATACGAGGTGTGAAGGTTTCATGATATTGTACCAGGTCTTTCAATAACCATATCAATAAAAATGCAAGCGATAACCACAAATAAAATTGAATCTTCTTTATGTCAATCGTTTTGGCCATTTGATTTTCACCGTCAAAATAGTCAAATCTTTTTCTTCTGCTACGCTACTCTACGAAATGGAGTTTAGGGTCAATGAGTAAGTTATTTATGTCAACAAAGAAGTGATAAAAAATAGATCATACACCAATACTCAACCCGTTAACATGGTAGATCAACAACTAATATAAAGTTTCCAACAACTTCCAGCCCTTCGATTAAAGTAAAGCTCCAGAGCCTTATTCCGCCTTGACTGCTTTGGTGAATGATTATAGTTAAAGTGGCAGAATACCTGCGCCTGCAGTATGTGCGAATAACATGACTACGCAAAACCAATGGAAAAGAAGCTTAAAATTTAATGACTCTCACCCTGTGCGTAGGCACGGCAAAGCGGCGGAGCTTCGCGTTTGCCTTGACTTTTTGCTTCTTTTGCGTCAAAGCCTGCCCCGCCAAAGCGGGGGCAAAAGAAGGGATAAATAGACCTGACCTTCTGGTTACTTCTTGTATCAAGTCCAAAGCTTCGGATAAAACACATAAGCAAATTGACCAAATCCTACTCTCCATATACTTCCACCCGCTGTTTATTGACCCGCCAATAAACAATTCTTCACTACCCAATATTCTTGCATAAATACTTCGCTTATGAAAAAGATTCTCTTCCTTCTGATAGCTGCTAATACAGCAGGTGCACAACTAAATGCACAAACAGAACCAAATGCAGGCAAATGGAAAACATGGTTTATTTCCTCCGGTAAAGACTTCCGCCTCCCTGCCCCTACATCTTACAAGGCAGAAATTGCAGAAGTGCTTTCAGCGCAACAAAACCTTGATGCAGCAGGACAGCAACAGATCCTTTACTGGAATGCCGGTGCCCCCGGTTATCGCTGGCATGAGATGATGAACAAACTATGGACGGTGGATACCGGGCGGTATGGTGTACTGGCGAATATGTTGCTAGGAACTTCCATCTATGATGCAACCATAGCAGCATGGGATACCAAGTATGCCTACAATCGTTTGCGTCCTTTTAATGCCGACAAACGGATTAAAGCTTTAGTACCCAGAATGGAAAGCCCGGGTTATCCTTGCGAACATTCAGTAGCAGCAGGAGTAGCGGTTACAATCTTCTCAAAGTTCTATCCGCATTTAGCCGATTCTGTTAATCGTATGGCTCAAAGAGCTATGGCTTCCCGCATTGCTGCCGGAGTTGCCTTTCCAGGCGATACCCGTGCAGGCTTTGAACTGGGAAAGCAGATTGCGTTAAAGACAATTGATCAAACAAAAACGTACATAAGCCAGTCGCAATGGGATGGAAAGTCACCAATTGGTCCTCAATACTGGCGAGGTAAATATGCCATGCACCCTATGGCAAGTAAAAACAAAACAGTGGTATTGGATAGCAGCAGCCAGTTTCGCCCTGGCCCGCCACCCGATTTTGCAAAAGATATGGCCGAATTAAAAGCATTCAAACAGACATTCCGTTCACAGGCTAATGCTTTTTATTATGCCAGTCAAAACGCCAGCGATAATGTACTGAATCAAAAAATATTTGAGTACAACCTGCATCTGAACCCGCCCCGTGCGGCCCGTATTTATGCTACGATGGCTGTTGCATCTTACGATGGATTTATTGCCTGTTGGGATGCCAAGTATGCTTATTGGGGTATCAGGCCCGACCAGTATGACACTACCTACAAATCCTTGTTGCCAACGCCGCCATTCCCCGGTTATCCATCAGGCCATGCCATGATGGGTGGTTTGGCAGGTGATGTGTTGTCTTACTTCTTTCCTGCTGACAGGCCGCAATTTTTAAAGAATGCAAAAGATGGTGCAGAATCCCGTTTTCAGGGAGGCATTCACTTTCGCACAGATAATGAAGTGGGTTTGGAATTAGGAAGGAAGATTGCATCAGTAGTAATTCAGAAAATAACTAATGACGGGGCTGATGAAACCCCCATAATGGTAAAAAAGAAATTATAAACCTCCTCATGTGTATGGTAGAACTATGCATATTGCGAGCCCTGCTTTTGCGGGGCTTTATAATGATAGGTAATCCAAAATTCTATAAGCTGGCTGCGACACTTACTTGTGTAAGACTTTAAAAGAACTAATGTAGCAGGCTGAATAATGATCTTTTGCAATAGCTAAGATTTCTTTCTTCATAAGCTTAACAGTACAACATCAGGGCACAGTTTATGTGGCTTTTCCCACACAAAAATTTATTAGCTATGGATAAGATGAATGACCTGAGAGCATTGTTGAAACATGATATTCAAATGTTGTATTCAGCAGAGGAGCAAATTATTGAGGCATTGCCCGCAATGATTACAAGAGCAAGTAATCCTGGATTGAAACAAGCATTGGAGCAGCACCTTAGAGTAACAGAGCAGCAAAGGGACCGATTGAACCAGGTGAGAGAAATATTAAGTGCAAGTGACGAGGATGTTACAAGATACTCCGGAGTACTGGCTACAATGATGGGCGGTACAAAATGTAAAGGCATGGATGGTTTAATTGACGAAGGACAAAAGATTATGGCAGAGAATCTTAGTGATGAAGTAATGGATGCAGCAATTATTGGTGGCTGCCAAAAGATCGAGCACTACGAGATTGCTTGCTACGGTACAGCCCGTACCTATGCAGAGCAATTGGGTTTAATAGATGTGGCTCAACTACTGCAGCAAACTTTAATGGAAGAACATGATGCAGACGACAGGCTTACAGCTTTAGCTACTTCTGATGTGAATCTGAGAGCAGAAGTAGGTAGTACAACTAACAACTCTTAATTTTTTCTACCTGCTGTGGTATTCATCACAGCAGGTAGTTTTTATTTTATACAGCTATTCTGCCTGATTGATACGTATTGCCCAACGCTTCAAAACAACGTTCCAGTGCATTATCTAATGATGGCAGACTAATGCCTTTTTCACTTTGCAAAACACTATAACGTGGTCGTTTTGCCCGCCACATCATCTTGTGCTTTGGTACTGCCTGGATAAGTGAAAGATCATAGCCGCCCATCAAAGCAACTTTTTCTGCAAGTCCTGCCCAGCTAATTGCTTCTCCATTCGTTACATGATGAATGCCCTTGTCTCCATCAATCAATAAGTCTAAACTTGTATGTACCAGGTCGGGAATATAGGTTGGCGACATGAACACATCATTAGCCGCTTTTACAACCCGTCCTTCTTTAAGCTCATTTAAAGTAGTTACCACAAAATTGTATGCATCCCATGGCCCAAAGAAACTGCTTGTTCTGATGATCAATGCATCTTCATTATTCTTTAATATCATTCCTTCCGCCATAGATTTACTTCTGCCATAAACATTTAAAGGATTGGGTGCATCGCTTTCCAGGTAGGCTTCGCCCTTTTTCCCATCAAACACAAGGTCTGATGAGTACGAAAGGAAACGAACATTTTTTTCCTTACACAGAGAAGCCAGTTCTGCAGGGCCATGCGCATTGGCAAAAAGGCATTCTTCGCTGGCATCTTCTGCTTCATCAACCTTTACATAACCGGCTGCGTTAATAACGCCCCATGGATGGAGCTCATTAAGTACTTGCTCCATAGATTCTTTATCCCTTATGTCAAGATCAGTCCTGCTTAAAAGAAGGTGATGAATATTTCTTTCATCGCAAATTCGGCTAAGCGCAGCCCCCAGAGTGCCGGTTTTACCAAGTATCACCAACGGGCGACAATCTTTTGCCATTTTTCGCTTTTTCATATTGACCACTTTTGTGGCACCGTACAATAAGCGGTTATCTCTTTGCCACCATCCTTCATTTTCAATGATAGGGTGATAGTAAACTTTATGTTCTGTAAGTTCTTGTAAGAAACGGGCAAGGGCAGTAGGCCTGGGGCAGCCGGAGCTTACATTAAACACACCAGGTTCATACACCCCGCCAGGCTGTGTGCACAGTTTGTTCCAACCGGTCAATCCAAAAATGGCCCAGGCGGTAATAGCTCTAAAATCTACTCCTTCCTCTCTCACCTTATTCACTGTTTCCCACATTTTATGAAACCAACGGATCTGATCTTCTCTTGTGCTGTGCAGATGACATTCGGTAATAGCCAGTGGTATTTGAAGACGTTGCCATGCCTCTTTTAAAAGGGTTGCAGGTCCGCATTCTTTGCCTTCCATGGGTACATGTACCGTATGGATGTCGGCATATTGATGAAGTCCATTGCCGCCATGAAATTCTTTTGGATACTTTGTCAGATCCTCATCAATGTATCGTTCGGAAGTAAGATAATAGTTGAACCCTGCAACATGCGGCTTGCAATTATTCTGATGAAACCAGTTTAGTTCTTCAACTTTAATGCCACTCTTAAGCATGGCCTTATACATCAGCTTATCAGCTGTTAACGTGCCGCAAAGCAGTTCGTAAGAAAGCCATCTTCTTTCGTTCTCTAAGTGTGCCTGGTACTTCAATAAAGAGGTACTATGGCATTTGCCCAGGTCTTCTGTTTGTATCAGCTTTGCTTTCGGGTTGATCTTTTGTATCTCCTGCATAGCCAACACTGTAGCCTTGCACTCGCTGATCAATACTTTATAAAAGCTGTAATCATCTTTTCCGTGCGGATACCAATGCCCATATAATCCACAAAAACGTGCTGTAGTTAGCGGCTCGTTCACTGGTGTATAATATTCAATCCATGGAAACTTTTCCGCAACTTTTTTAGCATAGGCTGCCAGGCCATTTTCAAAACTGCCATCGAAAAAGTTTACATAGGCAGGGCCGCTGCCATGATGCACTAACCCGGCAATAGGAGTAATGCCTAGTTCCTGCATACGGCCAAGCGTATAATCTACAAACGTCCAATCAATTATACCTTCCTGCACAGGCATATGGCGTTCCCATAAAACAGGGTAACGCAGCATTTTTATTCCAAGCGATGATACCAGGTCAATATCCGCTGTACCTCTATTATAATGTCCCGAATACTCTGACTGGTCGAAATACTGATCGCCTACGCGGTTAATAGTACATTCAATGCCGCCCCAGATTTCAATGTCCTTTTCATTCTTCATAACAAGCATTTTCGTTAACAATAATGGCTGAGCTATAGCATGGCCATTCCTCTTCTTTGGTGGATAACAGGTGGGGCAAAAAATTCGGGGGTGAAAGAGACAACAATGGATAGTTTGTGTCTCCAACGATCTTCACCTCATGGTCTACATCACTATAACAAAAGATCTGATTTATATAAGATACAATTGCGTGCCAGTAGCAATAACAAGCACGGATATGTGAAAAGAGTGTTCAGAAATATTATTCACATAAGAACAGGAGTGGTCTCAATAACTCTGCTATAAAGGACGTGTTAGAGAATAATGAATGGGCAAAGTTATGCTATTTAAAGCTTGAAGTAAATGAAAGTGTGTAATTAATCACACAAAAGATTTGTTTTGGAACAACAGATAGGCGGCCAGGAGAACTTTACCTTAACACATTCATCACATTATTACGGAATAGCCTGCCGATAGGGATCTCAGTCTTCTCCATTTCTATTAGTTCATTAGTATATGAGCGGATCTTTTGCATAGATACAATGAAAGAACGGTGTGTTCGGATAAACTCTGTTTCAGGCAACATAGCCTCCATAGCACTAATAGATTGCTTGGTGATAATGGGTCCTGCACTGGTTACCACTTTTACATAGTCCTTCATGCTTTCTATGTAATGAATATCTCGCAGTAATACCTTCACCATCTTTCTGTCGGCCCGCACATAAATATGCTGCTCTTTCTTTGGTTCTTCTTTAACAGCACTTATTTCAGCAGGCCGCACATGATGAAATGCTTTCATTACTGCTTTCACAAAACGGTCAAATTGTATGGGCTTTAGTAGATAATCTACAGCATCCAGCTCAAACCCTTCCAAAGCATATTCAGGATGGGCGGTTGTAAAGATCACTTGTGGCGGATGAGGAAGGATCTTCAGCAATTCGGTTCCTTTCAGTTGAGGCATATGAATATCAAGAAACAACAGGTCAACGGTATGTTGCTGCAACTGCATCATGGCTTCAACCGCATTGCCACATTCTGCAACCAGTTGCATTGATGGTAAGGAAGCTACATGCCGGCGCAATACATCACGGGCAGGTGGCTCATCATCTACTATCATGCATCGTATGAAAGGCATTTCAGGCATAAGCGAGTTTGGTGTTTGGGGATGAGGATTTTGTAGTTGTTGATGGATGTAATTCCAGCTTCAGGTTCACAACAAACAGGTCCTCTTCATCTACAAGATGCAGTTCATATTTACCGGGATACAACAACTCTAAACGCTTCCGTACATTTTCCAGTCCGATACCACCTATTGAAGGTTCAGTATCCGGATGCTTGACGTTCATTAATTTCATCTTCATACAGCCTTTGTGCAATTGCACCTGCAAATTGATCCATGGTTGTTCCAACACCTGGCTAGTGCCATGTTTAAAACAATTTTCAACAAGTGGCAGCAACAACAGGGGTGCAATCTGGTGGCCTTCTGTATCATCCGGCAGTTCTATACTCATATCCAGTCGGTCGCCATAACGGCTTTGTTCCAGCTGCATGTATTCTTTCAGCATGGCCAGTTCTTTTGAAAGCGGTACGAAGGCTTCCTTGCATTCATACAACATATACCGCAGCAGTTGCGATAATCCCATGATCATCTTGGATGCATCAGGTGCAATTAACTGTGTGTATGAATAGATAGTGTTCAGCGTATTAAAAAGAAAATGCGGGTGCACCTGTGCTTTTAGTAACTGTAACTCCGACGTTATATTTTCCTGTTGTAATTGATGATTGCGTTGCTCTTTTGCATACCAGTGTTTGGTCAGCTTAATAGCTGCCGCTATGCCGCCGATAGTGATGCCTCCTCTTAAACCTCCCAGCAATCCCAAAAAGAAATTGATCTCATTGATATGCCTTGGAAAGGTGATGACATCACCCAGTAATATTTCTCTAAAGAATTGCACAGCATAAATACCAATAAAGGCAGAAATGATTCCGGTAGTTACAATAAGACAGAGTACTGCAACAGCAGCTTTCAGGTACAAACCTTTTAATACAAAACGGGGCACTACAAAATACATGAGGGAATAAGCAAAAAAAGAATGAGCTCCTAAGTATAACAGTGCTTCTATAGCCGAAAAGGGTAATCGCTTGAAATATGAAATAGAGTACACACCGGAAGAAAATGAATACAAAAAGGTCTGGAAGGCCCACCAGCAAAACCAGAAGATCACATGCCTGCGAATGCGATGTTGAGGTGCATCAGAAAATATAAAAGGATATGACTGCATTCAGGTCTAAATTAATAAGCAGCGGGATAGATCGGGCATTTGAAGTTCATTAATCGCTAAACGGTAACATTCCGTAGACAAATGCAAAACCCCGCCTTAGAAAAGGAGGGGTTTAATATGCTTAGAGAGAAAATTTTAACGGCTGATACGGTACGCAAGCAGCGTTGTATCAATAATTTTTTTACCACCGTTGTGTAGTGTGATGGCTATTTGCAATACCGATTTTAAATGCATCAGGGTTCGTCTTTTATTGAGGTTGAACTTACGATGCGCCACTTCTTCTTTGTAGATCAATTGATTTTCATTGGTATAAAAGAACAAGGTAGCCTTGTGTTTGTCTTTGGTATTAGTTTCTGCTACCCAATAACCTTCTTCAGGCGTCCATTTTGGTGAAGTGGATGTTTGTGCAACGACATAGTGTGATGAAAGGATGAGGATGAAGATGAATAAATGTTTCATATAAAATGGTTTTAGTGACGATTTAATACACCGAAACTATTTTACAGGAAGGCCCTTATTTCATTAAATGGATGAGGAACAGCCCGGCGGTATCATACAACGGTATCTGTTGGATGAGTGTAGGAAAAGCCATTTGTAGTTGATTGAATGACGTTCATTGGCGATGAATAGCATAGCAATCAGGAAGAATGGAATGGCAGATGGGTACTTTATGGTGTTGCCTGCTTAGTCATGCTTATCCCTCCGCAACAGCTTTGATTTCAAAATAGAGGCTAGCACTTCTTCTTTCATAGATCTTCCAATAGGTATCCTATTGGTACCTATCAGAATCTCATCCGCTTCAATTGAAGACAACTTCCGGGTATTAACAATGTAAGATTTGTGCACCTTTAGAAATTGGTCTTTGGTAAGTTCTCCTCAAGTTGTTTCAAACTTAAAAGAGCCATATACTTTCTATCTGTAGTATAAATGGCCGAGTAGTTCTGTAGGCTTTGAATGAAAACGATTTCATCAAGAATTATTTTTTCAATGGTGCTGCCTTCTTTAATAAAAAAATACGAAGCTTCAACATTGCTTGCCTGCTTCAGGGCAGCATATTCCTTTGCTTTATGAACAGCCTTTAAAAACCGTTCGAAGCTTACCGGTTTTATAATGTAGTCTACCACGTCAAGCTCAAATCCTTCTACTGCATATTCCGGATGGGCAGTAACAAATATGGTCAGAGGTGGCTGCTTCAATGTTCGCATCATCTGGATACCACTCAGGTGTGGCATATTAATATCAAGGATCAATAGATCCACAGGTTCTAACGATAGTTTTTCAATGACTGCTAATCCATCAGGTACAGTTGCAACCAGTTCCAGAAAAGGAACTTTCTCAACATATCCTTCCAGGCCCTTGCGGGCAATAGGCTCATCATCTGCTATGATACATTTCATTTTCATTTCAACACTATCATTAGTTTAACCCAATATTTTTTTTCATCTTCTTCCAAATGAAGTTGGTATCGCTTGTTGTAAAGCAAATTCAATCGTTGTTTTACATTCTTAAGCCCAATGCCGTCCTGGTGTTCAGCTTTTGTTGCTCTCGTATTGTAAACAGAGAAATGAAGCCTACCACCACCATCCATCTTGGCTTCTATAGTTATGCTGTTCTCTTTATCCTTGTGTCTCGATACATGTTTGAATGCATTTTCAACAAAAGCAATGAGCAGCAATGGTGCTATTTCCACATCTTCTTCAGGATATTGCAAATGATATGTTACCTGCACATTATCCATCCTGATTCGTTCTAGCTCTATATAATTCTCCAGGTGTTTGAATTCTTTATGTAACGAAACTGTTTCTGCTTCGCATTCATACAACATATAACGCATAATATCCGACAATTTCAATAAGGTATTGGAAGCCAAAGCAGGATTTTGCTCAATAAGAAAATAAATGTTGTTATGGGTATTTAATAAAAAATGAGGGTTCACCTGGTGCTTTAAATAAGACAGGGCCGCCTTACTTTGTTCAAGCTGCTTACGATTAAAGCCTTCTGCAATAAACAAGGAGATGGCTATGATGATCCAGGGGGCCATCAGCACAACGTCTTCAAATAGTTTTTCTTTTAGGCCTAATGGGTGAGGACCAATAAGCAGATATTCTAAAAGAGTTTCCAAACCAATGGTAAACGCTGCCAGCATTCCGGTAGCAACAAAGAATAAAGCTTGCATGCCAGTGTCAAACCATTTACGTACCAACACATCAACAACTAAAATAGCTAGTACGGTACAACTGCCAAGCAGCAGGCACTTAATTATACTCGCTTTGGTCACCTCCCCGGTTTCTGCCGCAATAGCAAAAACGAGAAAAACAAGATAGAGATTCCAGAATATAAATCGGTGCCACTTCATGCGATAAAATAGGGAAGGGTAAAGATGGATTGAAGCAGCGGTAAAAAGAAGAAAAGTTGATAAAAAGACGGATTGGGTTGATGAACATCATTCCTGGTGTGTAATTCATCAATCCCTTGTTTCAGTTGGTGTATTCTGGAAAAAGTGTATGCTGCTTCTTAGCATTTTGCCGCTTCAAACAATCATTATGAAAAGAGTTGCTTTCATCATCTGCATGTTAATCATCAATCACGTTAGTAGTCAGGATCTTTCTCAAAAAGTATCAGGCTACTTAACTATCCGTAATCAGGTGGCGCCTGTTAATGGATCTGTCCTCGTTACTAAAGGTGATCAGGTTATTGCCAAAACACATTTTGGCTTCAGCGATCTGCAACGGAATACATTGATAGATTCTGCCACACTATTCCCAATAGCATCAGCCACAAAAACATTCACGGCTGTTGCTGTATTCTTGTTGCAGGAGCAAGGTAAACTCTCCATCAACGATCCGGTTATAAAGTGGATACCAACATTGCCGTCACAATACAAGACGGTGCAACTAAAGCACCTGTTGAGTCATACTTCTGGTATCCCCGATTTGTTAAGACTGACAGGTACCGATAAAATACCAGCCAATTTGCCGTCAATTGTAAAGCCGTATCAAACCAGTAAGCAATTATTTGCAGCAGGTGATGAATTCAATTATTCCAATAGCAACTTTATTCTCCTTAGCTATGTAATTGAAAAGGCAAGTGGTTCAAGCTATGAAACCTTTCTTTACGATAAGATCTTTCAACCACTAAAATTGAATGACACCGGTTTCGTTTACAATTATAAAGGCAAGGCTATGGCAATGCCTTATCGCCATGCTTTTAAGATGGATAAAGTGTCGGCAGCGGAGCTTCCCAATTTTGCTTTGCTGAAAGGGGCGGGCAGTATGTTCTCTACAGCGCAGGACCTGTGCACTTTTGTTTCAGGTGTTTCTAAGTTACTATCTCCGGCATCGCTCAAAATCATGCTTAAACCGGTTAAAGGAGATTACGCAATGGGCTGGCATGTTCAGCAACAGTTTGGCAAAACAGTTATCAAGCATCCGGGTGGTGTTAGCGGGTATACAACTGAAATGCGCTATGTGTTGGAAGATTCGATGGCAGTAATTATTCTGAGCAACGTTGGGTTTAATGATCTGAACATCCGGTATGTTGCTTTTGATATGTTGAAACTGGCTAATAATGTACCCACCGGTTTGGATACTGCATTTGGCACTTATACTGGCACCTATAAGTTGCCGGCTGATATAGCATTCAAGGCTAAAACAGATGTAATGCAGATCAAAGAAAAAGACGGTCATCTGGTTCTATCCATTGCTGCTACCCCTGAAGTTTACCTGGTGCCCTTTGATAAACATAAATTCTTTTTTTATGGCGAAGCTACCAGCCTGGAATTTGAACCCTCAGGTGATTCGGTAACTATTCTTTCACCCAGCCTCGGCAAAATAAAATGCGATAGGAAAAAGCCTTAGCTGGCAAGGTAGTCCGCGGAGTCAGGACCTTTTTTAGAACTAACATTTAATTGCCATCAGAACTGCACCAGTTTTATAGTTAGTTCCTTATCCTGCTATTCTCATTCTCCAAAGCCGAACTTCTATTCCTTGGAGATTTAGAATTCTTATCTGCAAACTTGTAAGTAAAATTTAATCGCACCTGTCTTGTTTCATAATAACCATAACTGCTTAAATAGAACCCATCGAACCGTTGTTCCGAACGTGTTTTGGTGCCTTTGTAGATATCATTAAAAGCCAACCGCAGCGTTGCCTTGTTTTTGATAAAACTTTTTTGAAAAGCAATATCTACCTGGCTGGTAGCTCTTACAATTTCATTGGCGCCAATCAATCGTTTGGAGTTGTAATAGCCACTGATTTCAGCGCCTATGGAATAAGGCAGTTTAAACCGTTGCTGCAGGTTCATTCTTGCAGCCGTTTGCCGCAGGTTCAATTGCCTGAACTGATCAAACGACACATCATTGATCAAACGATACAAGGTGCTATTAAAACTGAGTTCCCACCATTTCTTAAGCGTTACATTTTGCGTTAGCGTAAAAGAAATATTTTGTTGAGTTCCAAGGTTCCTTGGTATCATCACGATCTTGCTGTTTTCAATCGTGTCGGTTATCCGTGTGCTGTATTGATCGGTATGAGAAAAATGCATACCAGCTATAGTAGAAGACTTATAAATGTATTGAAGCGAAGCCCTGTGTGTTAATTGGGGTTGCAGAAACGGATTGCCCTGCCAAAAGGAAAGTTCGTCCAGCAAATACACAAAAGGATTTAAATCCTGGTAAGCCGGACGATCAATTCGTTTGGAGTAGGAGAGAGAAAAGTTGTGATGCTCTGCAGGCTTTACAGAAACACTGAATGATGGAAATATTTTCAACTGGTTTCTTTCATTTACTTGCGACGTATCTGACCCATCCTTTTGGAACAAAAGAGTGCCTGTTGAAGATGCCTGTTCCATCCGTAAACCTCCCTGCACCGTCCACTTGCCTGATGTTTTTTTATAGTTCAAATAAGCGGCAGCTATGTCTTCTTCAAAAGCAAACGTATTGGACCGCCTGTAATCAAGACTGTCGCCTATTTGAATAACATGAAAGAAGTTTGCTGCATTTCCTGAAGCAATGGAGGAATACTTGGCGCCGGTTTCCAGTACGCCTTTCCACACGGGCACAGTATAATCAAGCTTGCCTGCTTTCAGGTCTATATCAATACCATTGATTGGACGGTAAAGATTTTGATAGAGTAAGTTGTTTTGTGCATCCTTATACAAATTGCTCTGCAGGTTGCTGTTGTTTTTTGCAAACCATCCATAATCAATATCAACATTCAGCACCCTTCCTCCGTTTTCATACCGGTAGTTGAGGTTGAGATTATAACGATTGGTCTGTTGATAATAATAATCATTTACAGCATAAAGTGTTTGATCTAACAAAGTAGAATTCGGCTGCCTAATGTCTGTTTGCGTTCGTGTAATGCCACCGCCAAGAACAAAGTTGCCGTTCAGTAATATGCCAATAGTATTTTTCTTATCAAGAGTATAATCTAATCCTAACCGTGTGCCCATTCGTTTTCTCTTGTCGGTATCGTCAGTAGCACTGTTATAATTCCTTGCATTCTGCAAGCGGTTGGAACCATACAGGTAATTAAAATGGCCAACAAAATGATTATAGCTGCCAAATAAATTTATTCTGTTCCGCCGATAGCTGAAGGAAATGTCTGTGTTGTTTTTTAGACTAACACCGTACGAAACACCGGTTGAAATAGTACCGCTAAACCCTTGTACAAGTATTTTGTTTGTTTTGATATTAATGATCCCGGCCGATCCGGCCGCATCGTATTTAGCTGTTGGATTGTTGATGATCTCAATAGATTTGATACCCGATGCAGGCATAGACTTCAGGAGGTCTGCAAGCTCTTGTCCTGATAAATAGGTTTGCCTTCCATCCAAGAGGATCATCACACCGGCTTTCCCATTTAAGGTGATCTGGTTATCATTTAATACAAACACACCCGGTGCTTTTTTCAATGCTTCCAGGGCACTAACGCCTTGGGCATCTATGCTTTTTGAAACATTATAGGTAATACTGCCGGCATCTGCTTCAATCAGCTTTTGTTTCGATTCTACCACTACAGCATCTAATGCTTTTGCACTGCTTAGTTGAATAGTTCCCATTCCTGCGTTGGTTAGCTTTTCCACTCTATGCTCTTTATATCCTGTATGTGAAATAGTAGCATACTGTTCAGAACCAACAACAGGAATCACAAACCATCCGCTGCTGTCTGTTGTTGTTTTATGAATGGGTTGATTACTCTTATCAAAAAGGGATACTGTTGCTCCCTGAAGCGGCTTGCTGTCTTCTCCAACAACCTGGCCTTTTATGCTTCCTTGTTGACCATGACTAACGCAACAAAAGAGCAATGCCAACAATATGAAAGCAATAGTATGTGGCCACATGATGATGTAATGTAAAATAAAATAGGCGGGATTACTCTACCACTAATAAAGAAAACAAAATTCGTTGCGGTTATCTGCAAAAACATCTGCAAGCTTTCATTAAATACGGGGGAGTGACAGCAAAATCCTGCAAGCACAACGGGTTACGCTACATTAATCCAAGCTTTTTCATTAGTTCATCTTTGAACGTACTACCCACAGGTATTTCCTGCTTGCCGATCTCAACGGAGCCTCCTTGCACAGCAGTGATCGCATTCAACGAAATAATATAAGAGCGGTGCACACGAGTAAAACGTGAAGATGGTAATAGGTCTTCCATCATTTTTAAATGTGCTGAAATAAGCATCGTTTTTTCTTTCAGATACAGCTTTGAAAAATCCTTCAGTGCTTCTACATATAAAATATCATCAAACAACACCTTCACCAAACGGCTGTCTTGTTTTAAAAACACATGGTCTGGTTCAGTGGCAAGATTGATTGTTTCATTGCTGTTCAGGATGCCTTCCACCTTATCAACTGCTTCTCTGAAACGTTCTTCCGTAATGGGCTTTAATAAATAATCAACGGCCTTCAGTTTAAAGGCTTCTACAGCATATTCTGCATAAGCAGTAGTAAAAACAACAAGCGGTGGCTTTTTAAGTGCTCTTAAAAATTCAATTCCGGTAACATCAGGCATTTGAATATCCAGGAAGATCACATCAATATCATTTTGATACAAAGCCTCGTAAGCTTCAGCAACAGACCGGCAACAGGCTTTTATCTCCCATGCTTTTACCCTGGAAACATAGCCCGAGATCAGCTCTCTTGCCAGTGGTTCATCATCCACTATTATGCATTGAACAAGCTTCATTAAAGTGTGCAGCTTAGGTTGAACAAATAAACATCATTTGTAACAGTTGCCGAATACTGCGATCGGTTTGGGAAATAATATTGCAGACGCTTTTGCAGGTTTTGCAAACCAATGCCGCCCGTTTTGTTTATCCGCAGTGGGTCAAAATGGTTTTCTATTCTCACAGTCATTTCACCTTGCCTCGCTTTTATGTCAACAACGATGCTGCTTTCCTTTTTATCGGTTGCATACTTAAAAGCATTCTCCAATGCAGGCATTAGCAGCAGCGGGGGAATGGTATAATCATCCCTGTCACTTTCAAAACGAAGCTGCACATCCATCTCATTTAATCGCAATTTCTCAAGCTCTACATAATCTTTCAACAGCTTTATTTCTTTGCTGAGTGCAATCCGCTCATCACCTGTTTCATACAAAGTATAACGCATAAGTCCTGACAGGCGTGCAATAGTGTTTGCTGCTTGCTCTTTACGTTCATTCAGCACCAGCGAGTAAATGTTGTTTAGTGTATTAAAAAGAAAATGAGGGTTCACCTGTGCCTTCAGAAAATTAAATTCTAATTGAAGGTTGTCCTTCGCTAACTGCAATTGCTGCACGGTTTGACGAAAATAATTTCTGCCGATCTTGATGGCTATCGGTAAGGATAATTGTATCAGCAAATGATACAACAATCCACCGGTTACTATTCGCACAAAAACAATACTGGGAAAATTGCGTTGTAAAAAATTATAGTAGTCTACATAATACTGTTTCATGCGCAGGTTGTAATTGTCATACATTCGCAACAGGCTTTGATCAACCCATGCATCCAAGGCTGTTATTGCAGTTAGCCATAAAGCCAGCAGTAGTATTGGCAATACCCATCTTTTCCTCTTAATAAACTGCGGCCATATCCAATACATCAAAGTATAAAATGCAAAAGCAAACGTTACGGCATTCTTCAGGGCAAGCCAGTAAGTGGCAGGTGTGCCGCTGGCTGGTGTAAAGGATATGGTGTTGAAATAATAGTAGGAGAGAAACAACACTACCCAGAACAACAGGTGCAAAGTAACACGGTGGGGAGTACTGCTATAGGTCTTCTCAAAAAGGCTTTTCAGTTTCATGCTGTAAATGTGTAGCACAAGGTGCACAACATAGAGCAAAACCGACGAAACACGCCATTTTTCCAACCAGTAAAAAGGTTGCAGCAACAAAAGATTCGCAGCTTTTGTTCGTTACTCATTACTGATCACTCATTACTCATTCACCTTCCTCCATCGATCTTTCTACACGGCTTCTTTCTTCCTCCTTCTTTTTGTATTAAACAAACAACAATGAATAAGATAATTGATCGCTTTCCATTCATCAGCCGTATGGTGCTGGCAATTGTATTTGGTATCATCGCTATCATCGGCAGTCAGCTCATTTATAACATGGTGCCATTTCTGAAAACGTATTTTCCATTTGTAGGTGAGGTGTTACTTGTTCTTGTTACTGCATTTCTTTATCGCACCGATGGGCAAGACCTTTCCGCTATTGGTCTCAATCTTTCTTTCCGAAACATTGGATTGTTGTTTTTAGGTTTGACCATTGGTATTGCAGGACTTGGCCTCGCAACTTTTCTTCGAACCATCTATACAGGTGAGCAATGGCATATAAGCACTGGCATCAGCACCACTTCTCTCTTAAAAAGTCTCTATTACATTTTGCCGTCTGTAACGGTGCAGGAACTGATGTTCCGCGGTTATCCATTTACTAAAACCATATCAGTAATAGGCGTAGTAAAAGCCAACATTCTATTTGCTTTATTGTTTATGTTGGTGCATGTGTTGGATGAAGACGTGTTAAGAAACCCTGTACGAATGATCATGCTGGCCATAACTATTCCAGTGGGGCATTTATTTTTTGCCACCGGTTTACTGCGCACCAAAACCCTGCTCTTTCCAATTGGTCTGCATTGGGGAAACAATTGGGCAGTCAATCATCTGGTAGGTTGGAACAACAATGAAAACGTGATCCTTTATCTGACCGATCAAAAGATTTACACCGAATGGCTGCCGTTTATTATGCTGATGCTCATCTTCAATGGTTGCTTTCTGCTTATCACAGCTTTAATATGGAAGTGTGGAAGACCCGGTGTAAAACCTGTGAATTGAATCTTACACAGCAGTAACACCTCTGGCATGTTTCTTCGCTTACTTCTATTCCAAAAGACAAGAATGAAAACACAATTTGCTACAGGTGTGCTTCAGGGTATTGACGTACAGAAGATTCGCAGGGAATTTCCAATGCTTCAGAAAAAGATCAGGGGAAAACAACTTATCTATTTAGATAGCGCAGCAACCAATCATAAACCTAAAGTTGTATTAGACGCTCTATACAAATTTTACGCAGAGCAATATGCAAAACCTAATGAAGAGCATACGTTGAGTCACCAGGCAACAG
>Ga0164290_1001798_pt1 | contig 23240 bp, 24 predicted proteins | sample Micstemetagenome_FD_108782 | JGI IMG/M metagenome (GOLD analysis project Ga0164290, IMG submission 108782) | Contaminated culture microbial community from soil near Moab, Utah, USA - Microcoleus steenstrupii SON62 (Illumina Assembly) | ecosystem: Environmental > Terrestrial > Soil > Soil crust...
ATTTTGCTCGAATATTTATAGCGCGGTGCAAACCCTCCGTGGATAATCCACGCCGTCGAGCATTGTTTGATCGTCAGCCGTAGCACAGTGCCTTGTCGGCACGAGACGGCGGATGGTCGATTGAGCAGCGCCAAATGCAGTTGGCTTGCCTTCATAAGTTGACTGAGAGTTGCATCAGTCGAGACATAGTTCAAGCATAAAATTCCTGCCTGACGCATTGACACGGCACGCTTATAGCTCGTTGGTGAGCGCCTTACGCAGAGCTTTCCGCCCTTCACCAGTCGCATAGGAACGGGGTAGCCATCTTGCATCAATACGATGCGCGGCGATCGCACGGGTCTCTTTCGACGCCGCACGCACGGTGATTGACTCACCGCGCCTTCAGCGTATCCAATTGACAATTCTCCCCAAGCGGATATGTATCGGAAATTGGTATGACCACTTGGCCAATCTCTGGAGGAGAGAGTGTTTTCTGCCGTGGAAGCACGACGCCTGTATCGGCAGGTCGCGGACCAGGTACGCGATCTCATTGAACGCGGCGAACTCGAAACGGGTTCCCGTCTGCCGGCCGAGCGCGAGCTTGCGCAGATGCTGAGTGTGTCGCGCCCTACCGTCCGCGAAGCACTGATCGTGCTTGAAGTGGAGGGTTTCATCGACATCCGCATGGGATCCGGCATTTATGTGACAGCGCGCAACGCGCCGGCCGCCGACGCCCCGCCCGAGAATTTCGAAGGGCCGTTTGAGCTACTGAGGGCGCGGGCCGTTGTTGAATGTGGCGTTGCCGAGGAGGCCGCCCGGCTTGCCCAGCCGGAACACGTCGCGCAAATGGACGACAATCTTGCTGAGATGGAGCTTGCGCTCGAAGATCGGCGACAGGCCTTGGCGCTGGATCGAGATTTTCACGTCATCGTTTCGAGTATCATTGCCAACGCCACTCTCAACCGTTTCATCGGCAGCATCCATGACATGCGGATGACGCCGTACTTCGAAAAGCTCGCGAGCTATTTCGAAAACACCGAAACCTGGCGCGCGGCGATGGAGGAGCATCGCGCTATTCGCGATGCGATCGCCGCGGGCGATCCCGCGCATGCGCGCGCGGCCATGCGCGCGCACCTCGAACAGTCGCAGCTTCGCCTGTCCAGAAGCTTTGATGAGGAGCCTGTTAACAGCACCATACCCGCCGCGTGGAGGCGCGTCGGCAATATCTGACCATGGAATTTCGCTGACTGAAACTTAGGAGGAGTAAAGTTATGAAGCGCGAACTGACCACCCTATTCGGGGCAACCGCAATTGCCCTAGCTTCCGCCTTGGCTGCACACGCCGAGACGGTTCTCAAATGGGCGCATGTTTACGAGACCTCGGAACCCTTTCACACGGAGTCTGTCTGGGCAGCCGAAGAAATCGGCAAGCGAACCGAGGGGCGCTACAAGATCGACGTCTTTCCCGCCTCACAGCTCGGCAAGGAAGCCGATCTCAATCAGGGCCTCAAGCTGGGTACAGTCGATATCATCATCTCGGGATCGAGCTTCGCAGCACGCGAATATGCGCCGATCGGCGTCACCTATTTCCCGTATACCTTCCGTGACCCTGCCCATCTCATCGCTTATACCAAGAGCGATATATTCAAGCGCCTGTCGCAGGGATATGAAGACGCATCGGGCAATCACATCACTGCCGTGACATATTACGGCACGCGCCACACCACGTCGAACAAGCCGATCACAAGATGTGCCGATATGCAGGGCCTGAAGATCCGCGTCCCCGACGTGCCGGCCTATCTCGCCATGCCGCGCGCCTGTGGTGCCAACACGACGCCTATTGCATTCGCCGAAGTCTATCTGGCGTTGCAGAACGGCACCGTGGAAGCGCAGGAAAATCCGCTGACGACGATCGAGGCGAAGAAATTCTTCGAGGTACAGAAACACATCGTGCTGACGGGCCACATTGTCGACCATCTGAACACGCTGATATCCAAAACCCTGTGGTCGCAACTCTCCGATGCAGACAAGGCAATCTTCACCGAGGTGATGCAGGAAGCCGCCGAGCGCTCCACCAAGATCATCGAGGAACGCGAGATGAAGTTGGTCACGACTTTCAAAGAGAAGGGGATCGACGTCGTTGAAGTCGACAAGAGCGATTTCGAAAAGACGGTGACGGAAAAGGTCGCCCTCGAAGATTTCGGCTACATCAAGGCAGATTGGGAAGCCATTCGCGCCATTAAGTGACGCCTCCGTGCCGGTGGCTCCGCTGAGCCGCCGGCAGTTTCCATTCATCCCCGGGTGATGCCATGGCACAAGAAACTCATACCCAGATCACGCCGGAGGAAATTGCCCATTCCTTCGAAGATGCCGCGCCCGTCGCCGACGTCTCGGGTTATGCGGTCGAGGATTGGGCGACGCTGATCATTTTCTGGATCATGACAGGCTGCGTTTTCCTGCAGTTCTTCACACGCTACGTGCTTAATAATTCCTACGCCTGGACGGAAGAGATCGCTATTAATTGCCTGATCGGCGTGGTGTTCATCGGCTCGGTCATGTGCGTGCGGGTATCGCGCCATATCCAGGTCGATGTGCTCTATCATTATCTGCCGACGGGCGTTGCCAGGGGGCTCGCAATCTTCGTCGATATCGTCCGCGTTGGCTTCTTCGCCTATGCCTGCTGGCTGATGTGGCGCTATGTGTCGATTGTCGCCCATGAGCGCATGGTCACGGTCGATCTGCCGCGAAACATCGTGTTCTACAGCGTCCTGGCAGGCTTCGTGCTGATGCTGTTTCGCTCAATCCAAGTCTTCATCGCCAATCAGCGCCGCGGCTACTCGGTTCTCGAACGGCCCGAGGAATTTCAGAAGGTTGAGGATTGAGCCATGTTTCTGCTGGTCGGATCGTTTCTTGCTCTTATGGTGGTGGGCGTGCCGGTTGCCATATCGATGGCGGTTGCCTCAGTGCTCTATCTGGTCTTTTACAATGTCGCACCCGACATAATCGCCGCGCAACGGATGATCGCCGGCGTGGAGAGCTTTCCGCTGCTCGCCGTGCCATTCTTCATTCTCGCGGGCAACCTGATGAATTCCGCCGGCGTCACGGGCCGCATCTATTCCTTTGCCGTCGCACTTGTCGGATGGATGAAGGGCGGGCTCGCGCAGGTCAACATCGTCGGTTCCGTGATCTTTTCGGGAATGTCGGGCACGGCACTGGCTGATGCGGCCGGCATCGGTACCATCGAAATAAAGGCGATGAAGGACCATGGCTATCCGGTCGAGGCGGCTGTCGGCGTAACCGCAGCTTCGGCGACGCTCGGGCCAATCTTTCCGCCATCCCTGCCTTTCGTTATCTACGGCATGATGGCCAATGTCTCAATCGGCGCCCTGTTCATGGCCGGCATCGTTCCCGGTGTGGTGATGACTGTTCTGATGATGTCGACCGTCGCCATCTTTGCCTACAGACGCGGCTGGGGTTCGGATACACCATTTGAGATGAGGCGGCTGCTGGCCGCATCGATCGAGATTGCCGTGGTGTTTGCGGTGCCTCTCCTCATCTATCTGTTGATGCTGGCCGGGCTCTCCGTGAACATCGCTGCGGGCATTGCCCTTGCCGTGCTGATAGCGGTTGACTGGTATTTCGACTTCTCCGCGGTCATGGCGCTGATGACGCCAATCATCCTGATCGGCGGCATGACAATGGGCTGGTTCACACCGACGGAGGCCGCAGTAGCCGCCGTGCTCTGGTCGCTGTTCCTCGGACTTGTGCGTTACCGCAGCATGTCGATGGCGACGCTGGCCCGCGCGACTTTCGACACCATTGAGACAACCGCGTCGGTGCTATTCATCGTCACCGCCGCCTCGATCTTCGCGTGGCTGCTGACGGTCAGCCAAGCAGCCCAATTGCTGTCGGGCGCGATCCTTTCAATCACCGACAACAAATGGGTATTTCTAATCCTGGTCAACATCCTGATGCTGTTCGTCGGTTGCTTCCTGGATACGATCGCCGCAATCACAATCTTGGTGCCGATCTTGCTGCCATTGGTAATCCAATTCGATATCGACCCGGTTCATTTCGGCCTGATCATGACCCTGAACCTCATGATCGGGCTGCTGCATCCACCTCTCGGCATGGTGCTTTTCGTGCTGTCGCGGGTGGCGAAACTCTCCGTCGAACGCACCACCATGGCCATCCTGCCCTGGCTGCTGCCTTTGTTCATCGCCCTCATCCTGATCACCTTCATTCCGGCAATCACGCTGTGGCTGCCTACCCAGGCGGGACTGATCGGCAAATGAGGAAAACCGGCAGACATGCGCGGCTTTTCGGTCGTGGTGACCTGAGGGTCGAGCGGGCCGACGTCGCCGAACCGGGCGACGGCGAAGTGCTGTTGAAGATGGCGGCGGGCGGTATCTGCGGCTCGGATCTCCACTACTACCAGGACGGCGGCTTCGGTCCGGTGCGTGTCCGGGAGCCGATCATTCCGGGACATGAGGCCTCAGGCCACATAGCAGCGCTTGGACCGAATGTGACCGGATTCTCTCCCGGCGATCTGGTCGCAGTCAATCCGAGCCAGCCCTGCGGCCATTGCCGCTTCTGCCGCGAGGGACTTGCCATCCATTGCCTGAACATGCAGTTCATGGGCAGCGCCATGCGGCTTCCCCACTGCCAGGGCATGTTCCGAGACTGGCTGGTGGTTCCCGCTGTGCAATGCCTGCCGGCGGGCACGCTGGTCAGCGCCGGTGAAGCAGCCTGCGCCGAGCCACTTGCTGTTTGCCTGCATGCGGTTTCACGCGCCGGCGACCTCCGGGGCAAGCTTGTCCTAGTGACGGGCTCCGGCCCGATTGGCGCACTGGTCGTTGCGGCCGCACGCCATGCCGGAGCGCAAACGATCGTGGTGACCGATCTCGCTGATGCCGCGCTCGAACGCGCGATGGCCTGCGGGGCGACGCGCGCAATCAACGTTCGCAACGACGCCGGACAACTCGCGGACTACGAGATTGACAAGGGACAGTTCGACGTGGTGTTCGAATGCTCGGCGGCGGAGCCTGCCTTGAGAAGTGCCATAGCAACTGTCAAACCCCGTGGCAGGATCGTGCAGGTCGGGGTGACAGGCGACGTCACCCTGCCGCTGAATGCCATCGTCGGCAAGGAACTGCAACTGATCGGCACGCAACGGTTCGACAGCGAGTTTGCTGCGGCCGTCGCCCTCATCGCGAACCGCACGATCGACGTCCGCCCGATCATTTCACATATCTTCCCCATCGAGACAGCGGCCGCAGCCTTCGAGCAAGCCGGGGACCGATCGGTTGCATGCAAAGTGCAGCTCAGCTTTCTTCCGTGAGGAGTTCACATGCGGCATACATGGCGCTGGTTCGGGCCGGTTGATCGGGTGAGCGTACAGGATGCAGCCCAAGCGGGTGCGCGTGGGATCGTCACCGCGCTTCATCACATCCAAACGGGCGAACCTTGGCCCGAAGATGAGATCGCCAGACGCCAGGCAGAAATCCGTGCGGACGGGCTCGAATGGGAAGTTGTTGAAAGCATTCCTGTTTCCGAGAGAATCAAGACGCAGACCGGTCCCTGGCGCGAGCATATCTCCAACTGGCAGGAAACCCTGCGCCGCCTGTCGGCGGCCGGCATCCGAACGGTCTGCTACAACTTCATGCCGGTACTGGACTGGACTCGTACCGATCTGCGCTGGACCGCCCGCCATGGCGCAAAAGCCATGCGCTTCGATCGAGTTGATTTCGTCGCATTCGATATTCATCTGCTCCAACGTCCAGGGGCGGCAGAGGACTATGACAGGACGACCCGGGACCTGGCGGCACGCCGCCTCGGCGAGATGACGGATGAGCGACGGCTCGCTCTGTCGCGCAATGTGGGCGCCGGTCTGCCCGGTTCGGCCGACGGATACAGCCTGCCACAATTGCGGGAGCACCTGGCAAGCTATGCGGGGATCAGCCGCGACAGGCTACGGCGCAATCTCGTCGATTTTCTCGCGGAGGTAACCCCGGTGGCGGAGCGCGTCGGGATCAATATCTGCGCGCATCCCGACGATCCACCATGGGCGCTGCTCGGGTTACCGCGAATCCTGTCGTCGGCCGAAGACTACGCGTTCATGCTCCACGAGGTCGATAGTCCGGCAAACGGAATGACCTTGTGCACAGGCTCGCTGGGAGCCCACGCTTCCAACGATCTGCCCGCAATGGCTCGCCAATTCGCTTCCCGCATCCATTTCATCCACTTGCGCAATGTGCGCCGTGAAGAGCAGCAGACGCCCTGTTCCTTCCATGAGGACGAACATCTGGAAGGCGATACGGATATGGTGGCTGTCATAGCAGAAATCCTGCAGGAGGAGAAACGACGCCGCGATACGGGCCGTGCAGATCACCAGATTCCCATGCGTCCCGACCACGGCCAGGAAATTCTCGACGATCTCACGCGCGGTGCGCAGCCCGGTTATCCCGCCATCGGACGTCTCAAGGGACTCGCCGAACTCCGCGGCATCGAGCGCGCTCTGTCGCACGCGATTTATGGACTGACCTGACATGGAGCGCCTGTCCGCCTCGACGCGATTGCCGGCCTCGGTCGCCACGCCCCGCTATGACCGGAATGCGCTGAGGCCGGGCATTCTCCATATCGGCTTCGGCGCATTCCATCGAGCTCATCAGGCCGTCTATACCGATATGGCACTGGCGCATGAATTCGGCGACTGGGGGATAGTCGTCGCCAGTTTGCGATCAGTTGATCCGATTCGCGAACTGAGGGCTCAAGATCATCTGTTTTCTGTAACCGCTCGTGGCGCGGAGGATACCAATGTCAGGATTGTTGGCTCGGTAGTCGGAGGACTCGCTGCAACGACAGACAGACCCGCTCTCCTGGAGCTCCTCGCCAATCCGACTATCCGGATCGTGACGATGACGGTCACCGAAAAGGCTTATGGCCTTAATTCCACCACCGGCGGTCTCGATCGTCAGCACCCGGCAATTGCCGCCGACCTCGTCAATCCGGAAGGTCCGATAGGCCCAATAGGTTTCATCGTCGAGGGTCTCGCCCGACGGCGCGCGGCAGGTGTGTTGCCTTTCACCGTCCTTTGCTGCGACAATCTGCCGACCAACGGCCGCGTCGTCCGCCGGCTCGTTTTAGCAATGGCCCAGATGCGCGATCCCGCGCTTGCGGCGTGGATCGCTGCGGAGGGCGCCTTCCCCTCCACCATGGTGGATCGCATTGTTCCTGCCGCGACGGACGAAACCCGGGCACGTGCCGCGGCCTTTATAAGCGCCGAGGACCGGCTAGCCATCGATACCGAGCCCTTCATGCAATGGGTGATCGAGGACCAGTTCGTCTCGGGCCGCCCATCCTGGGAGGCAGGCGGCGCGCTCTTTGTCGAGGATGTCGAGCCCTACGAGAAGATGAAACTGCGGCTTCTCAACGGCGCCCATTCGATGATCGCATATCTCGGTCAGTTGAAGGGACTCGAATATGTTCGGGATGTGATGGCCGTCCCCGGCCATGTTCGGAGTGTCGAACGATACATGCGGGCGGCGGCGCGAACTCTTGATGCCGTTCCTGGCATCGATCTCGACGCTTATCAGAAAAAGTTGCTGGCACGCTTCGCCAACCCGACGATCGCCCATCGCACCAGCCAAATCGCCATGGACGGAAGCCAAAAACTGCCGCAGCGCATATTCGCCGCAGCCGTGGACGACCTCGCGGCGGGTCGCGATGGCGCGGCCTTCGCCGAGGCCACGGCGATCTGGGTCGCTTATCTCCGCTCCGCTGCCGAAGTCGAAGATCCGCGGGGGCAACAATTGAGGCTGGCCGGAGCGACGCAGAACCATGAAGATCCAACCGCTGCCTTGTTCGCGCTACCGGGCCTTTTTCCACCCGAGCTGTCCGAAAACCGCGCCTGGCGCGACCGAGTCAATCGCGTTTTGTCGCTTGGCTGTTGAAAGAAGCCGCCGCGTTGACGTTGAAGAAAATGAGAGCCGATCGGTCACCAAGCAATCACACCGCGGCCCTCCCAGGACCCTCGAAGTAATCCACCTCGCAATAGTTGCCCCTCTCAGCTTCGATCAGCCCTTGGATACACACCCCGTCAGCTATGAAACCCAGCTACACCACGTCTTGGGACACGCTCTGCAGGCGCCATGCTGGAACTCCGCCTCTCGCTATTTCTTGTGATAGACCCCTCAATTTTAAGGGGTTATTCTGCCAAGTGCTAAACCAATTTCAGGGGGTAGATTGTGAAGGAATCTATCGAGGTTCTCGGACCGACGACCGGTCCAAGCGATCGTCGGCGCGCGGCCGAAAGCCGGAGGGCGGCTGAGCGGATCGCTCGACAGATTGTGCTTCAAATGGTTCAAGCCGGTTGGCGTGAGAGTGAAGCAGCGCTCGCCCTCGCGGACGCTTTTGACGACTATTGCTTGTACTTGGCCGAGCATCCGCGAGGCGCGCTTGAGCCGGCGAACAGCAACACCTTTTCGGTCGCCTCGTAGTTGTCAAAATTAAAAGCTGCCAAAGTTGGCCTGAATTCGCGGGACACGTAGTCGCCGCAACATCGGTGGTTGATGAACACCTGGACGGATTTGTAGAATTTTTTGACAAGCCTCGTCAGCCATCCATACGCTAGGTCATATCCATACGCGTGTGACGGACTCTGCAAATTGGGGGGTCTCGGTCTCAGGTCTAAACACTGTCATCTTGGCCGGGGTCCGCTTGGGTCGATACGGCACGCGTATTGTGCCATCGTCATAATTTGTTTAGCATCACCCAAAATTGATTGCGGTTGCCTCTTCGAGACGAGAAAGTCGCTCTATTATCCTCCTGTGAAGGAGAATCACACATGGGCTACTTTCCGCGTGATGGCGATCGCGATGCTGCGCCAGCACTTGCTCGCCTTCGGCATGTTGGCGCTAAATGCGGAGTCATCGTCTTAGTCGTGGCTAGCCTGCCGATTTTACTGCTGGCACTGCCAATCCTGCTGTTAACCGAACGCAACGTTAAGGACGGCGAATATTGGGATTAGCGCGCACTTTGGTCACAGCAGGGTGGGCACAGCTCTATCCGCGGATCTCGAAGCCCTTCTTGGATTGCTTGAAGCCACAACTTTCGTAGAAGAGCTGGACGCCAGGATCAAACCGGCCAGTCATAATCATCACCTTGTAGCAACCTTCGACAAGCGCTGCCGCCACCGCTGTGCGCACGACCTTCTGGCCGTAACCGCGACGGCGTTCGGCCGCATCAGTTACGACATTCTCGATCAACGCATAGGACCTGCTGCCACGCGTCAGGTTGGGCAAGATGTGCAGCACGCACGCAGCGACGAGGCATTTGTCCACGAATGCGCCGAGTACGCTAAGGCCAGGATTGGATAGCATGGTCTCGAACCTCGCCTTGGCTATCTGAGGCGGCAGGATTGGATCACTCGGATTCAGCTGCCTATAGAGCCTAAGAAGGCCATCAAGATCTGCAGGCTTCAAGTCGCGGACAATAGACATCTTCGTTTCCTTGATATGGGGGGCGGCAGGCGTCGGAGGCATTAACTAACGCTACACCGTAAAGCCAGATTTCCTTGCGGCCCCCACACATCGAAAACTCTTGCATGGTATAGAGTTCATCCGTTGCAGAGGAAAACTGATGGCTTATTTCACATACGATCATGATCATACCAATCGGCATCACAGCGTCTCGAAGTGGGCTGATTCAGTTGGGCCAGTCGTCGGGAAATGCCTCGCTTTGGGGCTGTGCGTCGCTCTCATCCCCCTTGCCATTCTAGCTCTACCCTTCACGCTTTTCACCGGAAAAGATATGAAATCGGGTGAATACTGGAATTGACTGCCTGGCAATGGCGCCTCGTTCTGAACCCACGACGGGGTGAATCCCTCAAGGTGTCCGTCTACGAAGGATTTGATACACCTGTTCGATGGATTGCTGTTCAAACCAATCGCCATGTTCAAGAGCGATGCGGCACCGGCGATTCTCGGACAGTCAATCGTTCCGCGATGGTTAACACCTGGAACGGGCCATGCCTTCTCGTTGGAGGTGGATCCGCCTCTTCTGTTACCAAAACTTGAAACTGAACCTGGTCGCTTTCGCAAAAGTTTTCTCGACTTGACAAATGTTGTCCAGCCGCACGGCGTACACGGCAGGGAATTCAACCTTTAGTTTTGCCGCGCGAAGGAGTTTGTATATATTCTGATAGATGATGGGGGTCCAACGCGGTTGTTGGGACGAATAGATTTCCCCGTCATAGACGAAGGAAAGGTGCTGCCCCGCTTGTACGGATTGCCTTTGGAATGCCTCCGTACCGCCCTCAGCACTGACCGGAGAGATATAATAAATGCAGGGATCCTTGAACAGCGTCATAGTGGGATTCCACACGGAATCGTCCATACTCATGAATTCGTACCCGGAGGACTTGAGAAGCGACTGCAAATTCTTCAATTGCATTTGACGCGACGGAAATAACGAGGGGCCCTCGAAAAATAACTTTGTCAACACGAGCAGCGTTAAAAGAGAAAGGACAGCGATCTTAGTTCTGGCGGGAATTGACATGCCGAACCCCGATTAAGGAAATACCAACCGCCGCTGCCGCGGATAACCAGGAAAAAACCACCACGCCGCCACCGTCATGTAAAAAGATATAGTACTGAGGGTAATAACCAATGATAGTAATGCGAATTACATTGATCAACATAATCGATATCGCCGTAAGAAGGCACCAAAATATATTCCAATATGACCAGCGATGTACTCTATAGCGTGAAAATAATACCCAGCATAACACAGCCAGTGATACATTAGCCATCGAAGAACAAGGCGCGCCGATAATCAGGGCGCCGCCACCGCCAGGCATCTCGACAACATTTCCCATGCGCTCCGTCTGAGTTAGCGCACTGACGAATTTGGCGTCTATCTCCAAGATAAAATCAGAGAAGAAATTGAATATACGACGTCCCCAAAACTCGGGAACGGTAATTGCCATGAAGACCCACCCCGCATTGCTCCACTCCCTCAACCCGTTCGATGTGAGCACCAGAAATATCCCGATCGCGAACATCAACAGCCAAGCGGTGCCGCCAATCGGCAAGAAACAGATCGATATTGACGCAATGCATAGGGTCCAATCAAGGCGTGTGGGAGAACCTACTGCATTGCTGGCAATGATGGAATTGAGTGCAAGATAATACGCGGCCCAAACGATAGCGCTGATGTTAAAGGCGGCCATGATGGCGCCGAGAGTCCCGAATTCGGTTATCGCCCCGCGAATTGACGGAAGTGACGCTGCAACGATCACTACTGCAAGCGTGATGAGAAACAGCTCTCGGCGCTGAAAATTCGATCTTGCGGTTTTTTCCTGCTCGACATGGAGTGCTTGTATCGGTCTGCTTGTCGGAAGATGTAGACCTGCTGTTGAAGCCTTCGTACTTATCAAAGCGTCTATCCCTGCGATTTTTCGAATCCAAACTGAAAATGCGCTCGTTACACAGTCGAGTTGCGCACTTATAGCGCCTGCTGCAAAATCTGAATACTGGAAATATGGGGTGGAACCCCAGCATTATTGGCTTCATTCAATCAGCGCTTCGGTCAGTTGTTTAGGAAGCCGCCAGAGTGTGGGACAAATAGAGCGGGATATTGCATCGCGCCCGATTTATTCAAAACGCAGAGTTGCGCGCGCTGGAGCCCTGCCATGTTTCAACTTCGGCTCACCGCAGAGCCAAGATTCCTACGTCCGACACGCATTGGAACCTTTCGTGTGCGTTTGAGTTTAGGCTCCTAGCGGAGGAATGATCATGGCCCTTTTCCATCATGATGATTGCGCAGACCAGAATCTGAATGTTGCAAAGTGGGCTGCGTCGCGTATGCCGGTTATCGGACAATGCCTTGCAGTCTCCATCTGCATTGCCCTTGCTCCACTCGTCCTCCTGACTCTACCATTTGTACTATTTTCTCGCCAAGCCGTGAAGTCCGGCGAATATTGGGACTAACCCGATTTTGACATCGCCGGCGGCATAGGCAATCAATCACACCATTTTTCAAGCGGTCTGCGCTCATGTGAGTTTGCAATTCCCGAGAATATTGATCTTGCTTCGCGCTGTCAGTTCGCAAATTCAGAATTCGCTGGCTTCACATGCTACTTTCGTGGCGGAGCAAAGCCACGCCCATGTGGCTCGTGGGGGGCCTTGAAGGGCATAGTCCAGGTTTGAGCGTCTCATGCACGGCGATTTCCGAAGTGGTTTCGACACTCTTCTCGGTCTTATACGCAGTCCGTCTAACCTGGCCCCCGGAAATGCCCTGGGTGATTTCGGACGCGGTATTCGACGACCTTTCATCGGACCCGGGAGCATTTTAACAGCATGTGACAGATATCAATGCTTGATAACGCAGTCCTGAATTGGGCGCCTATGAGAACGCGCGACGAGTGAATCCGCGCTTCTGATGCCTATCGCCAGAAATGTCATGATCTGATGGTTGTCAGGAATGTTTCCCAGAGTATGCGCTTTACGGTCGTTTTCTATCGACGCGCACCAGTTCAGGCAGCAACTGGACAATCCGTTGGCCTCGAGCGCAAGGAGAAAGGTTGAAAGAAAAAGTCCTGCATCCAGCACCGGTTGAATCCGTTCTTCGACTCCGAAGAATGACGTGGTGTCACCAGCAATGACTGCCAGTAGCGGCACCGTGTGCCCAAAGCCCGAATTGCCATTCTGCAGACGTAACATTTCCCCGATTTGGTCTTTATCGTCATAAAAATGAATTCGCCAAGGCTGCCGGTTGCATGCGCTGGGGCTGAGCATTGCGATCTCAACTGATTTTTCTACTTTCACGAAGTCAACAGGGGCGTCAGAAAACGACCGGATACTACGTCTGGCCAAAGCGATCTCGTGCAATATCGCGCTGGCGTCCGAAGGTGGCGTCGATGCAATATACGGCGTTTGAATTGCGTGCTCGGGATCGAAATCCTGCAGCACTTTGTTGAGACGTGGAATCAGTTCATTAGCCACATCTGGCGGCGGAGGCGTGGTGTCTAGCCGAACGCGATATGCAGCTAGGACGTCGAGCGCTGCTCGATAGATTGGATGTGTCGAGGGGAGCCCAGCACTTCGCCATTCGGCTAGGAGACGTAGAGTTTCATTAATCGCGATAAGCCCAAAAAACCTTCGCGGCGGCGGAAGGCATAGACCTTTTTCAATTTTATGGTATTGATAGATCAGTTCCGAACTTATTTTCTTATAATCACGATCTTTAGTTTTCCAGTTCATTGAAAGGCCATAACGCGTGAAATCATTCCAGTAAAACTGAAGGCCACGAAAATTTTCTATGGCTCTTTTGCTTGTGAACCACATACCGCGCGTCAAGGGATACTTAAGCGCAATAGTCTTAATGGCTGATTTCATCACATGTCCCGCTCAATACGGCTAAATTCATGGGGGCTGATTACACCATGCGCCGAAAGGTGGCAAGATGATCGCTAGGCCATAGAGATCATTGCGATCTGACACAAATTCTTGCTGCCGCAAAATGGCGGCAAGAAAGTTAAGCGGATTTTTTCGTAACGTGTGGCAATTCCCCCGAACTACTTGAGTTTGCGGAAAGATCGATCGACGAGATTGCGCTGCCAAGCCCTGCTTCTCCAAGGTGAAATCGCGTAGAGCATTGGAATTACAGAACTTGTCGCCGGCAGGATCGCACCTTTTGATATCCCTGAAGCAAGTGTTCGAACAATCGACTGTCATGGGTTGGGGGATTGGCTTCAATGGAGGTGAACGTAGTCTGCGGTCGTCGAATGTAGCGCTGTGCTGCATGCATGGATTCCACTGACGCGCGCCTGATTTTACCGTAATCTAGTTGCATTGCCGCAACATCCCGGCTAGACGACATTTATCCGCAAGGACCCGGTGAGAATCCGGGTGGCTCTTCTGGCCGCCGATCCGCCAGACAACACAGCAACGCAACCTATTTTTTCGAGGACCGAGTTTCGCTCGGCCCGTTGCCTCAACTGTGAAAAATATCCCATGCGAACTCTTTCAAACTACCGTCACGAATGGTTCTCCAACATCCGTGGCGACGTGCTTTCGGGTATCGTCGTTGCTCTCGCGCTCATCCCGGAAGCGATCGGCTTCTCCGTGATCGCGGGGGTCGATCCCAAGGTCGGCCTCTACGCTTCCTTCGCTATTGCTTGCGTGGCGGCGTTTGTGGGTGGCCGACCCGGCATGATCTCTGCTGCGACCGCTGCGACCGCCGTTGTCATGATCTCGTTGGTCAAGGACCACGGGCTGCAATATCTTTTCGCCGCGACTATCCTGATGGGGGGCATCCAGATCGCTGCGGGATGGCTCAAGCTCGGCCGTGTGATGCGCTTCGTTTCCCGCTCGGTCATCACGGGCTTCGTCAACGCACTTGCGATCCTGATCTTCATGGCCCAGTTGCCCGAACTCATTGGGGTGCCGACACTCACCTACGTGATGATCGCCGGTGGCCTCGCTATCATCTACCTCTTTCCATACGTGACCAAGGCGATCCCATCACCGCTCGTGGCCATCGCGGTCCTCACGGCGATTGCTTGGTGGTCGGGATTGAACCTCCGAACGGTCGGCGATCTCGGCGAGTTGCCGTCAACACTCCCGTTCCTCACTCTGCCGCAGGTTCCGTTGACCTGGGAGACGCTGCAGATCATCTTCCCATATTCAGTGACGCTCGCCGCGGTTGGCCTACTGGAATCGCTGCTTACCGCGCAGATCGTCGACGACATGACGGACACGCCCAGCAACAAGAGTCAGGAATGCGTTGGACAGGGAGCGGGGAATATCGCCTCGGCACTGATCGGCGGCATGGGCGGATGCGCCATGATCGGTCAGTCGGTCATAAACGTAACCTCTGGTGGTCGAGGACGGCTCTCAACGTTCGTCGCGGGTGCTTTCCTGCTATTCCTGATCGTCGTCCTCAATGACCTCGTCCAGATCATCCCGATGGCCGCGCTTGTTGCGGTCATGATCATGGTTTCCATTGGCACTTTTTCCTGGCGGTCGATCCTCGACTTGAGACGTCATCCGCTTCCGTCATCCGTCGTCATGCTGGCGACGGTCATCACCGTCGTCGGTACGCATGACTTGGCGAAAGGCGTGATCGTTGGCGTCCTGCTGTCCGGCATCTTTTTTGCTGGCAAGGTAGCCCGTCTGTTCAGGGTCACGCGCCTGGAGGATGCCGAACAAAAGAGTGTTACCTATGCAGTGGTGGGTCAGGTCTTCTTTGCGTCGGCGGAAGCCTTTATCCATGCGTTCGACTTCACAGATAAGGGTAAGCGGATCATCATCGATCTCACAAAGGCCCATCTCTGGGACATCACCGCAATTGGCGCGTTGGACAAGATCGTATTGAAGTTCCGCCAGGCGGGCGACGAGGTCGAGGTTCTCGGCTTCAACGAAGCGAGTGCCGATATGATTGACCGCTTCGCGCTGCACGATAAGGATGAGCGGCTTGCGGCAAGCGCGTCTGTACATTGAAGCATTCCAACACGCCGAGCCAACGGCGGCGGCGACGGTTCCAAAGATGGGTTCGGTCAATCGGCCAAGGGCGATGTCACGTTGCCTGCGGCTCCACTTCGTGGATAATGGCCCGGGATGAGCCACTCTTTCCGCCTCAGATCATCGCCCACGCTGTTGGCTGTATTTTCGCTTTCCTTTAAGCCTGCGGCTGGTCGCGGAAATCCTTTTGGAGCGTGGCATCGTCGTTTCGATTGAAACAATCCCGCTATGGGATCGCAAATTCGGCCCTGCTTACGCAGAGCAGTTGCACGGAAAGAGGGCCTCGAGATAGGATATCTGCACTTAGAGGGGAAACAACATCGCCCCGGGGCTACACACGCCTACTCCCGCCAAAGAGAATGACATGGGCATCTGCCAAACCTACTCCTGGCCGACATCAGCGAGGTAGGCCTCCAGGCGCATGCGATCTCCGTCCCAACCGTGATAAGCCGTCTTTCCCCGAAGCTCGGCGGGCACTTTCCAGCCCGGATCGACGCCTTCCATATTGGGCAATTCGTGCGCGATGCCTTTGTGGCAGTCGATGCAGGTGGCCTTGCCGGGGAGGAGATAACGGGTGTGGATTTCGGCCGCGCGTTCGGTCTGTTTGGTGAGGTCCATTGCCACCGACGAATGGCAGTTGCGGCATTCGAGGCTGTCATTCGCCTTGAGACGCGCCCATTCATGCTCGGCGAGTTCGCGCCGCATGGCGAGGAACTTTTGCCGCGTATTGATGGTGCCGAATATCTTTCCCCAGACCTCTTTCGACGCCTGCATCTTGCGCGCAATCTTGTCGGTCCATTCGTGCGGGACGTGGCAGTCGGGGCAGGAGGCCCTGACCCCAGAGCGGTTCGAGAAATGCACCGTCCGCGTCATCTCCTCGTAGACATTGGCGCGCATTTCATGGCAGCCGGTGCAGAACGCCTCGGTGTTGGTGACCTCGAGCGCGGTGTTGAACGCTCCCCAGAACAGAACGCCGCCGAGAAAGCCGCCGAGCGTGAGGAAGCCAAGACTTAGCGTCGCCGCAGGAGTGCTGAGAACGCGCCAGGCCCAGAAAATGATCGCCTTGATTCTTCCGATCATTGCTCGGACCCCGCTGGCCTCACGCCCATCTCGCTCATATCCTTGAAGGTGTTGGGTACCAACGGATCGGTGTCGGCCTGCGGCACATGACAGGCGGTACAAAAGTACCGGCGCGGAGAGACGTCAGCCAGCATCTGGCCCTCCCGCGTCATGTAGTGGGTCACGCTGATCATCGGTGCGCCGGACCCTTCCGTCAGTTCCCGTTTATGGCAGGAGAGGCAACGGTTGGTGTTGACCGAGAGCTGGTAGCCCTCGATCGAATGCGGGATGACCGGAGGCTGGTCGGGATAGTTCCGCATCTTGCGAACATCGTCCGTCACCCACTTGGGCAACGGATCGGCTTGCTGGCTTTCCATCGGGTTTTCGTTGCCGGAAAGCTGCGGGACCATCTGCGCCAGAGCGACGGTGCCGCTGAGGATGACAAGGGCGACCGCCGCGACGGCCCAGGAGCGCCTGGCGATCAGGCGACGGGAAGAATCTTGACTGCGCATTTCTTGAAATCCGTCTGCTTGGAGATGGGATCGGTGGCGTCGAGGGTGACCTTGTTGATCAACTGGCTCGCGTCGAACCAAGGCACGAAGATCACGCCATGCGGCATGCGGTTGCGGCCCTTCGTGTCGACACGGCTGATGATTTCGCCGCGCCGCGACTGGATTCGGACCTCGGCACCCTGGTTGAAGCCCATCCGCCGAGCATCGTCGGCGTTCATGAACCAGCGCGCACCCGGAAAGGCCTTGTAGAGTTCGGGGACGCGCATCGTCATCGAACCGGAGTGCCAATGCTCCAGGACGCGTCCCGTGACGAGCCAGAAATCGAACTCTTCGTCCGGCGACTCTGCGGGCGGCTCGTAGGGCACGGCGAGAATGACGGCCCGGCCGTCCTTCTGGCCATAGAAATTGATCCCTTCGCCGGGTTTGACATAGGGATCGTAGCCCTCGCGGTACCGCCAACGGGTCTCCTTGCCGTCGACCACTGGCCATCTGAGTCCGCGCACCTGATGGTATGTGTCATAGGGCGCGAGATCGTGCCCATGACCGCGCCCGAAGCTCGCGTACTCTTCGAATAATCCCTTCTGGATGTAGAAGCCGAAGGCCTTTGCCTCAAGGTTCTCGTAGTCGGGCGATACTTCGGAGGCGGGAAACTTGTCCACCTGTCCGTTCTGAAACAGGACTTCGTAGAGCGTCTTGCCCTTGTGTTCCGGGCTCGTGGCCAGGATTTCCTGCGGCCAGACTTCGTCTGTGGTGAAGCGTTTGGAGAACTCGACGAGCTGCCACAGGTCCGAACGCGCCTGGCCGGGGGCGTCTACCAACTGGTGCCATACATGCGTCCGCCGCTCGGCATTGCCATAGGCACCCTCCTTTTCGACCCACATCGCTGCTGGGAGGACGAGGTCGGCTGTCATCGCCGTGATCGTGGGATAGGCGTCTGAAACCACGATGAAGTTGTCCGGGTTCCGATAGCCCTTGTATGTCTCGTTGCTGTTATTGGGTGCCGCCTGCATGTTGTTGTTGCACTGCACCCAATAGAAGTTCAGCTTGCCGTCCTTGAGCATGCGATCCTGCATGACCGCATGGTATCCGACTTTATCGGGCAGAAGGCCGTGGGGCAGCTTCCAGATTTCCTCGGCGTGCGCGCGATGCTCTGGATTCGTCACCACCATGTCGGCCGGAAGGCGGTGGGCGAAGGTGCCGACCTCGCGTGCCGTGCCGCAGGCCGAGGGCTGCCCCGTCAGCGAGAACGGGCTGTTGCCGGGCTCGGAAATCTTTCCCGTCAGAAGGTGGATGTTGTAGACCATCTGGTTCGCCCAGACGCCGCGGACGTGCTGGTTGAAGCCCATCGTCCAGAGCGACATGACCTTGGTTTTGGGATCAGCGTAAAGCTCGGCTAGCTGTTCGAGGAAGGCGCTGTCGACGCCCGAAAGCTCGACCGCCTTTTCGAGCGTGTATTCCGAGACCAGCGCCTTGAAGGCCTCGAAATCGATCGGCTCCATCTTGGCAGCGTCCTGCGCGCCCTTGGCCGCCACTTCCAACGCGTGTTCCGGGCGCAGACCGTATCCGATGTCGGTCGTGCCCCGCATGAACTTCGTGTGCTTGTCGACGAAGGCTTGGTTGACGCGTCCGGTCTGGATGATGTGGTTGGCGATGTAGTTGAGGATCGCGAGGTCGGTGCCGGGCTTGAAGATCAGCGGAATGTCGGCCAGGTCCATGCTGCGGTGCGTGAACGTCGAAAGCACCGCTACCTTCACGTGCTCGTGCCCCAGTCGCCTGTCCGCAACGCGCGTCCACAGAATCGGATGCATCTCCGCCATGTTCGAACCCCAGAGCACGAAGGCGTCGGCGTGCTCGAAATCGTCGTAGCAGCCCATGGGCTCGTCCATGCCGAAGGTGCGCATGAACGCTACGGCTGCCGATGCCATGCAGTGGCGTGCGTTGGGGTCGAGATTGTTGGAACGGAAGCCCGCCCGCATGAGCTTTGTGGCAGCGTAGCCCTCGAAGATCGTCCACTGGCCGGAACCGAACATGCCGACGGCCGTCGGACCTTTCTCCTTGAGGACTCGCTTGGCCTGCTCCGCCATGACGTCGAAAGCTTCCTCCCAGCTGACGGGTTCGAACTCGCCGTCCTTGGCGTAGACGCCGCCGCGCTTGCGCAGCAGCGGCGTAGTCAGGCGGTCCTTCCCATACATGATCTTTGACAGGAAGTAGCCTTTGACGCAGTTGAGGCCCCGATTAACCTCTGCCTCCATGTCGCCGTGCGTGGCGACAACCTGGTTTTCCTTGACGCCGACCATGACGCCGCAGCCTGTGCCGCAAAAGCGGCAGGGTGCCTTCGACCACTTGATCTGGAGCGATTCGATGCCTCCGGGCACCGACTGGGCCGCCGCTGGCAGCGCTATGCCAGCGGTAGACGCTGCGATCGCAGCGGCCTGTGCTTTTAACAGATCACGCCGCGTGAGTTCCGCCGTCATCGGACACCTCCTCTTCCTCGATTGCCTGTTCGAAAACCATATGGGCGGCGAGGACGTCGTCCATTGCCGAAATGCTGATGAGTGTTTCGCCGAGATATCCTGCTGTCGGGCCTTCGATCACGACGACGATTTTCCCGGAACCCGATCCGTGGACCTCGACGCCGTCGATCTGGTCAAGCCTGCTCATGACGGCCGCGACGCTGTCGGTGCGCGTCATGACGACCGCGCTTGAGATGTGATGCCGCGCCTCAGGCATTCGCGACCTCCATCGACCGGGGCGTCATCGAAACCGATTGTGTGGGACAGACCGAGATGCAAGCTCCGCATCCCGTACATGCATCCACGTCCAGAAGGGGTACGAAAGGCCCTCCGATTCGCGGCTTGAAGCGAATCGCCATAGGAGGACATACGTCCCTGCACGCCTGGCAGTCGACGTAGTTCAAGGCGAGGCAGCCGTCGTCGATGCTTGCTTGATTTGAGAATCGGGTTGCGGGCTCTGGCGGGAACACCCGCTCGGGACATCGGTCCGAACACTTGCCGCAGAAAGTGCATTCGCCATTTCGGAAATCGACCTCCGGAATGCCATTGCGGATCGAAATGATGTTCGTCGGGCAGGCGACAGCACAAGCCCCGCAGCCCGTGCAATTTCGAATGGAGACCTCGGTCACACCAGGGGGGTAAGCGACATCCGCCTTGCCCATGCTTCCGGTGAGAAGGCCTCGTCGGGTGATGAACGAACGCTCCATGCCCACATCACTCGGCGGAATTCGGAGGAGCGGCATTCACCTCGTGCGGTCCGGGCGGCCCATAAACGATCTGATACATCCATACCAGGAAACCGTAACCGCCCACTACGCCGACAGCGACGATCGGCCATATGCCAAAAGCAAGCACCACGAATGTCAGGAGTTCGCGTCTCCGTCTTGTGCGGAATCCCACCGCATCTTGTGATCCGGCCACCTCCAAGGCGCTCCTCCCCTTAAAGTCTTTGCGATGCCAATAGGCGAAACGTTAAAAGCGTTCGAAAGTTCCACAAGAAGTGCGTTGATTCGTTTGCACTCTAGTCCGTCCGAGAATTCAAGAAAAGGGGACATCCGCTCCAGCCTTCATCGCGAACTGCTTCCCGTGGCAATGAACCTGTCAGCAAACATCGCCGGGCGTGAATCGCCTTGATCCAAGCGGGCTACAACGGCCTCGCGGACGTCAAGTTTACGATGCCGGCGAATCTGCCCGGGGAGCAGCCAAGCCTTCTGCTAAACGCTGTGCTGAAGGCGCTGGCGGATTCATAGCCGATTTCGTCGGCGATCTGGTCGAGCGACTTCCCACCGTTCAGTAGCGCATCCTTGGCAATAGCAATGCGCCAGCGCGCTAAATATTCGATTGGCGCACAACCGAGAAGCTCATGGAATCGCGCAGCAAACGCCGACCGCGACATGCCAGCTATTCCTGCGAGATCGGCTACCGTCCACCGGGTACGCACGTCCTCGTGGATCGCACGCAGAGCACGGGCCATGGCGGGATTGCGCAGCCCCTTCAGTAAGCCCGGCGAACCTGCGTTGTCGATGATATCCCACCGCAATGCCTCCACGAGCAATGTCTCCAGCAACCGCTGGATAATCAGTTCCTTGCCAGGATCGTTGGCAACGCACTCCTCAGACAGCAGTTCGATCACGCGGCCAAATCGGGTCCCGCGCCCCGCCGAAGACGGAATACGGATAGCATCGGGCAGCAGCGCAAGCAGCAGAGGCGCGTTGACACTCTCAATCGAAAAGCTTCCGCCCAGCGCCGCGAAATCTGGCTGTCCTTCCTGCTCGCCGTGGCGGACGGCTTCAGCCAGAGGTTCAGCGGGAATGCAGGCGACGCCGGGCTTGCTAGTCAGCGAGAAAGCCGGAGTAGTTGGCAAAAAGAGAAAATCGCCCGTAGCAATCCGGAGCGGCTCCCGGTCACCTAATGTGACCCATGCTTCTCCAGTCAGGACGAGGGTGAAGCCGGGTGCGTCATAGGATCTGTAGCGAACGCCCCATTGGCCGCGCCCGGTGATGCGCTTCGCAATCGCAGCCCTCGGCCGCACGAGGGCGATGATGTCGCTGAGAGGATCCATCTGGACGATCGATAACGTTTCTCGGATCATCGATTATAGATTGTATTCCCATGACTGTCTAATCCTGCCTTACTTCAACCACGGAGGCAGGCATGACAAAGAATATCCTCATCACTGGGACATCATCTGGCTACGGCAAGGCGACTGCCGAACACTTCCTTTCTCGCGGGTGGAACGTCGTCGCGACTATGCGGCACCCTGACCCGTCGCTTTTTGCCGAAACCGACCGGCTTCGTGTGCTGCCGCTCGATGTCACCAGTCTCGACAGTATCGCCGATCTAATCAGTTCTGCCGGTTCGATTGACGTGCTGGTGAATAATGCTGGGATCGGTGGTGTCGGTGCGTTCGAGGCGATGCCAATGCCTCTTATCCGACGGCTTGTCGAGACCAACACTATTGGCGTTATGGCGATGTGCCAGGCTGTCATCCCGCAGATGCGCAAGCGGCGGTCTGGATCCATCATCAATGTCACGTCGAGCGTTACTCTGGGCGAATTCCCACTCGCCGCCGCCTATACAGCCACCAAACAGGCCATTGAAGGCTTCTCGGCCTCGCTCGCGCATGAACTCGGCTATTTCGGCGTCCGCGTGAAGCTCGTCGAGCCCGGCTATGCGCCAACTACCAGGTTCGGGGCAAATGCCATCGTTCCCGTCTCGGAGCTCCTTCCCGGCGGCTATGCAGATTTCGCACAGCCGATTCTCGACGCGTTCGCGAAGCCGGCCCTGACAACCACGGAAATCGATGTTGCAGAGGCCATCTGGCGGGCCGTTCACGATACTGCCAACCAGCTCCGCTTTCCCGCTGGAGCGGACGCTGTCGCGCTTGCCCAGGCGCGCTGATGGAAGAGTGGGAAGGGGCGTTAGTGGCTGATTCGGGATGCTTTCGACGTCACCCACACGATCTTCGTGAACGCGTGGGATCCTAGTGCCGACACGCCATGCACAACAGATCCTGAATCTCGCATACTAGCAACGGGTGATTCCACGACACGCCGGGATCTCATCCTATGGCCGATCATCCCCGCTTGATCCTGAGTCCGTATCGGAGGGCGTGGGTGCGATGTGAGGCACCGCCGCCAGGATGACCAAGACAATCGCTGTCGATAGTACGGCGGTCACCTCCATTCCAAGGCCCGCCAATACACCGATCCCCGCAGTCGCCCAAATACCTGCAGCCGTGGTGAGTCCTTCAATCTCGCGCTGCGCCGAACGGACAATGATGGCACCGGCGCCGAGGAAACCTATTCCTTGCACCACACCTTGCAGTACCCGTGACAGATCGCCTATCTGCATTCCGCTCTGCAGCGGACCTAGAACGAAGAGGGCAGCGCCGACAGCGACCAACATATGAGTCCGCAAACCAGCACTTCTTCCTTTGCTCTCCCGTTCAAACCCAAGAACCCCGCCGAGCACCGCCGCGACCACGAGGCGCACTGTAATGCGAGTTATAGTAGCCGCGTCTGGAACGTCCGAAAACTCGCCAATTAATGTTGACCATACTTCTTCTCCCATAGCGGCATCCTCAAGTTGTCTCGCAGTTTGATATGGAAAATGGGGTGCCATACAAAAACTGGCGAGGCAACTGCACCGGCA